>Ga0351893_10043_pt1 | contig 54924 bp, 48 predicted proteins | sample TotcelFGM3001K15_FD_206765 | JGI IMG/M metagenome (GOLD analysis project Ga0351893, IMG submission 206765) | Enriched cells from coal bed in the Powder River Basin, Montana, United States - Total cells FGM rep3 HSBNCT.FGM.300.1.K15 ...
CGTCATTCGCATGGAGGACGAGCTTTAGGTCCCGTGGGATGCGGACCCGGCGGGCCAAAGCGCCCGTAATGACACCTCTGGCCACGATGTCAGCGTATACAATGAGGCCGTCCGGGCGCTCGCGCTGACTCCAGAGGGCATTGAACTCCTCGTAGCCGTAGGACTCCAGATGCCGAGGGTATGAGGTAGCGGCGCGGATCCAGGAGTTGCGAGTTTCCAAGCCGGCATCCTCCACGGCGTCGATAAAGTCAGAGAAGAAAGACGGGGCCGTGTCTGCGGTCTCGGGCAGCAATTCGTTGCGGACCTTGAGGCTGGTGATGAGGCCGACTTTGCGGCAGCCCTGTTGCTTCAATGATTGCACCGAAGCGTGCAGGGCTTCACGAATCTGGAAGACGAGGCGACCCTCGATCTCCGCGTCGCCAAACATGATGGCGGTGGCAATGGGGAGCTGCTTGAGCCAGCGAATATCGGTACCGTTTGCCAAGGGCACGACAAGACTCTGGATCTCGCCACGCTTGATGGCCTGCATGAGCTCCGGGAGAGGCTTGCTTTGCTCGGCCTCCGGGCGGGAATCCGTCCAGATCTTGGTCTTCACGCCGGTGGCGGAGAATTTTTCCGAGACATGACGGTAAACAGCCTTACTGAAGCCGGACTCGAGATCGCTCCAGACATTTGAGCCAAAATAGACACCCGAGCAGGTGAGGCGTGGGCCGCGGCCACGGACGAAGGTGCCGATGCGCGGAGTGCGCTCCAGGATACCCTCGCGGCAGAGTCGGCTGAGGGCAGTCTGCACGGTGAAGACGCTGGTACCAAAAGATTCCGCAAGGGCGTCATTCGGCGGGAGCTTCATGCCGGGTCCCCATTGGCCACTCAGAATGGCGGCACGCACCTGCCGCTCCACCTGCATGTGCAGGGGTTCGCCGGGGTGAAGACTCATTAAAGTAGGGGGCATACTATATTGATCATATACTTTACTTGAGGGAGGTCTGTCAAGAAGTGCAATCTCAGCATTCCCGAGAGATCCGATGTCATGCAAGGCATGGCCGGGGGCTTCCGGATGTCACTCCAAACCATCTCCCTTCCTTACTTCTCCGATGTTTACTCATAACCGTGCCGGGCTGAGCCTGAATGGCAGTTGGAAATTTTGCCCCGATCCGATGCAACGCTGCCGCCGACAGAAGTGGTGGAAGAATCCGTCGAAGAAGAATGCAATCTTCCCGTGCTGGGATGCGAGCGGGCTGTGGGATATCGAGGTGCCGGGGACGTGGAAAAAGCAATTTGCCGGACTGGAGTGGTATGACGGGCATGCGGTGTACTACCGGACCTTTGAGCTGGATGAGATGCCTGAGGGGTCGGAGGCCTTCCTAGTCTTTGACGGGATCGTGTATGCCTCGGAGATCTTCCTGAACGGGCAGAAGATCGGGGCGCAGGACTGGGGGTACTCGCCATTTACCCTGCGGGTGACGGAGGTCTTGCAGAAGAGGAATGAGATCTTCGTGCTGGTGGACAATACGCTCTCGGCGCAGCGCGTGCCGGGGGAGATCTTTGACTGGAACAATGACGGCGGGATCATCGGCGATGTGAAGCTGGTGGTGGTGCCGGGGGCGTATGTGGAGAACTTCCGCACAGTGACGCGCCTAGGAGGGGATGCGGTGGAGCTGAATATCGAAATCGATCTGCGATGCCGGGATTTGCGGCGGAAAGAGGAGGTACGGGTGGAAATCCCGGAGTTGGGGTTATCGGCCGCAGTGGACGTGACGGCAGGTAGCACCAGGGTGGTGACATTTACGGTGCCCCAAGGGGACATTCAGCTTTGGGGGCCGGAGAATCCGAAATTGTACGAGGTGAAGATTTCCACGACTGGAGAAACTTTGGCGGATGAAATCGGTTTTCGCGAAATCCGCACGGAGAGGCAGGATATCCTGCTGAACGGAAAATCGATCCGGCTGTATGGGGTGTGTGTCCATTCCGAGCTTCCAGAGACAGGGCGCACGCTCACGGATGAGGGGGTGGAACGCATCGTGGCAGCAGCGAAGGAACTGGGGCTGAATTTCCTACGGTGCGCGCACTATCCGTATGCAGAGAGATTTGGACGGGCGATGGATCGGGCGGGGCTGCTGTGGTGGCAGGAGGTGCCGGCGTACTGGCTCTTCCCGATGAGGGAGGAGTCGATGACGCGGCTGGCGTGCGGGATGCTGGAGAATACGATCCGCCGGGACTGGAATCGCGGGAGTCTGATCATCTGGTCGATCTCGAATGAGTGCTGCTGGCGGAATCCGGAAGATCCGACGGAGCATAACTATGCGTATTGGTGGAAGGCGGCGGAGTTGGTGAGAAAGCTCGATCCGTCGCGGCTGCTGAGTTGCGCGGAGGCGGGGAACATCATCTCCACGAGCGCGGCCTGGTCGCCCTCGAAGGGGGATCAGTTTGTGGGAGTGGGTGAAGCGACGACGAATCACCGCCCGATGCACTCGGATGAGTTTTACCAACTCTTTGATATCCTGGCGGCGAATCTGTATGTCGATGGGCCGGGAGAGGCTGCACCGCTGTACGAGCGATTTGTGCGCGTGTTTGACCGCTATAACAAGCCGCTGATGCTGAGCGAATTTGGCTCCATGTCGCTCAGGGGATCTGATGCGCCGGACGATCAACTCGGGAGTGAGGCGCGGCATGCGCTGATGATCGAGGAGGCGTATGCGAGCTTTCCCAGCCTGCCTCAGCTCAAGGGGTATTCGCCGTGGGTGCTAACGGATGGGCGGGCGCCGATCCACTGGCGCTGGTACAATCAGGGGACCGGGCTGTATCGCTATGGATTCCTCGACGAGAAGTGGCAGCCCAAGAAGGCGCACACTTCCCTCAAGGAATGCGTGCGCCAACTCCGGGAGGAGTGGGCGAAGAAGTAAGCAGGGTTCCGCCGCCTCAGGCGCGTCGGCGACGCGCCCAGAGGAGGGTGGCGAGGCCCATACCGGCCAGGAGGCAGGTGGTGGGCTCGGGGACGGCCTCGAACCTGAGGACGTAGCCCTCGACATCGCCGCTGCCGAAGTCGGCTGTCTGGGCGATGGTGGTGATATTCATCCCGCCGGAGTAGAGGCTGTAGGAGGTGCCTTCGTATTCCACGGAGCCGTCTTCGTCGGCGATGTAGTAGGCGAAGGAGGCGCCGCTGATGGAACTGAAGAAGTCGCCGTTGTCGACGTAGAAGCCGCCGGTGAAGGTGTCTCCGAGGGAGATGGAGGAGACATTTAGGAAGAGGGAGACGACGTTTGCGGAAGTCAGGGAGGCGGTGAAGGGAGTGGCGCTGGTGAGGCGGAGGACGTCGTTGCTAGAGTTGGCGCTGTCGGAGTAGTTCGGAGCGGCATTGGCGAGGGTGAACTCGAAGGCGAAGTCGAGACCGGAAGTTGTGTTAAGGGCGGTGGCGGTGAGGATGCCGGGGCTGTTGCCGGGGCCGACCTGACCGGAACCGGAGATGGTGCCGACGGAGCCGTGGCCGCCGAGTCGGGCTCCGCTCTGGACAGTGACGCCGGAGGAGGAGGTGATGGAGCCATCGACGACCAGCGTGCCAGCGTTAATGATGGTGGCACCGGTGTAGGTGTTGTTTGCACCGAGGGTGACGGTACCGGCTCCGACTTTGGTGAGACCGCCGACGCCGGAGACAACGGGCTTGATGGTGAGATTGCCGGAGCCGCCGACGGAGCTGGTGCTCTCGAGGACGACGCTGCCGACTTCGGCCTTGAGGACGGCGGAGCCACCGCCGCCGGTGAGGGTGACCTCGGGGGCAACGGTGTAGCCGGAACCGGCGGTGAGGGAGATGCCGGCGAGATTGAGGATGAGGGAGGAGGAGAGAGAGGCTCCGGTGCCAGAGCCGCCGGTCACGGTGAGGACGGGGGCGGAGGTGAAGAGAGCGTCTGCACCTGCATCGAGAAGAGGACGTGATACGGCTCCGCTGCTGGTGGTGACGGTGGCGGTCGCGGTGGAACCGGCGGTCTGGCCGGAGATGGCGACGGTTGCCGCGGTGTAGCCAGTACCGCCGGAAAGAACGGTGATGGCGCTCATCATGAAACCGTCCACGGTGGCGGTGGCGCCTGTGCCGTCGCCGCCGGTGATGGAGATGGTGGGCAGAGAGGTCCAAGTACCGGAGGAGGAGACCACGGAGAGGGAGATGCCGTCGCCGAGGGTGGCGTCGGTATTGCTGTCGTTGATGAGGGAGCCGGTGCCGCCGACGCCGGAGCCATTGAGGGTGATCTTTTTGCCGTTGGTGATGGTCTGGCCGTTGAGATCGAGGGTGGCGCCGTTTTGGACGATGGTATTATTTGCTCCGGTGCTGAGAGCGGTGCTACTGGCGGCGCGGAGAGTGCCGCTGGCGACGACGGTGTCGCCTTCGAATTTGTTCTGACCGGCGAGTTCGAGAACGCCGGTGCCATCCTTTACAAGGCGGTTGTTGGGAGAGCGGGAAGTGATGTTTCCGGCGATGACAGCCTTGTCGTTGGAGGAACTGGCGTTGTCGATGACGTTGATGACGCGGCTGGAGCTGAGGCCGTTGCCACCGAGGTCGAGATTGTTTTGCAGGGTGACGGCGTTATCGGCGGTGGAGGAGCCGAAGACAAAGGCCCCTTCGTTGAGGAAGTTGGAAGTGCCGGTGAAGGGGGCGTCGACAGTGGAGCCATTGCCCCAGACGAGGGTGCGGCTGGAGTTGAGATTCACGGAAAGGGCACCGCCGCGAGCGGCAAAACCACCACCTGCGGTCCCGAAGACCACGCCATTGCTGGCGAGGGTCTTATTGAGAGTGCCTTTGCTTTGATAGACGCCGCCTTGAAGGGTGATGACGCCGCTGTAAGTACCAGTCGCCTCGCTGGTGTCGAAGGTGGAGTCGGTATTGATGTAGGTCTTAACACTGGAGGCGGCGCCTTTGTAATTCAGAACGCCGGGTCCCATGATGGAGAGATTGCCGGTGCCAGTGAGCGTGCTGCCGATGGTACCATTGGCGCGGCTGGTGTAGATGGCACCGATGCCGGAGTTGCCGGTGTTGCCAATGGCAAGAGAGCCGCCGGTGATGGTGCCGCCATTCAGGATGAGGCCTGCGGCGGTAGAGGTGAGGCCATTGCCTATGGTGAGGGTGCCGGTATTATTGATGGTGCCGTCGTTGCGAAGGGCGAAGACGGTGGTTGAGGAAGCCAAATTGACGGTCTGGCCTGCTTCCACATACTCAATGGTCGTGGCTGTGGGGGCGGTAAAATTCTTATTGGCGTTCGGGCTGGTCTCCCAATCGAAAGGCTTAAATCCGGGGTCGGAAGCGCTGCCTGTGCCGGAATAGGTCAGGAAGGTGCCGGTCATGAGTCCGTCACCACCGGCATCCACGGAGCGGGCATCCTGACCGAAGAGGCGGGCATCGACGATGCCGTTTGTCTGGGTGGGGATGTAGGCGGTGCCGCCTGTGCCGACCATGACGAACTTCTCGGTGGTGCCGAGAGCGCTCAGGCCGTGAGAGGCACCGATGATCATGCCACCACCGGTATTGATATCAATGCCGCCGCCAGCGGCATTTGTGGGGTTTCCGAAGGCGTAGGTGAGGCTGTTGTTCTGGCCACGATCCAGGAGGAGACGGCCACCGAAGGCATTAAAGATGAGATTGGGTTGGGATGTGTCCGTAGGAATAGCCGTGCCGCCGGTAACGGTGATATCACCGCCGGAGCCGGCGGGAGCGATCCACATGGTCCCGCCATAGAGAGTGGTTTCCACCCGCTGACCCGTGCCGGCATTGTTTCCACCGGTGATATTGCCGCTCGTTCCGGTCAATTTCATGGTGCCGCCAGCCACGGTCACGCCCCCATTACCGGTATTCCCCTTCATAATGAGAGTGCCCCAATAGTTATTGACGGTGCTATTGATTGAAACGGTACCACCGCTCATATCGAGAGTCCCCGAGCCGTACTTACCGAAGAAGCCCTGAAAGTTGGAAGTATTGGTCAATGTGCCGCTGAAAACCTGGGTGGCCGCATTGTCGGTGCTGATGACCACGCGGCGGTTACCGACATTGATCGTGCCCGAGCCGGAGAGACCACCGAAGGAAACGTCACCACTTGGAACGCCGAGAGTGGTTCCGGCTCCCGAATTGAAGCTCCCCGTGGTAACCCAAGCGAGAGAGTGGACTCCGGTGGTGAAGGAGAGAGTGCCAGCCGTGAGGGAGACGTTGCCGGAGAAATTGTTACCGACGTAGCTGCCATTCGAGCCGCCGAGGAAGGTGGCGGTGTTGGCGGTGCCCGATTTGGTGATATTGCCCGAGCCGCCCAATGTACCTCCTACGATCAACGAACTTCCGCTCACGGAAAACGTATGATTCCCATTGAGTACCATGCCGACACCGACGGTTTGCGTGCCGGAAACGGTGGTGATATTTCCCCCCAGCGTAATGATATTGCCACCAAGGACGTAAGCTCCGGCTCCGCTGGCGAAGGAGATATTGTTGAAAAGGGTGCCGGAAGCGTAATTGTTCGTATTTGTCAGACCGGTGGAGCCTGCGAAAATCAGATTATCACCAGCAGAGGGTATGGTATCCGCGTTCCAGTTGGCGGGAGTCAGCCAGTTGAAGTCCGGATTTCCACCTCCGTCCCATGTCTTATCAGCCGCATAAGAAAATGCAGGAATGGCAACAAGAAGGGTGGCTACACCTCTGTTGAGAACGTGAAGGGGGGAAGCACGCATACAACCTATTGCGAATAAATAGCAGAGGTATGCCCCTGTCAATGGTAGACTATTAAATCGTCCGCCAAGGTTTTATGGGACAAAAACAGCTTTGATATCGTTGTCTCCGGGGGAAGCCATGCGATGAAACACGGTAATGGAATCGTCCAGAGAAGCGACTTCGGTCCAGGAAGTTACATCCACCGAACCAACCCGCATGAGCTCGAGAGCTTCCGCGAGTTCCTCTTTTTTCGCGGCATAGGTGCCGAGGACCTGTTTTTCCGGGAGGGTGATGTCGTAGGAATCGACCTCCATGCGATTGCCATGCAGGCCGATCCAGACCGTGGCACCGCCCGGGCGCAGGGCTGCGAGGGAAAGGGTTTTCGTTGCGGCGGCTCCGGCGGCATCGACGACGAGATCCACGCCCTCGCCTTCCGTCCAATCGAGAGCGGCCTGAGCCACATCCGAGTCGCGGGAGGAGAAGACCTTCTCCGCTCCGAGACGTGAGGCGATGGCGAGGCGGCCTGCGGATAAGTCGCAGACAGCGACCTTGACGCCCCGCATGGCTTGCAAAGCCTGCTGGCACATGAGGCCGATGGGGCCGGCACCGATGACGAGGGCGGTCTGGACATTGATATGGCGGGTGAGATTGACGACATGGACGCCATTGGCCAAAGGCTCGGCAAGGCAGGCGGCGCGGGCGGGAAGCTCTTCCGGCCAGGGAATGAGGACATCTCTCGGAACGACCACGTACTCGGCAAAGGCACCCGGACGGTGCATTCCAAAAATCTGGCGATCCGCGCAAAGGTGCGTATCGCCACGGAGACAGCGACGGCATTTGCCACAGGGAACGAGAGAGTTGCTGACGAAGCGACCACCGCGGAGGGATTCGTCGGTGGAATCATGCACGTCCTGGACGACTCCGCAGAATTCGTGCCCCATGATGAGTGGAGGAGTGCGACGCGGACTGTGGCTTTTGAAGGTCTCCAACTCGCTGCCGCACAGGCCACAGGCTGCGACCTTCAGCAGGACCTCACCGGGGCCGGGAGTCGGCTGGGGGAGGTCGCGAACTTCCAAGACGTCAAAAGCGGGGTAATAGAGGGCCTTCATGGGGGTGCGAAAGAAGCTGGTGTAGCTGAAATGATGCTGGGATACATCAGAAAACTCACCTCGCGGGCACCTGATGCTCGATGGAAACATCCATTCCAGGGGTGAGGCAAGGCTTAGCTGCTGTTGATATGCAGACGGGAGTGGAGCTTGCGGTAGGCGCGGGGGGAGAGGCCGCGATGGTCGGTAAATAATTTCCGAAAGTAGCGGGCCTCACGGAAGCCACTGGCGAGGGCGACTTCCTCCAGATTCAGGACGCTCTCGCACAGGAGCATCTCGGCCTCAGCAAGCTGGCGACGGTGGATGCCTTCGCTGAGGGTGCGGCCGGTGGCGCGGCGATAGACCCGGCCCAAGTAGTCGGGATTGCAGCCGAGAGCCTCGGCCACGGTGCCGGCATGGATGCCTTTGCGAAAATGAGCTGCGATATATTCCTCCGCCTTGCCGGCCAAAATCTCAGCAGCATCCCGCCGTCCGGGAGCCCGAGAGAGGAGTTCCAGGAGAATGAGTCCCACGAGGAAGCTGCCTTGTTGTGGCATGAGCACGCCTGCTTCCTGATCATCCAGGAAACGGCGGAAGAGTTCAGTCACGCGTTCCGGGCGGCGGGGCTCGGAGAGCTGGGGGATCGAGAGAAGACCTCCTTTTCCCCCGGGTCTGAAATGGAGCCAGTAGAAGGAGAGGTCCGGACCGTAGTTTCCCGTACCGCCGTGGCGCTTCCCGCCACGGAGAATCAGGCACTGCCCCTTGGTTACGCGAAAGGGAACGCCCTCTTCCTGCATCAACAACTCGCCCGAGCGCACGTAGATCACCTCATGTGAAGGAAGACAGCGATCCGCATGACGTCCGCACCCCGGGGAGACGAAAAGTCCGGCATTCTCTGCCAGCGGAGGGGAATCGAAGGAAATCTTCACAGGTCGGTTTTGTTCCTATTTTATACGCATAAGTCCCGTGGAGAAAGGAGAAATCCAGAACATGATTACGACTATGTTCCGATTTCAACCCATCCCCTTCTCCTCCGTGAAAATCACCGACGCTTTTTGGTCCGAACGTCAGCGTGTGAATCGGGAGGAATCCCTAGTCAAGCAATACGAGATGTGTGTCGAGACAGGGCGAATCGATGCCTTGAAAAATCAATGGACTCCGGAGAGCGGCAAGCCAGCACCGCATATCTTCTGGGACTCGGATACCGCCAAATGGCTGGAAGCCGCCTGCTATGCCGGACAGGCCGATGGCGACCAAGGCCTGCTCGACAAGGCGAACCTCGTGGCCGACCTCTTTGAGACGGCGCAGCATCCCGACGGGTATATCAACTCGCACTTCAGTGTGATCGAGCAGGAGAAGCAATGGACCAACTTGAGGGACTGGCACGAACTCTATTGCGCGGGCCACATCTTCGAAGCAGCGGTCGCCCACCATGCCGCCACGGGTCAGGATAACTTCCTGAAAACGGCCATCCGCTTTGCCGACCTGATCGGGAAGCGCTATGGCAAGGGGGAAGGTCAGATCCCGGGCTATTGCGGGCATGAGGAGATCGAGCTCGCCCTGATCCGGCTGCACACGGCAACGGGCGAAAAGCGCTTCCTCGATCTGGCGTCCTACTTCGTCGAGCAGCGGGGGCAGGAGCCGAACTTCTTCAAACAGGAACAGCCCAACCGGCCCTGGCTCTTCAGTATGGAGTACTTCCAGGCGCACAAGCCGGTGCGCGAGCAGGACAAGGTGATCGGGCACGCTGTACGCGCCATGTATCTCTACTGCGCAATGACCGATCTGGCGCGACTCCAGAATGACGAGTCTCTATTGAAAGCATGCGAGACACTCTGGGAAGACCTGGAGCGCGGGAGCTACTACATCACCGGAGCCATCGGCAGCTTGCGGCATGGTGAGGCCTTCTCCACGAACTACGATCTGCCGAACGAGACGGCGTATTGCGAGACTTGCGCGAGTGTGGGGCTGATATTCTGGTCCCACCGGATGCTGCAAAAGGATAGTCATGCGCGGTACTCCGAGATGCTGGAGCGGGTGCTCTTCAATGCCGCACTGGCGGGCATGTCGCTGGATGGGAAGCGATTCTTCTACGAGAATCCGCTGGCTTCACAGGGCAAGCACACGAGGCAGGACTGGTTCTTCTGCGCGTGTTGTCCGTCAAATCTGGGACGACTCCTGGCTTCGCTGGGAAATTATGTCTATTCGCAAGCAGAGGATGAGCTGTCGGTGCATCTTTACATCGGCAGTGAGGTGGAGTTCCGACTTGGGAATGGAGTGGAGGGCAAGATCCGGCAGTGGGGGGAGCAGCCCTGGCACGGGAGGCAATTCTTTGAAATCCTTCCCAAAACCGAGGGGGCCTGGCGTCTAAACTTCCGGATCCCCGGGTGGACTGAAGGATTTGCGCTGAGGGTCAATGGTGAGGTGGTGGGCTTTGAAAACGTCAACGGGTATGCCAGTGTGCGGAGAACTTGGCAGACAGGAGACAAGGTCGAGATCGAACTCCCCGCTGAGGTAGCAAGGATTGCAGCGCATCCGAGGGTTTTCTCCGATGCTGGACAGGTGGCTCTCCAGAGGGGGCCCTTCGTTTATTGCGTAGAGGATGCGGACTTCGAGGGAGGAGTCTCTAATGTGAGCCTGCCTGCGCAAGCTTCCCTCACGGCCAAAGACTCCCCCACCCTGCTGGGAGGAGTGGTGAGCATCGAAAGTCAGGGCGAACTCGCCAAGCTTCCTACTGAAGGGACGACTTACTTCCCTGTGAGCAAGATATCGAGACGGGAAGTGCCTTTCCGAGCCATCCCTTACTATGCATGGGACAATCGCACTCCGGGGGCGATGCGGGTGTGGATTCCTCAGAGTCATTGAGGTTAAGGCAGAAAAAGTTGCCCAAGCGGCAGGCAATATTGACAAAATATACATCTCCATATTATCCCTGACAGGGTGTATGGCTTATCCCGCCCGGAAGGTGCAGCCGCAACTCTCCTTCCGACCCATCTGCTGCGTGTAATTTTGCCAAAGCTCCTGCGATGAGTGCAGGGGCTTTTCTGCATACCTGTCTCCCAATGGGGGGATGGCTGTTGCCAGTCTGTAACGGGCCGGGAGTACGGGCTGAAAAGTTTACAGCAACCAAGGTATGTATCCGTCCGGGAATGGCACGCAGGCGTCCAGAACGCGCATATTTTCTGCCGAATCTCCAATCAACCACTCATTACCGATGATCTCACTCGAACTCCAACGTCCCAAAGTCCTCTGGCGGCAAGTCGCCGAACAGATGCGTAAAAAGATCATCACGGGAGAGATCCTTCCCGGGACCAAACTGCCCGCGACATCCGAGATGGCAACCCAATCCGGGACCGATGTGCGCACGGTGCACCGTGCACTGACGGAACTCGTGAAGGAAGGGCTCATCACTCGTGCCCGAAAAATCGGCACCTATGTCTGCGAGCGAAAGAAGGATATCTCACCCATCGGCATTTATTTCTCGGAGAAACCCGAAAGGCAGCGCGGCTTCATCCAAGCACTGAACAAGGAACTGCAGGAACTCTGCCACGAGCGCAATATCGCCACGCGGGTGTGGTACGATCAGCGGGAGGATCAGTCCACCGTCCTGCCTGAAATCGAGCAGGCGCTGCATGATCACTCCATCAATGCCCTGATCGCCACAGCCGCGGATTCCCGCCATTCCAAATGGCTGGCCCGCCTTCCCATCCCTCTGGCCACCCTGGGGGGATCGTTTGATTCCTCAGTGCATCTGGATCTCAATCAGTTCTTCGAAAAGAGCATTCGTATCCTCAGGGAAAAAGGCATCACGAAAATCGGCTTCATCACGGCGCTTCGCGGCGACCACCCGGCGCTGAAAGGCGTGGCCTCCTTTGCACGATCCGAAGGAGTGGAAGTGAAAGATGAATGGGTCTTCCGACCAACAGAATTTCTGAGGAACGATTATTACGAGTTTTTTGGATTCGACTGCTTCCAGCAACTCTGGTCACAGGCTGAGCGTCCCGAGGGACTGATCGTCTATCCCGACGAGATGGCGCGCGGAGTAGTGATGGGAGTGATGAACACGCAAGCGAAAGTGCCCGAGGAATTGCAGGTCGTATTCCACAAGAACATGGAGATCGACTACTTCTGCCATCTCCCGGTGACATACGTGGCAACTTGTGTTCGTGACGTCGCAGAGGCGCACCTGAAGCAAGTGATGGATTGCTTCGAAGGCATCGAGACCAAGCCCATCGCGGTCCCGCACAGAGTCATCCATGTCGCAGAACCCACCAATGAGGCTCATCCCTGGGTGGTCGATCACAAGGGCGGCCTGGCCGGAAAATACGCGGAGTCCGAATAGCACTTCCCGGGGCTGTCACCGCCCTCTTTTTTCACTCATGCGCACGATATACATCAACGAAGACAATCATCATTTTTACGGCGCTCATCCGCTCGAAGATATGACTCCAGAAGGAGTCGATCGACTGGTCGATTACTACGCGTCAGGCGAGCAGGTGGCGGGAGTGCTCTTCTGCGTGAATGTGCAGAGGGCGCTCTTCCCGAGCAAAGTCTGGGAGACCTTCTGGGAAGACTATGATCCGGCAAAAGGCGACGAGCAGCCCGCGATCTGGCGCACGCATGGCATCAAAAAGCATCTGAGACTGCGGGAACTGGGGATCGACCAGCATGCGCGATGGCTGGAGCGCTGCCGCCATCATGGGATCGAAGGGTGGCTATCCATGCGCATGAATGATTGTCACGGCCTGAAGGAGGCTGCGGGCGGATGCCCCGACCTGCCGGAGAGTCACTGGACGCGCAATTGGCCGAGCGAATACTGGAGGAACAATCCTCAACTCCGCCGCGCTCCGTATCGGATGGAGCGGAGTTGGGAGGGGGCCTTCGATTACGGCCAGGAAGAAGTGCGACGGCATCATCTGGCGCTGGTGGAGGAACTCTTTGAGCGGTACGACATGTTTGGCTTCGAGATGGACTGGATGCGGTGGGGGACGATGTTTGCCCCTGGGCATGAGGCAGCCGGGCGGGCGATCCTGACAGAATTTATCCGCGACGTGCGGAAACTAGCCGATGCGGCAGAAAAGCGGTGCGGGCACAAGATCCTGCTGGCGCATCGCATCCCGGCACACCCTGAGGCAGCGCTGGCTCTGGGCTTTGATGCTCCGCGCTGGGTGCGGGAGGGCTTGGCCGACATGATCACGGTGTCCTCCTTCATCGGCAGTGCGAATTTCGATTACCCGCTCGAAATCTGGCGGGCCATGCTCGGGCCAGAGGTCAAGCTGCTGGCCCATGCGGAGGCGGGAGCCAAGCCCAACGAGCTGCATCTGGTGGGCAGCCATGAGTTCATGTTTGGATCGGCGGCAGCGGCTCTGCAACGGGGAGCCGACGGCATATATCTTTTCAACGAATGCTATCGGGAAAGCGATGCCCCTGATCTGCTGAAGCTCGAGATGGATCGTCTGGGAAGCCTGGAAACGATGAAGGGGGTCATCCGGCGCCATGCCGTCACCTTCCCCCAAATGCGGGCTGCGGGAGAGCCGCCGCGCACGTTGCTGCCGATACCACTGAGGCTGCCGATGTTGGGAGCCGATCTGGGACGGATGGAAGAGACACTCACGGTCAGAATCAACATCGGGCCGCGTCCGGTGGATGGGCGGGCCGTGCTGCGGCTCGGCTTCAGCAAGGATGTACCTGCCGGGGCGCTGGACGAGATGAAGGTGTGGGTGAATACGCATACCGTATCAGCCTGTCCTGATCCGCAGTACCCCTCCGTGTCGGAGAATGTCTATCGAAAGCGCGCGTGGAATCGGCAGGAATATCCCTCCAGCGTGGGAGTCGCGCTGTGTTGCGAGTTGCCGCTGGATATCCTCAATGACGATACGAACGTGGCGGAGCTTTTCCCGCCGCAGATCGATGGCACGCTGGAGTGGGCGGAGATCCTGATCCTGCCGGAGAATCCTATCACGCTTCCGCGCGAGTAACGGACATCGGGAAAGAAGCTTGCCCTACGCCGCATGCGGCACAAGAATAGCACTTACAAACCGTGAGTGCGATCTATGTGCTAGCGGGCGAAGAGAGGGTCGGGCCTTTCACCATCGAGGAAATGAGGGACAGGATGGCTGAGGGAACCTATTCCCCCGAGACACTGGCCTGGCAGGAGGGATCTGAGGAATGGGTACCGCTGGCATCGTTGCTGACGCCACCAACCGATCAGGAAGTGGAACCAACAATCCTGCATGAGAGCAGGCAATGTATGCTCACGACCGAGCAACTGGAATTTGCCGGGCATGTGATTCCCCTCATCGAGATGGCGAGTGTGGAAGTCGAAGCCGAGCACACGAACCGACGGAAGCCCATCACGGGGGTCGTCGTATTCACCCTGTTGCTGCTGATGTTATTTTTCATCCCGTTGCATCTGGTCGCGGCCAACGTGCTGATCATACGAATCGTCGGAGCCACGATCCTGGGGCTCTTGCTGCTTCGTTGTCTGATCCCCGCCTTCGCACCGGCACAGGCCATCGTATCCATCCTGCTGCATAGTGGAGAGACCCGGATGCTCACGCTGCCACATGCCGAGGCGATCACGCTTATCAACGCAATCAACGCAGCAGTGGGACCGGCGAGTGCTGCGGAGGAGGACACGTAAAACGCGGGAGTTTTCAGGGACGGAAATACGATCAAAAGCAGAGGGGGCGTTGACTTTATGTTGCTGCTCCCGTAATCGTGCTATTGATTCCTCCAAGTCGTGGCTCAGAACGAAGATTACATCGTAGAAATATTGCTGGATGTGGGGCTGCTAACCCGCGCTCAGGTAGAAGATGCCCGCCAGCAAACGGGCGGCAGTGGAATTCTCAAGTCCCTGATTGATGAACAGTTCATCACCCAGGAGGACGTCTCCAGGACCATGGCCGCACAGAATGGCATGGAGTTCGTCGATCTCGCGACAGTGGCACCTCCGCCGGATGTGATCGAGACGATGAATCTGGAAAATGCGCGACGCTATCGCGCTGTGCCCGTGCAGATCCGTGACGGCACACTTGTGGTCGCGATCAGCGATCCGATGGACATGGAAGCTGCGGATGCACTTTCCTTCATCCTGAACCGGGATGTGGAATTTGTGTGTGCAACCCCGGATGCCGTCAACAAAGCCATCGCGTCCTTTTACGGAACGGGAGACGAGGGGATGGGCGGTGGCGAGGAAGGCCTGATCACAGCGGAAGGGATGGAAGAGGGGCAAGCGACAGAAGGGGACGCGCCCATCATCAAGATGGTATCCATGCTTTTGCTGGAGGCCTATAACAACAGAGCGAGCGACATCCATCTCGAGCCGATGGAGACGAAGTTCCGCGTGCGCTTCCGTATTGACGGCGTGCTGCAGGAAATGCCGGCACCGCCAAAGAAGCTGCACAGCGCCATCATCAGCCGACTGAAGATCATGTCCGGCTCGATGAGTATCGCGGAAAAACGCGTTCCCCAGGATGGTCGTATCCAGGTGCGTCTCGGGAAAAAGGCCATCGATCTCCGTGTTTCCAGTATTCCCACGGTCCATGGAGAGAGCATCGTCATGCGTATCCTGGACAAGACCGCGCTGATGCTCGGTCTGCCGGATCTCGGTTTTCTTTCTGACGACCAAGCCACTTTTGAACGGCTGGTCAACCTCCCCGATGGCATCCTGCTTGTCACTGGTCCCACGGGATCCGGCAAGACGACGACGCTCTACGCTTGTCTGCACTACATGAACAAGCCGGATCGCAAGATCATTACGGTCGAGGAGCCCGTCGAGTACCAGCTCAGCGGCATTAATCAGGTGCCTGTGAACTCCGACATCGGGATGACCTTTCCGGCAGCGCTGCGCTCCATCCTGCGTCAAGCTCCGAACATCATCATGATCGGTGAGATCCGAGATATGGAGACGGCGAGCATTGCGATCAATGCCTCACTCACGGGTCACCTGGTGCTCTCCACGCTGCACACCAACGACGCCCCGAGCGCCATTGCACGTCTTGTGGATATCGGCATCAAGCCCTTCCTCGTATCCAGCTCCGTCCGGGCCACGCTGGCCCAGCGTCTGGTACGGCGTCTTTGCCCCAAGTGCAAGGAGCCCAGTGAGCTCACGGAATACGAAGCCAATACGCTGCGCATCGATGGCACACAGATCTCGGAAGCGACGATCAGGAAGCCTCATGGTTGCGAAGCCTGCCGAGGCAAGGGCTTCAAGGGACGGATGGGTATCTTCGAAATCTTCACCGTGGATGACGAAGTGCGCCACATGATCAACAACAACTCCACGACAATCCAGTTGAGAGCCCGCGCCCGGGAATTGGGCATGCGTACGTTGCGCGAAGATGGTGTGCGCAAGGTGTTGTCCGGTCTCACAACCGCCGAGGAAGTCATCACGACCACGATGACAGACGCCGACTAGTCTTTCCCCATGGACGCCAAACAAATCACCGACATTTTCACAGATCGCGGATGGCTGACGCCCGAGATGGGGCACCATCTTTTGCAGGAAGCTGCGACGACGGAGAAAGCCATCGAGCAGGTCATCGTGGAGACCGGCCTGATGAATCAGGCGCAATTCTGCGCGGGTCTTGCGGAGGCACTGGGGACCGAGGCGGTGGATCTGGATCATTACGATGCCAACTCGGCGACGCTGCACCTGATCCCTGCCGGACTGGTGCGGCTGCATGGGGCGCTGCCGGTGGGAGCTTCCGGCAACACGATTTACGTCGCCTTTATCGACCCTCTGGATTCCCAGGCGGCGGAGGATCTGCGTTTTGCCCTGAACCGTGAAATCCAGCCGATGGTGGGATGGATGGCCACGGTGCGGAATCTGATCCGCGAACATTACGGATCGGAAACGGCGAGCCTGGAGGAAGTACTGGCCCAGCTCTCCGACTCCACGGAGGTGACTCTGGCGGAGGGGAACGAGGATGAATTTAATGCCCAGCTTGCGGCCCAGGAAGCGAATGCGGCACCGATCATTCGGTTCGTGGATCTGATCCTGGACAAGGCGATTTCCGCACGGGCGAGTGACATCCATTTTGAGCCCTTTGAGACCGAGTTTAAGATCCGGTACCGGGTGGACGGCTCGCTGTATGAGATGGATCCGCCGCCACGCCATCTGGCGCTGCCGGTGATTTCCCGCGTGAAGGTGATGTCGAATCTGAACATTGCCGAGAGACGGCTCCCTCAGGATGGTCGTATCCAGCGGACGGTCAACGGCAAGCAGATCGACATGCGTGTCTCGACGCTACCGACGGCCTTTGGTGAGAGTGTGGTGCTCCGTGTGCTCGACCGCTCGAACGTGAATCTGGAACTCGAGACGCTCGGGATGCCGGATTACATTTACAATTACATCCTGGAGGTCATCGAGAAGCCGAATGGCATCTTCATCGTCACGGGACCGACGGGGTCCGGCAAGACGACGACACTCTACTCCTGCCTGCGCAAGATCAACACGATCGACTCCAAGCTGCTGACGGCGGAAGATCCGGTGGAATACGAGATCGACGGGATCATCCAGGTGCCGATCAATGAGGCGATCGGCGTGACCTTCGCGCGGACGTTGCGCGCGTTCCTGCGTCAGGATCCGGATCGTATCCTCGTGGGAGAGACTCGTGATACCGAGACGGCTCAGATCGCCATCCAGGCCTCGCTGACGGGTCACCTGGTCTTCACCACGCTGCATACGAATGACTCCACTGGTGCGGTGACGCGTCTGGCGGATATGGGCGTGGAGCCCTTCCTGCTGTCGGCCTCGCTCGAGTGCGTGCTGGCTCAGCGATTGATCCGCAAGATCTGTACCTCCTGCCGGACGCCGTACGAGCCGACTGAGCAGGTGCTGCTCTCGCTCGGGCTGACGCCGCACGATATCGGTGATAAGAACTTCTACTACGGCAAGGGCTGCGATGTCTGCAACCAGACCGGCTACAAGGGCCGTAAGGGCATCTACGAACTTCTGAAGATCTCCGATCCGATCCGGCAGATGATCAATGATCGTGTGCCGGGCGTGGTGATGAAGCAGAAGGCTATCGAACTCGGGATGACGACGTTGCGGGAAGATGGTCTGCGCTCGATCTACGATGGGCTCACGACCATCGAAGAAGTGGTCAAATACACTTAAAAAGAGTCGGTCCCTGCCGCCCTGAGCAAGGAATCACAAAAAGAAGCATCCATGACCACCCCTGCCGTGCGTATCTTGGCATGTGGAGAGCGCGCATAATTTGCGAATACCTTCCCGACTTGGATTCATGATCCTGCCGGGGGCCGTTTTGTTGCCCGGCACTCTGCTGCCTCTCTTCGTCTTTGAGCCGCGCTATCGAGCGATGCTGGCGGAGGCTCTGGCTTCGCACCGTCTCTTTGGCATATCGAGTTCGCCTGCGGCGGAGACTGATCCCGAAGTTCTGGGGATCGCGGGCATCGGGTTTGTGCGGGCCTGTGTGGCCAATCCGAACGGGACTTCGAATCTTGTCCTGCAAGGGATCGGTCGCGTGCATCTGGAGGAGTGGGTCTCGCCATCGGAGTATCCGCTCGCGAGGATTGAATCCGTCGAGACTCCCTCCGTAGAGGAATCCGTCCTCAGCTCACGGCGGGAAGAGGTCCTGGAACTCATCAGCCGACGGGAAGAAAAGGGCATGACTTTGCCCGCGCACTTCCTGGATGCGCTGAGGCAGACCGAGGATCCGGGGAGTCTGGCTGATCTCGGGGCGAGCAATTTCATTGAGGATGCAGACATGCGGCAGGGGTTGCTTGAGGAGGCCGATCCGCTCAAGCGGCTGGATACGTTGATAGACTATCTGAAGAAATAGCATGGGTGCAGCCTGAAGAGAGGCGCCTAACTCGTTCCTTGACGTCCTGTTAGGATATTGGTCTGCTTGAGCCAAGAAGACTTCACCTTGAGCATTAATATTCAGGTCGAGCGGCCAAACGTTATTTGGCGTCAGGTTGCGGAGCAAATGCGGGAAAAGATCCTTTCCGGCGACCTCCCACCCGGCACCAAACTCCCTTCCACGGCCGCACTCGCACAACAATCCGGCACCGATGTGAAAACGGTGCATCGCGCCCTGACGGATCTGGTGAAGGAAGGGCTCATCACGCGTACACGGAAGGTCGGTACTTACGTGACCGACCGGCACACCGAGTTGACGCGCATCGGGATTTACCACGCCTCGGACATCCTCGCGAAGCAGTCGTCTTTGTTTCTCCAAGCCCTGCACTCCGAGTTGCACAAGCTGGCTCATAAAAAGAACATCTCGACGCGCGTGTTTGTGGATCAGCGACCCACCGCCCGCCAGACTACGGCGTGGCCGGAGCTGGAAAAGGCGGCGCGGGATAAAGAAATCCAAGGCGTCGTTTCATCCATCGCGGACCTGCACCATTTGCCGTGGCTGAAGAAGATCAAGGTGCCGGTGGCGTTTATGGGTGGCCATGAGCCGGGGAGTGTCTTCTGGGATCACGAGGCCTTCGTTGATCTTTCGTTTCGTGCGGCCAAGGAGCGAGGCTGTCGGGAAATTGCCATCATCACGCCATTCCGGCCAAGCTATACGCAATTTTTGAAGACCGTGCATGAGAAGGCGCAGGCTTACGACTGTCTCGTGAAGCCGGAGTGGATTATCCGCCCGGAAGAAGATGCGGTCCTCAGTGACAATGAGTATGAGAAATACGGCTACGAGGCGTTTCAGCAATTGTGGAGCCTGAAGGAAAAACCGAAGGCTGTAATTGCTTATCCCGACTTGCTGACACGTGGCGTATTGCTGGGAATCATGGAGCGACAGGTCCGGGTGCCTGAAGATCTGCTGCCGATCTTCCACCGGAATGAGGGGATCGACTACTTCTGTCCCCTACCCGTCCTCTATATCCAGTCCCAAGTGAGCCTGTGCGCAAAGGCGCTGCTCAACAAGCTGTCACTGGCCTTCCATGGCAAGACGCCATCTCCCGAGATCCTGGGCTTCTCGGTGGACGACTCGGAATTGAAATAAAGCCGACCACGAGGGCGGCGTCAGTGGACCTTGAAGCTCTCGACATTTGCCAGCAGCACTTCTGAGACTTCCTCCCACTCGCTCTGAGCGGCGGTAGCGGTAGCCAGATAAACTTTGCCGTCCTTGAGGATGGCACGGGCATACCAGCGCAGAGACTGGCCTTGGAGTTCTCCCTGATACTCGACACGCCACTCCGTCTGGCCTTTCACACTTTGAGAGACGACCTCCCACTTCATCTCCTCGAACTGCTGCTTTGACTGGGCGATATACTCATCCATGGTCCCTTGATAGGGCTGGATCATGACATTCACGCTGGAGGCGAAGCCGTTGAAGGGAGCGAGAAACATCATGAGAGCCTGTGTCGGAAAGCGGTCTACAGAGTCGTCCAAGGCATCGATGCTGAAACCGTAGAGGGGGAGATTAATGCGGGAGGCGGTGGCCTGCTTGTAACAAAAGGCGATCCCCAGAGCGCCGCCCACGACCACCAAAAGGAAGACGATGAGCAGATACTTCGTTTTCTTCATAATCACGGCATGACAGCAATTTCCCAAAATCGCGCAAGTCTGATTGCGCAACGTTGACCAAAATAAGGCGGTCAGGGTGCCGTGTCGTATTCCTGCCTTACATCGTCGCGGGTGAGGAGAATCAGATCGAAGATGCCGAGCACAGTGCCCAAGGGGAGAAAGACGCAATTGATACCGCCCACGATGAGCGAGAAGGTCCGCTTTTTGCGTTGTGCGATGTAACGGCCCGAGAGGATCGTCACGATGCCGAGAGTCCATCCGCCCAATACAAAGATCCCACCGAGAACGGCAAAGAGGACGCCGATAAAGATGCCCATGTCCTCGGGTCTCCCAGAAAAGGACTGTGGGGAGATGAGCATCCAGACGCCCATGCCGAAATGGATCAGACCGAAACAGGCAAAGAGCGCGTGCAAGGCTCCCACTACGTAATGCGCGATGGAGAGGATGCGGAGTTGCTCGTGCGTACGGCTGGAAAGTCCGGGTGATACTGGCTCAACCATGTCGTCACCTCATACGGGAGCCGCCTCGGTGACAAGAGAAAATCCCCGGGCACGAGGTCTCAGCTCTTCCTGAAGACCTGAGGCAGGAGGAAGACGATGGCGGGAGCGAGTTTCAGAACGATCAACACACCGCCGTAGATGGGCTGCCACGTATGGCAGCGCTTGAGAAACTGGACGATGCCCGAATCCTTCGCCCTATCTGCCAGCAGGCTCGCCGCGTTGCAGGCGATCATGAAGCCGAGCAGGAAGGAGGACAAACTGAAGGTGAAGACCAGACACACGGAAATGATCTCCACGAGCGAGGGTCCCTGCGGCACGGCTCCGGCCAGATACTTCAGAACGACCGGGACATTGCCTGAAAAGAAATTCCACACCAAGCCGACGGCGAGCCAGGCAAAGATCCAGGGGGCGCAGGCCAGATCGACGGACTTGCGATAGGGCAACCAAAGCACCCAGACCAGCAGCATCAACAGAACCGTGGAGAGAATCGAAAAAGCAACAGAGAGGTAAATCATCCCAATAAAAACTCGCCAACGCTTGTCACAGGGACCTGCCGCATGCAATGGGGAAATCAGCGCGACAGGGAACGGCGGTGGCAGGAAAGGAGCTAGAGGCCGGTATTCAGTTCCAAAAGGGAGACCTGTTCGCCGGAGTAAAGCCAGCGCTCGAAGTTCGCACGGCAGCGGGGCCATTCCTTATTCGTCATGGAGAACCAGTCGGTATCGCGATTCTTCCCCCGAATCCACATGTGCTGCCGGAAGCGTCCTTCGAAGGTAAAGCCCATGCGGGAGGCGGTGCTGCGGCTGGCGTGATTCAGCGAGTCGCACTTCCACTCCGCGCGGCGATATCCGAGATCATCGAAGAGATATTTCAGGACGAGGAACTGCGCTTCGGTATTACATTTCGAGCGATGGACCACGGGACTCAGCCAGACATGGCCGACCTCGGCACGACCATGCTCGGGGACGATAGAGAGGAGGGCATTCGTACCGATCGGGCGGTTGCTCTCCTGAGAGAAGATGGTCCAGACGACGGGGTCGGATTTTTCCAGAAGAGAGGACTGATAGTAGGCGGTCATGGCCTCCGGCGAAGCAAAGGGGCCGTAGGGCAGGTAGGCCCAGACTGCTTCATTCTGCGCAGTGCCATGGGAGGCCTCAAAGAGGGCAGCCAAGTGGGCGGGAGAACACGGGCGCAATCTGACAAACTCGCCGTTCAGCTCCACTCCGCAGGGCGGCATCCATTCGTGATTCATTTTTTAAAAATTAGAAGCCGAACAAGCTTTTGCAAAGCTCTGCCGTCTCCTTAATCACCTAGAACTGGAAGTAGATGAAGTCGGACTGGGAAGCGCTGCGGAGGATCAGGATGGCCAGGAAGAGAGCGCAGGCGGCACCCAACTCCAAGGGGCGGCGGAAGAGGATGGATTCCTGCCATTTTTCCAAGACGCGAGACGGCAGACGGCAAAGGGCATCGTAGAGCAGGATCGGCAGTGCGAAGACGAGAGTATGGGACGCCAGGAAGAAGGCGACCTGCCATTGGGTGCCAGTGACGGCAAGGGGATTCAGGGTGGCGTACTTCCAGAGGTAGGTGGGATTTGTCTCCCGGAAGAGGAGCCAGCCAAAGCAGGTGAAGGCGAAGAGAACGAACACCTTCGTGACGTCGGCGAGATAGGGGATGGGTTGCTTGGGCGAGCTTTCGGTCTCCACGCCGACAGCCCGATAGCCGATGGTCAGGAAGCTCCAGTAGAGCCCCCAGAGGACGAAGTTCCACTGAGCACCATGCCATAGTCCGCTCACCGCAAAAGCGAGGATGAGATTGATCACATTCCGCATCGGGCCGCGACGCGAGCCACCGAGAGGAATGTAAACGTAATCGCGAATCCAGGAAGACAGCGAGATATGCCAGCGGCCCCAGAAGTCGTGCGGAGAGCGGGAAAGATACGGACCACGGAAATTCTCCATGAGCTCGAAGCCGAGCAGACGGGCCGTGCCCCGGGCGATATCCGTATAAGCCGAGAAATCCGCGTAGATCTGAAAGGTGAAGGCAAACACGCCCGCCCAGAGAAGGGCAAAATCCGGGTTTTCCAAGGCGAAGATCTTATTGGCAGTGATGGCGACATTGTCCGCGATCACGAGCTTTTTGAAGAAGCCCCAGAGGATGAGTTGCACCCCGGAAAGGATGCGCGCTGATGAGATCGTCCGCGGAGACGTAATCATCGGCAGGAGATGCGTGGAACGCTCGATGGGTCCCGCCACAAGTTGAGGGAAGAAGGAGACGTAGAGCGCGTAATCGAGAAAATTCCGGCAAGCCTTGGTATGACCCCGATAGACGTCCACGGTGTAGCCGATGGATTGCAGGGTGTAGAAAGAGATGCCGACGGGCAGGATCAGCGAGAGGCCCGGTTGGAAAGAAGACAGGCCGATCGAAGTGAGGATGGCATTCACGTTATCGACGAAGAAGCCGAAGTATTTAAACGTGAGGAGCATCCCCAGATTTGTTGCAATACTGATACCGAGAGTAGCCTTGCGATACTTCGTGGCGGCACCGATCGCCTGGGCGACAAAGAAATCGACCACGATGGCCACCATGAGGGGACCGAGAAACCAGGGGCTGATGTAGCCGTAGAAGAAAAGGCTGCCGACGAGCAGCAGAAGATTCTGTCCCCGGAAGGGCAACACCCAGTAAGTCGCCAGTATGGCGATCAGAAAAACGATGAAATCGAGGCTATGAAAGATCACTGGAAAATCTCCGGATGTTTGTGAAAGAACTCCTCGGTGTAGCGGTGACGATCCTCCTCGGCCACATGGTCACCGTCCCCGTAGTATTCGAGGGTGATCGTGGCGTCTGCGGTCTCGTCAAACAACTCGACGTGATGAACCTGAAGATAATCCCGGAGATCATGCATGTAGTCGGTCATCTCCACAGAATCACTCCGGATATTCCCCGATTGCGGGCGACGCTTCACACGGAAAAAGGCGAGTTCAAGGCGCTTATCCTCGGCTAGCTCAACCATGTGAGGGAGGAAGGATGTGTCTTCGGAAGGATCAAAGGGCTCCTGGACCAAATCACGGCTGGCAAGTTCTGAGGAGACGTCCTTGCGTAAGTTCTTGAGATCAAAAACCGCGTCCAGTTTTTGTTGATAGTCAAAACGCTCCGGCATGATCGCCTGCGCCAAGCCCTCAATCTTCCCAGTGATCTTATCGGCAATGGGATCATGAAGTTTTTGGACCGCGTAGAATTTTTCCAGCCGCTTTGCCAGCCAATCGAAATTTCCAACGCCGGGAGCGGAGTTAAATTTATCGATCAGGGGATCTTCGCCTTTGACCGCTGCCTGCACCTCCTCGGCATACTGACCGCCCAAGCGGAAGGTCGGGTCGGTCAGATAGCGATCCCGGAAAAAGACCACCACGCGAAGATCGCCTTCCTTATCGGCAGGGATGTAGTTCTTCAAAAACAGATACCACATGGCCGAGGCGCTGCCGTTGTGGAGCAACAGGGAAACCTTTCGCCCGGAGAGAGTGGTCAGAAGATCAGGATCCAGTCGGGAGCCGAGCATGGAGTCGCCGACAAAAATAATCTCGGGCTGCTCCTTCACCAGCTTTTCGCCCGGCTTTGCATTAAAAGGAACCTGTCTCAGGCCAACCTTGCCCAAAACCAAGGGGAAACCGAGGACCACCACGATGAAGGTGATCAACCACGCGGTATCATTCCGCACCCAGCGTGACCACATATCAGGCAAGCCCTCCGCGAAACTCCAAGGATATCGAATAGCCAACTCTCACAAGCCCGCAAAATGGCATATCGCTGCCACGCTGCCTAGAGGGAAGATGAGGCGATATCACCCGGGGAATCGCGGAGCTTATACTGCAACGCCCGGCGGCTGATACCCAGCGAGGCGGCGGCCTGGGTACGATTGCCGCCCGTCTTTTCCAGAGTGATTCGGATCAACTCCTTCTCAAGAAGTGACAAAGGGAGGCCGGCGAAAGACCTCGGCAACCGGAGGCTGGTTTCGTCCGGCAGGGTCTGCTCGGGAAAAGCGGGGAGATCAGCTGGAGTGATGACCGGATGCGGAGCCGTGAGACTGAGGCGCTCGACGAGATTGCGGAGCTGGCGAATATTGCCCGGCCAGTGAAAGGCTTTCAGCTTGGTCATGGCCGCCTCGCTGAAACGGATGGCGCGACTTTTATGGCGAGCTGCAAAATGAGCCGAGAACATAGCCACCAGAGGCGGTATATCCTCGGGACGATCCCGGAGAGGGCGCAGGCGAATGGTGATAACATTCAGCCGATAGAAAAGGTCCTCCCGAAAGGTGCCCCGGGCACACTCGAATTCCAGGTCGCGATTGGTCGCGGCGACGATACGCACATCCGCGTGGACCACCGAGCGGCTTCCGATCGGGCGGAAGACCCCATCATCCAGAACCCGAAGGAGGTCGGCCTGACCGAGCAGAGACAGGTCTCCGATTTCATCCAGAAAGAGAGTGCCGCCCTGGGCGAGTTGGAAGCGGCCTTGTTTATCCGCCGTGGCCCCGGTGAAAGCCCCCCGGATATGGCCGAAAAACTCGGACTCGATGAGAGTCTCCGGAAGAGCGGCGCAGTTGACCGCGATGAAAGGCCCCTGCTGACGGCGGCTCTCCATGTGAAGCGCGCGTGCGACCAGTTCCTTGCCGGTGCCGCTCTCGCCTTCGATCAGCACCGTGACATCCGTGGGAGCGATCTGGAGAATCAAGCGCTCAACGTCCTTCATCGCCGTGCTGGCCCCTGCGAAGATGTCCACCTCGGTGCGCTTGCGCAAACGGCGACGGATGACGGGGTCGCGGGTGATGAGGGCCTGGTGATCGAGGGCCTGACGGACGGAGCGCAGGATCTGGGGCTCCTCGGCGGGCCATGCCAGATAGTCAAAGGCACCATGATGGATCGCGTCGATGGCGGAGCGGATACTTCCCCCCTTGCCCACAAAGATGAACTGCGTCTCGGAGAAGAGATGATGGAGCTTCTCCATCAGGGCGAGGCCGTCGGACTTCGACTGGTCAAACGACTTGATCGCGATATTGAAGGTCTCGCTGCGGGCGAGTTCCAGAGCCCCTTTTTCCGTACTGGCCAAGCTGACGCGATAGCCTTCCCCAGCCAGAACCTGTTTCAGCTTCTGGCCGTAATCACCATCCCGATCCACGATCAGGATCGCGACATTTGCGGGATTCATGAGTCCATGATTGCGCAAAAAGATCACTCTTGTCGCGCAAATTTTTCACACATTGGAGGATATCGCCCGCATCTCCAAAAGAATGATAATTATTTAACTCAATACTATAAAGTTACTTACATAACATAAATCCAATTCGGCACGGTTAATGCAAAGAAGAAACCCAAGATGACTTCTCCTGCAAAAATCAAAACGACTTTGAAAAGCCTCTGCGAGTTGGAAAATAAGACCGGCTTACTGGCGTCGGCCCTGACCGATAGGGAGAGGCATTTGAAAATCGTCAATCTGCGGAAAATGCTGCCGCCCTCAATTCTCGAGCATCATGACCGGATGATGAATCTCGGGCACAAGAGTGTCGCTCCCGTCGTGAATGGGGTCTGCTCCAATTGCCACCTGAAGCTGCCCAGCGGTCATCTGGCCCGGCTGAGAGGGCGCCCGGATTTCGAAGTCTGCGATAACTGCGGAGTCTTCATTTATCTGGAAGCCGAGGAATCCCCAACCGAGCAAAAACAGACACTCGAACTTCAGCGCGTGCAGGAATAATGGGGCGGAAGGCATCTCTTTTCCGTCCCCGGATCCTGGATCTCCTGGGGGGCGGGTACTCACGTGCGTCCCTGATCGACGATCTCCTGGCGGGAGTCACCGTCGGCTTGATTGCCCTGCCACTGGCGCTGGCTCTTGGTATTGCCAGCATACCGGAAGGCGTGGCAACGCCCTTTCCGGCACCGGCGATCGGGCTCTTCACCGCGATTCTGGCAGGTATCATCATTTCCGGTCTGGGAGGCAGTCGGGTCCAAATCGGGGGACCGACGGCCGCCTTCATTCCCATCGTCCTACTGATCATCGAGAAGCATGGCTACGGCGGGCTGCTGGTGGCCACGGTGATGGCCGGAATCATCCTGATCCTCATGGGGCTGACGCGCATGGGGACGCTGATCAAATATATCCCCTGGCCGGTGACGAGTGGATTTACGACCGGCATTGCGGTGTCGATCATGGCCACGCAGATGACGGATTTTCTGGGGATTCATGCCGACTCCGCCCCGCCACGGGAATTCCTCGAGAAGATGGAATGGCTCTGGCATCACATCGGGAACATTCATCCCGCGAGCTTTGGACTGGCCGCCCTCTGTCTGGCGATAATCTGGCTGTGGCCCAAGCTGGGGTTGCGGCGAGTGCCGGGTTCCATCGTGGCCATGCTGGGAGCGACGCTGGCGGTCTGGGCGTTTGGCTGGGAGCAGGGAGCCGGTATTGCCACGATCGGCTCGAAGTTTGGCGCGGATGCGATTCCCAACGGCTTACCTGCCCTGCAATGGCCGGCAATCTCGCCCGGGCTGATCCGGGACCTGATCGGGCCAGCGACGGCGATTGCGCTGCTGGGCGCGATCGAGTCATTGCTCTCGGCCGTAGTGGCGGACGGGCTGATCAATGACCGGCATGACAGCAATACGGAGCTGATCGCCCAAGGGGTCGCGAATATTGTGTGCCCATTTTTCGGTGGCCTGCCTGCGACGGGAGCCATTGCGAGGACATCGGCGAACGTTTCCAGCGGGGGTCGCACTCCGGTCGCCGGGATCGTGTGTGCGCTGACCTTGCTGGGTATCGTGCTGTTGCTTGCAAAGTATGCCGTCTATGTGCCGATCGCGGCGATGTCTGCGGTGCTCCTCATGGTGGCGCTGAAGATGGGGGAGTGGCATGAGATGCGGCGGCTGTCGCTGATGCCTCGGAGCGACGCGCTTGTGCTGGTCACGACCTTTGCGCTGACGGTGATCTTCGATCTCGTGATCGCGGTGGAGATCGGCATGGTGCTGGCGGCGATGCTCTTCATTCGGCGCGTATCGGAAACCACCGAAGTCTCCCGGGTGACGGAAGACGACGTGCTGGAGAGTCCGGAGCAACTGGCGCATGGCAAAACGATCCCTGAGGGGGTGTTGGTTTACCGGATCTTTGGCCCTTTCCTTTTCGGAGCGGCGGAGAAGATGGAGGATGCGCTGCTCGGGATGGGGCAGATGCCAAGGGTGCTTATTCTCCGACTCCACCTGGTCACGGCCATGGATGCGACGGCGCTGAATGCACTGGAGAGTGTGGTCGAGCGCATGAAGAAGGCTGGCGGGCAAGTCGTGATCAGCGGCATCCATCGGCAACCGCTGGAGCTCTTGCGCAAGGCGGGATTCATCGACATCATTGGCCGGGAGAACTTCCGAGGGACCTTCGACGAGGCCCTTCAGCGTTCCCGCATTCTCCTCGCCCAATGAGTTCCTGGTTTCTCTCCGTCAAAGTTGTCCCTGGTGCTTCCCGCACGCAGATGGCGGGAGCCTATGGAGATGGCATCCGCGTGAGAGTGGCGGCACCGCCGGAGAAGGGGCGGGCGAATGAGGAATTGCTCAACCTCCTGGCCGAAGCGCTCGACTGTCCGCTGTCCTGTCTGCGCATCAGCAGCGGGGCATCCTCTCCACGAAAGATCGTGGAAATCTCGGGGATGGATCGCGCTCAGGCGCTGGCCCGGCTCGGTCTCTGAGAGCCTGACAGAGCCAGGCGCGGAGGAAGATCGGAAGTCCTCGCCTCCCGATAGGCCCGGGGCGAGAGTCCCCACCATTGGCGAAAGCGGTTTGAGAAATAATACGGATCCTCGTAACCGCAGGCTCTCCCGGCTTCCTGCACGGAGAGGTCGCTCAGATGCAACAACTGAGCGGCATGCAGCATTTTCCGCTCCTCGGAATACCGCTGGGGAGACTGGCCCGTGGAGGCCTTGAACAAATGGGCCAACCGCGAGGGTGAGAGTCCGCAGCGGTGAGCGACCTGCTCCATGGAAAAAGGCGTATCGATCTCGTGGGACAAGATTTCCAAAGCCTGCTCAATCCGCGCATCCCCACTGCCGACCTGCGACGGCTCCGGGGTGACGAGGAGGATGGCACGCTCAAGGGCATTGTACGCCAGATCCACGGCCAACTTCCCCGGCTGGCGCACTCGGCGCACCATTTCGCGAAACGAGACCTCGACGTTCCTTGCCACAGCTTCCGAAGGGCACTCCGCCATCCGCATCCCCGGCACGGCCATCTGCCAACTCATCCATGATTTCCAATGAGGGAGCGGCCTGAAATGCGCCCATAGGAACTTCCACCGCCGCAGGGAGGGGTCGGTGAAATAGACCTGCTCGGCACCCAACTCGAAGAGAGCAAGCCGGCCCGGCTTCAAGGGGTGTTGCTGCAAGGCATTTCCCACCCGACCACAACCCTCCAAGGTGAAGAGCAGGAGGATATCGGCACTGCCTTCCGGGCGCCAATTGGTGTAGCGCGGGCCTCGGTCGAATTCGGCGCCATAGATTCCCTGAGACGCAAATTTCTCCAGCTTCTTCCACCTCATGCAGCAGGATATTATATCTTTTCAATCGGAGATCCCATTCTTGTTTTTGAGAAAAGGGCGTAGAGCTACCCTCATCATGAATCTCGCCACCCTCATCACCTCCGAGCAAAAAGAAAGCTACGACATGCTGGGATATTGCATCATCGACGATGTGTATTCCGCTGAGGAGCTTCAGGAAATCGAAGACTTTTTTGAGGCCTACAAGGAGCGGGAGGACAAAACCTTTGAGAACGGTCATGTCCAGATCGATGCCGTGGATCGCACCAAGCAGCAGGTACGGGTGTTGCATCCTCACCGGATCGATCCGCGGGTGATGAACTGGTTTCTCCATCCGAATGTGGCGCAGGTGCTGGAGACGCTTTTGGAGAAGCCAGCCTTCGGAGCGCAGACGATGTTTTATTACAAGCCTCCAGGGTCCAAGGGGCAGGGCATGCATCAGGACAACTTCTATCTCCTCGCGGCCCCGGCCACCTGCATCGGAGCCTGGACGCCACTGGATGATGCGGAGATCGAGAATGGCTGCCTGTGGGTGGTACCGGGATCGAACCGCGATGACATTCTCTGCCCGAAGAACTCCGAGGAGCGGTGGCTGAACTATGGGGACAGCCACATCAGCCACTTCCCCCGCGACAAGAAGCCCATCGCGGTTCCTGTACGGCGCGGGCAGACGATCTTTTTCAGCGGGAATCTCATCCATGGATCGGGACCGAACCGCACCAAGGATCGCTGGCGGAGGACCTTCATCGGGCACTACTGCGATGCGGCCACGGAGAAGCTCTCCCGTTTTTATCACCCTGTGCTGAATATGCAGGGCGAGACGGTATCGGATGTGTCCGTGCATGAGGGGGGCGGACCGTGCGGGGATGGATGGCAGGGCGCGCAGCACTGACGCCGCCTGAGAGGGGCGGGATTTTCATCGCCGGGACCACCGTTTCGCACTAGGAGGAACGGATGAATTCCGCCTTGCTGGATGCGGGCCTGCCGTCCGCCACCCGTCACCTTTTTGTCTGCATCGGCCCGGATTGCTGTGGCGGAGAAGAGGGGCAAATCCTCTGGAATCGCATCAAGGCTGACATCAAGGGGCATGGTCTCAAAACCGTCCTGCGCACGAAAGCCGGGTGCTTCCGGATCTGCAAGGGCGGGCCCTGGATCGTGATCTACCCCGAGGGCGTGTGGTATGGAGGCGTCACGCTGGAGGTGTGGGATCGCATTCTGCACGAGCACCTGCTGGGAGATGGAGCCATTGAGGATCTGGTGGCCTTGGTGCGACCGCTCGAAGCGGATCAGCGCTGATTGAGAGCCCGCACATTCGCGAGCCAGGTCACCGCCATCACGGAGATAAAGGCCAGGCCGACGGCAGCCTCCAAAGCCGAGGATTGCGGAATCGCGCCTAAGGCCGCGGCCAGACTGAAAGCTCCCGTGCCGAGGATATAGAGTGCGGTGCCTCCAAAGACGAGGCGACCGACTCGGGATTTATTTGTGAAGGTGTAGGCGAAGGGGAAAGAAGATCCCACCAAGGCCAGTCCCGGAATGAGCAAATAGGGAATCTGCGCGAAAACACCGGCGATGAAGAGCGGCACGCCCAGCAGGACACTACCGCCGACCGCCCAAGCTTCCAGCTTCTCCGGGAGGGAAAGGGAGTAGCGGGCCACGCGGTCGAGGGAGACCTGGAGATTTCCCACCGCCCGGGCCACGTGAACCCAGAGCACGAAGAGGAAATAGAGGACGATGACGAGCAGAGCCAGAGGGCCGGGTAGCACCTGCCGCACGACATTCACGGCGACGAGGAGGCCGATGATGACCAGCCATTGCTTGCCCTCGGTGAATCGCTGCAAAAAGAAGCAGTAGGAGAGGTAGGCGCGATAGAGGGGGGAGCGGGCGCGGAAGGCTTCCTTCAGGCCCTCGCGGGCGGCTTCGTTCGAAGCATCCAGACGGAGGGCTTCCAAGAAGTGCTTTTCGGCCACTTTTTGATCGCCGCGCTGGAGGGCAATCCACCCGGCGGTCACGTGAGTCTGGGGGTCCTCGGGGTCCTGGCTGAGCATGTAGCCCGCCTGATCGGCGCTCTCTTGGAGGCGGTTTTGCAGACGGAGAGCATGGGCCAACTGGTTTGAGGCACCTACATTGTCGGGATTGAGATCGAGAGCCTTGCGGGCAGCGGACTCCGCCTTGGCCCATTGAGAGGAGGTCAGAAAGGCGGCGGCTAGAGCGGAGTGGGCGTAGTCGGAGTCTGGATCGAGAGCGATAGCCTCCTCGGCGGCGGTCTTGGCTTCCGCTGGTTTTTTCAAGCCCGCCAGGATGAAGGCCCGGAAGGCATGGAAAGCGGCCTCCTCCGGGGCCAGACTGATGGCCTGACCGACGGCGGCGAGAGCTTCCTTGCTGCGATCCTGATTCGCGAGGCAGAGGGAGAGGTAATAGAGCGCGAGGGCGTCATTCGGATCTGCCGCCAGGGCTTCGCGAAAATACTTCTCCGCATCCGGGAAGCGGCGCTGTTCCAGCAAGATCAGCCCTCGGCGGGCTGGGGCGGAGTCACTCATTTGTTGATGCCCAGGTAACTGAGGACGTCGTTGTAGAAGCCGCCTTGATTGGAATAGAGGGCGTAATTGCGTGCGCTCTCAAACCAGGCTTTGGTCGTGGGGCGGAGGATGGTGGTCGCCTCCAGTAATTCCCGGGTAGTGAGAGGAATGACTTGGCCGGTTTTCATGGCCTTGGCGAGGCCCTTCTCGATGGCGTGATCAAAGACGGCCTTGAGGTCAGCGCCCGAGAAGTCCTTGGTCTTGCGCGCCAGCAGGGCCACGTCCAGATCAGAGATAGGCTTACCCTCGGCCAGCACCTCGATGATGGCGGCCCGGGCGGATTCATCGGGCGGAGGGACGAAGAGAACGCGATCAAAGCGGCCGGGGCGGCGGAAGGCCGGGTCGATATGCCAGGGGGCATTGGTGGCGCCGAGGATCAGGACACCGTCATTCTCCGAGGTGCTGCCGTCCATCTCGGCGAGGAACTGATTGATGAGCGTGCGGCCGGCGCTTTTGCGCAAATCGCGGCGATCCGCGGCCAGGGCATCGACCTCGTCGAAGAAGAGGATGGCAGGGGCATTGTCCCGAGCGGCCTCGAAGATGGAGTGGAGATTTTTTTCACTCTCGCCGATGTAGAGATCGAGGATCTGGTGGATGCCGATGGCCAGGAAATTTGCGTCAATTTCCCCTGCGGCAGCGCGGCTGATGAGGGTCTTGCCGCATCCGGGAGGACCATAGAGGAGCACTCCCCCACCCGCCTTCTTGCCGTAGGCCTTGAAGAGATCGGGATTTTTCAAGGGGTAGAGGATCTTCATGCGGATCTCCTCCTTCACGGCATCCATGCCGCCCACCTGGCTGAAATTGATGTCGGGTTTTTCCAGTAGTTCGTGACTGGGGATACTCTCGGAGCCTTCCTCGGGAGCCTCCCAGCCCTCGCTGGTGACGCGGCCCTTCGGGGCGGATTCGCGTGAGGGTGAGGAGCCGGAAATGTAGAGATCCTGCTCCAGAGAGACATCCTGTTTGCCGCCGGGCAGTTTCAGAGACTTTTCGTAGCTCTCCCGGGCTTGATCCCGCTGGCCTTCCGCCATCAGGAAGCGACTGAGGCAAAGCCATGCGCCTGCATGAGTCGGTACCTCGAAGAGAAGAGCCTCGACACGCACCACGGCTTCCGAGGTCTTTCCCGCCTGATGCAGGGCCTTTGCCAATCCGAGCCGGGCCTCCACATGCTGGGGATCCAGGGCGACGGCCTTTTGGAAGGCTTCCACCGCCTCATCCGGCAGCAATTCCGATACGCAGGCCTCTGCAAATAAAAGCAGCAATGGCACATTGTCGGGAGACACCCGGACAGCTTCTCTTAGGGAATCAGCTTGGGACATGCACTCACCCTATCGGTGAAACGGGCTTCGTAAATTCCGAAATGGGTGGCATTTCGGCAGGAGAGGCCTTGCAATCACTTCCTTTCGGGAGTACGGCTAATAATAAGATGACCGCGCAAATAGACGCGATTGCTCGCCTCCTCCGAGACGATGACCCGGAGACAGTGCGACTCGTCAAAGAGCAGTTGCTCACTGCTGACGAAGATATCGTATCCCGTCTGCAAGATCTGGCGCAAATGGACGACGAAAGCGTCTCGCGCAACGCCCGCGAAGTGCTCCAGGAAATCGCGGTGCGTGATGCGGAGGATGAGTTTGGGCTGACCTGCCACTTTTTTGCCGAGAATGGCGATCTGGAGTCCGCCTGCTGGCAACTCGCGAGAGCGCTGGGCACTGCTCCGGTCGATCCCGCCATCCGGAAAGTCGATCAATGGGGACGGCAATTCGCCGTACTTGTCAAAGGAGCGGTGAGCTGCCGGGAAAAAGTCGGGATTCTGACAGAATTTGTGGCCGGAGAACTCTGCTTCCGGGGGAACTGCGAGCATTACTATGCGGAGAAGAACTCCCTGCTGCCTGCGGTGATCGACACACGAATGGGGATTCCGATCTCGCTGGCGATGATTTATCGCATGATCGCAGAGCGGGCCGGGGTCCAGATCGATGGGCTCAATCTGCCGGGGCACTTCGTCGCCCGGCATGGGGATGTGATCTTCGATCCGTTTCATAAGGGAAAGATCCTCTCCCGAGACGATTGCCAGGAGATCCTGCAAAAGCAAAAACTGCGGCTGAAATCCTGTCACCTGGAGGCTGCCACTCCGCGGCAAATCCTGCTGCGCATCCTGGCCAATCTCCTCTACGTGTATGATCTGGAAAAGAACGACTGTCGTCGTGCCCTGCTCAACAAGTGGCTGCGGGCTCTTTCCAAGGAACACTGAGGTCTAGCCGTACAGCAGACTGGACAAGAGGGCAAAACCCGGGCAGGGATTCACTCCATGGTCGTAGAAGTCCTGAATACCGGCACTGAATTACTGTTGGGCGATGTCACCAACACCCACCTCTCCTATCTGGGGAGTCAACTCCTCCCCTTGGGGGTGAGGATCAGTCGCCAAACGACTGTGCCAGATGGGGAGGCCATTCGCACGGCGATGGCGGAGACCTTTGGCCGATGCGATATCCTGCTCGTCACGGGGGGACTGGGACCGACGACCGACGACATCACCCGTGAGGCTACGGCTGAGTTGCTCGGCCTGCCGCTCACCGAAGATCCGCAAATCATCGCAACCATGACGGAACTGGTGGAGAGGCGTGGATTCGTTTTCCGCGAGCGCATGCGCAGACAAGCCATGGTGCCCCAGGGGGCACGGGTTCTGGCCAACCGCAATGGGACAGCCCCCGGCCTATATATCCCTTCCCAGCAAGCAGGGTCGGTCAACACTCCTCACCTCTTCCTTCTGCCGGGGCCGCCTCATGAGCTGAAGCCGATGTTTGAGACGGAAGCCTTGCCCATCATCTGCAATCTACTCGGAGGAACTCCGGTGCGTGAACGCCGCGTGTACCGCATCGTCGGTATGGGGGAGAGCGCCGTGGAGGAGATCATTGGATTTTCCCTCTCGCAGCGTGGCGATATCGAGGTGGGGTATTGCGCAAGGCCAAATGAGGTGGATCTCCGCATCATCGCCGCCCCGCAGATCCTGAATGAGGTCGAGCCAGCCATTCTCGCGGCGGTGGGAAAGTGCCTTGTCTCCCGCAAAGGAGAGAAGCTGGAAAACTGGGTGGTGGAAGCCCTGCGCCAAATGGGAAAGACGGTGGCCTTTGCCGAGTCCTGCACAGGGGGACTGCTGGCCCACCGTCTGACGAATGTGCCCGGGGCCTCGGAAGTCTTCCGCGAGGGGTATGTCGTGTATTCCAACGAAGCGAAGGAACATCTGCTCGGAGTGCCCTTTGACCTCCTGCGACTGCATGGGGCTGTCAGTGCCGATGTCGCGGCCGCCATGGCACAGGGAGCGCTGCAATCCTCAAACTCCGACTATGCACTCGCGGTCACGGGTATTGCCGGTCCCGGGGGGGGATCCATCGAGAAGCCAGTCGGCACGGTTTTCATCGCTCTCGCTCAAGCTGGAGCAGGCACCGTGGTGGAAAAGCATTTCTTCCCGGTGGAGCGGGAGGTTTTCAAACTTCTCGTCTCGCAATCAGGCTTCGACCTTCTGCGGAAAGCTCTCTTGGAAACGGTGGGAGGCTGAGGACTATATCCCCTCGCCAAAAACACCCTGCACCTCGGAATTTGAGACCGGCGAGCCTTTCAGCACATCGGCGAGGGAGGTATTGTCCATCAGGCGGGCCACGATATTACGGGCTTCCAGCAAAACACGGCGGAAACGACAGACCGGCTCCTGGGTACACCTCTTGTAGTCACTGACCGACACGCAGGCGATGGGAGCGAGATAGCCATCGAAATGCCGGACCACTTCCCCCATTGAGATCTTTGCAGGGTCCTTCGAGAGAAGATAGCCCCCGCGCTTGCCAGCCACACTCTCCACCCAGCCGCGTTCCTTGAGATCGAGCATGATGTGCTCTAAAAACCGCTTGGGAATGTCATTGCGACGGGCCAACTCGATAATGGGGATGGGTTTCCCACCATGGTGCTCCACAAGCGTAAAAAGCGCTCGCAGAGCATAGTCGGTCCGCATCGAAAGCTGCATGGAATGACGATATAGGAAATCGTGTTTCCGTCAAAAAGGAATTCCGATGCGAAGTTTGTTTTGAGGAAACTCCCTCTCCAAGCCACACTTCCGCCCGTGAACTGGGAACATCTTATCGCGCTGTGGGGGCTGCTCGTCTTCCTACTCCAAGTCGCGGGCATTTATTACGCCATACAAGCGATCATGACGGCGAGAACGCCACAATCCGCCATCGGCTGGAGCCTCGCATTGATCGTGCTGCCAATCATTGCCATCCCTCTTTTCTGGATTTTTGGGGAGTCCAAGTTTGCCGGGTATTCGCACGCGGGGTCGGGGCAGAACAACGCCCTCGATGCGGCCTTGCTCAAGTGTCAGGAGGCCATCCAGCCATTTGATAGCAGCATGTCCCATAAGTACTCGGACTCCGAGGCCATCACGCGAGGACTGCGACATCTCGGAGCCACGGAAGGGAACACCGTGAAGCTGCTGATAGATGGAGCCGCCACCTTTGAGAGCATCTTTGAAGAAATCGACAGGGCCAAGGAGCTGGTGGTGGTGCAGTTTTACATCATTCACGACGACGGACTGGGTCGCGCGCTGAAGGAGAGGCTGCTCGCGGCAGCGCGTCGTGGGGTGCGATGCTTTGTGCTCTATGATTCCGTCGGGTCGAAAGGCATTACTCCCGAGTGGATCGGCGGGTTGCGCTCAGCAGGCGTGTCCGTGGAAAGCTTCATCACCAATCGCCAGCGGGGGCGGCGCTTCCAGATCAATTTCCGCAACCACCGCAAACTGGTCATTGTGGACGGCAAAGTGGCCTTCATCGGCGGGCTCAATGCGGGAGATGAATATCTCGGTAAGGGGCCTCTCGGCGCGTGGAGGGATACTCACATGCGGATCGAGGGGCCGGCTGTGGCGACCTTGCAGGTCCCCTTCCTGGAAGACTGGAACTATACGACACACACGGTGCCGGAGTTGGAATTCCGTCCCGAGGCCTCGGGTAATGCGAAGGTCCTGACCTTTCCCTCCAGCCCGGCCCAGATGTGGACCGTCGCCTCGGCGGTCTATCTTGAGATCATTCACGATGTGAGGGAAAGGCTGTGGATCGCATCGCCGTATTTCGTCACCGATCCGGCGACTCGTACGGCGATTGCGCATGCCGCGTTGCGGGGCGTGGATGTCCGCATCCTTCTTCCGGCCAATGCCGACCATCTGCTGCCCTGGCTATCGTCCTTCACGTACTACCCGCAAATGCAGAGCGCGGGAGTACGGATCTGGCGTTACGGGCCGGGATTCATGCATCAAAAGGTCCTCCTTGCGGACAAGGATCTCTCCATCGTGGGATCGATCAACCTGGACTTCCGATCCTTCATGCTGAACTTCGAATTGGCAGCAGCCGTCGAGGATCGGGATTTCGCCACGGTGGTGGAGGAGATGTTCCTTCAGGACTTCGCCCGGGCCAAAGAGGAAAACCTGTCCAGCTTCAGTGATGGGGGGCTTCTCTTCCGCTTCAAGTGCCGACTGGCGTCCCTGATGAGTCCCGAGCAATAAGAACCTCAAGGCTCGCCCATGCGAAAAGCACGTCAGATGAGGATGTAAAATGGTGTTTTATCTTGTCACCAAAGGCTTGCGGGAAGTAAAAAAAGTGAAACACGAATTCGCAGCATGAACCTTTTACTCCTCGCAGGCGGCGCATTCCTCAGCGTGGTATCCACCCCGGAACCTGAGGTGCAGACATTTAATCATACCCTTCGCGGAGAACGCATTCTGGCCAGTGAAGTGGTCTGCCGCAATCGCTGGGGTACTCCGATGCTGCCCGACGGCAAGGGAGGATACAGTCTCATTGCTCCGATCAATCAGGAGTACATCGCTCAGAGTCTGATCCAGCCTCCTCGCACGGATGGCCCGGTCTTTCGCCCGGCTGCGGTAACGACGGTGGTGGTTCCCTAATCGCGCAAGCGACATTCTCTTCTTCAAAATAAAATGAGGCTGGCTTTGGGACGGTACGGGACGGGACTTTTAACAACGGTCGGCTGCCTAAGTGTCATGGCACTGGCTATGACGGGCTGCTCCTCCACGCCCAAGGTCGCGTATCCGGCTGAGCCGCCGGTCGCTCTGAATCAAAAGCTCAAGGACTTTGCCCGACTGCACAATCAGCGGAACTTTGACGCTCTCATGCCGTATTTCGCCTCGGGCGCTGTCGTTCAGTCTCCCTCCATGCCCCGCTCAGGCAATGGGGATCAGTACATCAAGCGTATGCTGGATGAGCCATTCTCGCTGGAAGTCGTCCAGACGGATCTCGTCTATTCCACCCCGACAACCGCTCTAACCCGTGGCACGGCCAAGGTCTTCTCGCCCGGAAAATACTCCATGACCGAGCGCATCGATGTGAACTGGGTGGTGGAAAATGGCGACTGGAAAATCCGCAGCCTCGAATACACCGACTGGTCCCCCCTGCTTGGCTCATGGAAAAAGGCCAACCTGCGCGGAGAGCCCTCCATCGAACTCCGCCTCATGCCTGGGGGTAACTATCTCGTCTTTGCCGCCAATGATCGTGTGAATCCCACCTTCCGTGGCAAATACGCCATCGAAGGCAATCACATCACAATGGCAGACACCGGAGCCGACGATCCTCGCTCGCTGCAAACCGGCGAGGGCGTGTATGTAATCAACCGTAGCGGGCAGACCGCCTTTTTCCGCAAGCTCTCTGACGCCAACACCTGGCGGTCCGAGCGATTCGAAGGCGATTGGGCAAGCCACCGCTAGACGGCTGACACCTCAATCTCGCCCCTCGCTCATGAGGGGCTTCCTTGCCTAGAGCGACGACTTGAGGACTGAGGCGACCTTTTGCATTTCCTCCAAGGTATTGTAGAAATGCGGGCTGAAACGGAGCCAGTCACTGCCATCGTGAGCTTTGCGAAGGGAAGCCGTGATTTTCTCCTTGGATAGGGCATCGAAAAGCTCGGCGCTGCTCTTTGTAGAGTGGCGAGCGGTCAGAATGCCGGAGCGTAGTGGCTCGTCCTGAAGCGGAGAGAGAAATTCAAAGCCGAGCTCGCTGAGGGAATCCTCCAGAGCATCACGCGCGGAGAGGATGGCGGCGCTGACTTGAGGCAGCCCCACTTCAAGGATCATCTCCAGACTGGCCTTCATGCCGTACATGCCGGAGATGTTCAGTACACCGGGTTCGTAGCGGCGGCCTGTCTCGGGGAAGGCGATGTCGTCCTGGGCGATGAAGTCCGGAGACTCGACATTCCAAGAGCCGAGGAGCGTCGGGCGGCAGCGAGCGAAGTTGCGCTTGGCCACATAGACGATGCCGATGGCAAGAGGCCCGAGCATCCATTTGTGGGCATCGGCGCTGAGGAAGTCGACATAGCGGACATTCGTCGGGAAGGCCCCCACGGTCTGGATGGCATCGAGCGAAAAGAGGATGCCTTTTGAAGAGAGGAGCTGCCCGATGGCGTCTATATCGATCCTCCAGCCTGTCAGGTAGTGACAGGACGCAAGGGCCACGAGACGGGTACGCGGAGTCAGAGCCTGCTCCACCAACTCCGTCGTGATCCGGCCGGGGCGGTCCGGCTTCAGGAACTTGAGTTTCACTCCCTTTTCCGCCAAGGCGGTCCATGGGTAAACATTTGAGGGATAATCAGCCTGGTAACAAACGATCTCATCGCCCTCTTCCCAGGAGAGACCATTGGCAAAGAGGCTCAATCCCAGAGAAGTGGGGCCGAGAAGGGCGATCTCGTCCTTATCTGAGCCGATCATCTCGGCGCAGACGATGCGCGTCCGCTCGACATCCTTCAGGACATCGCCGAATTCCTGGTGATTGTAACAACTGGCCTGCGCCTGAGTAACCATGGCGTCGCAGGCACAGGCAGGCAGCACGGTGACTCCCGCGTGACCAAGGAAGATTTGATTCCTGGCGACGGGGAACTTCTCAAGTCGCTCGGTTTCGGAAGAAAAGATGCTCATTTGTTGGATTCCGCCTCCTCGATCAGTTTCCAGAAGCCGCCATTCTTGCTAAGTTGCTCATCCTCGTCCATGGGGAGGCTGGAGCGGAAAAGGAAGTCGCGGATGGTATTCTTGTGGAGAACGCGGTGAATCAAAAGCCCCTCCGGGTGCTTCTCGAAATAAATGCGGTAGTCCTTCACGCGATAGCGGTGGAGGGCGCGTCCTTCGCGCTGCACCTTGCCAAAGCTGCCGCTCTCCAGGGAGTCCAGATCTTCCGGCATGATGTGAAACTCCGCCAGCAAGTCGAGCTGGAGGTCCTTTGGCAAGGCCGCCATCTCTGCGGCGCTGAGAGCATTAAAGATTACTTGAAACACGGTCCCATCAGTGAAAGGGGGTGGCTCTTCTGTTGAAAAGCGAAAAAAGCCGGAATAGCGGCTAAATTTCCTTTTTCATCACCCCTAGGAAGGGGCGGATCGCGGCAACCAACTCTTGGAAAGAGGCAAAATTGACCTGCTGCTGACCATCGCTCATGGCCTCGGCGGGATTCGGATGGACCTCGATGATCAAGCCATCGGCCCCCATGGCCACGGCTCCACAGCAGAGAGAGATGACCAGATCGGCACGTCCGCAGCCCTGGCTGGGATCGACGATGACGGGGAGGTGGGATTCCTTCTTCGCGATGGCAACGGCAGCCAGATCAAGTGTATTGCGCGTGTAGGTCTCAAAGGTGCGGATGCCTCGCTCGCAGAGGAGGACATTCGGATTTCCGTGAGCCATGATGTACTCCGCTGCGAGAAGCCACTCCTCGATGCGCTCGCTCATCCCGCGCTTCAGGAGGATGGTCTTGCCACTGCGAGCGGCCTCGATGAGGAGCTGGAAGTTCTGCGCATTGCGGGCTCCGATTTGCAGGATATCGGCCACGGCGGCAACATGCTCGACATCACGCTCGCTCAGGACCTCGGTGACAATCTTGAGTCCGGTTTCTTTTTTGGCGAGATCGAGAAGGCGCAAGCCTTCCTTACCGAGACCCTGGAATTCGTAGGGAGAGGTCCGGGGCTTATAGGCACCGCCGCGGAGGATACTGGCACCTGCGGCTTTGACAGCACGGGCGGTGCTGAGGAGTTGCTCCTCGCTTTCCACGGAACACGGGCCAGCCATGAGGCAAAAATTGTCCCCACCGATTTTGACTCCGTCCACGTCGATGATGGAGGGTTGTGGATGAGACTCGGAACTGACCAGTTTGTAACGCTTTTGCACACGGAGGACACTCTCGACCTGAGGCAGCGCGGTGAGGGATTCCAAACTCTGATGGGTACGCTCGTCGCCAATGGCAGCCACCACGGTCTGCGTCACGCCATAGATCGGTGCGGGTGTATAGCCGAGGACCTCGACTTCACGGAGGACGTCGTCGATTTGTTCTCTTGTTGCGTGTGGGCGAATGACTATGATCATGGTCTGGTATTTGAAGCCGGGAAGCGGCATTTGTAAAAGCCGCATTACCTCCTCCCGTAGAATTGTATGAAAGAAAAACCGAAGGATTCCCGCCTGAAAAGTCTCGTTGCCGAGGTGGCGGAAGGAAAGAGCGCGGAACTCATCGAGGACATGATCGAGACGGCCCTGCGCTTTGGCAAAGACAAGGCCAGCATCGCCGACTTAAAACTCTTCAGCCGCGCGATGCGGGAACTGCGCTTTGCCGCAAATGTTTTCTCCCACTACCACGGGGTGCGCAAGGTCGCCGTCTTTGGGAGCGCGAGGACCCGTAGTGATTCCGAGGACTATATCCTGGCGCGGGAATTCGGCCGACGCATGGTCGAGGAAGGCTACATGCTGATCACGGGCGGTGGCGACGGCATCATGGGTGCGGCACAAGAGGGCGCCGGGGCAGAGAAGAGCTTCGGGCTAAACATTCGGTTGCCCTTTGAACAACGCGCGAATGAGGTCATCCATGGAGATCCGAAGCTGATTAATTTCCGATACTTCTTCACGCGGAAGCTCAACTTCGTGAAAGAGACGCATGCTCTTGCCCTTTTCCCCGGCGGCTTTGGCACGCATGACGAGGGATTTGAGGTTCTCACGCTTCTCCAGACCGGCAAGAGCCCGATCGTGCCGATCGTGATGCTGGAGCGGCCAAATGGCCACTATTGGGAAACATGGCGCCGCTTTGTCGTGAACGATTTGCTGGCTCAGGGGTTGATCTCGGAGTCCGACCTCAACCTCTTCCACATCACGCATGATGTGGAGGATGCCATCGCGCATATCCGGAAATTTTACAGCAACTTTCATTCCTATCGCTGGGTCAGGGACAGTCTGGTCATCCGGATTCAGCGGCGACTGACCGACGCGGCACTGGCTTCGCTGAATGAAAGTTTTCACTTTCTGATGGTCGAAGGGAAAATCACTCAACAGCAGCCACTGCCGGAAGAGGCAGCGGATACCCATTTGGTCGATTTTCCGAGAATCGTTTTTAATCCGAACAAAAGGGATTTCGGGTCTCTACGCGTCCTGCTTGATGCTTTAAATAACGCCGAAACACTGCCTGCTGCTCCACAATCCTGACGCCGATATGCCTGACACCTACTCCGCCCAAGCCCTGATCGACGACAAGGGCACATTTGCAAATCTGACGCCCCCGGCGAAGCTCGGAGTCTTCGGCGACCCGGTGGCCCATTCCCGGTCACCGGGATTTCACAATGCGGCGTTGAAAGCCTGCGGCCTCGATCTGCAATACGTCCGACTCCACGCGGATAAGGATGTCTTCCCAAGTGCCGTGCGGGCTTTGCCGGAGGCGGGATTTCTGGGGGCCAATGTGACGATCCCCCACAAGCAGGCAGCCTTGGCAACCGTCGATGAGCCGGATGACTACGCAAGACGATCTGGCGCGGTGAATACCATTCTGGTGCAGGATGAGAAGTTGTACGGCTTCAATACGGATGGGCCGGGATTGGTGAGGGCGATCCGGGAAGAGTTTTTTATCGATCTGCGGGATGCACGAGTTCTCCTGCTGGGAGCGGGAGGTGGTGCCGGACGGGCCATCGCAGTCCAGTGTGCCATGGAAGGCTGCGAGCGCCTTGTGCTGGCAAATCGGACCTACGACAAAGCGGCAGCCTTAGCGACGGAACTGGGGCAATTTTTCCGGTCGGATCGACTGATCGGACCAGCTGATCGCTGTGTGGGCATCCCGCAAACCCCTGAAGCGCTGCGGACGGAAATCGAGCAGGTGGATCTGGTGATCAATGCGAGCTCTGTCGGCATGAAGCGGAGCGATCCCTCTCCCATACCAGCGGCGCTATTAACGGCAAATCTCCTCGTTTTTGACACCGTTTACTCAGGTGGCAAAAGTCGCTTGGTCGAGGACGCAGAAGCGGCAGGCGCTCGCGCCTGCAATGGGCTACCCATGCTGCTCCATCAAGGAGTGCTATCCTTTGAAATCTGGTTTAACCGCAAGGCGCCCATCGATGTGATGAGGAAGGCTCTATTGGAAGGCAGCTAGATTCTGATCTGCTACTATTCGCGATTGCTGGAAACTTTGCAAAAAAAAGGCCCGTTAAAAACGGGCCTTTTTTAAGAACTGCGTAGAGTGGAGTCTTAGCTATCGGAAAGCGTCGCATTCGCTTCAGCGGTCGCTCCACCAGGAAGCTCACCCACCAAATTTGTCTGAGTAGCCTGCTGTTTGCGGTAGATCGAGCCATCACCACCCTTGCGGAAGATCACAAAACCTTTATCTCCGTAAGGATTATTGGTACCGAGAGGTGTATTGTAAGTGTAGTTCTTGGTAGAAATGAAGATCGTGTTTCCAGCGTTGGAATCAGTAACCTTAAAGATCTTAAAGCCATTGTTACCGGCGGTCATCTGGATGGTGTTCGTCGTGTAGGTGGCGGGCTGGAAGCCAGGAGGAATCGCGAAGAGCTTGGACGCATCCGATGGCTTGAGGTAGTCATTGGATACGATCATATCAACGAAGCCCTGAACGGAAGTGATGTTCGTAATGTCACCGGGCCAGCCCACGCCGGAGAGAGAGTTGGCAGCGGCATCCAAAGCAGCTGACTGGGTAGCCAAGTGGATCTGGCGTGCGTTGTTCAAGGTCTGAGTCATCTGACCACGAGTGAGAGCGCCAGTGACCGCCGGGATCGCCAAGGAGGCGAGAATGGCGATGATGGAGATAACGACCAGAAGTTCGATGAGGGTGAATCCGAAGGGGAATCTGCGTTTCATAGGAATAGTAAAAGGTTCGATGAAGGAATGTGGATTGTCAATCAAGATCCTGGGCTGGAGTGGAAATTGATATGCGTTATTGGGGACTGAAAAGAGGCCTACCTCAAGCGACGCGGGAGGCCTCGGTATCAAGGACTTCGCGGCGAATGCTCTTGCCACGGAGTTGGCCCCACCAGAGGACAATCGGAGCGGCCACGAAGATAGAGGAATAGGTACCGATGAGGATACCGGCGAGGATGACGAAGGAGAAGTCACGAAGCACGGCTCCACCGAAGAAGTACAAGGCTCCCACGGAAAGAATGGTGGTGCCACCTGTGAGGATGGTACGGCCCAAGGTCTCGTTGATGGCCGTATTCATAATGGACATGATGCTACCTTTCTGACCCGAAGCGAGAGTCTCCCGGATGCGGTCAAAGACGACGATGGTATCGTTGATGGAATAGCCGGCAATGGTGAGAACCGCGCCAACCATGACGAGCGAGAGCTCCCCTCCCAAGGCTAGGAACACCCCGAGCGTGATCACCACGTCATGAATGACCGCCACAACGGCGGCTAGAGCGAAGGAGAACTCAAAGCGGAGAGTGACGTATACGAGGATACCCACCAAGCCGAGAGCCAGAGCCCAGATCGAACGCTTGGCAAACTCCATACCGATCAAAGGACCGACATTTTCTTTGGCCACGACGGTCACACCGCGATCTGCAAATTTGTCTTTTAGGGCACTGAGGATGGTATCCGAAGTTCCGATGGGGCTGCGGAAAGAGAGCATCTCCTTGAGGCCCTCCCGTTCAAACTGGATGGTGATGTCACCGAGGCCCATGGACTGGATGGCATCGCGGGCCTCGTCAACGGGAATGGGCTGAGTCGAGTCGATCACGAGAAGATCACCACCCCGGAAATCGAGGCCGAGATTCTTTTCCCCACGGATAGCCATGACAGCGATCGAGCCGCCGATCAAAACCATCGAAATGATGAGGGCCAGCTTGCGAGTGCCGAGGAAGTTGATCTTCTGTTTGGGAATCAGATCAAGCATCGACATGCGCTTCATGCCGAAGACATCGACGAGCCAGCGGAAGACCGTTCTCGTGCAGAGCAACGCGGAGAACATGGAGGCGATAATGCCCAGCGTGAGCGTGACGGCAAATCCCTTCACCGATCCCGAGGATTGCCAGAAGAGGATGAGCGCCGTGATTAATGTGGTAAAGTTGGCATCAAAGATAGCGCTGAAGGCCTTGTCGTAGGCTCCCTGGAGGGATGCTGCGAGGGACTTGCCGGATTGCATCTCTTCGCGCAAGCGTTCGTAGATGAGCACGTTGGCATCCACGGCCATGCCGATACTGAGGATGATACCGGCAATACCGGGCAGGGTGAGGACGAAGTTGAAAAGTGCCATTCCTCCAAAGAGAAGAATGAGGTTTACGAGGAGGCCGAAAATGGCCACCAGACCGGCCATACGGTAGTAGATCAAAACGGCCAGAACGACCAGCGCGAGGCCGGTCACTCCCGCCATGATGCCGCTGCGGATGGAATCCAAGCCCAAGCTGGCGGAGACACTGCGGGTTTCCTGAATGGTCAAAGGAACGCGGAGGGGGTTTTCCAAGGCGCTGGCCAGATCGCGGGCTTCCTTTTCCGAGAAGCGTCCGGTGATGACGGCGCTACCGCCGTAGATGGGTTCATTCACCTGCGGGGCGCTCTGGACATCTCCGTCCAGAAGAATCGCCAACCGTCCGCGTGTCGGAGCGAGAGACTGGGTCAGATCACCGAAGAGCTTGGCTCCCTCGGTATCGAGTGAAAGGGAAACACCGTATCCGCGCTCGTCGTAATAGGCGTAGGCGCGCTTGACGTGGTCACCGGCGAGCTCTGCCCGGCGCTTGACGAGAAGGCGGCTCTCGACTTCCTTGCCCTCGACGATGTCCTTCTGGGTCTTGATGACATAGGCGGGAGGCATGACGGCCTCACCGGCTTCGATCTGGCGGATCAGTTCCTCGCCACCACCGGGAGCGACGGAGGCAAACTCGAGTTTCGCCACACGCTGAAGCTCTGTCTTGGTCTGATCGATCTGCTCGGCATCGAGACCGGGGATCTGGACCATGATGCTGTCCGTACCCTGAGGACTGATGAGCGGCTCGCTGACGCCGTAGGTATCAACGCGCTTGCGGATGACCTCGACGGCCTGATCCAGCAAATCCGTTGTCACCGTCGCATCGGCTGTCGGAGTGAGTTTCATCAGGAAGGAAGTTCCTCCCTGCAAATCGAGACCCAAACGGATTTTCTCCTTCGGCGGAATGATGGCCTCGATGCAGAAGGCCACTAGGAACAATGTCAGTGCCAGCCCCAACCACCTCTTGCGCGCGGGGATATCGGTTCCGAAATACCAACCGAACATGACCAGCAAGGCCAGTCCGCAAACGAAAGTGAGGGCGGGAGACATGAAGAAGGGGATCCGGGGCAGATAACCGAGAAACCGCCTCTGCGGGCGGTTCGTCGATCCAAATTATGGGTTGATAGGCAAGATTTAGGCGGCTTCGACAGCGTCGGAAGATTTTTCCACCGTCACGACAGCGGCGCGGTCAAATTCGATTTTGACGTTGTCGGCCACCTTGATGATGACGGTCTTCTCTTTGACATTGGCGACGATTCCGTGGATGCCGGCATTCGTCACGACCTGATCACCGGATTTGATAGCGGAAACCAGTTTGGCGTGTTCCTTCTGACGCTTCTGCTGAGGGCGGATCAGCACGAAGTAGAAGAGAACAAAGATGAGAACAAACGGAACCATTGTCTGTAACACATTCGGTTGGGGAGCAGTCGCCGGGGCTTGAGCCAAGAAAAGGAGCTGAGAAATGTTCATCGGACGGGAAATCTTACGGATTGACCGCTCTCTGGCAATGGTGAAAAGCAACTGAATTTTTCATCCAGCCTCTTCGGAAGGAATTTCATGTGACTCAAAGTTGGCGGGAAGGCTTCGATCGAAGCTTTTAGACTTCAAGGAAGACCTGCATTGAGCGTTCGAACTAAACGTCCAGTAAGGCTGCCACAACCGCCTCCGTGTCAGAGAGATCAGCAAAGAGATAATCCGGCTGATGTGCGGCGAGATCTTCCTGGGAATAATTTCCGGTGGCAATAGCGACCGTACGGGCACCGATGACCTTGCCGCACTCAATATCGCGCGGAGTATCTCCGATGACACAGACGGCGCGCGCGGGAAAATCAATGCCATGGGCCTCGGTCGCGCGGGACCTCGCAAAGTGGCCCAGCTCATTGCGATCATGATGATCGTCGGCAAAAGCGCCGAACTCGAAGAAATCCCAGACGCCGTAGTGCGTCAGCTTGATTTCCGCGCCGCGAACCAGATTGCCGGTCAGGAGGGCGAGGACGCAGGAGGGCTCCTGCTTCAGGCGAGCCAGGAGTTCCACGATGCCGGGTAAAAGCCGTCCCTGATGGAGGGACATGCGTCCCGCCAGGCGCTTGAGGTAGGCATCCAGCAGGGCGGTGCAATTTTCCGGGGTCGCCTCGATGCCATTCTTTTCCAGCATGAGGCGGGCAATCAGGGCATCGGTGGCTCCGGCCAGGGTGATGCCCTTCAGATCCTCGGGAACGCCGAAGCGATCCTGCATCGCCTCGCAGAGCGCCCGCTCGCCAGCCCCGCCTGAGGTGATCAGGGTGCCGTCGATATCAAACAGGAGCAACACCCTCCGCGAGGGGGCGTCATTCTGCATCGTCGTGCTCGTCTTCCTCGTGATGATCGTCTTCGTCGTGACTCTCATCCACCTCGACTTCGCCAGCCTTGCTGAATCGGCGGCGGCGTTTGTTGACGGGAAGGGGAGACATCGTCATGCCGATGGCACGTCCTACGAGCTTCGGCTCCATATCGACATGGCCCATGGTGGCGAGGTCAGCCTTGACGCGCAGCACGACTTCCATGCCCAGCTCCTTGTGGGCCATTTCGCGGCCACGGAACTGAAGGTGGACTTTCACCTTATTGCCCTTGTCGAGGAATTCCTCGGCGTGGCGGATCTTGGTGTAGTAATCGTGATCGTCGATATTGACGCGGAATTTAACTTCCTTCACACGACCAGCAGTGTGCTTCTTTTCTTTTTCCTGCTTCGCCAGATCGTAGCGGAACTTGCCAAAATCCAGCAGGCGGCAAACGGGGGGTTGCGCATTGGGAGCGATCTCAATGAGATCCAGCCCGAGACTACGGGCCTTGCGAAGAGCCTCATCGGTGCGCAAAACACCGAGCTGCTCGTTAGTTACTCCGTTGATGACCCGGACCTCCCGGGCACGAATGCGTTCATTGACGCGTATGTCTCGTATATTAATAGGGCCTCCTTGGTACCTTTAGTGCATTAAATCCAGACGCGAACGAGCTCGGTAAAAAATGGAGCTCTTCATGCGAAAACGCAAAACGGTCTAAGTTCATGCGCTGCATGAATCAGTTTGCGCTGGGAAAAAATTGCATGATCCGTCGAGAAAATTCGCCGGGCCAGTGTTGGTGCTGGCACCGGATGACCGAGCTTTTAGGGAAGTTTTCCGAAGGAGCAAGTGAAAAATGCACTTTCCGTCAATCCTGATGCGCCAAACAGGCCGCAATAAAGCCCTTGAAGAGGGGATGGGACATATTCGGCTTGGATTGGAACTCGGGGTGGAATTGGCAGGCGACGAACCAAGGGTGGTTCTGGATTTCGATGATCTCGACCAGGGATCCATCCGGCGATGTGCCTGAAACAACGAACCCCCGGGCCTCCATGACTTCACGGTAGGCGAGGTTAAATTCATAGCGATGGCGGTGACGCTCAGAGACTTCGCTACTGCCGTAGACCTGATGAGCGAGGGTATTCTTGCGAAGAATGGTAGGCCACATACCGAGACGCATGGAGGCTCCCTTCTTCTGAACATCCTTTTGCTCCTCCAGGATACAGATGACGGGATCTGGCGTGGTGGGGTCAAATTCCGTACTGTTGGCTTTTTCCAAACCGCAGACGTGACGGGCAAACTCGATCGAGGCGATCTGCATGCCGAGGCAGAGACCGAGATAGGGGGTCCTAGACTCACGAGCGTAGCGGGCGGCCTCGACCTTGCCCTCCACACCACGGTCACCGAAACCACCCGGTACGAGTACGCCGGCGACTCCGCGGAGATATTTATCAGCCCCCTCATGCTCAAGGTCTTCCGCGTCCACGAGGACTAGATCGATCCCGCAATCGTGGGCGGCACCGGCATGAGTGAGAGATTCGTAGATGCTCTTGTAGGCGTCCTGAAGCTCGATGTACTTGCCGACGACGGCCACACGGACCCGCTTCTTGGGGTTTACCACGCGATTGACGTACTTCTTCCAGTCCGTCATGTCGGGTTCGGGAGTGACCAATCCGAGAGCGCGGCAGACGTAATCATCGAGCCCCTCGGCCTGGAAATTCAGCGGAGCCTCGTAGATGGAATTCTCCACGTCGCCCGCCTCAATGACGGCCTCCACAGGCACGTTGCAGTAGAGGGAGAGCTTTTTACGGACATCGAGCTCAAGAGGCATCTCGGTACGGCAGATCAGCACGTGGGGCTGGAGACCGATCTCACGCAGCTTGGCGACGCTCTGCTGGGTGGGCTTGGTCTTCAACTCCCCGGCGGCCTTGATGTAGGGGATAAGTGTCACATGCATGACGAGCACGTTGCCAAAGCCGACTTCGAGCTGGAACTGGCGGATGGCCTCCAGGAAGGGAAGGCCCTCGATATCGCCTGTGGTCCCGCCGATCTCACTGATGAGGACGTCGGCTCCGGAAGCTTCCCCGAGTTCACGGATGCGGCGCTTGATTTCGTCCGTGACGTGGGGGATGACCTGCACGGTATTTCCAAGGTAATCACCGCGGCGCTCATTCGCCAGGACGGTCTCATAGACCTGACCACTGGTGATATTGTTCTCGCGGGTGAGGACACACTTGGTAAAGCGCTCGTAATGACCAAGATCGAGATCGGTCTCGGCACCATCGGCCAGCACGTAAACCTCGCCGTGCTGGAAGGGATTCATGGTTCCCGGATCGACGTTCAAATAGGGGTCAAGTTTCTGGAGCACGACGCTCACGCCGCGATGCTCCAAAAGGGTTCCGAGGGAGGCGGCAGCCAGGCCCTTGCCAAGGGAGCTCACCACTCCACCGGTGACGAAAATGTACTTCATGCTCGCGCAGTGTAAGTGGTCTCTCAAAATTGGCAAGAGGCCCTACGGAAAGCCGGAAGAAAAACCGGCGAACCTCTGTTTTCCACGATTTCTCTGGTCGATTTTTCGGTGAGGAGATTATCGTTCAGCGATCATGCATCGCTTTTTCCTTCCATCCGATCAATGGAATGCTCCTGTCCCCACTCTCGATTCTGGAGAGTCTCATCATGCCCTGGATGTCCTGCGCTCGCCGGGGATGATTTCCAGGCAGCCGGGGACGTCATGCAGCACTTCCATCATGCCGCCGCTGCGCTGAAGGAGACGGGATCTCCCGAGGTCGATGTCGTGATCTCTCAACTGAAGAAGTTGCCTGCTCCTGAAGTCTCTTCGGAAGGGGCAAAGCTTCGCTCCGCATTCCTTCCTTGGGCCACTGCCGGAGCCGATCTGGCGCTCGCCCTGCAGAAGGGGGGGGGGCTCAGACATTACCTGTCTTCGAGTGTCCCATGACGGGCGAGAGCTTCCCCGGAGCACCAGCCAGTGCCCGCTGGGTGCAGACCACTCATGAGACGCGCAATCCGTACTTCGGCGCAGACATGATCTCCTGCGGGTCGGAGGTGCAGCCATGAGTGCGGATTCCCTCACTCCTCCCCGGCGGGGGCTGATCGCCGGACTTGTGGACTGGTCGCTGGAGAATCGCTTCCTCGTTATCTGTGCCACACTTCTGCTTGTGGTCACTGGCATCTGGGCCGTGCGCAATACGCCGGTCGATGCCATCCCGGACTTGAGCGAAAATCAGGTCATTGTCTCAGCCGACTGGCCGGGGCGCAGCCCGCAGGAAGTCGAGGATCAGGTGACGTATCCCCTGTCCACGAATCTCCAGGGACTGGCCGGAGTTCACGAGGTGCGGGCCTTGTCGATGTTTGGCTTCTCTCTGCTGACGGTGGTCTTCGAGGACAGTGTCGATAATTACTTCGCCCGTACGCGGGTGCTGGAGCGTCTGAGTTTCCTCCAGTCCCTCCTGCCGGACGGAGTCGTTCCGCAACTCGGTCCCGATGCCACGGGCTTGGGCTGGGTTTATCAATATTACCTCAAGGTGGATCCCGCTCTGAGTCCCGATGGCGGTTCCGACTTGGGGGCTCTCCGCAGTCTCCAGGATTACTTTGTCCGCTATCAACTCGCCTCCGTGCAAGGTGTGGCCGAAGTTGCCTCCATCGGTGGCTTTGTTCGTCAGTACGAAGTCGCTGTCTCGCCTGACAAAATGCGCAAAGCCGGGGTGACTCTCAACGAAGTCATGGAGGCTCTTCAGGCCGGGAATCTCAATGTGGGTGGCAAAGTCATTGAGGAAAATGGCATGGAGTTCGTCGTCCGGGGCATCGGCCTCGTGCAGTCCGTCGAGGATCTCAAGCGCATCCCGGTGAAGATGGGGGAAGTCCCCGTTTATCTCCAGGACATCGCGGATGTCTTCATCGGAGGAGCCTTCCGTCGAGGCACTCTGGACATCGATGGCCAGGAAGTCGTGGGCGGCATCGTCGTCATGCGCACGGGAGAGAATGCCCGCGCTGTCATCGAGCGCGTGAAGGAAAAAATCGCGGCTATTTCCTCCGGCCTGCCGAAGGGCGTGACCATCGAGCCTTTCTATGACCGAAGCGGCCTGATTGACCGTACCATCGATACTCTCAAGCATGCGCTCTTTGAGGAGATCCTGCTCGTGACCATCGCGCACATCATCTTCCTTTGGCACTTCCGCAGCATCCTCATCGTCACCATTCCGCTGCCGGTTTCGATCCTCATCAGCTTCCTGCTCATGAAGGGATTTGGCATTTCGTCGAATATCATGTCCCTCTCCGGTATCGCCATTGCCATTGGGGTGCTGGTCGATGCGGGGATCGTCATGACGGAAAATGTCATCCGACACTGTGAGTCGCGAGAGCATGCGCTGGGCCGACGCCTGACCGCGCTGGAAACCCTGAATACCACGCGCGAAGCCGCCACCCAGGTGGGGCGTCCGATTTTCTTCGCCATGGCGATCATCATCCTCGCCTTCCTGCCGGTCTTCGCTCTGAGCGGTCAGGAGGGGAAGCTTTTCCATCCGCTTGCCTTCACGAAGACCTTTGCCATGGTCGGAGCCACTCTGCTGGGCGTGACGCTGGTGCCGGTTCTTTGCACCTGGCTCGTCCGGGGGCCGTTCCACTCCGAGCGGCAAAATATCGTCATGCGATGGCTTATGGATGTTTACAAGCCCGCTCTGACGTGGGCTCTCGACCATGGTCGCATCATCCTGCTGGCGGCGGCTGCTCTTTTGACGGCAGCGATCTTGCTGGCGAGCCGGATGGGCAATGAATTCATGCCACCTCTTGATGAGGGAAGCCTTCTCTTCATGCCGGTGCTCCTCCCGCACACCTCCCTCCCGGAGGTGCAGAAGGTCATGTCGTGGCAGGATCGTGTCATTCGCAGCGTTCCGGAGGTTGCCTCAGCGGCGGGCAAGCTGGGCCGCGCCGAGTCCGCGACGGATCCGGCTCCGGTCGAGATGATCGAGACCACCATCATGCTGAAGCCGAAATCCGAATGGCGCGAAGGCATGACCCGGGAAGGCATCGTCGAGGAACTGACGGCCAAGCTCACCGATGTGCCCGGATATGTCCCCGGCTTCCTCCAACCCATCGAGAATCGCATCCTCATGCTTAGCACGGGAATCCGGGCGCAGGTCGGCATCAAAGTCCTCGGGCCCGATCTCGATACCATCCAGAAGGTCGCCTTTGAGATCGAGCAGATCGTACGTACGGTGCCCGGTGCCACGGGCGTGGCGGCGTCACGCGTACAGGGCAAGCCGTACCTTGAGATCATTCCCGACCGCACGGCGCTGGCGCGGTTTGGGCTGAATATCAAGGATGTCATGGCCGTCGTTGAGATGGGCCTGGGCGGCTTGGATGCGGGTACGACAATCGATGGTCGGGCGCGCATTCCCATACAGCTCCGTTTCGAGCGCTCCGGGCGGGATGATATCGAAAAGCTCGCCCGCATCCCCATCGTGACGAATACCGGCGCGAGTGTTCCGCTGGGGCAAGTCGCTGTCATTCGGCGCAATAGCGGCCCGAGCGAGATCACCAGCGAGGATGGGCTCCTGCGTGTCTTCGTGCAGTCCAATGTCAAGGACCGCGACCTCGGCGGCTTCGTCGAGGAAGTCCGTCACCGTGTGGAGGCGGAGGTCAAACTCCCCCCTGGCGTGACTCTGAAGTGGAGTGGCCAATACGAGCACCAGCTTCGCGCCCGCCAGACTCTTACCATGATTGTCCCCGGCGTCATGCTCATCATCTTCCTCCTGTTGACCATGGTCTTTCGCTCAGCCTTGGAAGCCTCCCATGTCATCCTGGCCGTGCCCTTTGCTCTTTCGGGCGGCGTCTTCCTGCAAGCCCTCTTGGGCTACCCCTTCAGCGTGGCTGTCTGGGTCGGATACATCGCGCTTTTCGGCACCGCCATTCAGACAGGAGTAGTGATGGTGGTTTACCTTGAGGAAGCCTTGGCCCGTGTCAAAGCCGAGAGGGGGAGTGCTTTCTCGCTCGCCGATCTCAAGCAATCGGTCATCGATGGCTCCATGCTCCGGCTACGTCCGAAGGTCATGACCGTCGGCACGGTCATTGCCAGTCTCCTGCCCATCATGTGGAGTACGAAGACGGGGGCGGAAGTCATGAAGCCGCTGGCGACTCCCGTCATTGGCGGCATGGCCAGCAGCTTTCTCCACGTCCTCATCGTGACGCCGGTAATCTTCTACTGGATTCGCAAAGAGGAGATCTTTGGAAAGAAGACGACTCCGGCAAAAGTCTGAAAGACCTAGTGAAGTGTCTCGCCACGCTGGAGCATCGCGAGGAAATCCTTGAACCGCCGCTCCCGCGTCTCGGGCCGCTTCGCCGTATGCAGGCGATGGTAGAAGGCGTAGCGCTGGGTTTTGTTCAGGCCATTGAAGAACGCTTGCGCTTTCGGATTTTTTGCCAGCGCGGTCATGAAGTCCTCCGGCATTTCAAAGGTGCTTGTCGAGGCGTAGGCCTTCCCCCAGCGCCCGTCCGCCTTGGCGGCTTCCACGGCGGCGAGCCCGGCGGGTCGCATGCGGCCTTCAGCGATCAGTTGTTCCACCAATCCGACATTGACCTGGGACCAAATACTGCGCGGGCCGCGTGGGGTGAATTTGACCAGCCACGATGTCTCATCGCCCGGCTGGGCCTGCCCGTCGATCCAACCCCAGCAGAGCGCTTCCTGGACGGCGTCCTTGTGATTGATGGTCGGCTGGCCGCTGGCCTTCTTGAAGTACCGCAGCCAGATGCCCTTGTGATCCGCATTGTGCACCTCCAGCCAGTCGCGGAACTCGATCGCCTTCGCAAAGGCGTGGACAGGCTTGGTATCGAGCGCCATCGCGGGTGGGAGCTGTTTAGGAGTACAACTCGTGCGACAACACGCTCAGGCAATACAGCGCCGCTGTCTCCGTGCGCAGGATGATCGGGCCGAGTGTCACCGGACGTGCCCCATGGCTTTTGGCCAGGGCTGTTTCCGCCGGGGTGAAATCACCTTCCGGTCCGACAAAGATGGTGACCGTCTTGGGGCGGCGACCGGCTTCCTTTTCGTAGGATTCCAGCACGGTCTTGATGTGGCGGGAATCCGGCTGGAGCGAGGCGATGAGCATTAGATCAGCGCGCTCACTTTCCAGAAAGCGTTTTGGAGATACGGGGGCGAGGATTTCCGGC
>Ga0351893_10044_pt1 | contig 53794 bp, 42 predicted proteins | sample TotcelFGM3001K15_FD_206765 | JGI IMG/M metagenome (GOLD analysis project Ga0351893, IMG submission 206765) | Enriched cells from coal bed in the Powder River Basin, Montana, United States - Total cells FGM rep3 HSBNCT.FGM.300.1.K15 ...
GGATGCGGAGGCTGGCGAGGTCGAGATCGTTGGTGGGTTCGTCCAGGACGATCATGTTGCCGCCGCGCTTGAGGGCCTTGGCGAGGAGGAGGCGGGCGCGTTCGCCCCCGGAGAGGCGGTCCACGCGTTCGCGGATGCGTTCGTCGGTGAAGAGGAAGCGGCGGAGGTAGGCTCGAACGGCCAGCTTCGTATCGCCGAAGGTGACGGTCTCGCCGCCCATGTCGGCGACTTCCTCCATGACGGTGCCCTTGAGATTGAGGTGCATACGGCCCTGGTCGATGGAGTTGAAGACGACGCGCTTGCCGATGGTGGCCTTGCCCTCCTCGGTGTCGCGTTCGCCGAGGCAGATCTTCAGGAGGGTGGTCTTACCCGCGCCATTCGGCCCGACGACGCCGGTACAGGTGCCGGGGGCGAGGGAGAGGTCCAGGTTGCGGAAAAGCCAGCGGCCATCGCCACCTGCGCGGGCACCGACTTTTTCCAGCTCGATGCCGACATTGCCCATGGCGGGGGGAGGGGGGAGGATGAGATCCATCTCGCGCTCCTCGGGGGGTGCCTCCAATCCGGCGACCTGATAGAAATTTTCCAGGCGGTAGCGGGATTTCGACCGCTGGGCGCGGACACCGGCGCGGACGTACTCGAGTTCGGCCCGGATGAAGCGCTGGCGGCGGCGTTCCGTCTGGCTGGCGATCTCCTGACGGAGGGCCTTCGCCTCCAGGTAGGCGGTGTAGTTGCCGGGGTGGGCGAAGCACTTGCCATCGGCGATCTCGATGATGCGGGTGGCGATGACGTCGAGGAAATAGCGGTCGTGGGTGACGAAGATGACGGCTCCCGAGAAGGACTGGAGGTAGCCCTCCAGCCAACTGATGGACTCCGCGTCCAGGTGGTTCGTCGGTTCGTCCAGCAGGAGGAGATCCGGCTGGGAGACCAGAGCGCGGCAGAGGGCGACGCGGCGCTTCTCGCCCCCGGAGAGCGGGCCGACGATGGAGTCCATATCCGGCACGTGGAGGGCCTGAGCCTGGGCCTTGATACGGGCATCGAGATTCCACCCATCGGCGACCTCGATGAGGTGCTGGATGTCGGAGCGCTCGGCATCGGAGAGGTCGTCGTTTTCGTAGCGGTAAATGGCGTCCACGATGTCCGAGGCACCGTCCTCGATATTCTGGCGCACGGTCTTCTCCATCGCCAACTCGAACTCCTGCGGGAGGAAGCCCACGCGGAGGCCCCGACGGCGGGCCATGGTGCCGCGATCGGGCTGTTGCTGCTCGGTGAGGATCTTCAGAAGCGAGGTCTTGCCGCAGCCGTTGCGACCGACGAGGCCGACTTTTTCCCCGGCGGCGATGGCAAAGGTGGCGCCTTCCAAGAGGGTTTGCGCACCGTAGGAAAGGGCGATGTCATTAACAGAAAGCAAGGCGGCACTCATGAGTAAACGGGGAGACTGCCGCGAAAAGGCGAGGATGGCGAGCATTCGCGACAGGCTTTTCTTCCGACTTGTCAGGCGGCGCGGCTTATCCAGAATGGCGGGTCGTTTTCATGCCATCCTTCACCAACATCGCCGCCTACAAATTTGCCCCGCTCACTGACATCCGTGACCTGCGGCAGCGGCTCCTCGCGCACTGCCGGGAGTGGGAACTGAAGGGCACGATCCTGCTGAGCCCCGAGGGGATCAATCTTTTCGTCGCCGGTCCGGCCGAGCCGATCGAGCGGTTGCTGGGTGAGTTGCGCAGCATCCCCGGGCTGGGGGATCTCGAAGTGAAATACAGCGAGAGTGATCACCAGCCCTTCCGCCGGATGCTGGTGCGGCTGAAGAAGGAGATCATCGCCTTTGGCGTCGAGGGGATCTCACCCGGAGACTACACCTCGCAGCGCATTGCGCCCAAGGAACTCAAGGCCTGGCTCGACGAGGGGCGGCCGGTGACGCTGCTCGATACGCGGAATGATTACGAGGTGAAGTTGGGGACCTTCAAGGGGGCGCTGCCAGCGGGGATCGACCATTTCCGGGATTTTCCCCAGGCGGTCCGGCAGTTGCCCGAGGAGATGAAAGACCAGCCGATCGTGATGTTTTGCACCGGGGGGATCCGTTGTGAAAAGGCCGGGCCTTTCATGGAACGCGAGGGTTTTCGGAAGATCTATCAACTGCATGGGGGCATCCTGAAGTACTTCGAGGATTGCGGCGGGGATCACTATGACGGCGAGTGCTTTGTCTTTGACCAGCGTGTGGGAGTCGATCCCGCGCTGGCGGAGACGGACTCCGGGCAGTGCTTTGTGTGTCAGGAACCCCTGACCAGCGAAGAGCAGGCCGATCCGCGCTATGTGCCCGGCAAGTCGTGCCCGCATTGCCATGTCTCCGATGCGGAGCGGCTGGCGATGCGTATCGAGGAGCGGCAGGCCGCGCTCGAACGGCATGTGCATCCGCTGCCCGGGAGTGAGCCGTATGAGAATTTCCGACCTTTCCGCATTCCGGGAGCCTTTGCGGGGCAGCCGCTCATCGAGTTTCTGACCAGCGCCTTTGATCACATCAGCCGGGAGGAATGGCTGAATCTTTGCGGGCAGGGGCTGGTCGTCGATGATGCGCGGCATACCGTGACGCCGGAGCGTGTGGTGCGTCCGGGGGAGCGGTATTTCCGCGTCCTACCTCACACTGTCGAGCCTCCTGTGTCCGCTGATGTGCGCATCCTGCACGAAGACGAGGCGCTCATCGTGGTGAACAAACCCGCACCGTTGCCGATGCATCCCTGCGGGCGGTTTAACAGGAACACGCTTCAGTCCTTCCTGGCGGAGATCTATGCGCCCTCGCAGCCGCGTCCGGCGCATCGGCTCGACGCGAATACCACGGGACTCGTGGTCTTCACCCGCACGCGGCATTTTGCGAAGCTGGTGCAGCGGCAGTTTGAGGAAGGACGGGTGGCCAAGACCTATCTCGCTCGTGTGCAGGGGCACCCCACGGAGGATGTTTTTACCTGCGATCTGCCGCTCAGTGACACGCCGGGGGACTTTGGTTCCCGCCAGCTCGATGAGGAGAAGGGCATCGCGGCTCGCACGGATTTCCGTGTTCTGGAGCGTCGCGCTGATGGCACGGCGCTCCTCGAAGTGACTCCACGGACCGGGAGGACCAACCAGATCCGGCTGCACAGCGCAGCACTCGGGTATCCGATCTGCGGAGACCCTGCCTATCTGGCCGGAGGGAAACTGGGCACGGCGATGACGCTGGAAGTCGGCGATGCCCCGCTGTGCCTGCACTCGAAGGCGCTGGAGTTCGTGCATCCGATCACGAATGCCGTCGTGAGGTATGAGGCTCCGAGGCCGGAGTGGGCGTGAGTTAACCTGGCGGGAGCTTTAGTTATGCTCCCGGTAGCAGAGTTCCAGACGGTTGCCGAAGGGGTCTTCCCAGAAGATGGCGTGGTATGCGTCGTCGTAGAGTTCCGGGCCCTCGATGGCGCGGGCGCCGATTTCTTCCAGGAGGGGGCGGAAGGCGTAAACCTGGGCCTGGGTGGCGGCGCGGAAGGCGATACGGGTTTCATTCGGGCGGAAGTCGGTTGAGGCGGTCATGCCGAAGAACTCGGTGGCGCCCTCGCCCGGGGCGCAGAATTGGAGCCAGTCCTTCACGGGTTCCTCGACGGTGAAGCCGAGGGCGGGGAGGAGGACTCGGTAAAAGGGGGCAGCTGCCTCCAGAGAGGGGACGCGGAGATCGATGTGGTCCAGGAGGGGCATGGAGCCTACGGGATCAGGTTGCCGCACTCGTCGGTCTTCTTTTGCGTGAAGGGAGGGGGAGAATTGGTGATATCGACGTTGCGCTTCAACGTGACGGTCTGCGAGCGAAACTCGCAGTCACAGCCTCCGGTGATACCGTCCAGGTCCTCGGCGCTCAAAGGAGTGCTTTCCTCATTCCCCTCAGGAGATTTGGTTTCCATAAAAGGAGGCTATACCTCGGATCTTGCGGCGTGCAAGGGGATCTTCGGGAGGACGATATTGCAGGCTGGCAACGCGGGAGGTTTCCGCTTTAATCGCCCGCGTATGGAAAAACCTCGGCGTCGGATTTGGCAAAAGCTGCTCAGGGTATTAGGTTTTGTCGGGATATTCATCGGAGTCATCCTGCTCGCCATCCTCTTCCTACCCTTGTCCAATCCCAATTTCTCCACGACCGACGAAGCTGGGCTGAGCTTTGCCGATGCTCTGGCGGTGGCGCGGACTGAGTTGGACAATCTGCCTGCCGGAGTGCGGGCGCAGTGTGCGGCGAATGTCCTGGACCACGGCAAGCCGACGGCGAAGGTGGTGGTGCTGCTGCATGGACTCTCGAATTGCCCGGCGCAATACTCGCAGTTGTCGCAGGAGATCTTTGCCCAAGGGTATAATGTCATCATGCCCCGCATGGCTTTCCACGGTTTTGAGGACCGTCTGAATAATGACTGGGGACAGGTCGGCATGCACAGCTTCATCACCGATGCGAATACGGCGGTCAATCTGGCGAAGTCGCTGGGGGATGAGGTGATCGTGGTGGGGTTGTCGGTGAATGGGACGATGGCGGCGTGGCTGGCGCAAAATCGGGCGGATGTCTCGCGGGTGGTCATGCTGGCTCCTTTCATGGCCCCCTATGGGATGCCGCGCTGGCTGATCAAGCCGGTCGAGCGCTCGCTGCTGAGACTGCCGAATTTCTTCCTCTGGTGGGATCCGGTCCTGAAAGAAAAGGTGCCCGGTCCTCCCGATGCGTATCCGCGTTTTCCCACGCGCCTGATCGGGGAATTCATGTTTCTCGGCAGCATGGTGAGTGAGGAATCCCGGATAGATGCTCCGGCGTGCAAAGAGATCGTGATCGTCACGAGCGGGGCTGATGTGGCCATCGACATGCGGCAGGTCGAGCATCTGATCAAGAACTGGCGCAGGCAGAATGCCGGGCTGACGCTGTATGAATTCCCCGCCTCCGATAAAGTGCCGCATGATCTGATCGATCCCCGGCAGCCGACTCAGAGGGTCGATTTTGTCTATCCCAAGCTCCTCGAGTTCATTCTCGGTGATCCTTCCTCCGTGCCTGGAGTGACGCACTAAAGGATACGCGTCTTCCGGGTGATCTCGGCGAAGCGTTCGTTCCACCAGGGGTGGAGGCGTGAGGCGGGACGGCTCCAGAATTCGTGATGCAGCCAGCGGAGAGACTCCGCGTGCCACATGAGAGCGTACTGCTGCGAGGGCTGAAGCGCGGACGGCCCCTCCTCCAGAAGACGAATACGGAGGCGTGAGAGGTGGTCATCCGTGAGGGCTGAGCCCCGGCGACGATCCCGTAGCAGGGCCACGTGGAGAGAATGGGTGAGGGGATCGACAACGGCACGGGCCAAACCGCCGAAGCTGATGGCGGAGAAGAGGGGTGTCGCGTCCGGGATATTCTCCACGTCCTTGAGCTCCTGCGGGCAGAGGGAGGGGATTTCCTCCGGGATGATGAAGAGATTCTTCTCGCGGGCGCGCTCACCGAGACTGCGCTTGCTGGTCATGCACGCCAGGACGGGGGCGAGGAACCATCCGGCGAGGATGGGGCTGATGAGGAGCATTTCGGTGGGCGTCCAAGTAAGCAGGGCGGCGAGGGCGAATAGGCCGACGACAGGCGGCAGCCAGAAGATGCGGAAGCTTTCGATGAGGCTGAGGCCCTTGTCATCCGAGCGGTTTTGCCCGCTCCACTGGACTTGCAGGCCGAGGAGATTCATGACGACAAACTGCGTGTAATACAGCATGAGTGCCGGGGCGAGCAGCGTCCAGAGGATGGTCTCCAGGAAGGCGCTGAGGCTCAGCTTGAAGGCGCCGCCGTACTTCTTCGCACGCGGCAGGGTCATGATCACGGCCAGGATCTTCGGGATGAAGAGCAGGCCGAGCGTGGCGAGGAGTAGGAGGTGTACGGCGCCGACAGAGAAGGCCAGGTCCGTATTCGGCAGTGACGAGAGCAGGGAGAAGCGGTGCTTGATGGCGAGATCTGCGGCTCCCGTGATGAGGAAGAGCAACCAGAGCGGCGAACTGATGTAAGCCATGATGCCGGTCCAGATGTGAAAGCGATTTGCAAAATCGATGCCCGGAGCAAAGAGGAACCAGAAGTGCTGGAGATTGCCCATGCACCAGCGGCGGTCGCGGGCGAGGCTGTCGCTGAGATGCGGAGGGCCTTCCTCGTAGCTGCCCTCCTCGGTCGTGGCAAACCACACATCATAGCCCGCGCGGCGCATGAGGGCTGCCTCCACGGTGTCGTGGCTCAGGATGTGACGGCGCTTGGAGTCGGGGTCGGGAAGCTCCGGCAGATCGCAGTGCTCGATGAAGGGGCGGACCCGGATGATGGCGTTGTGGCCCCAGTAGTTTGACGCGAAGAGGTGCCAGAAATTCGATCCCGCCGCGAAGAGCGGGGCGTACACCTTGGCCGCGAACTGCTGCATGCGGCGGAAGAGGGTGTTGCCAAGCGCGAGTTGCGGGGCTGTCTGGATGAGGCCGACGCGCGGATTCTTTTCCATCATCAGGACGAGACGGCGGAGCAGGCGTCCGGTCATGACGCTGTCGGCATCCAGCACGACCATGTAGCGATAGCGGGCCCCCCAGCGGCGGCAGAAGTCGGCGACATTGCCGCTCTTGCTGTTCCGGGGAGCACGGCGCTTGCGGTAGAAGATGCGACCGAAGGCATTGTGCTTTTTGCAGAGTTCCAGCCAGGCTGTCTCCTCGCTGAGCCAGATCTCCGGGCGGTTCGAATCGCTGAGGATGAAGAAGTCGAAGGATTCATTGCCCCCGGCGCGGGAGAGTCCCTCCCACATGGCCTCCACGCCACGGAAGACGCGGACCACATCCTCATTGTAGATCGGTACGACGATGGCGGTGGGCGGAGCTTCGAAGTCCTCGATGGCTTCGTCCTTGATGGTGAGTTCGATGCGGGCCTTGTCGCCGCCGAGGATCATGGTGATGAGACCGAAGAAGACCAGCCAGAAGCCGGTCGCGATCTGCTGGAAGAGGAGGACGAAGAGAACGAGCTGCACCCATTCCAGGGTGGAAATGCCCTCGGGTTCAAAAATCCGCCAGAGCAACCACGCGCCCAGGCCCGTCGTTGCCATGATGGAACCGAAGAAGGCGGCGCGCCGAAAACCGACCAAATCTGCCGTGATGACCGGGCTTTGTTGTTCCGTGTTCATTTCAGGAAAAAGTGATCATGAATCGCGAGGGCGGCAAAAAAGATGACGGTCCAGATCGCGGCGGCCCGCAGAATGGGGGCCCACGCGAATTGGTGCCAGGTTTCCCCCGCGATGTCCTCCAGAGGGCCGAAGTCCATTTCCCGTGGGGTCATGCTGGAGATGCTGAGGTCCGGCCCGGTCATGGCATGCACGCTGCGGAGTTCCTGCTTGAGTTCCGCAGGCGGGTCGCCATTGAGGACGCAATCCGGCCAGCGTTCGCTTACGTGAGAGACGCGCATGGCGAAGAGTCCTGCAGAGATCAAGCCGTGGCCCTCGGAAGCGGGAACGTCAAAAGCCTTGCTGAACCAATCGCGGAGCATCGTCGTTGCGGTGGTCATGGTCTCCTCCACAGGAGTCACGCCACTGGCGGGATCGTGTTTTTGACGAGCTTCGGCGACGATTTTCATGGCCATCTGGGTGCGATGCTCCAGACCGCCGATCTCCATGGCTGCGAGGAAGGTGATCAGGCGGGCGAGGGCTTCGTCCCAGGCTTTCGTATGATTCAGGGCATCCATGTGTAGCTCCAGGTTTCCGTCAGAGGCGCGCCATTCCAGGTGAGGCGGCACATGAGTTCGTGCGGCTTCCGGTTTTCCGGGGTGCTGGCGTAGAAGCTCACGCGCCAGGACGAGTTGAAGTCATTCCATTCCACACGAGCATCCGAGATGGTGGCGTTGGTGGGAGACGTGATATCCGCCATGGGGACCTCGCCCGGCTTGAGCTGACCGAGAGTGCCGCCGGAAAATTCGATGAAGAAGTGACGGTAGTAAGGCTTGTCCTGATCATCCACGCGGGTGGAGATGGCGCGACCGACGGGGGGAAGATCCGCGGCCTCAGTCAGCCAGCGCATGGTGTACTCCAGGCGGATGGGAGTGAGGACGGGCGGCGGCGCGGTCGGGGACCAGAAGGCGACCACATTGTCCATGAACTCATTCTTGGTTGGCAACTGGATGAGGTGAATGGCTCCTTCATCAAATCCGGCGACAGGCTGGATCCAAACGCTGGGTCGCAGGTGGTAGTGCGCCTCCAGGTCCTGGTAGTGATTAAAGTCACGGTCACGCTGCATGAGGCCGAAGCCCTTCGGATGCGAATCGGTGAAGGCATTAAACTGCAACTGCTTTGACCACGCGAGAGGATGCCAGACCCATTCACCATTCGACCGGTGCATCAGGAGGCCATCCGAGTCGTGGACTTCCGGGCGGAAGTCGCCAAAGGTGTTGCTCGTGTTCTCGCCGAACCAAAACATGGTGGTCAGCGGAGCGAATCCGGCCTGGGCCGTCTCTTTGCGGAAGAAGAGGGTGGCGACGACATGGATGCTCGTTTCATCACCCGGTCGGATAGTGAACTGATAAGCCCCAATTACACTCTGCCCCTCCAGCAGGGCGTAAACGGTGAATTCCTTGTCATACGGAGCAGGGCGGCGGAGCCAGAATTTGGTAAAAACCGGGAACTCCTCTTTCTTGCCCTCCGCGCTGGTATTGATGGCGAGGCCGCGGGCGCTGATCCCGTAGTGGAGGCCCTTTGCCAGTGCGCGGAAGTAGGATGCCCCCTGGAAGACGGCGACCTCATCCAGCACGTCCGGCTTATTCAGCGGATGATGGATGCGGAAGCCCGCGTAGCCGATGGTGTCGGGCAGGCGGCGTGGGAGGGCGTTTTTCCCGTAGTCGAAGAAGTCCGGGGAATAACGGAGGCGGTCGATGGTGTTGTCCGTGATCTCATAGATCTCCACGGAACGATCGAGATGCTCACCACCCGGATGGAAGAAGCGAGCCTGAAAGGGAAGGCCCTCGCGGCGCCAGAGGGTAAACTGATCCTTCCAGCGGATGTCGCGGAGTTGGTCGTAGTTCAGGTCGCGGAGTTCCTTCGGTAGGACGGGGGTGGTCGAGAGGTAGCCCTCACTCGCCATGTCCTGGGCGAGTTCCACGAGAGTATCGTAGCCAAAGGCTTCCTCGCGCCGACTTCCAATAACGATGATCAGCAGGACCAGCGTGAGCAGGCCAAACACCAGATGCGTTTTCATTCCCGGCTATTTATCGCACCTCGATGGTCGCCTCCGCTTGAGAAAAATGCAGGAATAAGCACCCGGAGAGACCGGGTAACGACAGGGGACAGAAGTTGGCAGATTCACAAGGGATCTGCGGTCTATAACGGTCGCGTGGCCTGCTTATTCAAAAAATAATGCGGCCAAAGCGATTTTTCCGTGATCAGGCCGCAGCTAAAGCCTCCTCTTCGGTCTCGTAGATGGGGAAGAGAGCCTGAAGTCCTGTCAGCTTGATAACCTCGGCGATCGGAGGGCGCACGGCAAAGAGAGCCAGCTTCAAACCCGGTTTCCGGGAGAGAATCAGGAAAACGCGCAGGCCCGCGCTACTGACGTACTCCAGATCGGCGCAGTTCAGCAGCAGGCGACCTTCACTCCCCTCGATAATGCTTTGGGTCTCTTTTTCAAAGGTGCCGCTGGTCTGAGTGTCGAGGCGGCCCTTGATATCGAGAATGATGGCGTTCTGGACTTTGCGGGGAACGATGGAGAGCATGGCTGAGAGGAGGTTTTACGGTCGTGACTCGCAGGGATCAAGAACGGATCGTGGTCTGATATCCCGCCCATGGGTGAAATAGACGGGCGAATCAGAGTAAACGGCAATCTGCACGCTTGCATGAAGGGCGCAAATTCCATTTATTTTGCCCAATGTCTACGGAATCAGCATCAGGGTATTCCCGCAAAAATCCATTTCCTGCCACTCTTACGGTCAATCGCCAGATTACAGGCGAGGGGTCCATCAAAGATACGCGGCATTTTGAAATCTCCCTGGCCGGTTCCGGCCTGGCCTATGAAGTGGGTGACTCGCTCGGGGTTTTTGCCTCAAATGAGCCCGCGTTGGTCGATGCCGTGCTGGCAAATCTCGGTTTCACCGGCGAAGAGTTGATCGTCAATGCCGATGGGGCCACGGTGGCTCTCCGGCAGGCTCTGCTTGAGAGCTTCATCATCACCGAGCCTGCCAAGCAACTCCTGCAGGCCATCATCGAGAAGGACCCCTCCGCCGACTTCGTGAAGGCCTTGCTCGAACCCGCCGCGAAAGCCCAACTCGATGATTTCCTCTGGGGCAAGGACGTGCTCGACGTTCTGGAGCTTTTCCCAGCCGCCCGCTTCACAGTGGAGGAGTTCGTCAAAGTCCTCCGCAAGCTCCAACCCCGTCTGTATTCCATCGCCTCATCCCAGCGTGCGGTGGGGGAGGCGGTTCACCTGACCGTGGCCGTCGTCCGCTACACCCCGAAAGGCAGCGAACGTCAGCGCCGGGGCGTCTGCTCGTCCTTCATCGCCGAGCGCGCCGAGGGAGAGGGCAAGCTGCCCGTCTTCGTCCATACCGCCAAGCATTTCCGGGTGCCCGAGGATCTCAATGCCCCCGTCATCATGGTCGGCCCCGGGACGGGCATTGCCCCCTTCCGTGCCTTCCTCCAGGAACGCGACAAGACCGCGGCCACCGGCAAGAACTGGCTCATCTTCGGCGAGCAGCATGAGGCTTCCGAGTTTTTCTATCGCGAGGAATTTGAAGACTACCTCCAGCGTGGCGTGCTCACCAAGCTCACGACCGCCTTCTCACGCGATCAGGCTCACAAGATCTACGTGCAGCATCGGATCGAGGAAAACGCCGCCGAGCTTTACGAATGGCTCGAAAACGGCGCCCTCTTCTACGTCTGCGGCGATGCCAAATATATGGCGAAGGACGTGGAACTCGCACTCCTAAAGGTCGTCGAGACCGCTGGCGGCAAGACCCCCGAGGAAGCCAAGGAATACATCGACGCGCTGAAAAAAGCGAAGCGCTACCGCAAGGACGTTTACTGATCCTTTTCGCGGGGAGAGTGGGACAAGGCTTCCTCTCTCCCCGTCTGTTTTTTCGCCCTTCCCCAGTCCACCCCTGATCCCATCTTCCAACTCCGAAATGTCTTCCACTCCATCCCCTGACCTGCGCGCCGCTCCTTCATCCATCCACTTCCTCGGGATCTGTGGCACAGCAATGGGGGCCATCGCGGCGGCGATGCGGGACAAGGGATTCACCGTCAGCGGACAGGACGACAATGTCTATCCTCCCATGTCCACCTTCCTGGAGGAGAAGGGCATCACGATCACGAAGGGCTTTGACCCTGCCGACATTCCCGCAGCCGACCTGATCGTCGTGGGCAATGCCATGACCCGCGGCAATGCCGCCGTGGAGTCGGTGCTGAACCGCAAGCTCTACTATCTCTCCCTGCCGGAGACGCTGAAGCAGTTTTTCCTCCGGGGGTCGCACAACCTCGTCGTGACCGGCACGCATGGCAAAACGACCACCACCTCGCTGCTGACTTGGATCTTCGAAAGTGCCGGCCTTCAGCCGAATTGGTTCATCGGCGGCATTCCTTACAATCTGGGGCAGGGCGCGCGGATCGGAGAGTCGAAGTATTTCATCCTGGAGGGAGACGAATACGATACGGCCTTCTTCGATAAGCGGTCGAAGTTCATTCACTATCTCCCCGAGTTGGTGATCGTGAATAATATCGAATTTGACCACGCCGACATCTACCGCGACCTCGATGAGATCAAGACCTCCTTCCGCCGGTTGCTGAATATCGTGCCCTCAAATGGCATGGTGCTGCTCAATGCCGACGATCCGAACTGTCTCGATGTGGCGGCCAAGTGTCCCGCACCGATCGTGGAAGTCGGGTTCAGCCCGAATGCGGGAAATCAGATCCTCAATCCCCGGCAGTCCGACGGGGTGTCGTCCTTCGAGCTGTTCGGAGCCGAGTTCAAACTTCCGCTGGTCGGTGATTTTAATATCCGCAATGCCGCCATGGCGGCCTCAGCCGCGCACTTCTACGGAGTGCCCATCCCCGCCATCCAGGCGGCGCTCGCTTCCTTCGGCGGTATCAAGCGCCGGCAGGAGGTGCGGGGAGTGGTGCGGGACATCACGGTGATCGATGACTTCGGCCATCACCCGACGGCGATTCGCGAGACGCTCGCGGGCTTGCGTTCCCGCTATGGCCAGGCCCGCATCTGGGCGCTCTTCGAGCCTCGGTCCAATACGACCCGCCGTGCCATCTTTCAGCATGATCTGCCGAAGGCCTTTGCCGATGCGGACGGTGTCTTCATCGCCCAGGTCGCCCGCCTTGATCAGATCCCTGAGAACGAGCGCCTGCATCCCGAGCAGGTCGTGGCGGACATCGCTGCCGCAGGCAAACCTGCCTTCTATGAGCCAACGGCGGATAGCATCGTGGAAAAACTCGTTCCTCTGGCAACGGAGGGCGATGTCATCGTCGTCTTCTCCAATGGGGGCTTTGACGGCATCCACGACAAGCTGCTGCGGAGTCTTTGAGATCTTGCTGCAAAGGCGGGAAATCGTGCGACAATAGTCCCATGCCGCAGACCACTAGCGAACCCCATGCCGTACTCCTCATCGACGGGGAGTGTGTCCTGTGCAATGGCTTTGCGAAATTTGTAATGAAGCGTGATCCCGAGGGGCGGCTGAAGTTTGCGCCGCTGCAGTCCGCGACCGCGCGACGGTTGCTGGCGGAGCGCGGTGTCGAGAATACCGCGATCAATACCTTCATGCTGATCCTGGGACCGAAGGTGTATGTGCGGAGCGATGCGTCCCTGCGGGCTCTGGGACTTCTGGACGCTCCGTGGAAGTGGGCGCAGGGGTTGCTGCTGATCCCCCGTTTCATACGGAATACGGTGTACAATCTGATCGCGCGATTCCGCTACCGACTTTTTGGCCGTACGACGATGTGTGGCTTGCTGACGCCGCAGGAACGCGCGCGGCTGTTGCCCGACGAGTAAGGGGGGCTCGCCTACAGCGGAGCCGCATCCACGAAGACGGCGGGTGCGTCGCAGAGGGGATTCTCCACGATGCGGGAGCGTACGCTGAAGGTCTCCTGAATGATCTCCGGGGTGATGACATCCCGGGGGGAGCCTTCCGCCACCACCGCCCCACTTTTCATCAACAGGAGACGGTCCGCGTATTGAGTGGCGAGATTGAGATCATGGATGACCACGATGACACCTGTGCCTTGGGAAGCGGCTTCCCGGGCGAGTCGCAGGGTGGCGTGTTGGTGGAGGGGGTCGAGATTTGAGATCGGTTCGTCGAGGAGGAGGGCCTTCGACTCCGGGGAGTCATTCTCGATCTGGAGGAGGACGCGGGCGAGATTGACGCGCTGGAGTTCGCCGCCGGAGAGAGTATTCACGGTGCGGTCGGCGAGCTTGGCCGAGTCCGTCCTCTCCATTGCGGTCAAAGCCTGTTCGCGATAGCGGGCAGCGTCCCCGTAGGGCGAGCGTCCGAGAAGGACGATGTCCAGCGCGGTGAACTCAAAGGGGATGCCGGAGGATTGCGGAAGGACGGCGCGGCGTCGGGCGAGCTGGCCGGGTTTCCAATGGGAGAGGGGCTGGCCTTCGAAAAAGACTTCGCCGGAGCTGAGGTGTCGCTCGCCGCAGAGGAGCTTGAGCAGGGTGGATTTTCCCGCGCCGTTTGGTCCGAGGATGGCGACGAACTCCCCCGCGTGAAAAGCGCACGAGACATTATCCACCAAGGCGCGGGAACCTGCCCGGAAGGTGACACCGCGGGCCTCGATGATGGCGGGACGTGAAGAGGGAGTTTCCGGATGCATGGTCTTAACCCCAGAGGGCGCGTTTGCGCTGATGGAGCAGCATGAAGAGGAAGAAGGGGCCACCCACGGCGGCGGTCAGGATGCCGATGGGCAATTCCGCAGGAGCCGCGAGCGTGCGGGCGCAGGTGTCGGCGGCGGTCAGCAACAGCGCACCGAGCAGGGCGGAGGCGGGAAGGAGATAGCGATGATTCGGCCCGATCCACAAGCGCACGAGATGAGGAATGACGAGGCCGACAAAACCAATGATGCCGGTGAAGGCCACGCAGGCTCCGACTCCGGCGGCGGCGACGATGATGAGAAGGGTCTTGGTCTTCTCCACCGCAAAGCCGAGATGACCGGCCTCCGATTCCCCCAGGGCTATGGCATTGAGGGCCGGAGCGAAGAAGGGGGCGGTCAGGACGAGGCCCAGACAGAAGGGGGCGGCAAAAGCGACGGTGGTCCAGCTTGCCCCGCCAAGACTGCCGAGCGTCCAGAAGGTGAGAGAACGCAACTGCGCATCCGTGGCCAGAAACGTACTTAGACCGATGACCGCTCCGACGAGGGCATTGACCGCGACACCTGCCAGGAGGAGGGTGGCGACGGCGGTGTATCCGCTGGTGCTGGTGAGGCGCTGAATGCAGAAGGTGACAATCAAGGCTCCGGCAAAGGCCGCCACGGGAAGGAAACGGAGGTCCGAGAGCCACTGCGCACTGGGGAAGAGAATGCCGCCGAGGACGATGACAAAGACCGCTCCCAGAGCCGCTCCACTCGAAACGCCGATGAGAGCGGGATCGGCGAGGGGATTGCGGAAGAGTCCCTGCATCAGACCACCCGCCACCGAGAGAGCACTGCCGACGAGGATGCCCAGCAGGACACGGGGCAGGCGCAGCTCCCACACGACTCCCTCGATGCCTATGGAGGCACCCCCTGCGCCGCTGAGCTTGGCCCACAGGATGGAGACCACGTCTCGCGGCGCGATGTCCACCGCCCCCAGGCCGAGTGACAGGATCGCTGTCACGAGCAGGCCGATCGCGAGGATGGCGAGGGCGAGGCTGGGAGACATTCGTTTCATGAAGACGTAGAGCGGGAGCGGTAACGCGGGTGATGCCAAGCCATAAAGCCCGCGGCGGTTTTTACTCCGGCGCGGGCCCTGCTGCAATCAGCATCAGGCGGGTGATGCGGACTTTTGTATCGTAGGGATGGCGGCGATCAAAAGCCCTTTTGTGCCACGGTCGGATGCAGTTTCTTGGACAGTTCCTGGGCGGCTTGGCCGAGACGCGGTCCGAAGCCCAGCAGCAAGAGGTCATCCATGGAGATGATGCGGCCCTCGGTCTGTCCGGCGGGAGTCATGGCCAGGCCGGGCTGCTTCAGGACGCCTTCCACACCACCGCTGCTCTCCAGACCACGGGTGGTCACGAGGATGAAGTCGGGTGCGGCGGCGACGGCCGCCTCTGCGGTGAGGGGCTTGTAGCCTTCGTAACCGGTGACAGCATTCGTACCGCCAGCCAGCTCGATGATGGAGTCGGCACTGGTATTCGTGCCGGCGACATTCATGATTCCACCTCCACGGGCGTAGAGGAAGAGGACCTTTGGCTTGGCAGGCATGGCTGCGACGGCTTGCTGGACTTCCTTGATATCGGCGGTCAACTGATCGGCCAGAGTCTGGGCGGACTCCTTGATGCCGAGGGCTTCACCCACGGCGACGATACGCTGGGCGGCGGCTTCCGGGGTGTGCTCGGTGTCGATTTTGAGAGTCTTCACGCCGAGTTGCTCCACCTGAGTGAGGGTCTCCGGTGGGCCGCCATCTTCATTGACCAGGAAGAGATCCGGCTTCACCGAGAGGATGCCCTCGGTGGAGAGCTGGCGGACGTAGCCGACCTGGGGGAGCTTGGTGGCGTCCTCGGGATAGACACTGGAGGAGTCCACGGCGACGACGCGGTCTCCGGCGCCCAGGGCGAAGACGATCTCGGTGATGGTGCCGCCGCAACTCACGATGCGATCGGCGGCGTGAGTGCTGCCGAGGGCAAGGGCGAAGGCGCCCAGAAGCACGGGACGGAAGGAGAGGAATTTATCGGTTTTCATAGCATGTGGTCCGTTTGGGAAAAGGTAATGGGAGACAAGAGGTCAGGCGGCAGCGGTGGTCCGTTGACCGAGGGCTTCGAGGACGCTGCGCAGCCACTCGGCGTGCGGATCGTAATAATCAACGTCGCAATCAACACGTGCGGCGAACGCTGTGGCACCATGGGCGGTGAGGCGTTCGTCGATGGTCTTTCCGCAACCGCAGAAGATATCGTAGCTGGTGTCGCCGAGGGAGCAGACGGAGTACTGGAGGCCTTCCAGATTCAGGGGGTCTTCGGCCTGGAGACGTTCGATATAGGGTACGGCGTCGTCTGGGGGCTCGCCCTCACCCCAGGTGCTGCAGATGAAGAGAGCCACGGGCTGGCCGGCGAGATCCTCGGGCTTGGCGTCGGCCATGTCTTTTGCGACGGCGGGGTAGCCGGCCTTGGTCAGCTCCTTGGCGGTGCTCTCGGCGAGGTCTCGTGCGTTGCCTGTCATGGTCCCGAAGAGAACGGGAATGGATGTGTCACTCATGGTTTATAAAGTGGGATTGGGTTTGGTGAGCCGCGCCACGAGACGTGACCCGGCGTCGAAGATGTCGAGAATTTGACTGGCGGCACCGATGCGGCGCACGACATGCGTGCCGGGAGCCATGCGCAGATGGCAGCAGGTGTTGGTATCGGTGGGGATAAGCCACTCACCGCGCCACTGCAGGGAGTGGGGGCGGATGGTCATGCGAGCCTTCGCCAAGCCACAGGGAGCAAGGATCTCGATGCTCTGCCTGTCATCGATGGCATTGCAGAGGAAGGTCTCCAGCGTCTTGGCGGATGGAGTCCTCGGGTGTGAGACGCGAGACTCGGCGGCGCAGTGGCTGCAAGTGGCGGAGCCTTCAAGGTGATTCGTCTTGCGCAGGCAGGAGAGGGTGTCGCCGGGCAGGCGGTATTTGCCGCAGATCGAGAGCATCTGAGCCCACTGCTCCTTGCTGACGGGATCGGTGCGGCAGATCTTCAGACAGCCGCGCCCCTGACGATCGACGAACTCCACGCCATCAATGACCGAGCCATCGGCACCGGTTTCCCCATAAGAGATGGCGAGGGGGATGCCGCGATTGGAAAGGCGCAGGGTGAGATCCTTTGTCCACGCCAGAGCGACATGGCCGGCGCGGGTGTAGCGCAGGGGAGAGGCGAGGGAACCAAGGATGCATCCGTCGTTTCGGGACAGGATGAAAACGCTCTCCATCCGAGTGCACTGTGCGGCGATCTTCTCGAACGCGGGAGCGATAGCCAGGATCTGATTGAGGAGCGAGACGTCAGCCATGGTGACGCTTCTCAGCGGAATGGTACTGCATTGAAGCCTGATCCTACGGAAGACCGGGCCTGCGTGCTAACGGTCGCTTGCGAAAGATTAATGTTCAATTGTTCGCGGAAATTTTGCCGGTGCCTTTGCGCTGCGAGACGCAAAAGAGAAACGCGGCCCTCCTCGGAAGAAGGGCCGCGTGAAGGTATGCGGATTAGGCCAGATCGGCGACGATCTTGCGCCAGGCTTCGTCCTCGGCTTCGCCGGGCTTGCGCTTGCCGAAGAAGATCACGAGGTTGTTGCCCTTGGCGTCGAAGAGTTCCAGCGAGGTGACGTCACCATCGGTGGTCGGCTTCTTGACGACCCAAGCGCTGGCGACGGCGGTGTCGCGCAGATGCATATTGAACTCGTCGTCGAGGACATTCAGCCACTCGGTGCCAAACATCTTGATGTTCTTGACCGGGCCGGTGTGGATCTGGAGGCAACCGCGATTGCCGATGAAGACCATGATCGGAGTGTCCGTCGAGGAAGCACTCTCCAGCATCTGGCGGGTGGCCGCCGTGGAGACCTTGCGGGCGTAGCCCTCGGGTGCGAGGCGCAGGGCCTGCTCGCGGGAAACGCGGAACTGTTGCAGGATCATGAAGAAGGCGTGAGTGTCCTTCATGGCCTTCCAGGCGTCCTGGAATCCGGTGACGTCGATCTCGGCGTCGGGGAGTTCCGGGCGGGGAGCTGCCGCAGGCTGCACGGTGAGTGTCGGGCTCTGGTCCGCGGAGCGATACTTATTCAGGATCACGCCGTAGCCGCCATAGTTGCTCTCCTTCTGGAGGTAAACCTTGTGGATGGCGTCGCCGGAGGCGTCGAAAAACTGGAAGCTCTGGCGGTCGCCTTCCGGAGTGATGTCCGTGACGGCAAAGCCATGATGCCAGTGATTCATGAAGAGGCGGAGGTCGATGTCCGGGCCGACGACCTGTCCCATGCCGTGGAAGAAGTCCACTTGGAGGAAGTTGCCGTAGCGCTCGTGGACGGCGTGCTCATTGCGGGTGAGGCACATGACGCGGCCGAGGGTGGTGAGGTCTTTGATGACCTGGGTCCAGTCACCCGTGATGCGGGTGACGCGACCACCGCAATCAGTGGCAAGGAGCTCGGCCTCACTGACGCCCAACTGGGTGGCAGCGTCGCGAATGCGGAGTTTCGGGCTTTCCTTGATGAGCGCTTCCCAGCGATCTTTCAGGGATTCGGATGTTTCGGTTTTCATAGCATGTTACCTTTCGGTTGATTTGGTTGGGTCGGGAAAATTAGGCGCGACGACGGCGACCGGCGAAAAGGGCAAGGCCAGCGCCGATCAGAAGAGCTGCTGTCGAGGGCTCGGGAACCAAGGCAACTTTCAAAGTGTTGCCTTCGATAAGCCAGCCGTTGTTGCCGTAGGATGTGTCGAGAGCGAGTCCCGGCACGGAAGTGAACTGGAAGATACTGTAATCGCCCGTGAAGCCGGAGATGCTGGCAAAAGTAAAGAGGCTGTAAACGCCCTCCTCAAAGTCCTCACCGATGTTAAAGGTGAAGTTCAGCGGAGCAGTGCCGACAGTCAATGCACCAGTCATCTCCATGGCGATGGAGGAGGGGTTGTCGAGCGAGAACTCGAAGTTTGCGCCCGCGGCCACGTTGAGGGAGGAGAGGGTGAGCTTTTCCCCTTGCGTCGCTTCAAAGATAGCCCCTGCGGAAGCTTGAGTGTGGCGCGTGACTGTGCCGGAGCCTGTCACCCGGCCACCGGATTCCACGATCAGGAAGGAGTCCTGATAGTTCGGCGCAAGTCCGCCGCCTGTACCTTTCAGGATACCATTGGAGGTCAGCTCAAGAGTGCCTCCGTCTTTCACTGTGAAATGGCCGGCGGATGTGCGATCCATGATAGTCGTATCGACAATCAATGTGCCGCTTTCAATGGTCGTCGCCTGGCGGTAGTTCTTCGCGGCTCCGGTGAAGACGACGGTGCCTTGTCCATCAATAATGAGGGATGAACTGCGAGTCGCCGTCGTATCGATCAAGCCGGTGAATTTTACAATATCAGCCGCACCCTCGGCGCGAAGGCGGACATCATTTCCCGTGTAGGGGTAGAGGATGTTGCCGCTATAGGTGGCACCTGTGGGACCGGTGTTGCGGGCTCCGATGATGCGACGGTAATCTCCGCTGTTCAGCGAAATGTTCTTTGTGAAGGTGAGGGCTCCATCCAGCATGAGTGCCGCATCTCCCGGATCTGCGAAGGAGTTTGAAGCACCCAAGAGGATAGAGGCATTACTGCCCAGTGCTGAATCCGCATTTGCAGTCGCGATGACCAACTCGCCCCAGCGGAGTTGAGTTTGACCGGTGTAACTGTTGCTGCCTTCGATACGAAGCTTGCCGCCCTGAAGGTCGAGGAATTGAGTGAAGGTATTGTTGTTCGTCAGGACGAGTTCTCCTTCGCCGGATTTTACCAAGGCGTAGGCTCCTGAGATCACGCCGTTCATCGTCACTTTTCCAGCCTCGATGGCGAAGAGATTGAGCGCAGCGAGCTCGTAGTTGGAATTGATGGTGTAGTTTCCCGTCGCCTCGGCGGTTGTGGAGACGCCAGTATTTGAGATCAGGCGGGAACCATTGGAGGAGGAAATGGTGACGTCCTCCTCGGAAGAGAAGATCAACTCGCCGAGAGTCTGATTTGCGGTGAGGTCGAGGGCCGCAGTTTCGGAATTGTCAAAGCGGACATTGCCGTTGGTGACAGGGCCTGATCCGTTGATGGCACCATCGCGGGTGTACTGCCACCATTTGCTGGCGTCGCCCCAGGAGCCATTCCCACCGAGCCATGTGCGGGATGTGGGTATGCCTGCAACGTAAGTGTCGGAAGTGTCCACAGAAGCTTGTTGGAAGCTGGTGTGAGCTTCGATGCTCCACTCGATGCGGTAGCTGTCAGCATTTAGTCCGGTAAGATCCCACTGGATGGCTGAGCGGTTTGAATAGCCTTGCGAAGCATTGGGGTTCGAGCTGGCGCTTTCGGGCAGGCGATACTCGCGAAGATATTCCGCTCGGCCGAGATCAGCGGCGGAAATCGAGTGCTCCACACCATTTACGGTGTAGATGAGGATCACCTGATCGAGGTCAACAACCATGCCATCGGTTTGGAATTGGAAAACGACGGTATTGGTTGTGTAGGAGGGACGAGAGTCGCTGGAGGTTGTGGAAGTGCTGTCATCCAAGCGGAAATGTTGTGTTCCCAGCGTGCTGTAAAAATTTTTGCTCGCTGAGGAAATGGCGCCATTTTCGACGCTGGTCTGAGTGATGGTGGGATTACGTGTGTCCCAGAAGGCCTCAGGATAGGTCGTAATGTAGGAGTCGCGATAGGGGAAAGCGGGGTCGCCATCAGGACGCGGCGTGGATACCCAGACACCCTCGGAAATCTCCTCTCCGCCGAACTCTGCATAGTAATCGGGCAAATTGCCGTATGTATATTTGGAGTAGAAGTCTCTCCACTCACTATAGCGGGTCAGAGAAGTGCCGTAATTCAGCGTCGGGACGATGAAGTTTTGGCTTCCGGTGAAGAGAAATTCGGCGTGAGCGTTGCAGACAACGGCAAGGGGCAAAAGCCCGGAGACAATCCGAGAGATGCGATTCATTCGTTAGCGAGAGGTTCCAGGGCGTCCGCCGCCACCAGTGGTTTGTTTCGTGGGGGCGTAGTCTTTGTTATTTTCCACAGCGGCGTTTTTGCTCCAGAGGCGCATGTCCTTCAGTTCCTCGGCGGTTTGTGTGCGTACGCTGCCATCGAAGAAGACGCAGATGGCTTTGTTGTCATACCGAAAATCGACGTTCCCTGAGGAGGCTGCGGTATTGTTGCTCGGCCAATCGACTTGCGGCAGAGCGGCTGCACCGGCATTGCGAGCGACGTGGCGCGGAGCCATTACGTAGTGGTTGCCGATGGAGTCGTCGTTTTTGGCCGTGGCGAAGACAAGTAGGGAGGATGGCTTCTCGACTTGTCCGACGCTGGAGGCGGTTTCGTTACCAGGGCCGGGGCTGCCTGACGGAGCGAGGGCCCAAGCGCCGTCTTCGTAGTAGCCACCGACAAAGTAGGCGTTGATGCCGTAGGGAGGCAGGCTCTCACCGTAACCCGCCTCGCCGGACTGTTCCGTGCCTTCTTCAGCGTGTTGACGGGCTTTGCCGTACATGATGCCGTCGGTGTTGTATTCGAAATAGGGGGCGAGACGCCAGAGATAGCGGGCAGCGGCAGGACCGGAGATCTGGCTGCCATCGGGGAGTTCGATAGGGGCGGCGGTCTTGTCGTAGCCGGGCATGAGTTGGCCGTTGTTTTCCGCTGCGTACAGTTGATAAGCGGCACCGAGGGTCTTGCCCGCAGCGAGTTCCTGAGACAGGTCGCCTCGTTTCAGAAGTTTCTGATAGGCCCCGACACCCATGCTCATTAGCACGATGCCAATAGTCGTCACGGCAAGGATCTCGACGAGCGAAAATCCGCTTTCCTTCCTCATTGTCCCGGGGAGGCATTTCGGTTGGATTTGCATGAATTCTTAATAAGTCCCTTGGTGTGTTGCTTTTGAAATCAGAGCGAGAGGGTACCAGACTCAGGGAAAGTTGATTGCTCTGGATTGCGAAATGTTAGCGGTGAATTGCGTTTTTTGACGAAAACTCGCATTGCAAAATCACCCTTCCTGTCGCGAAACAGGAAGGGTGAGGCAAATGCGGAACTGAGAATTAGGCCTTGGCCATGCCTGCGCGGCGGCGGGTATTCCAGAGCGCGAAGGCGGTTCCGATTCCCAGCAGAAGGCTTGTGGATGGCTCGGGAATGGCTTGAGCATCCATCTGGATCTGCACGGCATCGAGGTTGCTGTGCTCAGTATTCATTTCGAACGAGATTTTGAAGGATTCCCCAGCCTGAAGGCCCAGATCGCCCCAAGTCCAATATTGCACACTGCTTCCGTTGACCCCGCTAACATCGGCGTAGGCGCCGTTGAATTGAATGTTGCTGATGCCGCCTTGTCCACCCGAGGCTTGAAGAATCTGGAGTGCGAAGTTGTCGAGAGTTTCTCCCTCGCCGACCATTCCCCAGATGGTAAACTTCACACTAGTGGCAAAAAATGTGTAAAAGTACTCTCTGTTTCCCGGAGCAGGAGGAGTTGGTCCGGCGGGACCTGTTGCGGTGCCCGTGACTGATGCTGTTAGCGTGAATTCCTCGTCATAATCAGAATCAAGAGGATTGCTGGGAGTTCCTGTGGTGAAGTTGAAAACGGGTTCGTAGTTTGGTCCGTAGAAAATATCCCAGGATGCGGTGGTGCCACCGAGGTTGTAGTCGGTGAAGTTCGTGAGGGCAGCGTGAGAAAGGCTACTAGTGCACAGCACGGCAGCGGTAAATAGTGATCCGAGTAATGATTTCTTCATTGGTGTGGCGCAAAGTAGCGGGCGTTCAAAAATTCAGCTAACGGTGGATTGCGATTCTTTGTCGCTGAATTGTGCAATCGGGTGCAAATCGGGGATCCCAGCGCAATTTCGGATAAAGGGGCGTGGTTTTCGGGGTATTGCCTTCGCGGCGTGGGTGGTGTTCACTGTGCGGCGTGAAGACAAGACTGCTGGCTTTGCTTGTGCTGGGATGGATGGCGGGATGTGATCGTCCTGCGGAGAAGGCGGCTCCCGAGCCGACGCCGACGGCAACTCCCACTCCCGATCCGGGATATGTGGGACAAGGCACCGAGCCGTCCCCGGCTGCGGCCGAGGCCCCTGTGGAAGTGCAAGTCGTGGAGACGGTGAATCTCGATGCGGAGAATCGCGAGAATCAACTCGTGAAGACCGAGGTGCTGGACCGCATCGACGTGATGCCGAAGCTCTCCGATGAGGAAAAGGACAAGCTCTACGTACAGGTGGAGCGTGCACGCGGCATGGGCAAGGTGATCACGATTCCCTTTCCCTCCGGGCGTCGCACGATCTCGCAGAGTGAAGTGACCTCGCTGGCCTCAAAACTCACCCTGCCGCAGATCCAGAAATTCACGGAAGATCCCACGGTCGTTTTTGTCATCCTGGGCTTTGCTGATAAGAAGGGAGATCCGGAGCAGAATCTGGCCATCTCCCGCGAGCGTGCCCAGAGCGTGGAAAACATGCTGAAGGAACGCTGCGGGGTGATGAATGTGGTCCACTCGGTGGGTATGGGAAGCTCCGAGATGTTTGACGCCGAGAATCTCGATAAGAACCGTGTCGTGGAAGTCTGGGCGGTGCTCCCTTGAAACAAGGTGTCGTTCATTTCGATCTGCGGGATGGCCTGATTGTCGGGCGTGCCGCAGACGCGGGAATCCATCTGGACGATGCGTCGGTCTCGCGTCGGCATGTGGCCTTTCGCCAGACGAGGGATGGGTGGAGCGTCGAGGATCTTGGCAGCCGTAGCGGGTCGTATCTGAACGGACGACTTTTCCAGCGCGAGCAACTCGTCATTGGTGACGTCCTTGGGATCGGGCCGTTTCACCTGCGCTTCGATGGACGGGCTTTGCAGCATGCGGAAGCGGTGACGGGCGCGCGCCTCTCCGCGACGCGATTGGACAAGACGATCGGCGCGGCGCATTTGCTGGAGTCGATTTCGTTCACCGTCGAGCCCTGTCAATTTGTAGGCATCATCGGCCCCAGCGGCGCAGGGAAGTCCACCTTGCTGGATGCCTTGTGCGGTTTGCGGCCGGCGACGTCGGGGGAGGTCGCGCTGGATGGTCTGGATCTGTACGAGCATTTCGAGTCGATCCGCAGTCGGCTGGGTTACGTGCCGCAGGACGACATCGTGCCGCTGGAGCTAAGCGTGGAGGATGCCCTCTTTTACAGTGCGTGGTTGCGACTGCCCCAGGGCACACCGCCAGCGGAGATCCGCCGTCTGGTGCGCAGCACAGTCGAGAGGCTGGGACTGGGGGATCGATTGAAAACGCCGGTCGGTCGCCTCTCGGGAGGACAGCGCAAGCGGGTGAGTGTGGGCGCGGAATTGCTCTGTCGTCCCCGGATGCTTTTTCTCGATGAGCCGACCTCGGGCCTCGATCCAGCGGCGGAGTTTCGCCTCATGGAGAACCTGCGGCAACTTGCGGCAGGCGACTGTACGATTCTGTGCACAACGCACGTGATGGAGAATGCCTACCTCTTTGATCGCATCGCGGTATTAAATCGCGGAAGGCTGGTCTTCTTTGGCGAGCCGGCTGCGGCGAAGGACTACTTCCAGGTGGAACGTCTCACCCTTCTCTATGATCGGCTGGAGGAACGCGCCGCGGAGGACTGGCCGCCCCATCATGATGCCGTGCCGCGGTTGATTGCGGGAAGTGCATTACCTCCGCAAGTGCCGCGTCCCCCGGCCCTGCCGATCCTGCTTATCCGGCAATGGGCGATCCTGCATGCGGATTGGAAAAACTGGTGCCTGCTTCTCGGTCAGCCGATCTTGATCGGCGTACTCGTGACATGGGTGACGCAGGATCCCTCGCTGGTGCTCTTCTTTGCCTACATCGCGACTCTATGGTTCGGCTGCGGCAATGCCGCGCAGGAGATCGTCAAAGAGCTTCCCATGTTTCGCCGCGAACGCCTGATCGGACTGGGGCGGACGCAGTATCTGATGGCCAAGTTTCTGACGCTGGCCTGCATCACGAGTCTGCAAGCCTTGCTACTCTATGGCGTGATGCAGATCGGTACGCTGGGTGTCGGCGGAGGCGCGACCTGGCAGATGGGGGCGCTGATTGCCACGGCTTTCGCCTCGGTCTCCATCGGCCTCGCCATCTCGGGCTGGGCTCGCTCCATCCTGCAAGCCGTGATGGTGGTGCCTTTGATCCTCATCCCGCAGATCCTCTTTTCCGGATTCACTCCTCCGGCAGGCGACATGGGGAAGGGGCCATACATTATCTCCCGCATCATGCCGAGTGCCGCAGCGCAAAGCATGATGGACGTGAGCCTCTTCTGGGGGCAGAAAATCTCCGGCTCGATGCGGGTGGACTACCCCTCGGCCTTCTCCAATCTGAATCGCGACCGTTCCTTGAAAAACGGGCAGATCTATCAGAATCCCAAGCCTGCTTTATGGGGCCTGGGGACCCTGCTCCTATGGACTGCCGCCGGACTGGCCTCGGCGTGGGCTTTCCTGCGGGGGAAGGAACGCGGCTAGTTCTTCGCGCGGCGTTCCGCCTCCTGCTTGATCGCAGCGACCGTTTCCTTGGCGCTCTTGAGTGCGTCACCCTTCATCCCCGCCACGAGATTTGTGATCGGTACGACAAAGTTCGTATAACACATGAGGCTCTGGTTTTTGCCGTAAGGCTCGACGCGGATCGAACCCGTGCTCGTCTTGGCCAGGGGGGAGTGAATGAGATCCCAGTTCACCGTGAAGTTGTCGCCCTTCTTCACATAGGTGTTGTGAACGCTATAGGAGATCTTTTGCAGGAGGGGTGCCTTGACGGTGTATTCGATATCCTTACTGCCATCCGCATTGGTGGCGAGGATCTTGGCCGAGATCAGCCCAGGAGTATAGGCGGGAGCGGCATCGTAATCGGTCAGCAGATTGATCAGGACCTGCGGAGGAGCATCCACCACCTGATACAAGACCAGCTTCGGCCAGGGAGCCCCCTTGATATCTTCACTTGTGACCACGACCTCACCTGCCGTGAGTTGGGTCTTTGAGTCCGCCGGAACCTCGCTCAGGATGTCCGCCTGCGCCAGGGGAGAGGCGAGTGCGATGAAGGCAGCCAGCAGGGAAACACGGATTTTCATGTGCCTTTCCCTAAAGAGGTTTTTCTCCTTTGGCAATTATCGATGTGCAGCAGGATGGAACTATCAGGGCTTTTCCTGACAGGATGGGACTGTCAGGAAGAGCGGAAATCAGAGCGACAAATTACTGCGCACCCAGAGCCGTCAGGCGAGCTTGAGCCTTTGGCGCGTACTCGCTGTTTGGATAGTCTTTGACGAGCTGCTGATAGAAGAGCTTGGCCTTATTTAACTGAGCAGCCTTGAACTTCGCATCCGTCGAGGCTGCGACTTGCTGCTCGATGAGCTGCGATCCTTCCCATAGTCCCTTCGCAGCGGCCTGAGGCACGCCACCGTAGAACTGCGCGATCTTGATGAAATAATCGATCGCCGCATTGAGAAACTGCTCCTTCTCTTTCGGATCCGTAGCCGCCTTGGACTTGTCGAGCATCAGAAAGCCACCGAGCAGCATGCTGTTTGCACGCAACTCAGCTGTCGCGGTCGGGGCGCGGATGATGCCCGTGAGCAATCCGAGAGCCTCGTCCGCCTTGCCCTGACCATGCAGCGCCTCGGCAATACCGTAGTTGGCTTCCAGCACCTTGGGCGACCAGGGGTAGAGCGCCTTAAGCTGGGTGAAGAGCTGACCGGACTCAGCCGTCTGACCTTTCTCCTGAGCAACACGGGCCTGACCGAACAGCGCAAAGGCCTGAGCCTCCTGCACCGTGGGCGAGGCCTGACCAGCCGCAGAGCCAGTAGGAATGGGATAGTCGGCAGCGAGCTTGTTGAAGACCACGAGGGCCTCGTCGAGCTTCTTCTGTTTCAGCAGGGCCAGACCGTAGATGTCCATGTCCTGCGGGGAGTAAACGATGGCGGGATCGAAGGCCTTCGTCATGATGTCCAAAGAGCGGGCCTGATCCTGCTCGCCGACATAGTCAGCCAGCGCAAAGAGGATCTTGCTCTTGGCCATCGGCGTCGCCGCACTGTCAGCCAAGGCCTGGAAATACTGCTCGACCTCGGCAGGCTTCTTCAACTCGGCACCAAGGAGCAGACGCTGATCCTGTAGCAAGATGCGGAGGCCCAGCGCGACCTGCGGGCTGTCGGGGTACTTCTTCAGCAACTCCTCGGCGGAAGCCACGCTGCCCTCGATGACGACCTTCCACTGCGCCCGCTCCTCTGGAGACAGCGCCGCGTAGCGTCCGAGAGCCTCGCCAGCCGCGCGTTGCAGGTCGGCGATCTTAAAGAGCGCCTCGGCGGCCTGCGGATTGTCGGGATAGTTGGCGGCAAATTCGCGATAGGCAGCCAAAGCTTCGTCGCGGCGACCAGTGGCGATATAGGCCTGCGCGATGGAGTCGTAAGCGGGGAAGACCTTGTCGTCCTTCGGATACTTGGCGATGAATTGCTTCATCAACGTAATGACCTCGTCCGCCTTGCCATCCGCACCAAGATATTGGGCGCGCATGAAGTAAGTGAAGGGCGCCGGCTGGCTGTCCGGATATCTCTCTGCGACTTCGGTGAGTGTGGCAATGCCCGTGTCCTTCTGCGTGAGAGCGATTTCCGCAGCACCCTTGGTGTAAAGGGCGAGGGGAGCCAATTGATGGTCTCCGTGCGCTTTGACGAAGGCGTCGAGCAGCGGGATGGCCCCGGAGTTGTCACCCTTTTGCTGCGTGGCGATGGCGATCCAGTATTGCGCCTCGATCGCCTGCGGCGTATTAGGAAACTTATCCTGCACGACCTTGTAGGCGGCGATGGCATCATCCCACTTCTGGGTGTCCTTATAGATACCCGCGAGGCCTGTCTGCGCGATGACGGCGATCTCCGGCGGCGGATTCTTCGCAAGGTAGTCCTTGAAGGTCTGGAGCGCGCTGTCGAGATTACCGACGCGGGTCTCGGCCGAGGCCTTGCTGACGACGGAGAGCCCGGCGAAGCGGCCCTGGGGATAAATGGCCAGGGATTCGTCGAAATAGCGGATGGCTTCATTCGGGTCCCCCAAGCCGAGGAACATATTGCCCAGTGTGACGGGCATATTGTCGCCGAGCGGGTCGCCCTTGAAGGCTGTCTGGAACTCGGTGTAATTCTCCACGGCCTTGTCCTTGGCCGACTGGAGGCCATAAGTCATGGTGGTGAAGTAGAGCGAGCGTTTATTATCAACCGGCTCCTTCAGATAAGGCGTCACGTGGCGCAGCAGCACGCGGGCGGCATTGTAGTCACCCTGCTGGAAATAAATCTCCGCCATCTTCAGCATGGCCGTGGCCACCTGATCGGGCTTGGCCTGGAGTTCCGCCAGTTTCTTCAGCTCGCGTTCGTTGTCCTTGTCGAGTTGCTTGCGCAGGGCCTCGTTGCGGCTCTTGATGGCTTCTCGACGCAGCTCGGGGAAGGACTTGATCTTCTCCTCCTGCAACTTGACGATTTCATCCTTCGGCGCGATCGAGCGATACGCTTCGAGGGCTTCCAGGAAGAGCGCGGGCTGTTCCTCCGGCGTGCTGAATCCGGCCTTGTTGAAGAGGATCTCGCCGAGCTGGAAATTCGCGTCGTTGTACAGCGCGATGTCCCGGCGATTTTTGATGATCTCGCGCAGCAGGTCGGCAGCCCGGTCGTAGAGGGCAAAGGCCTGGGCCTTATCGCCGTCCTTGCTCAATTCCACCGAACCCTGCGTTGCCAGTGCGATGGCCAGGAGATTCTTGCTGGCGGCGATGGTGCTGCTCTGCGGGAACTTCGAGATGTTTTGCTCCAGATCCTTGACGACCTCGTCGTACTTCTGGAGTTGGAAATTCGCAATGGCCCGGCTGTACATCACATTCTCCAGATCGGGAGCCTGTGGATATTTGTTGATGAAATCGGTGAAGCCCTTGACGGCCGCCTCAAAAGCCGCCTTGCGCTTGGGGTCGTCGATGGACATGGCCCCAGCCTTGGCCGAGAGGATCTGCGGGATGAGCCCGGCTACCACCTGCTTCAGTTCATCGGGCAGGGGAGGACCGGACTCCGCTTTTTCCAGGATCTCCAGCGCTTTGTCAAACTGCGCCATGAAGTAATAGCTGAAGCCGAGTTGGACCTGGGCGGACTGGACGATCAGGTCCGTGGGGTAATCCTTGACCAGCTTTTCGTACGCTGCGGCTGCCTCGGTGTAATTCCCCTGAGAGAATAACTCATAGGCCGCGTTGAAGCCCTCCGCCGCTTGCGGTGATTGCGCATGCAGAGAAGCGTTCCACGCAAGGATGCTGAAGGTGGTGGTGAAAAGGAACTGACGGACGCGGGGCAATTTCATGGGGCGAGGTGGTATAATAGCCTTTTGCCTAGGGGGATTTCCACTGGAAAATACCTACTTGAGGAGTTCCACTTGAATCGGGGTGGATGTTCGCAAGTGAATGTCCCGTTGGGGATAGGCAATTTCGATGTTATTTTCTCGGCAAAGTCGGTCGATACGCATGCGGATATCACTGCCGACCTGGCCTGTATCCGCCGTGCGGACATCGAGCCAGTAATAGAAATGGAAGTTGAGTGAGTTGTCGGCAAAGGTCTCAAAGAAGACCCGGCTGGCGGGGGATTCCAGGACGTGGGGTTGTTCCTTCAGGGCCCGCTGGAAGAGTTCCATGACTTTTTCCAAAGGCGATCCATAAGCCACACCCACGATGAAATCATAACGGTGGTGGGGATCGGAGAGGGTCCAGTTTACGACATTCTTCTCCAAGAAGTAGCTGTTGGGGACGAGAACCTCCACGCCGTCGAACTTCTGGACATTTGAGCACCGTGTCCCCAGACCGGTGACGCGGCCCAGGTGGCCGTCGATCTCGATGATGTCGCCGACTTTGATCCGGCGCTCAGCGAGCAGGATCATGCCGCTGATGAAGTTGTTCATCAGGGTCTGCACACCGAAGCCGATGCCGATGGCCAGGGCACCGCCGAGGAAGGCAAAGGCCGTGATCGGGATGTGCAGCCAACTCAGTGTCGTGAGGAAGAGGGCCGCGATGAGCGGGATAAAGAGCGCCTTCTCCACCACGATGGCACGCGCGGAATCCACCAGGAAACGACGGCGGATGTGATTGCTGACCCCGCGTGAGACCACCCGACAGAGGAAGAATCCGATGGCCAGGCAGGCCACGGCCATGAGCACCTTGCCGAGAGTGACTCCCCGTTGACGAGGGACGAGTTGCCCTTTCTCAAAGACATGGTCCTCGGTGGTGAAAAGCTCGGTGTTCCAGATCCTGGTCAGGGTGTCCTGAACCCTATCGACTCCCTGGGAGGCTTTTTCCGTCAGGCTCTGCTCGGAAAGCCGCTGGCGACTCTCGGTATTGAGTTGATTGGCGATGGCGTCGAGATCCTCGACCATGTCCCCGGTATCGCGAAGCTGGGCGGCACGCTGGCGGACGAGTTCCTGGCGGATGGTGTCCAGCTTCCGATCCTGCCCATCGACGGCTCCCTCGGTGAGGGCAAAGTCTTCGATCTTCTTCTGGCCGTCCTCGATATTGCGGCGGATCTCGTCCCGCCACATGGTGATGTCCTCGAGGATGCGGGCCGAGAGGTCGCGGGCTTTGGTGAGGTTTGACGCGGAGGGATCAGCGACGACGGCGAGGGCGGCCTTCCAGCAGTTTGCCGTGGTGTCGAGGCCGGCCAACTGGAGCTCGGCAGCGCGGAGCAGGCGATCCGCAAAGGAGGCGGCATCGGACGCGAGGGCGATCTTGCGTTCGAGCGGGCTCTTTTGCTCGGGAGTGGCACCTTCGCCGAGGGCGGTGAGTTTTTCCCGCTGGTTTTTGATCGTATCCTGGAGGGACCGTGCGGTATCGCGGAAGTTGAGGATCTGCTTCTCGATGGCCTGGCGCTGCTGCTCGATCTGGGCGAGGGCGGCCTGGCCGCGCTGCTCATTAAATATGGTGTCGAGACCGCTGGAAATGAGGGAGGACTCGAGATTGCGAATGCCGATCTCGGTGAGCTTGGTCTGTACCTCGTCGGCATACAGCCGCCAGGACAGGAGGAAGATGCCGGACTCGGCGGCGTCATTCTTCAGCTTTGCTTCCTCCAGCAGGAGCGTGGCTTTTGGTTTGTCCGCGTCTTCGGCGGAGTCAAAATCCTCGGTGGCGCGACGGAGTTGCTGGGCGGCGGTCTCGCTGGCGGTCTTCTGGCGGTCCAGCAGGCTTTGATCCAGGCGGGCCTGCATGCGGGCGCTCTGGGAGCGTTGGCGGAGGGCGGCGAGTTGCTGCCGCATTTTCTCGACGGCCTCCTCGGTCTGGGGTGGTGCAGGGGGCTCCTCGGCCTGCTTGGCGGCGAGTTCATGCTCGATATTGATCAGGCCGGTGAGGGTATCGAGGGCGGACTGGTAGTTGCGTGCGATCTCGTCCGCCGAGGCCTTCATCGACGTCGTCAGGGTATCGGGAAGACCGAGGGAGGTGACGCGCGCGGCGAGGTTGTTGTCCTCCATGGCCTGGCGCGCTTCCTTCGCCGCCTGGAGCTTGCTGGCGGCTTCCTTTTGCTCTTCCTCGGTGGTCTTGGAGGTTGCGTCGCTGGCCGGACTGGATGCGGCCTTGGGCTTGAGCAGAGAGTTGAGATTCTGAGCGCCTGCGGTGCCAAAGGCGGAGACAAGCATGACCGCGCCGAGAGCGGGGAGGGTAAACCGACGGAACGGATTCATGGATGGATGAGCGATTAGGCGATTTTTCCGATTTCCCGGAGCGTGGCCTGTCCGAGCTTGATCCCGATGTGGAAGTTCTCCAGCGGGAAGTTTTCGTTGGGCGAGTGCGCGCGGCAATCGGGCGAGGCCAGCGCGATCAGGAGCGAATCCTGGCCGAGGATCTTTTTGAAGGTGGTGAGGATGGGAATCGATCCCCCCTCGCGCATGAGTGCGGCGGGCTTGCCAAAAACGTCCTCCAGGGCCTTTCGGGCGGCTTTGCCGTAGGGGGAGTTCGGATCACTGAAGTAGGCTTCTCCGCTGTGGCCCTTGGTGATCTCCATGGTCACTTCCGGCGGGCAATGCTTGCGCAGATGAGCCTCGGCGAGGCGGAGCACCTCGGCGGGGTTTTGGTCTGGGACAAGGCGGAAGGTGAGCTTGAAGAAGGCCTCCTTTGGCAGCACGGTCTTGGTGCCTTCTCCTTGATACCCGCCACCGATGCCATTCACCTCGGCGGTCGGACGGGCGCCGATGCGCTCCATGGCGGTATAGCCGGGCTCTCCGAAGAGCGCCTTCACGCCCGCGAGATCCCGGATGGCCTCGTCCGTGACGGGAAGCTGCCGGGTGGCGGCGCGTTCCCATTCCGGCATGGGTACCACGGTATCGTAAAAGCCTTCGATGGCTACGTGACCGGTCTCGTCATGCAGGGTGGCGATGAGGCGGGCCGCCACAGTGGCGGGGTTCATGATCGTGCCGCCGAAGACGCCGGAGTGCAGATCGTGGGAGGGGCCTGTCAACTTGGCTTCCAGGGCGGCGATACCGCGCAGGGCATAGGTGAGGGTGGGGTAGGCGTGGGCAGCCATGCCGGTGTCGGAGATGACGATGACATCGCAGGCGAGTTCCTCCCGGTGGGCTTCGAGAAATGCGGCGAGATGCTCGCTGCCGATCTCTTCCTCACCCTCGATGAGGAAGATGACGTTGACCGGAAGGGGGTCGCCGGACTTGAGGAGTTCGCCCACGGCGAGGATGTGGGCGAGGATCTGCCCTTTGTTGTCGGTGGAGCCACGGGCAAATATCCGCTCGTCCCGGATCACGGGCTGGAAGGGAGGGGTCGTCCATTCTTCCAGAGGATCGGGCGGCTGCACATCGTAGTGGCCGTAGATCAGGACGGTCTTTTTATTCGGGTCTTTGGCCGATTTGGCGAGTACCACGGGATGGCCCCCGGTGGGGAGCACGCTGGCTTCCAGCCCGATGGTCTGCAATTTTTCCGCCAGCCATTGAGCGCAGGCTACCATGTCGGGAATGTGCTCGGATTGAGTGGAGATGCTGGGAAATCTGAGAAGGGCAAGAAGATCTTCAACGTGCGGATCAAGCATAATGTCTATAAGTTGTGCTTCTAATCGGTGCAAAACCACAATATATTGTGTTTTTGCTTGTCAGCCAGAAGTGGTGCTACCTAGTTTGAGCAACCAAACTAGAGGACTTTCCATGTATCTTCAATCCCTCTCCATGCTCGGCTTCAAATCGTTTGCCTCGAAAACGATTTTAAACTTCCACCGTGGTGTCACGGCGGTAGTTGGCCCGAATGGTTGCGGAAAGTCAAACGTCCTCGACGCGATTCGCTGGGTGCTGGGTGAGCAGTCGGCCAAGGCCCTGCGTGGCGGTGAGATGGCGGACGTTATTTTCAGCGGCACGGACAGTCGCACGGCGCTCGGTATGGCGGAGGTCTCCCTGACTTTTGCCGATTGTGAAAAGGAGCTCGGTGTCGAGTGGAACGAAGTCTGTATCACCCGCCGCGTCTATCGGGATGGCAAGGGCGAGTATTTCCTGAACAAGACCTCCTGTCGTCTCCGCGACATTCATGAGCTCTTCATGGATACCGGTGTCGGTCGCAGTGCCTACTCCATCATGGAGCAGGGCAAGATCGACTTGATCCTGAGCAGCCGCCCGGAAGACCGGCGTGCCATTTTCGAAGAAGCCGCAGGCATTACCAAATACAAGGCGCAGAAAAAGGAGGCCCTCCGCAAGCTGGACTACACGGAGGCGAATCTCCTCCGCGTGCAGGACATCATCAAGGAAGTCCGCCGCCAGATCGGGTCCCTGCAACGTCAGGCGGCCAAGGCTCGGCGCTATCAGTCGCTGATGAGCGATCTGCGCACCTTTGACACGCATCTCTCGCACAAGAACTACCGCGAGCTCTCCGACGAGCGCGAGAGCATCGGCTTCAAGCTCACGCATGGCGAGGAAGCCCGCTCGATCCACGAGGCGGAGATCAATACCCAGGAGGCGGAGCTTTCCGTCTTCCGCTCCCGCATGGACGAGCTTGATGTCGAGGCCGCCGGGCTGCGTGATGGCATGCAGAATCTGCGGAATCGCGTCTTTTCGGCCGAGAATCGTATCTCCACCAATGCCGAGCGTTGTGATGAAGCCCGCGTCTTCATCGAACGCAACCGCTCCGACATCGCCGCCGCTGAGGAGAAGATGCGCATCCAGCAGGATCAGATCGAGGAGACCGACATGCAGCTCTCCCGCATGATCGACACCCTGCGCGATCACGAGCAGGAACTGAATGAGCAGAATGATCACGTGCGCGCCGCCCGTGAGGAACGCGCAAATGTTGAGCGCTCAATCCAGCAGATCAGTTCAGAGGTGGCGCGTCTTGACGCCCGCCTGGGTTCACTCCGTGGCGAAATCTCCACCGCTGCCGGACGTCGCGAGGCGGGGGAAACTCGCCAGCGCCTGTTGCAGGGAGAAATGGAGGCCTCCGCCCAGGCTGCCGCAGAGGCGAATATCCGTCTCGAAGACATTTCCCGCCGTCAAAATGCTGCCCGCATTGCACTCCAGACCGGCCAGTCCCGGCAGGCCGAGGCCCAGTATGCGCTCGATACCGCGCAGAAGGCTCGGCAGGAAGCCGAGTATGCCCTGAACACCGCTTCCAAGGAGGCCGCAGGCATCGAGTCCCGCCTGGAAGTGCTCCGCCAGTTGCAGGAGGAGGGCGAGGGCTTTGATGAGGGTACGCAGTCGATCCTGCGAGGCCTGGATAATCCCGAGTTTTTCAAATCCGCTCTGAACGGTGCCATCGCGGATCACATCCGCGTGGAGGAACGCTACATCCCGGCGGTGGAAGCCGCACTCGGGGGTGCTCTTCAGACGATCCTTTTTAAAGACTCCTCCGTCGCGGAGGCTGCGATTGCCACGCTCATCGGCAAGAGGCTGGGACGCGCCGCTGTGTTGCCGCGTGAGTGGATCCCGTACGAACTTCCGCCTCTCCAGCCGCTGCCGGAAGGCGCGCTCATCTGGGCGGGGAATTGTCTCTCGGGAACAGGCGAGGGGGCTCTCTTTGCCAGGAAGATTCTCTTTAATACGGCGGTCGTCGAGAGTCTGGGTGAGGCCTTCGCTCTGAAGAGCCTGCATCCCGATCTCGCTTTCGTGACTTTGAATGGTGAGGTCATCACCCGCGATGGTGTGGTGCGTGGCGGCCAGTCCGGCGAGAATGCCTCGCAGTCCGTGCTGATGCGCAAGGCACAGATCGCCAATTTGGATCGCGATCTCACGGAGTCCATTTCGCGTCTGGAGACTCTCAGTATTGCCCGCGTGCAAGCCATCGAGACTCTGGACATGGCCCAGCAACAGCTTCTTGATGCCCGGCAGGCGGTCCAGTCCGCCGAGGTGGACACCGCGACCATTCAGAATGAGCTCAAGCTGGCCGAGCGTCAGGCCGCCGATCTGGAGGCCCGCAGTGCGTCCTTTGCCCGCGAGACGGCGCAGATCGAGGAGTCTCTCCGCTCCAGTCTGCAGGCGATGGAAAATCTTGAGCAGAATATCGCCGAGACATTGTCGGCTCTGGAGGTGACGCGGGTGACGCGCGCTGATGCGGATCAGACGATCGAGGCGGCCCGCCAGCGTGAGGCTGCGGCTGTCGAGTCGCTGAATGAAGTGCGCGTGCGTGTGGCCACGGAGCGCCAGCAGCAGGAAAATCTGAATCGCCAGCGCGGGCCGATGGCGGCACGTATGGCGGAGTTGGCCGAGCTTCTCGATGCCCGTCGCGTCGATATCATGAACTCGGAGAGCCGCATTGAGACGCTGGAGAGTGAGAGCGCCGGACTTCGTGAGTCCATGGGCGTCTGGAGTGAGGAACTCAATGCCATGGAGGGTAAGGTGGCTGAGGTCAATGCCGCCCGTGGGGAAGTGCATTCCCAGGCCGAAGCCATCGATACGGCCCTGCGGAGCGCCCGTCGGCAGATGGTGGAGCTTCAGGAGCAGAAGGGGAGATTGGAAGTGCGCAAGACACAGATCGAGATGCGCATGGAGAATATCAACTCCCACGTCTCCCAGCGCTACCAGCTCGATATTGAGAATTTCGAACCCGATACCTACGCCCTGCTTTGCGCATACCGGGATCGCTCCAAGAAGAAGACCGAAGGTGGCGAAGAGGCTGCCGGAGCCGCACCGACGGAGGAAGCGGCTCCCGCTTTCGGCGAAGCTGACGCTCCCGCTCAGGACGCAGAACCCGTTTTGCCCGTGCAGTCCGAGGGCATCGACTGGCCGAAGATCGAGGAGATTGTTCGTGAACTGACGGAGCGTCTGGACTCCATGGGGCCGGTCAATATCGAGGCCATCCAGGAGTACGAGGAACTCGAGCAGCGCCAGATCTTCCTGGAGAAGCAGAATGCCGATCTGGTCAACTCCAAGGCCGAGTTGATGGAGGTGATCTCCAAGATCAATCGCACGACGAAGGAATTGTTTGCCGATACCTTTGTGAAGATCCGGGACAACTTCCAGGTGATGTTCACCGAACTCTTCGGCGGAGGTAAGGCGAATCTCATTCTCGTCGATGAGAACGATCCTCTCGAGTCCGGCATCGACATCATTGCAAAGCCGCCCGGCAAACAGTTGCAAAGTGTGACTCTGCTCTCGGGTGGTGAGCGTACCATGGCTGCGGTAGCCCTGCTCTTTGCCATCTACATGGTGAAGCCCAGTCCGTTCTGCGTGCTGGATGAGATGGACGCACCGCTGGACGAGTCGAATATCAGTCGATTCATCAAGATCTTGGACAAGTTTGTGGATCAGAGCCAGTTCGTGGTCATCACCCACAATAAGCGCACCATCAGCCGCGCGGACATGCTCTATGGCGTAACCATGGAAGAGCACGGCGTCAGCAAGCTCGTCAGCGTCAGGTTCTCCGATAGCGCCACTCCGGATAAGCCGATCAAGAGTGTGGCCGAGACCTTCGGCAAGCATGGAGACCTGCACAGCGAGCACGATACTCAGCCCCTTGATGCCTCTGATTTCATGGACGAAAGCGCCGATGGCGCCGAGGAATCGGAAGCGCCCGTAGTCTCGGAAGCGTCCGTAGAGTCGGAAGCGTCCGTAGAGTCGGAAGCGTCCGTAGAGTCGGAAGCGTCCGTAGAGTCGGAAGCGTCCGTAGAGTCGGAAGCGCCCGTAGAGTCGGAAGCGCCCGTAGAGTCGGAAGCGCCTGTGGTCTCGGAAGCGCCTGTAGAAGCCCCAGAGTTGCAGGCGGAAGTCGTCGAGGGATCTCAGGCTTCCGTTGTGGAAGGCGAGGAAGACTCGGAGGATCAGTTGCCGGAAGAGTCCCGGGCCTGAGGATCTGGGATTAGGCGCAGATCTCCGTGATCGCGGAGGCGAGGGCGTCGGTGGCGGACGCAAGTTGAGCCTCGGTAATACAGAGTGGAGGCATGAGCACCAGAGTGTCCAATACCGGACGGGTGAGCAGACCGTGCTGGCGTGCGGCTTCGCAAATGCGGGCACCGGTCAACTCCAGCCAGGGATAAGCTTCTCCCGATGCCTGCCGGATATCGATGCCGGCGATGAAACCGCACTGCCGCACATCTCCGACCCACGGAAGAGTCTGCAGTTTGGCGAGCTTCTGGGAAAGGGAGTCGATCTTGGGGGCCAGATGCTTCAGCGTCTTCTCGATCTCAAAGACTTCCAAGCTCGCGAGAGCGGCCGCGCAGGCGATGGGGTTTCCGCAATAGCTGTGGCCGTAGTAGAAGGTCTTCATCTCCGCCACTTCTCCGAGGAAGGCCTCGTAGATTTTCTCCGTGGTCAGGGTGGCGGCGAGCGGCAGTGTGCCGCCAGTCAGCCCCTTGGCCAGGCAAAGGAAATCAGGGACGACCTTCTCATGCTCGCAGGCGAACATTTTCCCGGTGCGTCCGAATCCGGTCATGACTTCGTCAAGGATGAGAAGCACGCCTTCCCTGTCGCACCATTCGCGCAATCCCCGCAGCATCCCGGCGGGCCACATCTTCATGCCGGCCGCTCCCTGGATCAGTGGCTCGACGATCACCGCAGCTAAAGAGGCCCGATCTTCAAGCGACAGTGCCTGGAGTCCCTCCAAGTCCGTGAGTTTGATCGAGGGAAAGTGCACGGGCGCAAAGCGGTCAAAGAAGGAGCTGACTCCGCCCAGACTTGCCGCGCCACAAGTGTCACCGTGATAGGCGCGGTCAAACGACACAAAGCGACTGCGCTGGGGTTGCCCCACGAGTTGCCAGTACTGCACCGCCATCTTCACAGCCACCTCGATCGCCGTGGAGCCAGCATCGGTGTAGAAGACACGGGACAGCGCGCCACCGGGGATCAGCGCGCAAAGTTTCTCTGCCAGCAGGATCGCGGGCTCATTGGTCGTTCCGAGAAAGGAGACGTGATCGATCCGATTCAACTGACGCCGGATCGCGGACATGATGCGAGGATGGCAATGACCGTGGATATTCGTCCAGATCGTGGCATTCCCATCGATGTATTCCCGGCCCCGACTGTCCCGTACCATGGCCCCTTCGCCCTCCACGATGATGAGAGGTTCATGCTCGGGAGTGGTCCATGCCTTCATCTGGGTGAAGGGGTGCCAAAGATGGCGTTTATCGAGGGCGGCGAGGTGTTCGGTCTCCCACATGGTGGACGGTGGAGTTAGAGAGCCAGATTGGCGGCGACTTCTTCCTGGGTAAAAGGATGACGCCGAGGGCGTCCGATGTAGTAGCCTTGCGCGTAGGTGATACCGAAGGACTTCACGAGTTCAAATTCCTCCTTCGTCTCCACAGACTCGGCCACGACATCGAGACCGATGACCTTGGTGATTTCCTTGGTGGCTCTCAGGATCGCTTGGTTGAAATCCTGATTCGGCAGGTCGCGCGTGAAGGTGCCATCAATCTTGAGGAAGTCGATGGGCAGATTCTTAAGATAATTCAGGGAGGAGAACCCGGAGCCAAAGTCATCCATGGCAAAGCGGCAGCCGATTTCCTGGAGCTTGATAATGGAACCCGAGGCGTGCTGGAGATTGGGGATGAGCTCGTTTTCCGTGATCTCAAAGATGATGCGCGAGGGAGCGATGCCGGAATTGCCGAGCATACTCTCGATAAACTCGCAATAGGCGTTGTCGCCGAAAAGATCACCGGAAATATTGATGGCCACCGTCAGGGTCTTCTTCTCGGCCAGAGCCTCGAAAGCACTCGTGATGACAAACCGATCCAGTCGGGTCATTTGGCCGGAGCGATGGAGCGCGGGGAGGAAAGCGCCGGGAGCAATGAGCGTGCCCGTATTGGCATCCTCATAGCGCAGCAGGATTTCCTGGCAGAAGATTTGTCCGGTTTCGACCGCGATCACGGGCTGATACCAGAGCTGGAGTGAACCGTCTCGGGTGGCGCTCTTGATACGGTTTGACCAGTCGGTGTCCGCAATGAGTCGGGCAATGGCACCGTCCTCCTCGCTGTGGACCTCCACGCGATTGCGGCCACGGGCCTTGGCGGCATAGCAGGCCTCATCGGCCGCACTCATGGTGTCACTGGCCGAGCGGGAGCCGTCGATGACGGCCAGGCCAATGGAAGTGCCCACCCGCAGAGTGTTACCCTTGGCGATATAGGCGATTTCCTCGACGGACTCGCGCAATTCCTCAGCGCGCTCAATCGCCGTGTTCAAAGGACAGTTTGGCATGATGATGACAAACTCATCACCGCCGAACCGAACCAGCGTATCCGTCTTCCGACTGATCGCTCTGAGCTTTTCGGCGATGCCGACCAGAAGCTCATCCCCCGTCTCGTGACCGAGCGTATCATTGATGATCTTAAAGTTATCAAGATCCAGATAGAGCAGCACGCCGGGCTGGCCTTTTACCGCCAGTCCGATGGCGGACTCCAGTGCTGGCAGCAGGTTGCTGCGATTGAAGAGCTTCGTCAGCGGATCATGCCGGGCCAGGAATTTAAGTTCCTCCTCCAGAGCCTTGCGTCGCGCGAGGCCACGAATGGCAGACTCGGCAACCGAAAGCCGGATATCCAGCAACCCCGGGTGATAGGGCTTGGCGATGTAGTCATCAGCACCCGCCTCCAGGATCTCACGGAGATCCTCCATGCGATTATTCCCCGTACCGACAAGGATGTAAAAGAACCCCCCATTGACGTCCGCCCGCAGCCGCTTGGCCAACTCCAGACCACTCATGCCCGGCAACTGAATGTCGAGCGTGATGAGTGGGATGAATTCACGCTGTAGTGTCTCCAGAGCCGCCTCAGCCGATGCGCAACCGATCACCTCATGCCCCCGGGCACGGATGATGCGCTCCAGCAGCATCCGCGTCGGTCGGTCATCCTCGACGACCAAAACCTTGGAAGGCTTTTCGGAAATTACGCCACCGGTTGTGTCCGGGGCTTTGATGGGCTGCTCGACGTCGAGGGCTGGATTCACAGGGGTTGGCAATTCTCCTCAGGAGAGGAATGTTTCGTTGCCAGAGTGATACCGAAATCAGCCTTTGTTTTCGTTAATCCAGGAGATAAGAGCCTTGGGCCCACCGGGCAGAAATCCGACGTGACGAGCAAGTTCTTTGCCTTCGGAATCCAGCAGAACGAGAGTAGGAAAGCCCTCGATATTGTATTTGCTGGCGAGTTTTTCATTCTGCGCCTTCAAAGAGGCCGAGATTTCCTTGGTGCGGGGAAAGTCCAGAGAGACGAGGACGACCTTGCCTTCCACGAAATCGCTAAACTCCTTCTGGGAGAGCGTCTGTTTCTCCAGCATCATGCAGGGCGGACACCAGTCCGAGCCCGTGAAGTCGAGCAAGACCAACTGCTTCTCGCTTTTCGCCTGGGACAAGGCGTCGGCATAGTTGGTCAACCAGCCTTCGGCGGCCTGGGTGAGGGAGAGGGAGAGAATAGAAACCAAGGCGAGGGCGAGGAGTTTTTTCATAGAGGTTTTCCTTAGGGAAAGGTTCCCATAAAAATGGCGGAAAGCAACGGCAATTAGCGACAGAGGAGGACCGGGTCAAAGTCCGGGCGAATGTCTGCCGTCGGCGAAGAAACAAGCCCTTGAGCCAAATGCAGCGAGGCCGCATAGGCGATCATGAGCGCATTGTCCGTACGGAGCTCCGGCCCGGCGAGACGAAGCTCGATCCCTTCACGTTCCAGCCGTTCCTTTGCACGGGCTTGCAACCGGCCATTGGAACTCACCCCCCCGCTGAGCGTGGCAATGGTCCGGCCTTTTTGTTTGGCCGCCCGGCGTAGTTTGGAAACCAGCACATCCACGACCGACTCCTGAAAAGACGCACAGATATCGGGCAAATCCTTCTCCTCAAAACCCCTTTCCAAAAAGACGCGTACAGCGGTTTTCAGTCCGCTGAAGCTGAAGTTCAGATCCGGCGAAGCCTGCATACCGCGGGGAAAATCAAAGCGACTTGCATCCCCCGTGCGGGCCAGTCGGTCGATCTCGGCACCGCCGGGATAGCCGAGGCCGAGGAGCTTGGCGACCTTGTCAAAGGCCTCTCCTGCGGCATCGTCCAGCGTGCGACCCAGCAGTTCGTAGCGACCAAAACCCGTCACGTCAAAAAGCAGCGTGTGTCCTCCGCTCACGATCATGGCCGTGTGGGCCGGGGGCTCGGCCAGTCCGAAGAACGGGGAGAGCAAGTGACCCTCCAGATGATTCATCGCCAGGAACGGACGATTGGCACCAAGCGCCAGTCCCTTCGCCACACTCGCTCCGATCAGCAGGGCCGGAGCCAGCCCGGGGCTGGTCGTGGCGGCAAAGGCATCGATCTCATCAGCCCGGAGTCCGGCACTTTGCAGCGCTCCTCCGATGACCGAGGGCAGAGCTTCGAGATGGCTGCGCGAAGCGACTTCCGGCACCACCCCGCCGTAGGCTGCATGGGTGGCCGCCTGCGAGGCGATCACGTGAGCCAGCACCGTGCCATGATCTTGCAGGATGGCGGCGGAGGTCTCATCGCAGGAGGTCTCGACGGCGAGAAGGATCGTACTCAAGAGCCTTTTGCCGGTTTCGGCTCCTTGGATTGACTGCGCTGTGTGAAGATCAGAGTCCCTCGCAGCGTGTCGATCGCCCTCGAGAGCTGCGGATCGTTGGGCACATTCAGATTTGCCGATTTCCGATCCCGCCTGTTGCGAATGAGGGCGATCTCCTGCTCGGGCGTGAGGGTGACACGAATATTGGGCGACACTCCCTTTTCATGAATGACCTGGCGGCTCGGTGTGAAATACTTCGCTGTGGTGAAGCGGATCGCCGAGCCATCCGGCAGCGCCATGACGCCCTGCACCGAGCCTTTTCCAAAGGTCGTTTCCCCAACGATGATCGCGCGGTTGAGATCTTTGAGCGCCCCGGCCACGACTTCCGATCCGCTGGCGCTGGCATAGTTCACGAGAATGATGAGCGGATATTTGCGCTGGTGACCGCCGCGGGATGTCGTCCGGTATTCGCGGCCTGGAATGCGGCCCTCAGTGGAAACGACCCGCGTATTCGGCGGCAGGAAAAGACCGCAGACATCGACCGCACTCCCGAGCAGGCCGCCCGGATTGTGCCGCAGATCGAGGACCAGCGCTTCCATGCCTTCCTTCTCCAGCCCATCGAGCGCCTTGGCCAACTCGGAGGCCGTGGGCTCATTAAACTGCGTGACCCTCACGTAACCGACTTTTGCCTCCCCCGGCCGGGAGGGCAGGATCTGGGCGTCCTTCACGCTGGGGACCTTGATGATGGCGCGGGTCAGGTTGTACTCCTTGATTTCCTTCGTCGAGGGCCGCTGGATGGTCAGGGAAATCTTCTCGCCCACCTCACCGCGCATTTTCTCGATGGCGAGGGGCAGGGTGAGCTTTTCCGCAGACTCTCCATTGATGAGCAGGATCTGATCTCCCGGCTCCAACCCCGCTTCAAATCCCGGACTGTCTTCCATTGGCGAGACGATGGTGAGAAGACCTCCCTCCATCGTGACCACAACACCGAGTCCACCAAACTCACTCTTGGTATCCTCCTGCATGTCCTTGAAGGCCTCGGGATCCAGAAACTGGCTGTGCGGATCCAGCTCCGCCAGCATGCCGCGCATGGCGCTATAGGTCAGATTTTTATAGGAGACCTTGTCTTCATTCACGAAGTCCTGCCGGATGAGCTGCATCGCCCGGGCGAGCACCTGGACGTTTTCATAAGGCGAATCCGTAGCCGTAGGGGCAGACTCTTCAGCCGTCGCAACCTGCGCGGCCAGGACCAGTATCATCAGTGGACGGATGAGACGCATGGAACAACCCTAGCACCTTTTGGCAATTCAGCCGGTGATTTCCAGAGAAAAATCGACCGCTCGGGCCGAGTGGGTGATGGCGCCGATGGAGATGAAATCCACGCCCGTCGTGGCGACTTCAGCCACGTTATCAAGCGTGATGCCTCCACTGGCTTCAAAAACGACCCCCTTGGTACGCAGGGAAACAGCTTCGCGAAGCTCATCCAGACTCATATTGTCGAGCAGGATGACGTCCACGCCATCGAGTGTGAGGAACTGCCGCACCTGCTCCACCGTGTCTGCTTCCAACTCCACCCGCATGCCGGGATGGGTCGCCTTCACTCGCTCGATGCCTTTTTGGAGAAAGGCCAGGTCAGAGTCTGCGGCGAGATGATTGTCCTTCACCATGACCATGTCATGTAGGCCCATGCGATGGTTGACGAGTCCCCCCGCCGCCGCTGCGGCTTTTTCCAGCACACGCAGACCGGGAGTGGTCTTGCGAGTGTCTAAAATACGGGCCGGGGTGCCAGCCACGGCATCGACATATTGGCGCGCCAGGGTGGCCACGCCGGAGAGCCTTTGCAGGAAATTCAGCGCGACTCTTTCCCCCGTGAGCAGAGAACCCGTGGGCCCGGAGATCTTCAGCGCCACATCACGCGGGGCGAGGCGGTCGCCGTCCTGGACCACGACTTCCACCACGAGCTTGGGATCCACACGATGGAAGACCTCAGCCGCCACAGCCGTACCGGCTACGACCAGCGGCTCCTTGGCAATGATGACCGCCTTGGATGTGCGGGAGGGATCGGTAAAAAAGAGGGAGGTGACATCGCCGGGACCGACGTCTTCAGCCAGGGCGAGGGCGATGATATCGGGATCAGGCGGCATCGAGGGCTTGGAAAAGAGGATCGAGACCGAGCAACTCCCGCTGCCAGCGCATGAGGGCATTATTTGTCGGCTCAGCAGCGACGGCTTCCAGCGCACCACGCGGTGCGATGATCGAGGGGTCCAGCCCGAGCTCGGCGGCCACGCGGTCACGCGTCCGTTTGTATTGCTCAAATCTCTGCGCTTGCGCCCGATCCGGACGCTTCCGTCGCGACTTCAGAGGCTGCGGCCACTCGTTCTCCGGGATGTGCAGGGCGAGGGCGAGGACGACTTCAAAACTCTTGCGACGCCGACCGCTCATGCGGGGCGTGGAGAAGGCTTCTCCTTTGACGGCACCCTCGGCGATCCGCAGGAGATCTTCATTGCCGAGGACATGGAAGGGGGGGCGATCCCAGGCACGCGCCTCCGCATCCCGCCACTGCCAGAGCACGCGGAGGATGGATTGGGCACGAGGGTGCAGGGCGGCGCTGCCGGTGATCCGCCAGGCCTTGTTATCGTCGCGCACCTTGGTCTCCCGCGCGGCGGCCATCATGCGGTCCCGCGATTCTTCGAACCACGCGACACGGCCCAGATTCACCAGCTCCTGCTCGATGATGGAGGCCAGCTCCAGCAGGTAGCGCGTATCATTCATCGCGTACTCCACCATCTGACTCGATAGGGGTCGGAGCGCCCAGTTGGCCTTCTGCGAGGCCTTGGAGAGCTTGACGTCAAAAAACTTTGCGACCAGGGCAGCCAACCCGAGTTCCTGATGACCGCAGAGTCGGGCCGCGATCATGGTGTCGAAGACATTCTTCGCACCGAAGCGCACCGTCCGGTTCAGCAGTCGCATGTCGTAGTCCGCGCCGTGGAAGACGAGACGTTTGTTTTCCAGCGCATCAAAGAGCGGCTGGAGGTCAAATCCCGCGAGAGGATCGATGAGGACATGCTCGTGCTCCGTGCTCAATTGCACGAGGCACAACTTTTCAAAATAGCTGTGAAGACTGTCTGCTTCAGTGTCGAGAGCGATCTGGGAGAGGGGCTCTATGCGGCTGATCAGGTCTGCCAGGGCACCAGACTCGGCGATCAAGGCTCGGCGAGGAATTTGTCCTGAGGCGGTTCGTCTCCAGCCCGGCGGGCACGAGGTTCGCGTACCTGGGTGGTTCCTTCTGTGGGTGCAGTGACGAATGGTCCACCAGCCAAAGGCGCGGTGTCGGTGAAGGCAACGTCCGGCACATCGCTCGGCTTGCCTTCCAATGGGAAATCTTTGCGCAGGGGATGATAGGGATAGCCTTCCCACATGAGGATGCGGCGAAGGTCCGGATGGCCGTCAAAACGGATGCCCATCATGTCAAAGACCTCACGCTCGTGCCAATCTGCGGTCGGCCACAGATCGGAGATGGTCGCCACGGTGGGCTCGTCTTCGGAGACCTTTGTCTTCAGGCGCAGGTGCGTGGAGGATTCCAGGATGGAAAGTTCGTAAACGACTTCAAAGCGGGGTTCCTCGCCGAAGTGATCGACGCTGGATACGTCGATGAGATAGTCAAAGCCCAGCTCGTCTTTGCAGTAGGCAGCGACTTCGTGCAGGGCGTCCTTTGCCACATAGAGCGAGGACTCTCCACGGAACTCAACGAGGCCGGAAACTTTATTGGGAAAACGATCCAGAAGGATTTGCGCGGCGGCAGGCTGGCTCATATCGACTCGAAAAGGGCTTTCTTTTGATCGGTGATGGAGTGCTCGCCCATGATCTTCTGTTGAAGCTTCATGAGCCCATCAAGCAGGGCTTCCGGGCGGGGAGGGCAGCCGGAGATGTACACGTCCACGGGCAGAAGATGGTCGATCCCTTGGAGGACGGCATAGCTGCGGTACATGCCACCACTGGAGGCACAGGCTCCCATGGCGATGCACCATTTCGGCTCGGGCATCTGGTCCCAGATGCGCTTTACCGCGTAGGCCATCTTGTAGGTGACCGTGCCGGCGACGATCATCACGTCGCTCTGCCGGGGCGAGAAGCGCATGACTTCGGCTCCGAAGCGCGAGATATCGTAACGCGAGGACGATGCCGCCATCAACTCGATCGCGCAGCACGCCAGTCCCATGGGCATGGGCCAGAGTGAGTTACTACGCATCCAGTTCACGGCCGCGTCCAGGCGGGTGAAAATGACATTTCCCTCGATCTTTGAGTCGTAGGCAACGTTGCTATCTTGGCTCATTCGGGTGCGAAAATAGGGTGTGATTTGCTCTGAAGCAAGAGACGATTTTTCAGTGTTGTCGAATACCGAAGAGACCGCGCTCCAAAATGAGCTTGGCGACCCCCTCCGGGACCATGTCCTTCCATGTCGGATCACCGGCATGCATCTTGGCGAGGACGAGTGAGGAACGGATGGAAAGATAGTCGGGATGGAAGCCCTCCAGGGGCTTGATGAAGCCATTTTCCAGCAGGTGGGCGTAGAGATGGGAGATATTTGGCTCCACCCGGAAATTGGAGGCGGTCACAAGGTCTCCGCCGGGCTTCTGCCAGGGGTAAACGGCCAGTTGGACGCCTTTTTTGAAAAGTCGCCCCAGACCCTCCAGGATGCCGCCTTCCAGGTCATGGTAGTAGCGTTCCTCAAAGATCTCCACCATGGCAGGGACACCGAGCGGGAGCACGATGGGCTGGCCGGTGTAGTGTGTGAGGTAATTCACCAGGCGGTAGTATTCGCCGAAATTTGAGATCAATACGGTCCGTCCCAGAGCAGTCAATAGATCCACGCGATCCAGGAAGTCCCGCATGTCGAGTTCGCCACCGGAGAGGAGGTTTTTCATGGTGATCTCCATGAGGATCTCGGGTTCTTCGTCGCCCGCATCCGGGCGGGCGGCAAAGGCGGCCTTTGCGCAATCGAGCATGTCATTCGTGAGCAGGGTCACTGGGCGGAAGCTGCCGCGCTCGACCAGCAGGGACTTTTTGTAAAACGCATCTGCGGCATTCACGACCTCGCCATCGGCGCGGAAGAGAGCGGCGTTTGTCAGGCCCTCGGTCACCAGATGCAGGGCCATGAGGCGGTTGTCGATGCCGGGGAATTCTGGTCCCGACATCTTGATCATGTCGATCTCGATGCGGCCGGGCTTGAGGTCGTCGAGCAGGGAAGCGATCAGGTTTTCCGGGCGATGCGAGAGGTAGTAGGCGCCGTAGATCAGGTTGACGCCCACGATGCCGAGCGCTTCCTGCTGCTGGAGATTTTCCTGATCCAGCATGCGCACGTGAATGATGATCTCATTCAGCGGTGCCCGGGGGGCTCTCTGGAAGCGAATCCCCATCCAGCCATGGGACTCGTCATGCTTGCGGAAGCTGCGCGCAGCCACGGTATCGGCAAAGACAAAGAAGGTCTTCTCCGCTCCGTTTTTACGATCAAGCCGCTCGAGCAGGAGATTGAACTCATGGTCGATCATGGTCGTCAGCCGGGCCTGGCTGACGTACCGCTGGCTGTGCCCGTAGATGGCATCGCTGAAGGTCATGTCATACGCGGACATGGTCTTGGCAACGGTCCCGGCGGCACCGCCTACGGAGAAAAATCGTCGGGCGACTTCCTGGCCTGCTCCGATCTCGGCAAAGGTGCCGTAGATCCGGGCATCCATGTTGATCTGGAAGGCCTTTTTGTTGATCTGAAGCTCTTCCATGGGATCAGGGGAGTTTGGCCAGCAGTCCGGTGAGATAGGGGAGTAACTGCTTTTTGCGGGAGACGATGCCGTCGAGCTTCCAGATGCCGGGTTCGGTCTCCGGGAAGTCGATGAGGCGCAGGAAGCTCTCGCTGCCCCGCACCAGCAGGAAGGAGTTTTGCGTGTTCACATCGGTCACGAGCAGAGCGGTGAATATCAGATCGCGCTTGGCGCGGACGGCTTCGAGCGCTTCCAGAAGCTGTGCCTTTTTCTCGTCGAAATGAGCGAAGGTCAGTTCCTCGATCTGGGAGACGGAGAATCTCTTGCCGCGCTCTTCGTATTCCTTGCAGTCGGCGATGACGGCCTGCTCGGAGGTCATCGTCAGGAGAGGGGAGCCCACCGAGAAGATGTCGGCGGCGAGGTCGGTCGGATTGACGCCGGAGATCTGCGAGAGACGTTCCATCAGGCGACGATCCGTCTCCGTGGTCGTGGGCGAGGTGAGATTCAGCGTATCGGAGAGCAGCCCGCACATGAGGATGCCGGCCACGGGCGGGGGAATGGGGATTCCTTCGCGCTCGTAGCAATCCGCCACGATGCTGCAGGTCGAGCCCACGGGGCGATTCAGGAAGAGGATCGGCTGTTGCGTGGGCGCGGCTCCGATGCGGTGGTGATCGAGGATCTCGACGATGGGCAGGTCGGCGGCTCCGGAGACGGCTTGGGATAGTTCGTTGTGATCGACGAGGATCAACTGCCTCGGTACGGGCTTGAGGAAGTCACTCTTGGAGAGGATGCCGATCATCTTGCCGTCGTCATCGAGGACGGGAAAGGCAAACTGCGAGGACATGGCAAGCTCCTGCCGGGCTTCGTCGAGGGGGGTCTCCGGCTGGAGCGCGATGAAGTCATCGGACAGCATCTCTCCGGCATAGACCGCGCTTCGGGCCAGCAGGATCGTGGTGGCCGTATCGTGCGGGGAGCCCAGGATGATCGTGCCCTTTTGGCGGGCCAGTTCACAGAGCTTCGGGTCCATGCCCATGCCGCCGCTGATGACGATGGCTCTCACACCGGCCTCGATCCCCATCCGCTGGATGTTGCGACGGTCGCCCACGACGAGGATCGTACGCTCGGGATCAAGCGCACCGAGTCTCTTGCCAAAGGAGTCTGTCTGCATCGCGACGACGACGAGCACGTGGTTGCGGATGGTATTGTCCACCGTGCCGACGAGATGCTCCGCACCGATCGTTTTACGAATGGATTCCAGCGACGCGTGCACCTCCCGCGACCGTTCCACACGTTCGCGGGGAGGGAAGAGGTAGCGGGTGATCTTGAAGCTGGAGATGAGACCGAGGCAGCGATCGTTCTCATCGATCACGGGGAGTCCGCGGAAGTGTTTCTCGCCGATACGAGCCACGGCATCATACACGGGTTCGTCATGGCGGGCGCAGACCACGTTGCTTTCCATGACATCCTGCACCCGGGGGCGCACGTCGGAAAAATACTCGGGCGAGGAAAATCCAAAGCGCTTCAGACCGTACTCGATCCGCTCGTTGGTGTGCCCGCAGCGACCTGCCACGACGTCGGGGTGCCCGCTGGCCTTTTTAAACTCCGCGTAAGCCATGGCGGAGCATATGGCGTCCATATCGGGATTTTTATGTCCTATGATCAGTGTCTGCATCTTCGAAGCCTGACAGGATGCTTATCTTTTCGGCGTTGGCAAGGGCAGCCTGCAAATTGCGGATGGCGGAAATGCGTTTTTGATCTTTTTTTCCACGCAGCCGGGGTGTTCTATCCGAACGATCCCCTGTGATCTGTGAAACTAGCTGATTTTATTGAAGTTCCTTCCGCATGGACCGTAAAAAACGTATCCTGATTCTCTCCGCCTCCGTGGGCTCCGGGCATGTCAAAGCCGCCGATGCTCTCGCCAAGGCGTTTCGTGCCCGCCCCGATGTCGAGGAGGTGCTCTCGGATGATTCCCTCGATCATACCAATGTGCTGCACAAGCAGCTCTACTCCAGTCTCTATAAGCGCCTCTCGGCCCTCCTCCCGGAGTTTCTGGGCTGGTGGTACGAGTCGAGCGACGATCCGTGGGTGTCGGATAAGGGGCGACTCGCGGTTGACCTCCCACAGGCTTTGCCGCTGATCAATCTCGTCCGGGATTTCAAGCCGGACTCGGTCATTTGCACCCATTTCATGCCGGCGGGTGTGCTTTCCCACCTGATCGGGCAGGGGAAGCTGGATACCGAGCTGGGCATCGTGGTGACGGATTACCATTTCCACGCTTTCTGGATTACGCGGGCTTTTCATTGGTATTTCGCGGCTCAGGAGGATGACAAGATCCACATGGAGGGCCTCGGCCTGCCGGGAGATCGGATTCACGTCACGGGGATCCCCGTTGAGCCGGAGTTTGCCGAGCCTGTGGACCGCGATGCCGTCCTGCGCAGGCATGGACTGGACCCCACCAAGCCGCTGCTGCTCGTAGCTGGTGGCGCTCTGGGACTGAGCCCGGCACAGGCTGTGGTGCGCCGGTTGCTCCAGTTGGACCGTAATTTCCAGGCCATGATCGTCTGTGGTCGCAATGAGGAGATGAAGGCGGATATCGATGAACTCATCGCCGATAAGGGGGATCGCTTCCGCTCTCTGGGATATACCACGGAGATGCCGGACCTCATGGGGGCAGCTACTCTGCTCCTCAGTAAGCCCGGCGGCCTGACCACGGCGGAGGCCTTGGCGCGCGGACTTCCCATGGTGATCCTCGATCCCGTCGGGGGTCAGGAGGAGCGTAACTCGGATGTTTTGTTGGAAGCCGGCGCTGCTGTGAAATGTACGGAGGTCACCGTTCTCAATCACAAGCTGGCGCGTCTTCTCGATGCTCCTGAGCGGATCGCCGCCATGAGTGCGAATGCGCGCAAGCTGGGCCGTCCGACCGCCGCAGCGGATATCGCTCGCATCGTGATGGAATCTCCTCCTCGCAAGCCAGCCACCATTTCCCGGCAACGGGTGAAAGCCCTCCGCAAGCGTATCGAACAACAAGGCTAATCATGACGGATCGTAAGGAAAGCACTCCCGTGGGGGCAACGGATCAGGAATTTCTCTGGGGAGTGGCCTCCTCGGGCTATCAGTGCGAGGGCGGATTTAATGGACCGGGCCAGCCGCAGAATAACTGGGCCCCGGCAGAACTCTCGGACGATGTCATGCGCACCGGCTCGGCTACCGATTTCTGGAATCGTTATGAGGAGGATCTCGAACGCTGCCGGGCGATGGGGCTGAATGCGTTCCGCTTGAGTGTGGAATGGGCGAGAGTGCAGCCCATCCACTCGGCGATGGACGATGGCATTCCCGGATTTGATGGGGAGGCTATCGATGGCTATGCGGATCGCATTGCCGCATGCCGCACCTTCGGCTTGGAGCCGGTGGTTACGTTGCATCACTTCACGCATCCTCTGTGGCTGGGCTCTGATGCCTGGCTGGATGACGACACGCCCGAGCATTTCGGTCGCTTTGTCCGCGAGTGCTGCATCCGGATCAATCGCCGTCTCATCGCCGTCCACCAACAAGACCCCATCCGCTGGTATGTGACGCTGAACGAGCCAAATATGCTCGTGCTGAATACTTATCTGAATCGCCAGTTTCCCGCCTACGGCCCGCTCGGCCTGGCTGCGGGAGTCTGCGCCTACAATCGGCTCCTTGCGGCCCACGTGAAGGCCTACAATATCATTCACGATATCTACGAGGAGGCGGGGTGGACGCGTCCCATGGTGACGATGAATACCTTTTGCAGCGACGCCTATTGGTCTGAGAAGATGCTCCTGGATCTCCTTTACGTGAGGGAGCGCGGCATCAATCGTGCCGACCTGACGACCTATCTCCGCACGGGCTCTTCCCAGCTCAGGAAGGCCATGCACGCGGCGGACCTGCCCTTTCATACCGATTTGTTCGTCTGGATCGGGCGCTTCGTGTATCTGCTGGCGGACTGGATGGCTCCCCGCCATGCCACGGGCAAAACATTTGCCTTCTTCCTGGACGAACTCGACCGCTCAAAGCGCAGTCGGGTGTTGGATTATCTGGGATTGGATTATTACGACCCCTTCACCGGTCACTTGTTCCGCCCGCCGTCGTTTCAGGATCTGGAGTTTAAGAGCAAGAGTTTGACGGGCCATATGATGGCCGGGCTGTCCCGCAAGTGGTGGGACTGGCATGTGTTGCCGCAGGGACTTCACTTTTTCTCCTCGTACTACTCGGAGGACTTCGGTCTGGGGGTGCTCATTGCGGAGAATGGCATGGCGCTCCGCTGCAAGATGGACAACTCCCACTCTGCTCCGCGCCGGGATAAGGTGACGCGCAGTGAGTTTCTAAGGGCGCATGTCGGCGAGGTTCAGCGTCTGCGTGCGGATGGCGTTCCCATGCTGGGCTACCTGCATTGGTCGATCACGGACAACTACGAGTGGGGTTCGTATACGCCACGCTTTGGCCTTTTCTCGGTGGATTACCAGGACAATGCGCGGCGCAAGGTGGAGGACCCTTTTGGGGATAAGCCTTCGGAGACCTATGCGAGTCTGGTGAAGGAAGCGCGGGCGGGTCGTTAGAGACCGCCGTGCTTCCAGATGGAGAGCACCAAGCGTAGGCACATGTAGCCGCCCCAGATCAGGCCCACCAGGCCGAAGATCGGGACCTCGCCGATTTTCGGCGGGAGTTTTGCCAGCATGAGGATGCTGGAGCAGATGAGGACTGACGCGGCGAGGATGGCATTCGTCAGCCGATTCGCGATCATGTCCAGGGTCTTGCGCAGGGGCTCGAATCCCTGGGGATCGATCTTGTGCTCGAGAGGGATGCTGGCTTTACCGTGCTTGATGCGCTGGTAGAGATTCCGGAAGTCGTGGGGAAATTCCTCCAGGAAGTCCATGCTCTCATTGGCAAGGCTTTTGAGCAGACCGAAGACCCGCGTCGGGCTGTATTTGCCCTGAATGAGCTTCGTCGCGTACGGCTCGCCGAGCACGATGAAATTGAGGTCGGGGTTGAGCGTGCGCCCGATGGCCTCGACTTGCGTGAGAGCCTTGATGCCGAGGTAAAAGGGGCCTTTCATGCGCAGGTTGTTGCTGCGCAGGAGTTCGAGGAGCTTGTTGAGGACGACGCCGAGATTGATGTCGCGGAGGGGGCGGTTGAGATGGGCCTCACTGAAAGCTTCCACATCGGTGAGCATGGCCGTCGGATTTAACGAGTAGGTTTCCTCGCTCATCTCAAGGATGGAGCGCATCACGAGTTGGTGATTCTTTTCGGCCAGTCCGGCGATGAGGTGGGCCACGCTGGATCGGAAAGCGGGGCTGAAACTCCCCATCATGCCGTAGTCGATCAGCCCGGTGGCACCGTCATCGAGCACCATCATGTTGCCGGGATGCGGATCAGCATGGAAGAAGCCGTGATCGAAGATCTGCTCGTAGATGAGATTGGTGATGTGCTCGGACAACTCGATGGGATCGATGCCGGCTTGCTTGAGCCCCTCCACATCCACGACGCTTCTTCCGGTCAGAAACTCCATGGTCAGGACCTTGGATGTCGTATAGTCGCGGAAGATCCCCGGCACCTTGATCCAGACATTCCCCTCAAATTGCTTGGCGAAGCGCTCGGCGTTTACGGCTTCGTTTGTAAAATCGAGTTCCTTGATGAGGGTCGTGGAGAATTCCTCGATGACGCTGACGGGGTTCACCCCGGAGAGTTCGGGAACGTGTTTTTCCACGAAACGGGCGAGATCCTGAAGGATGGCAAGATCAAGCTCGATGACCTTCTCGATGTCGGGGCGCTGGACTTTGACGGCGACCTTCGTGCCGTTCGGCAGGCGGGCGGAGTGGACTTGTCCGATGCTGGCGCTTCCCACGGGCTCGTCGCTGAATTCCTTGAAGGCGACATTCAGCGGGAAGCCGAGTTCCTCGGCAACGATCTTCTTGGCCTGTTTGCCGGGGAAGGGCGGTACATTGGCCTGCAGCTTGCAGAGCTCGACGTAATACTCGTCGGTGACCAAGTCGCGCCGGGAGCTCACGATCTGGCCGAACTTCACAAACGTAGGCCCCAATTCCTCCAGCGCCAGTCGCATGCGCACGGGCAGAGGCTCGGACAGGATCCCCGTCTCGTGTGGCGTGATGGTCGCATCCTCGATACCGAGGAATCTCTGGAGGGCGACGAGTCTCAGGACGTCCGCAAACCCATACTTCATGAGAATGCCAACGATCTCCCGATACCGGGGAAGGTGGGAGGCAAATTCGACCGCGCTCTTGATCTGATTGAGTATCACGGCAGCGACGATACGCCGATCTCTCTCTCAGCCAAGCGGGAAAAAAGCAGGATCGCTATTTCCCTTTGGTCACAAAAAAGGACATGACGGCACCA
>Ga0351893_10047_pt1 | contig 53086 bp, 26 predicted proteins | sample TotcelFGM3001K15_FD_206765 | JGI IMG/M metagenome (GOLD analysis project Ga0351893, IMG submission 206765) | Enriched cells from coal bed in the Powder River Basin, Montana, United States - Total cells FGM rep3 HSBNCT.FGM.300.1.K15 ...
TTTGCCTGGCGTTCGTCTCGTTGACCGGTCCGGTGGCTGCAGCCGATTCGGACTTGGCGGCCCAAGTACGCTCGGCCCCGCAACTCGAAACAGAAGACTTGTGCGAGCCGGTCAAATCGGTTCGTGAAGGCATGTTGTTGTGGGCGCCGAACCCGGACGGCAAATCGTGGGACCTGCTGCAGATCTATTTTCCGCAATACGGCGGACCCAACACGATCGTCGTGATCGACTTGGGCAGCGGCCAGGTGAAACAGATCCAGACGGAACGCGGCTGGAATTTCCACTTGTGCCCGGCGGTCATCGCGCCCAACGGCAAGCTGTTCATCTCCGCGCTCAACTCGCGGCTGCAACAGCAGATCTGCATCTACGACCCGGCGACGAACGAACTGACGCTCCGCGCCGTCGCAATGTCCGACGACATCCTGGGCGAGACCCATCCCTTGGTCCTAGGCACCGACGACAAGCTGTACGCCATCGGTCAGCATCCCAGCCGCGCGGCGACGGCGGTGCAAATCGACCCCGACACGCTGCAAGTCACGGCCTACGGCCCGATCGGCCCCAGCCACGCGCCGAACGCCTGCTGGGGTTATTCGGGCGCCGCCGACGACCGCTTCGTCTATATCGCCAGCGGCAAAATCCCCTGGTACCTGGTCGCTTACGACCGCCAGACCGGCCAGTCTCGGACGTTGGTCGAAACGGCAACGGTAGGCGGCTACGTAAGCACCGGCCAGCGGCCGGATGGGTGCGTCGGCAGTGCCACGGGGATCGTCAACACCAGCGGCGAGCGAATGGACTATTGGCTGTACCAGGGCCAAGCGATTGGGATGGCACAACGCGGCGAGGCCCCGCCTTGGCCGACCCGCGAGCCACGTCCGAGCCCGCCGCCTCGTCCGGAAGTCAACACCGGCTTGGCGGTGCCCAACATCGATGGCTGGGCGGAGATTTGGGTCCGGACCGCCGAGGCCAAGGCGGCTGCGCCGGCGGATGCTCCCCCCGACGCCGCGCCCGAACAACTCGGCTGGCAGCGGTTCCGGTTTCAAGTGCCCTTGTATCCGCACGCCATCTACCGGCTGAGCGAACTGGCCGACGGACGCTTGTTCGGCACGGCCGGCGCATACGAAGGAAACTTTGTGTACGAACCGCAAACCGGAGATTTCAAACACCTGGGGAAAATCGGGCTGAGTCATTACGCCACGGCCGTGTCGGACGGCAAAGTTTATATGAGCGGCTATCCGAGTTCGCCACTGTACGTGTACGATCCCCAGCAGCCCTGGACCGCGGGCACGTTTGTCAACGGCCGCGTGATTCAGGACGACCAGCCCGGCGCCAATCCGCGAATGCTGCTGCGAATGGGCGAGAAAAAACTCGCCGGCACGCACAAGATGTATGCCGCGGCAAGCGATTCCAATGGCCGCGTGTTTTTTGGCGGAGCGTGGATCCGCGACGGCGCGTGCGGCGGCATCGCCTGGTACGACCCGGGTACAGGCCAAGTCGACGGGATGTGGCAGCCGTTGAGCAACTATCAGGTCACGCACATGGCCGCTGCGGACGATGGCCGCACGATCGCGATCTCGACCCGCCGCGTCGACGATTCGGTGCTGGGGAAACCTAAACCCGAACAAGGCGCGCTGTGGTTCCTGGACACGACGCGCAGCGAGTTGACCGGCAAGTTCGAGCCTGTCCCGTTGGCCAAGGGGACCGGCCCGATCGTCGCCGTCGGCGGCAGTCGTATCGTCGGCTGGACCGAGAACCCACAGGATGCCAAAGCCAGCATCCTGTACGCCGTGGACGTTCGCGGACCGACATTGGTGTATCGCACGGACTTGCCCTTTCCGCTGCCCGTCGCGATCGGCTCGAATCAGCAAGACCCGTGGGATTTCAGGTTCGGACCCGACGGCCACATTTGGACCTTTGTAGACAACGTCCTGGTCTGCATCGCACCGGAGGACGGCACGGTGCGCGTCGTCGGCCGCCCGGCGCGTCCCGGCCCGCTGGCGTTCGCCGCCGGCCGCGTATACCTGGGCGGGACCACCGCGGTGCGGAGGATCAAGGAATGACTCGGGGCCGACAGAATGCCAGGACGTGATGGGTAGGAATGGATGGGCAGCCCTGGTTACTTGCCCCGGATGACCATGCCAACGCCTGATGGCTAATCGGCCTGTTGTCGGCGTTCAGCACTCTTTGCCATGATGCTGGCGTGGAGTTCCCGCAACTGCTGCCGCAGACTTTCCGTGTCCGCGATCAACGTGGGCGGACCAAGCTGGTCCGGTGGTGTGGATCGAAGCGAAACGATCTTGCCCAACACGACGCAAATCACCCGGATCGCGTTAGAGTTCGGTGTGTCCGACGACTGCAGGTTTTACCGGCGGCTAAGCTAAACTGCAACTTGGGCGCGGTAGAAGTCGATCGACCGCCGCAAGCCCTCGTCGAAATCGACTTGGACCTCGTATCCCAACAGGCGGCGGGCCTGGGTGATGTCGGCGGTGCTGTCGCGAATGTCGCCGATGCGCGGGGGTTCGTGTCGCGGCCGGACGTCAAGTTCCAGCAGGCGGTTCAGAGCGGCCAACAGCGTCAGCAAATCCGTCGCGCGTCCGTTGGCCAGGTTGATGATGCGTCCAGCCGTGCCGTCTGCTTCGGCGGCCAGCAGATTGCCGTGGGCGACGTTGGCGACATAACAGAAATCCCGGGTCTGCAGCCCGTCGCCGTAGATCGTCGGCGGCTGGCCCTTCAGCAGGGCGGTGATGAACAGCGGGATGACGGCCGAGTAGGGGCTGCCGGGATCCTGCCGCGGTCCGAAAACATTGAAATAACGCAGGCCGACCGTTTCCAAGCCAAAGCTATGATAGAATGCCTGGCAGTAGTATTCCCCAGCCAGTTTTGCGGCGGCGTAAGGCGACAACGGTTGTGGCAGGTCCGTTTCGCGCAGCGATACGAACGGCTGGTCGCCGTACGCGCTGCTGGAGGCCGCGTACACCACGCGGCGGACGCCATTACGGCGGGCGGCATCCAGCAGATGAACCGTGGCCGTGACACAGTCGCGGTGCGTGCACAGCGGCCGTTGCAGGCTGAGCGGCACCGATGGCAGCGCGGCTTGATGAAACACCACCGCGGCGCCTCGCACCGCCCGCTCGACCAGCGGCAGGTCGTTCAAATCGCCTTCGATGAACTCGATGTCGGCCAGCAGACCTGCCAAGTTTTCCCGCCGGCCCGTGCTCAGGTTGTCCAACACGCGGACCTGGTCTCCGCGGCGGACCAGCGCTTCCGTGACGTGGGAACCGATAAACCCAGCGCCGCCCGTCACGAGAGAAACCCGACTCGTCATCGTGGATCCTTATGTTCGAGAGTTCAGTTTTCGCGCAGTTTTGTGAACAAACGGCGGTAATCCTGGCGGTGAGCCTTGCCGGGTGTGCGGCTGAGCTGCGCGATGTGCGCTTCGGCGTCCAGCACCACGATCAGGTCGCTGTCGTCGGGCGGCACGGCCCGCAGGGCTTCGACCTGCAGCGTCAGCGGAGTTTCGCCGTCACTCATATCGTAGGCGGTTTCGTCCTCCAGCACAGTGGCCGCGGGTAAGACCTCGCGGGAAATTTCCGGTTCTGCGGCAACGCTTTCCGTAGCCGCCACATCCAAGGGGGTGGCATCCCCCGATGGATTCGACGGCTGGTCCGCTACGTCATCGCGCGCCCGCGGTTGAAAGATGGTCTGCAGCGCCGAGGCGAATTCGAGTTCCTGAGGGCTCAGCACCGCCCGGCCTTGGCGTCGCGATTGCGATTCCAGCGACGCGTAATGATCCAAGACATCTTCCTCCTCCTCAAAGCAGTCGTCGAAGGGATCCGACGCGCGGGCCGCCGGCACGGTGTTCGGCGGCGAGAACTCCGGTATAGCCTGGGCGGACTCGTCCTTCGGGTCCGCCGGAAGCGCCGTTTCCTCGGCATCCCATTCCGCAACGTGCAGCTCGATCTCGTCCAACTGGCTGGACAGATCGATGACCTCGCGGCACGGGGCCGAGATTCGCGGATCTCGGTGGGCGTCGTCTTGGTCGTCGTCCTCGCCGTTATCCTCGCCGTTATCCTCGTCCTCGTCCGCGGTCTCTGGATCACTCATCGCCAACGATCCGAACTCGACGACGGTACCGGCGGCCGCCTGGCCCGTGTTCGCCTTGCTCGTCCAGGGCAGCGGCAACTGTTGCAGATCGGACCACGCCTCCTCGATCAACTCCGCGTCCAAGATTCGGCGCCGGGCGGCCGCCAGCACCAGGGCGTGATCGCAAACTTGATTGATCAACCGCGGAATGCCTCCCGAAGCGTGGTACACGGCTTGCCACGCATCGTCCACAAACACCCGCCCCGGCTCACCTCCGGCCGCAGCGGTCTGCGCTTGGATGTAGGCCGCCGTCTCGTCGTAATTCAGCGGCTGTAAATAACACCGCCCGGCAATCCGCTGGTTGAACGATTCCAGTTTCGCGCTGGCCAGCCGTTCTTCCAGCGCCGTGCTGCCCGACAGCACCAGCCGCAACCGCGGCTGGCCCGCGACGATCACATTGCCGATCATGCGGATCTCTTCGATCAATCGCACCGACAACGTCTGGGCCTCGTCGATCAGTAACAGCAAGCCCTCCCGCTCCGGATCGGGCGATTTCACGAAATCGATCAACCCCAGCCGCAACTCGCCTTCGTCCAATCCGCGGTACGGCAGATGTAATTCGAACATCATCGCTTGCAGCAACGCGCGGCGCGTGGAGAACCTCGCGTGATCCAATTTCACCAAGTGAAAACGTTCGCCGAACTGATCGGCCAATAATCCGCACACCAAAGACTTGCCCGTTCCGGGACCGCCCACCAACAATCCTGGACCTTCGGCTCGCTCAATACAACGCGCGAGCGTCTGGCGGCTCGCTTCGATCGCCGAGGCGGGATAGTACAAATCGGTCCGCGGAGTCGAAGGAAACGGTCGCGTCTTCAATTTAAAGAAGGCTTCATACATATGCGAGCTTTCTCAGATTACGCAAAGCTGGTGAAATACTGATTTTCGGCTTCTTGCTTAACCCGCCTATAACTGCAAGAAGAGCGCACGGCGGCACCCTCGGCCGCATTCATACAAATCGGCATAGGCCGCGTGACTCTCCAGCCGGTCCGGTGTTACGCCTGCCTACCGAACGAAATGTTTCCGAGAACAGCTCGCCGAGCTCATCGCAAATCCCGCAGACGGATTCTTGATGCAGGCAAATCGCCAACGATCGGACAATTTTTTCTGACCGTCAACCTCGCTTCCGGCCGAATAGTCTTGGGAATCGGTATCTCTTGCGACTTTGCCGTATGGTGCCGACTCAGGGGGGGTATATGGATTTCGACCAGCGTTCGGCCGCGCTGCGCGCTGCAGCAGGCGCGATCGTGACATTCCGTTCGTGGCGGGGGTGCACGCCGCCTGGGCCATCGCCCGGCTCCGTCTGCCGAGCCGCGATATGCTCGTGGCTGCTGGTGCTCGCTGCGCCGGCCGCGTGGGCTCAGCCGCCGCACATCATTTTCAACAAGCAACTCCGCGACGAGGCGGTGCAAGCCATCCCTTTGGCCCAGTTCAGCGAACCTGGGCGGAACAAAGTGCTGAGCGTGGTCACGCGGCCGACGATCTACCGCCGTTTGCCCACGCAGGTCGTGGACTGTGACCCGGATCTGCACGTCTTCTTTCTGCGTTATCCCGAAGTGGTGGTCAACATTTGGCAGCTGATGGGAATCACCAAGGTCAAAGTGAATCGCGTCGGGCCGTACACGTTTGACGCCTTGGACGGCGCGGGAACGGTCAGCCGTGCGGAACTGGTCTACGGCACGCCGGAGGTCCACGTCTACTATGCCGACGGCACTTACGATGGTCCCATGTTTAACAATTCCGTGGCGGGAAACTGTGTCTTGGTGGTGCGGTCCAGCTATGGTGATCGAGGCGGGAAGCCGGTCGTGACGTGTACGATGGACGTGTTCGCTCGGCTGGATCACCTGGGAGCGGAGATCCTGGTCAAGACGCTTTATCCGGCGGTCGCTCGAGCGGTAGATGTCAATTTCGGCGAGTCGGTCAAGTTTGTCGGCCAGGTATCGCAAGCCGCCGAACTGAACGGGCCCGGGATGCAGCGGATGGCCGCCCAGTTGGGCAACGTCCAGCCCGCGGTGCGCGAATCCTTCTCGCAGCACGTCAATCTTACATACCAACGGGCGGTGCTGCGCAATGGAACCACAGCCGCACCGTTGGCTTCGTCGGCAACCACGCTCCGAGTTGAGTCAGCCGCCGAGACAGCCGGCGGGACAGCTGCCGAGACCGGCGTGTCCTACGAAGCCGATGCGAGCGATAGCAAGCCGCCGGTTTCCGTCCCGAGCGCCCACCTGGATGCAGACGGGTCCAGAACCAAACCGACGTTCCGCCGCTGATCGCCAGCGACGGGGGCTTGCCCAATGCCTCCTTTCAACGGCCTCGCGTCTGGCCTCTATCTGCCTCGCGGTTCGCCGGTTGCCGAAGCTGCTGCGATGGGTGAAAATAGGCGGATGCTGCAATCGCTCGCATTCCACCAACATCTGATCCGTGTTTGGCCGCCCGCGGTGTGGCGCGACGTGACGGTCCTGGTGGCCGTTTCGGGCGGGCCGGACAGCGTGGCTTTGCTGCGCGGGTTGACCGCCGTCCGCGACGCGGGCAGTGGACAACTGATCGCAGCCCACTTCAACCACGGCGTGCGCGGCGAACACGCGCTGGCGGATGAAGTGTTTGTTGTCGACTTGTGCCGGCATCTGGGAATGCGCAGCGAGATCGGTCGGCCGGATTGGAACATCGATTCGAAGCAGCAGCCGGACGTGATGGGAACCGCCGCAGATCCGAAGTCGGTTCGGCAACTCGCATCGAGCACTCAAAGCGAGGCCGTCCTGCGAACCGCGCGCTACCGGTTTTTACGCGATACGGCCCAGCGCGTTGGTGCGCGCTACGTCGCCACCGGCCATACGGCGGATGACCAGGCGGAGACCGTTTTGCATCGTATTGTGCGCGGGACCGGGATCGCCGGCCTGGCCGGTATCCGTCGGCATCGGGAACTGGTGCCCGGGGTGTCGTTGGTTCGGCCCTTGCTGGAAATTTCCCGTCGGCAGGTTCGCGACTACCTGGACGCCCTCGGACAAGATGCTCGCGAGGACGGTTCGAACGCCGACCAGCGGTACACGCGGAACCGGATTCGGCACGAATTGCTGCCGCACCTGGCCGCTCAATACAACGCCAACGTGGTGGGGGCCGTTACACGTTTAGCAACGCTGGCCGGAGACATCCAAGAGGTCGTCGCAAGCCTGCTCGAGAACCTGCAGGTTCGCTGTATCCACCGCGATTCGCCCGACCAATTGATTGTAGACTGCGAACAACTGGTCCACGTACCACGCTATTTGGTGCGCGAGTTGTTGATGGCCCTGTGGCGGCGCCAGGGCTGGCCGCTGCAAGCGATGGGGTACGAACGCTGGGAGGAACTGGCGGATTTAGCCAGTACGCCACCGGTCGGCCCAGGAAAGAAAGTCTTTCCCGGTTCGATCGCCGCCCAACGAGACGGTCCGTGCCTGCGGCTCGTGCCGCAAATCAAAATCGATCGGAGTTTTCGTTCTGTCTAGCCCCTCCTAGCAGGGGTTGATCCGTTTTGGAGTGCGGCGGCTTGACGCCGCTTTCGTTTTGCGTCAGCCTTGCGTCGTGCATGATAGCTGTTGGAGGAGCTGAGAGAAGGAAAGGCACAGCCAAAAGCGGCGTCAAGCCACCGCACTCCAAAGTGGCGGACGGGAACGGGCCGGGGAAACGTGACGGATTTAGCCTGTGAATCTCATTCACCCACGAGGCGAACTCTTGGGGTCTCGCCGAAGCACGTTCTTCGCTGCATCCCCGAATTGCGAAGCTGCAGTGCTAGCACGTAACGTCCGGGCATCGCGCTGCGAAAAGCTACTCTTGACCTGCGGGGCATGAAACCCCTACGATCCGGCGAGGTTTTTGCGCACTCTGTGCGCGCATTGCATTTTGCCGTGCGTGCCCGTAAACAACGAGTCCGATCCGCCGGCCCGCGTATACCGAGGATTGCTTGTGTACCCGAAATTGTCGCTGCTGATTCTGCTGCTAGCGTTTGCTGTCCGCATCGCGGCTGGCTGCTGGTGGGAGCAGCGGTTGCCGGAGGGCGTGAAATTTGTCTTTCCGGATAGCGAAGCGTATTGGGAACTGGCACGCGCAGTGGCCGACGGCCGGCCGTTTGAAATGAACCCGGACCGCCGCGTGTTCCGCATGCCTGGATACCCTGCATTGCTAGCAAGCGTATTCTGGCTGGCCGGAGACGAGCCGCCCGTCCTGGCGGCGCGCGGGCTGGGTGCGATACTGGGCGTGCTGGCCGTGGGCGGCGTCATGAGCTTGGCGAGCCTACTGTTCGACCGGCAGACAGCATTGCTCGCCGGCGCGGTGGCGGCGATCTATCCCGAGGCGGTGGCGATGAGTACGTTTGTATTGTCCGAAGCGCCGTTCTGTCCGCTGATGATGCTGCATCTGTGCTGTTGGACGCTCGCTTGGCGCGATGGCATGGTGGGCCGTCAAGCGAGCTGGGCATTGGCGGCCGGAGCGGCTGCCGGTCTGGCGACCTTGATGCGACCCAGTTGGCTTCTGTTCGTTCCTTTCGCCGTCGGTTTCGGTCTGCTCCGCCCTGCGGATTGGCGGCGTCTGGCTTGGATCGGCCTGTGGTCGATCGTCGGCTTGCTAGGAGTCATGGCTCCGTGGTGGATTCGGAATTGGCGGATTACCGAACGTTTCGTGCCGACCACGCTGCAAGTCGGCGAGAGCCTGTATGACGGGTTGAGCGCCCAGGCGACCGGTGAGAGCGATATGCGGTTTGTGGACGATTTTCGGGCGGAACTGCGCGCACAAGACGCCGCGCAGACGCCGCTGGCGAACCAAGGCGGCTGCTTCGAAGCGCGGCTGGATCGTCGGATGCGCGACGCGTCAATCGCTTGGGCGGTGCGTCATCCGGGACGCGTCGTCCAGCTGGCGGCAGTTAAATTCCTGCGGATTTGGAATGTCTGGCCGAACGAAGCGTCACTGCGAAGCTGGGTGTTCGGCACCGTGCTGATGGTCGCTTACGTGCCGGTACTGGTCTTGGGACTGGCAGGCGTATGGCAAACCGCCCGTGGGGGCTGGCCCTATCTCCTGTGCGTGCTGCCCGCCGTGTACTTCACCGCCTTGCACGTGGTATTCGTCGGTTCGATTCGCTACCGACAGCCAGCACTGTTGGTGCTGATCGTTCCGGCCGCAGGCTTAACGATCCAGTGGTGGCGCGGAAGACGTGTGGCAGGGGGATCGGAAAGCGACATCGCTGGGAAGTCAAGGGGATTCTAGTCGGGAGAGCGCGAGGCAGCTCGCGGTCGGGGGCGATGCACGAACGGAAGCGTGGATTACTGGCTCGCTCGAACGCCTTCCTGCGCGGCGTCTTGCTGACCTGCGCCGTGGTGGTCGGTGGCCTGCTGGTCGTCTGGCTGGCCGTCATGTCGCAGGTCCACGACGGGATTCGGCGCGAGGTGGAGCGTCAGTTCGCCGAGCGGTATCGCGAATTCCGGGTGAGCGTACGTCATGCGAGGATGTACGAAGGCCGGGGCGTGGCGATCCACGGGTTGTCCGTCAGCCGCCGCGGGGACAACCGGCCGCTGGCCTATGTCAACGAGGTGTTTGCCGAGTGCGCGGTGGACGCCGAATTCTTATTGTCCGGGCAAAAACCACGCGCGAAACACATCCATCTCGCGGGTTTGAGACTGTGGGCCGAGCGTCAGGAGGACGGTGCCTGGGATATCGAGCGGTTGTGGCCGCTGCCCGAATTCGGTTCGTCCCACCCGCCCGTATCCGTCCGCGACGCAACCATCGAAGTTAGCGATCCGCGTGGCGGCGTCCGCCGCTCGTTCAGCTTCCGCAACGTGTGCTTGGAGATGACACCGTCTGCGGCGCCGGTGAAGATCGCGAGCGCGGGCACCGAGCCCCCTCCGGCTCGGTTCCGCGGCCGCGCTGAGGGCGACTATCTCGAAGGGATCGAGTTCGAGGGGTACCTCGACGCGGCGCGAAACGCCTGGAGCGTCAGCGGCAAGGTTGACGGGCTCCAATGGTCGGCACCGCTGCAGGCGGCATTGCCTCGGGATGTACAGCAGCGGCTGGCGGCCGCTGGCGCCGTACATGGACGGCTGGACCTGACATTCCGCGCGACCAACGGCGAGCGTGCCGCCGATCCGCCTCGGTTCCAAGTCAACGGGGCCTTGGTCTCGGGCCAGATTCAAGATCGCCGACTACCGTTTCCGCTGCTCGACGTGCGCGGGCGATTCGAGTTGGACAACGAGCGAATTTGGCTGGACCAGTGCTTTGCCCGCAACGGCACCACGACGGTGACGCTGCAACTGGAGCGGCGAGGCTGGCAAGCGGACGCTCCGTTGACGGTGGTGGGGGCCGCACGGCAACTCGAATTGGACCGCCGCTTCCTGGAAGTCCTGCCGCCGGACCTGCAGGACGATTGGCAGAAGTATTATCCCGCGGGGACGATCGATGCCGAGTTTCGGCTCGAATTCGACGGCCGGCACTGGGCGCCGGAACTGACCGTCACCTGTTTGGACGTCTCATTCGCGTATCACAATTTTCCCTACCGGCTGGAACGATCCCGCGGAACGCTTCACTTGAAGAACGACCGTTTGCAGATCGATCTGACTGCCGCCGCCGCCGGCCAGGACGTCGCCTTCGTCGGTCAGGTTCAAGACCCCGGAGGGACGCCGACGGGCTGGTTGGAATTCAATTGTCCTCAGCCGATTCCACTCGACGAAAAACTGCTGGCTGCGCTGATCGACCCCAAGGCTCGTGACGTCGTGCGCTCGTTGCGGCCTTCCGGTATGTTCTCCGCCCAAGGCCGCTTCGAGCGAACGGATCCTCAGCACCCTGAATTGCACCGGCAAGTTCGGATCGAACTGTTCAACTGCGGTATTCACTACAGGCCGTTTCCTTATCCGTTGAATATGATTCGCGGCCAACTGCTGTGGGACGACCGGGGTTGGACCTTCCAGAACTTGACCGCCCGCCACGACAGCGCGTATGTCGAGGGTTCGGGGTTCTGGCGGTCCATGCCGCAAGCCGGCAGCGAACTGGTCCTGAATCTCGTCGGCACGGATGTGCCGCTGGAGGACGGATTACGGGACGCCCTGCAGCCGGGCGCTCGGGTGCTGTGGAACCAGTTGCGGCCGCGGGGCACCGTCGATCATTTGGCCGTCGGGATCCACTACGCCTCGGCCAGTCATTTCCTGGGGATCGATGTCACCGCCCAAAAATGGCGCAAGAAGCTGAACGACGAAGGCCGCAACATCACCATCCAGCCGACTTGGTTTCCGTATCGGCTGGATGAAGTGGCCGGAACGGTCAACTACAGCAACGGTCGCGTCCAGCTGCGAAACATCTCCGCGTTCCACGACCAGACGCAGATCGACGTCAGCGGTGCGTGCGGCGTCGGCCAGGACGGCTCCTGGACCGTACAGTTGCCGAACGTCGTTGCCGATCGCATCCTGCTCAATCGTGAACTGCTGGCGGCGCTGCCCAAAGAAATGAGCAAGGCGGTCGAACGGATGAGCTTCGAGGGTGAACTCAGTCTGCGGGGAGCCCTCGCCTTCTCCGGCTCGCCGGCCAGTGACGAGCCGCCCACAGCCGCTTGGGACGTCATCCTGGACGTCGAAGACGCCAGCCTGCAGTGCGGATTTCCGCTCGAACATCTGCACGGCGAAGTCCGCCTGACCGGCACCAGCGGCGAAGGGACGTTTTCCAGCCGCGGCGAGTTGAACGTCGATTCCATCATGCTGCGCAACGTTCAACTGACCGGGGTGACCGGACCGATGTGGATCGATCCGTCGGGCATCCTTTTGGGCACAGAGGCGGATTCCACGGCTCCCGGACATGTTCCGCAACCGCTGACGGCACGAACCATCGGCGGCCGGTTGTCGGCGGACATCCGAGTCGGCTTCGAGCCGGAACTGCCGTACCGCTTGCAGTTGCGTCTGGAACGCGGCGATCTGGCCGAGTTTGCCCAAGAAATGGAGCTGAAGAGTCAGAACATCCGAGGCCAGGCCAATGCGCTGCTGACGTTGAGCGGCAATCGTCACGGCTGGCCGTCCTGGCGCGGCACCGGCGCCGTCCGGTTGTTCGAAGCGGATATCTATGAGATTCCCGTGATGCTGGCCCTGCTCAAGTTGCTCAGCATCCGCCAACCAGATACGACGGCGTTCACCAGCAGCGAGATCGACTTCCGCGTCCAAGGCGAACATGTCTATCTGGACCGGATCAACTTCAACGGCGATGCGGTCAGTCTCAAAGGCAGCGGCGAATTGGACCTGGAACGGCGCATCAATCTCAAGTTCTACTCGCTGGTCGGACCGGGCGAACTGGACTTGCCGATCATCCGAGCGGTCGTCCGCCAGGCCAGCAAGCAACTGTTGCTGATCCACGTCACCGGCACGCTCGACCAGCCTCAGCTGACCCGCGATCCGCTGCCGCTGCTCAAGGAAACCTTGGAGCAGATCTTCCCCGAAGCCGCTGGCGGCGAGGTTCTGTCGGGCCTGCCGTCGCTAGGTCTGCCACCCATTATGCCCGCGCGGCGTTAGGATATTGGCACCTAATCTTTCACTTAATCTTTCACTTAATCTTTCACCTAATCTTCTTCGTCTTTGAAAGATTAAGTGAAAGATTAGGTCGAGAGCGCCAAGAAACGAAAAAAGGTCATAGCACGACGATCCATCGCGATGCTATGACCTCTATCCTGAAACGGAACAACTTGGGGTCGTCCCGCCCTCCCGGTTTGTCTCAGGACTCGTTATCGGCCTCCGGCACATGCCGACTTTAGTACGATTCCAGTTTTTGTTCCCCTGTTGCTTGAGCGTCCGGTGCTTGAGCGTCCGGGATTCGCTCCCGGGCAACGGCGAGACAGGTTTGCAGCGAGTCGCGGTTCAGCAGATCCTGGGCTTCGCTGCGCGATACCCAACGGCGCTGGCGGACGGCCGCCTCGTCCCATTGATCGTCGCAACGCGTAACCTCCATCAACAGGGCGACCACACGTTTGCTCTGCCCGTTTTTGTCGGCTCGGTAGCCCACCAGGGGCGACCCGACGATGCGGCCGTGCAAGCCGGCTTCTTCCAACGCTTCTTTGAGCGCTGTCTGTTCCGGCGTCTCGCCGGGGTCGATATGCCCCTTGGGAAAACCCCAGCGACCGGCCGAGGTGGTGATCAAACAGAACTCAACACGCTCGCCAAAGCGACGGAACGGCACCGCACTGGCTTGATCAGGCAAAATGAAATAACCGTTTTTCCGAGGCATGATCGGCAAACCTAGCTGAACTCGCGGCCGTCTGGACCGTTCTGTTGTTAACGAGGCATTATAGGCAGTCCGTCGCTCCGGGACGAGATCAGTTTTTCGGGGTGAGCCGCAAGCGGGTTTGGGCGAGAAAATGCGACCCGTCTGCAACGGCGGCTACCGCCTTGCCGCTCAAACAAGGTATCGTGAATCGTTGAAAAAAATAAACCCCGCTGAACCTTGCGGTCCAGCGGGGCTCTTTGACTCGTCTCAAGATGTGAAACCAACTTGCGTTAGTTGATCTTGACGGTCTGGCCATCGTCGCAGATGGCGATTCGCAACAGAACGGCCAAGTCGGTGGTGCCGGAGATGAACTGCACCGAACCATCGACGAAGGCCACCAGCAGACCGCCTGGATGCGCGGCTTGCAACGGGTTGTTCAGGCCACCCATTTCAGCGCAACCGGGAGCCGGGCCCACGCCTCCCGTCATCACCTCTTTCAGATGCGGCTTGTAGCGCACCGTGGTGACGTTGAAGATCGGCCCGCCGGCCGCCCACCAAGTGGTGGCAGCAGGAGCCGTACAAACCCCTTCCGGGATTCTGTCGTTTGCGGTGGTTCCAGACAGGAAACCACCCATGGTGTCAGTGTTTCCGGTCGCCGGTGGTGTTAGTGCTGCCCAAGTCGACGGAGCGGAGGGGCCGTTCCAACCTGGATCGCCGTGATACTTCGTGGACTGGGTCCGGTCAGCCGAACGCAGCCAGTCCGACTGCTCGCCCACGATCATGGTGTTCGACGTTCCATCCGTACAGTTGTTCATGCCCTTGTGCTCGGCTACCGGCAGCATGCCACTGTTGGTCATGATGGCTCCGCCGGATGCCATGGTACAACCATGACGGTTGACGTAACTTCGGGTCGACGTCTGACTTCCCCAGAGATTCGGTTGAGGATTAATTGTCGCGTTAGGGGCAGTCGTCAGGGTAATATCCACGCCGCCCGCGATTCCGACGTAGGTCGGCAAGCAAATGCTTCCCGTCTGGTCGGTCATAACGGGCAACGGGCTCGACGGACACCGCATGTAGTCGGGTACCAGTTTGTCCAGCGGACGGCCGGTGATATTGAGGTTCATAAAATTTGCCGAAAACACTGGCCCCGCCGGTCCACCTGCGCGGATCGTGTTCGCGATCTTGTCGTAGATATTCCGCTGTTCCATGAACGGCAGAATTCCGTACTGCCAAGACGGGCCAAGCACTGGCGTGCCTCGCGGTCCCGTATGCACGGCCCCCATCGGGAACACCTTGTAGGTGTCGTGATAGTTCTGCAAACCCAACCCAATGTTTTTCAGGTTGTTGTTACACTGCGTGCGGCGTGCCGCCTCGCGTGCTGCCTGAATAGCAGGCAATAACAAAGCAACCAAGATTCCGATGATCGCGATGACCACCAGCAGTTCCACGAGTGTAAACCCGCGACCCACAGACTTTCTCATTGCAACTCTCCTTCCAAAGGGAAAACAAAAAAATAAAGAGAAACGAGTCCGGCTAGATCCGACTAGCTTCGCTTTAGACCGGAGGTCGGAACCGACCACCGCTGCTCTAATATGAGCAAGTTTTGTCCAAGGTGTCAACAAGTTCTTTCCGAAAATACTACTTTTTTCAAGAGGTCCGGTGGCCAGAAATGCAAAAAATTTTTCCGGCAGCTCGCGTTTACCAACTCTAGGACGGACAAGTTATTCCCCGGCGCTCGCCTTAACGCCCAGCCGCACGCAGCACTTCCGTCCCCGCCGACCTCGCGTCGGTGGAACGGTGATTATGCACTACAACAAGCCCCAGAAAGGCCCTCGTTCCCTGCCGCCGCACCCGCCGCTTCGCGGCGGGTGCGGCGGCAGGGGAAAGGAAGGCGTGAGGCGTTTGCTAGGGCGCGGCTGGTGCAAAATCACGGGCTCCACCGAGACAAGCTCGGAGGGGGCCTAACTTGTCTCCAGCGGACAAGTTACGGCTAATCGAATCGTCTGAATGGCGTTGTACAGCTAACGCTCTACAACCCAGATATTCCGGTATCGAAGCGGACAGCCGTGGTTCTGAAGGAAAACCGGACCGCTTTCCGGTCCTGACTTTACTGGGGCGGCGGTCGTACACCGCTCGCCCGGCAATTCCACCTTGTCATGCACAACGACGCCATTGTGCCGAACCGTCATGCGCGGGTTGGCCGTCAACTTGCCATCATCGCTGTATTTTGCAGCCTGAAACTCGATATCGAACGTCTGCCATGACAAGGGGGGAAAGCACATGTTCACGTCGGGAGCTTTGACCGAGTAAATCCCGCCGCACTCGTTGTCTTTGCCTTCCAATCCAAACGAATCGAGAATCTGCACTTCGTAACGGCCCTGCAGGTAAATCCCGCTGTTGCTGCGGCCTTGTCCCCGATCTTCGGGCTGATACGCTAAACGAAACTCGAGATGCACCGTGTGATCGCCAAACGTCCGCTTGCTGGTCGTGCCCTCCATCAACAATCCGTCGTCCGTCATTCGACCGCCTTGCCAGTTCTGCAAACTGTCCGGCGAGCCGTCGAACAACACGACCGCTCCGGCGGGCGGCTTCTGACCCGACGTCGGGCTTTCGCGCAGGATCTTCTTCAGGGTGCCAACCTGGTTGCCCTCCGCGTCGTAAACGGCGATTTCTTCGTTTCGCAGCTTGGCCAAACCGTCGTCCGTCCGGAACTCGACCTCGCCGTCCTTGATTTCGCCTTGAGCGCGCAGCGGTTTTTCGCGATTCCAGCCGTCGCCGGGCAGTCCGCCGAAATAGCCGACTGCTTCAAAGCGGCCTTTGCCCAGCGCAATCACCTGGACACCCAGTTTCTGCTTGTCGCCGTCGCCAGGAATCAATCCCGTGTATTCGCCTTGATACGCAAAGTTGGCGTCCACCTGCTGGGGGTCTGCAGATTCCGGGCTGGCCGCTTCGGCAAAATGGGGGGAAATCGCCATTAGCATTGGGCAGAAAATTTGGGCAAGTCGAATGTTCATGAATTGGCTCCTCGGTTGTTTATTGGGTTGTTTACTCGATTCCAAAGTACTCTAGTCGCCGCAAGAAACGGGGGCGGGCCAGGCCGACCAGGCGAGCCGCTTTGGCCTTGTTGCCTTTGGTTTTGCGCAATGCTCGCTGCAGCAACTCTTTCTCGATCTCGGCCAAAAATTCGGGCAGCACGATCATGTCGTCTGAATGCGGCGGATGGTTGTCCGCCGATGCCGTAGCGCGGAGTTTGTCGGGCAAATCCGCAGGTTGAATCACCGGCCCGGCCGTCCCCTGGCAAGCCTGCTGGACGAAATCGGCCAGTTCGTCGGCGTTCTCGGGCCACGGATACGCCACCAATTGGTCCAGGGCGTCGGCCGAGAACCCTGACAGCTGTTTGCCGCCGGCGGCGTTGAAACGCTCCAGAAAAAACTGGGCGAGCAGCGGCACGTCCAAGATCCGCTGCGACAGCGGCGGCACATGGACCACCAACGTGCTGAGCGCAAACGCAAGGTCTTGGCGGAAACGATCCTTGGCGGCCAACTCGACCAGCGACTGGCGGGCGGTGGCCAAGGTACGGACGTTGAACTCGCCGATGCTCAGAATTCCCGCCAGCGTGTGTTGGGCGTCGGGCGACAACTGGTCGACCTCCAGCAGCAACAGCGCGGCCGGTCGTTCGATCTGCAACTCGGCACAACCGGCCACGAACGACGTGATCGTGGATTCGAGCAGTTCCGCGTCCAGCAGATTGCAGGCCAGCGGAGCCAACGGCGACGGCGCGGTTCGGCGGTAATGGATCGCGCGGGCGATGGTCTCGCGGCCGCTACCCGGCGGGCCGACGACCAAGACGCGGGCATCCACGACGCCGGCCACCTGGACCTGCTGGCGCACACGCGCGATCGCGGGGCTGGCGCCGACGACTTGGGGCAGCCCCAGACGCTCGAACGAGGTTTGCAGTACGGTCCGCAAACGCCGGTGAAGTTCCGCCGCCGCCAGCTCGGCGCCGGCCGGCGGCGGGGCGACCGCCGACGGTCGGACGATCACCAGCACGCCCGCGCCGCCGGTGGTGTCGTCGCCCAACGGCAAGCAATCGGCGGCGCGAGTCTGCCATTGGCCGGCGGCGTCCCGCGCCGTCACTTCGATGATGCTTGGCCGGCCCAAGAACGCCTCGGGAGGGGGACACAGTCCGTGCACCGGATCGGCGGCCCCGTCGCTGCGGTAGCCGGTTTGATAATCGCAGCGCCGGCCCAACAGCGTATCGGCCGCCCGCGTCGTCCACGCTTCGCAAGCCGCGTTGGCAAACACGATCGTCCGCTCGGCGTCCAAGGCGTACACCGGCTGCGGCGCGGACGCCAACAGCCGCGACAGGCCGGCGATATGGGCACGAGTGCGGGTCATGGGCAAATCCCGGTTTGGTGCCGGCCGTTCACAGGGTGGCCCCCGGATGCTGCCACGGTTCGCGATACGGGCGCCGCAACAGCCGTGTGGCGTCGGCGTCGCCGGCCACTTGCCGCGTCTTGGGATCGTACACCAGCGGACGTTCCACCTGCATGGCGAGGTTGGCCAGGATGCAACTGGCGGTCGAAATGTGACCCTCCTCGATATCCGCCACGGGCCGGCTGCGTTTTTCGATGGCGGCGAGGAAATCGAGCATGTGCAGCCGTGTGGCGGGCGCTGCGTTCAACTCGATGCGATTTTCAGTCACATCCTCGGGATACTGTTCTCGCTCGAAGACGCAGTCTTTGTGGATCGGCTCGCCGGATCCGTGCGGCACAAAATCGTAAGACATCGTGCTGGCTTTCAGCGTGCCCTTGTCGCCGTACAGGAACAGCCCCCAGGGGTACTTCGGATCGGTTGGCGCGCCCCACGTGCGATGCTGCCAGACGACGTTCAGGCCATCGTACTCGAACACGGCGGCCTGGGTGTCCGAAATGTTCGACTTGCCCTCTTTCTGGACGTAGATCCCACCGGACGAACTGATCCGTCGAGGCCATCCCAAGCCCAGCATCCAGCGGACGGTGTCCAGCATGTGGACGCACATATCGCCGACGATGCCGTTGCCGTACTCCATGAACGTCCGCCACCAGCGGATGTGCGGCAAGCCGTCATAAGGCCGCAATGGGGCGGGGCCGGTCCACATCTCGTAGTCGAGAAAGTCCGGCACGGGCTGGACGGGCGGATTTCCGTTGGCCCGCATGTGATAGTAGCAACAGACGTCGACGTGCCCGATGTTGCCCAACAAACCAGCGTCGATGATGTTCTTTTTGGCGTCGATCAAGTGCGGCGTGCTCTTGCGCTGCGTGCCGACTTGGACCACGCGGCCCAGCTTGCGGGCGGCGGCCAGCATAGCTTCGCCTTCGAGTACGTCCACGCTGATCGGCTTCTGGACGTACACATCGGCCCCGGCCTGCATGGCATCCAGCGTGTGCAAGGCGTGCCAATGGTCTGGGCTGCCGATGAGCACGATGTCCAGGTCTTTTTCCTTGAGCATCTCGCGGTAGTCGCCGTAGGTCCGGGGCACTTTCTTGGATTTCTGCCGCTGGCTGACCAAATCTGCGGCTTCGGCCAGCAGTTGTTTGTCGGGATCGCACAGCGAAACGACGTCGACCGGCGCGACTTGGATCAGGCGGAACAAGTCGTTCTTGCCGTACCAACCGGTGCCGATCAGGCCCACCCGCTTCGGATTCTGCGTGGCGCGTTCGATGGTTTCCGCGGCCCGCAGGACTTCGCTCGCGCTGGCCAGCGCGCCCAGGGCGGCGGCCGCTTGTTGGAGAAATCGGCGTCGATGCATGGGATTGGTCTCCTTGGGTTTCGTGAGTCGTTGATTGTTCTGTCTACTATGGTGGCGGGCATTCGTCAACGGGCGTGCCGCGTGGTAACCCGAAGTGTCAGCGAAGATGAATCTGGCGTGTTCGCTTTGAGGCCCCTGGGTTTACCCCAGGGGAGTTTCACCATCCGCCCAATCTGAACCTGCATTTGCCGAGGGACGGCCGGTTTGGTAGAAGGGAGTTTATTCCGGTTTACGAGATTGGATATTTCGGAGTTTTGCCGCCATGCAGCATTTAAGCCTTGTCGATTGGGTCGTCTGCTTTACGTATCTGGCCGTGGTCTTCGGTTTGGCGATCGGCAGCATGCGAGGGCAGCGGGACAACGAGGATTATTTCGTCGGCGGGCGGCGGATGAACTGGTGGGCGGTGGGGATCTCGATGTTCGCCACCAGCTTCAGTTCGATCTCGTTCCTGGGGCTTCCGCAGCGTGGCGCGTATCGGGATTTCAGCTTCTATTTGACAATTCTGCTGATCCCGCTGGTGATCACGCCGATCCTGTGGTTCATTTTTGTGCCGCTGTACGTGCGGCTGCGCGTCAGCAGCGGCTATGCGTACCTTCGTCTGCGGTTCGGCGTGAGTGTCCAGCGTGTCGGCTCGCTGCTGTATTGCGGTTACGCCTTGGGCTGGATGGGAGCCATGCTGTATGCCATCGCCTTGACCTTGAAGAGTGTCATGCAATTGGACGAGACGCAGTATCTGATCACGCTGATCGGCCTGGGGGTGTTCGCGACTGGCTATACGGCGATCGGCGGACTGCGGGCGGTGGTTTGGACCGACGTGCTGCAGGCGGTCACGCTGGGCGCTGCGGTGGTGGTCGTGCTGTTGCTGGCGGTTGCCGGGATCGACGGCGGCTGGAGCGGCTTGTGGGAACTCGGCAGCCAGCACGGCCGCTGGACCATGTTCCACCTGGACTCCAATCTGTTGGCGGCGGAGAATTTCACGGCCGCCAATTCCGTCTACACGGCGGTGGCATTTTCGTTATTCATGTACCTGCCCGGTTACGCTGTCGCCCAGAACATGATCCAGCGTTATGTCTGCACGGGCGGATTGCGCGAAGCGCGCGGCGTCGTAGTGCTGAGCGCCTTGATCAACGCCGGTCTGGGCTTTCTGTTTCTGCTGGTGGGCGTCGCCCTGTTTGCGTACTACATGCAAGCGGGTGGACCGGGGATGCCGAAGCTGGAAAGCGAAGACCAGATCCTGCCGTATTTCGTTTCGGGCCAAGCTGCGGGCGTCGGCTTGGTCGGCCTGATGCTGGCCGGCTTGTTCGCGGCGGCGATGAGCACGGTCGACAGCGGCATCAACGGCGTGGCTTCGGTGGTCGTTTACGACTGGCTGGGCGGCCGCGACTTGTCGCTGCGGGCCAGTCGCGCCTTGACCGTCGCCCTCGGCGCGCTGGTGATCGCCGCCGCATTGGCGGCTCCGCTGTTGGGCAGCAATGTGATCGACATCATCAATACGATTGCAGGAACCTTGCTGGGAGGCCTGCTGGCCGTGTTCCTGTTGGGCATGTTCGCTCCGCGCAGCAACTCGCCCGGCGTCTTGATCGGCCTGGCGGCCGGTGCGGCGTCGCTGGTTGCCGCGATCGTTTGGACGGACATCCCGAAGTGGTGGTACGGCGCGTTCACGGTATTTCCGACGTTACTCGCCGGCGCCGTGGCCAGTCGCTGGTTCGCCCCGCCGCCGCCCGAGGCACTGCAGGGGACGCTGTGGCAACGGTAAACGCGCTCACAGCGGTCAAGTTCAGCCATGACTGTCTTTGTTGTGGCCTCGTTGCGAGGGATCTTCTTTTCTTCGCGGTAGTGGGTGTGCCGTGTTGACAGCCCAGCATGTCCCCGCTAATAATGAGCCCTCAGAAGAGAGCAGTTTCGGACCCTATCGTGGGAGCGGGAAATCACTTTTTCTGTCTTCGCCTCGGGGTGACAGGAGCGAACCTGTCACGGCGGAACGAGCCGGAATGGATTTATCTCTTCTTGTCACGGCGGGCGGATTCGTGTCTTTTTCGAAAGGCAACTGAACCATGTCTCGAGTCTCTGCGCCGCTTGAATTGGACGACGTCCGGCAAGAAGAGCTGAATTCTATCGAGGAACGCCGTCGCGCGGCAGGGTTGTCGGCCGCGGCGGGGCTGCTGAAGGCGTCTGGCGACTCGACCGCCAGCCCGCTTTCGGAGGGCAAGTTGGTTGGGCTTTGTCTGTCGGGCGGCGGATTGCGTTCAGCATGTTTCGGGACCGGTTTCGTCCAAGCTTTGCATCGTACCGGCTTGTGGCGTTTCGTGGATTATCTGTCCACCGTCTCCGGCGGCGGTTACATCGGCGGTCATTTGACGTCGTCCGCCTTGCGCGATCAGCAACCGTTTGACGAGCGACATTTTCCGTTGCGTGAGGAGCCCGGTCACAAGCAGCCGGCTGGCATTCAGCGACTGATCTACAGCGGCCATTACCTGGTCAAGCCGTGGTTATTGTTTAACAAGTGGCTGATTGGGGTGGTGCTGATCAACGTGATGCTTTTCTCGGCGATGCTGACGGGGTGCTCGCTGGCCGCCTTGGCCTGGCGCACGCTGGATCTGCCTTGGGCACGGGACCGAGCGACGCTGCTTGGTTGGGGCAACGACCTGACGGCGCCGTTCTGGCCCGCGTTGTTCTTGTTTTTCATCTGGCTGGGCGCGTGGCTGTTGTCCTTCTACCGCCGCAGTTCCGAGGCGACAGGTCAGTGTGCTCAATTCTTTCTGTATCTAACCGTGCCGTCGCTGCTCATCGGCGGGGCGTTACTGGTGGGCAATGGCGACATTGCCGGAGGCCCGATGATGGAACGGCTGTTCGGCAAACAGACGATCTCGATCCGCCCCGAGATTTGGGGACCCGTCGTCGCTGTGATCCTGGCTGGCTTACTGCCTTTGTTGCATCCGCGGCGGTTGTTGCAGAGCGGGGTGCGTCCGCAGAAGAAATGGGAGCGGGCTGTGTTCCTTACCGCCAGCACCGCACTACTGGTCGGCCTGCCGTTATGCCTGATCGGGCTGTTGGCGCAGGAGAATATTTCGGGGTACAACACGTTCCCGTATCGCGATTTGATTCGCCAGGATATCGAGAACTGGCCTTCACTGCTGGCCTTCGCCATGCCCCATCAGGATGACGAGCTTCGAGGCGAGCAAAAAGAGAAAGCTGGGGCCATCCGCAATGCCTTGGCGCGCATGGGCGGCTTCGGATCGAACAAGGTTCTTGAGGCAAGAGGAAGGGCGTTGACCAAGTTACAGCGGATGCCCCGCGATCCGAATCAAGACACCGGCAGTAGCACGATGGACAACGCGTATCTCAAAGCGGTCGCCGAAGTGATCCGGGCGGGGGGCGGTCCGGGTGCGTTTGAGATTCTGGCCCGCCCGCCGGCCGTCCCGCCGAATGCCGATCCGTTGGAAGCCTACTTGGTGGCGGTGCGCGACTACTGGGCGCGCGAGGGGATGAGCGAAATACCGAACTGTCCGCTTCGTCACCTCCTCGGACCGGACGCTGCCGAGGGCGAGCCGCCCGCTTGGCAGCGTTTGGCCGCCGACCATCCGTGGGAATTTCTGTACCTCCAAAGTTGGGAATTGATGCACGTGACGGATGCCTTCGAACGCCGTCGTCGGGCGGTGTTGGAGGACGCGGATTATTACCGGCGACCGTGGTGCCAATCGCTGTGGCAGCCCGTCTCGGGGTACCTGCACCGGATCTATCATGTCGCCGGCTGGATGGGCGGGGATAATAACCGAGTCAGCGCGTATTGGGATGCCAAGAACCGGCAGGAGGCCCTCCAGGCACAGATCGCATACGTGCTTGATCGACGCCTGTTGAGCCAGTCCGCCTTGTTGGATCGGCAGATCGAAATTTTGATGGGGCGGGCGGAGACCGCGGAAAGCTTCGGTCCGAGCGAAGCCAGCGGCAGAGAGTTTGAAGTTCGTCTGGCGGAGATTCTCCAAGCCTCCAAGGCCGCCTACGATCCGACGTTTCCTCGGCTCGTGGCGGAAGCGCGTCGCGTCGGCGCCATCCATGTTCCTGCGGAGAACGTTCGACGATTGAATCGCCTGCTGCTGGAACATAGTTTCTTCGGCGTCTTTCGTCCGCGTTCGGAGATTCGGCGACTGGTGTCGATCGGCGACGACCAATGGACACGATTAAAGTGGTTTCTCGTGTCCCTGGGAGCTTTTCTGGTCTGTGGTTGCTTGGACCTGAACCTGTTGTCGATGAATGGCTACTATCGGGATCGCCTCGTGCAGGCATTTCTCGTCCAAAAGCCCGGCAAGGATGTCGCGATTCCACTCTCTCAAATCGACGCCACGCCCTATGGGAGTCCCTACCATTTGATCTCGACCACCGTCAGCGCTCCTGGGAGACTGTCGGCCCGGTCCGAGCGCGAAGACGCGGCGTTGGAACAGGCCTCGCCCGACCAGGACGAGCGCTGGCTGGATTCTTTTTTGATGTCCAGTCGCTACTGTGGTTCGCGGCTGACCGGCTACATCGCCACGACGGATTACGAGCGGCGCATTTGCGGAGATCTAAACCGGCTGACGCTGGCCGAAGCGATCGCCCTGTCCGGTGCAGCGATCAGCCCCGGACATTCGAGCAATCGACTGGTGACGTTCCTGATGATGGCGTTGAATTTGCGATTGGGCCAGTGGCTGCCCAATCCTCAGGCGAAACGTGCCGCGACTCGGCCTCACCTGTTGGGCCTGCTAACGTCGTCCCTGCGGCATCCTCGAAAACGGCCCTATCACTTCGTAACCGATGGCGGGATCAGCGAGAATCTCGGTTTGGTTCAGTTGTTGTCCCGACGCTGCCGACTGATTTTCGCGGTGGATGCGGGCCACGATCCCCACCACGATTTTGTGGATTTGGCCAAGGCGGTTCGAACCGCCCGCATTCATGGAGGTGTGAAGTTGGTCAAGCTGGACGGCAACTCGTTCGAGAACGAGATCCAAGCCGGCGATCTTTACTTGCCGCCTGATGGTTCCGAGATCAACGGCGGCAAGCGGCTCCATGAACAGGCAGAGGGCTGCTGCAACACCCGGGATCACGTGCTGCTGGCACGGATCCTGTACCCCGATGCCGAGGAGGGGCTGCTCGTGTATATCAAGCCCTCGCTGACGGGCGATGAACCGCTGGACTTGCTGGAATACCGCCGCCAGAGCCGCGAGTTCCCCCACGAGCCGACGACGGACCAAGTGTACGAGCCGGAGCAGGTTGAGTCGTACCGGCGGTTGGGCTATCACATCGGAATGCGGGTCGGCCAATGGTTCGAGCGGATCCGTCAGGGCACGACGTTTTGGCATGAAGACTGGACGGCGGACGATCTGTGCAGGGAGATCCTCGCAGCCTCTCGCCCGGCCTCGCCGCTCGTCGAGCCTGCTCAGGACGGGGCTGCGGTTGCACCGCCACTTCCGACGGTCGCCACGACGGAAGCACCACGCGAGGCAGACGGGCGAGACCGCCTCCTGGACCTGTTGCGGGAGCACTTGCCGGAGCTGTCGGCCTTCGAGCCCGGGCAACTGCACGACGTCCTCGCCCGCGACAGCCGGCTGGCCGAGTGGACCGCGTCCGATGTTGTCCAGTCGCTGTGGGGCGTGCTCCGCGACGGAGATCGCGCGGAGGCGGATCGCGTGTTTGCGGTCCAATCGCTGCTGCAGATGGAAGCCGCGGGCGGACCGTCCGCCGAACACCGGCAGACCGTCGAAGTTTTGTGCGAATCGCTCCGGCTGGACACCGACGAAACCGTGCGTTGCGCCTGTGCGGAAACTCTGGCGGTCTTGGGGCAACCCACCCCACTGCGGGAACGAGCCCGCCGAGCCGTGCTCGAAGCATTGCACCACGATCCCAGCTCCTCGGTTCGCTGGCAGGCGCGAACCGCACTCCATCACCTGGAGAACGTTTCCAAACGATCCGAACGCGGAACGGCAAAAGGCCGGGGTCCCACGGCGTAACGCCGTATGCCCGCCGGAAACGGTCGTCGGCGAGCGGCGAGGCTCGAAGCGTCAATCCTGCGACGCCGGCAAACGAGCGGCCGCATACACCGCGTTCCGCAACAGTTTCACAAATGCCGCGTGTTCAAAATCCTTCACGTGGCCCAGCGAGGTGTAGAAGGACCAGCCGCCGTCGGCACGCACGAAGGTCCAGGCCACCGGCTCGTCGGGCTGGCCTTCGACGCGGCCGGTCATCAACGGCTTGGTTCCCGCGGCCAGGGGCGAGACTTTGTACAATGATCCGCCCGAGATGAACGGTTCCCGGGGCACGCCGCTCAACAAGGCGTGCTCGCCGGCTGCGTCCGCGATCCGAATCGTGGTCTGCAGTTGGTTGCCGTAGTGATTGGTATAGTTGCCGCCGAAGACCTGCGAATCGAATTCGGGCCAGTCGGCACAGCCGGCGGGCGGCGGTTGATTGCGAAGGCAAAAGGCGTGGGATGCGGTCCGCAGACCGATCACCGGCTTGCCGGCTTGGACGTACTTTCGCGCCAGCTCCAACTGTTCCGTACGCAGCGGGCGGCGGCGGACGCTGAGCACGGCCACGTCGGCTTCGTCCAGCACCTCCAAGCCCGGAATTTCGTTTCGGTCCGTGCCGCTGCCGAAAACGTAACTGACGCGGAAGTCTTTTCCCAACTGGTCCAAGGCGAACGGCGGCAGTGTACGCTCGGTCTGATACTCGTCTTCGGCCATCACGAAGACCACATGCGGCCGCTGGTCCTTGGCAAACCGGAATTGCACGCCGTCGCCCAAGAGCTGGCCGCTGGTAATGGTGGGACAAACGTATTTTTCGATGTGGGCGACGATCAAGTCCGTGCCCGTGAAATGGCTGACGTACGGCGCTCGCGCGGGGTTGTACATCGTGTCCGTCATGTCCCGCATCAATACCACGTGCTTGCCGTTCTTGGCCAGCTGCCGCAGGCCGAACGGCCGGCCCAAGACGCACATGTTGGTATGCACGCCGGTCAAGATCACGTTCTTGATCCCGCGCTGCTCGAGGATGCTCCAGACTTCTTCGCCCCGATCGCTGATGAAATCCCGCTCGGCGTCGATGACGACCACCTCGTATTGTTTCGTCCACGGCGCACGCGGGTTGCGCCCCATCGCCGCCAGTTTGGCCGCCCACTGGGCGTGCTCGTCGGGATCGTCATCTTCGCCGCCGTCCGATTGGTCGATCGGGTACACGGCGTTTTCTTCCGCCGGGATTTTGGTACACCACGCACCGATGTCCTTGGGCAGGTTGGCCGCTCGAGGCGTCCGGATCGCCCGCTGGCGGGCGGGATGATCAGCATAGGTCGCCATGCAATCGCTGGGAGCGTGGATAATCGTCACCTGCTGCTGCCGGGCTTGCCGCACCACTTCGTTCAGCCGCGGAGCCAACTCTTCGACGCGCCGCACGGCGTTCAGGCAGTGGTGCAAGTCCCACACGTCGCAGACGATCAACGCCGTCTGGGCCGGATCCCAAGTCTCGTCGCGGACCAGGGTATGATGCCGGCCGCTGGCGGAACTGGTCTCCTGGCGGTAGCGGAGCTGCAACTGCAGATCCGCCGCAGCGGCAGACTGCACAGCGAAACCGGCGGAAAGAAGGAAAAGCAATGTAAATAACGCGGCCATATCTTGTCGTCGGTGCATGGTTGTGCCTCTCGGTCGGAACCTGGGTTATAAATTAGGTGAGCGCTGCTTTCCTTTCCCCCATTTATAACCCCTAATCTATAACCCACTGCATTTTTCTTGGATGCTGGTCAAGAAGAGGTGGGTTATAAATTGAGGGTTATAAATTGAGTAAAGAGGGTCCTATTTTTCTGCTTCATATTCGATGATCAGTTCCGCAGGCCGCCCGGACTCGCGGGACAAAAAGTCCACGCCGTCCGTGCTGGTCGGATCGATCGCCAGGCTCAGCGTGCCGGAACGCGGCGGAACAAAGTCCAGCACGCGTTCGATGGTTTGGTGCTCAAACATGGTACCCAGCCGCGCTAGTTCGAGTCCCAGCGGCGGACGCTTGGCATAGGTCACTTCCTTCTCTTGCCAAGGCGACTCGACCAGGCAGATCCGCCCGGCGTCGCCGGTGGGATTGCCGGCGTTGGTAATCCGGAATTTCGCACTTAGCGGCCTGCCGGAAATCTCCAGCGGAAATTTCAGCAACGCCACCGCGTGATCCTGGTCGTTCATCGCCTGGTTCCCGCCGTCGACCAGCAGCACGTTCTGGCCGCCCCAATTTCGCGTCGGGTAGCGTTGATTCACGTGCGAGTCTTCGACCGCCCGGACAACCATTCGCGTTCGATTGCCCAGATGCTCAATGCGGATCGTCCGTTCCAACTGGACGGTACCGTCGGCGCGCAGCAAGCTGAACGGCAACGGGAACTCGCCGCCGGCCATTTCGTCGGCATCGATCGTCACGGGAACTTCCAGCCTCGCGCCGGCAGCCAGGTGCAGCGGCTCGGGTGGAGTGGAAACCGTGACGCCGGGCAATTGACCGAAGCGGAGCGAACCCGCAAACGGCTGTTCGCACATGTTCACGATCTTGATCGAGGCCGTTTTCTGCCGCTCGAAATTGTTCAGTACGAATGTCGGCGGCGTGCAACCGGGGCTGGTAAACCGTTCTCGGATCAGTTCGATCGCCTGCAGGATCGGCTGCGCCGGCAACGCGGATTGCGGATTCTTGGACACCAATTCGATGACCAGATTGTCCACCACCTCGACTCCGGCAAACTCGGCCGTCACCGCCCTATTCGCTCCGCCCGCCGCGGCGGCAATGTCATAGTCCGCCGCCGCCAACTTGCCCTGCAGCATGATGTCGAACAGCCGCTTGCCGGCCGCGCTGTGCATGGGCTCGGAAAACGCCAGGCGTACGCGGTAGGTCGCGGTGCCGTCGCCGGGTTGAACTAAGCGCAGGGCCAGCTTACGCAAGCCTGCGCCGGCGGAAGTGAACAGCCAGGGTGCATCGGTTCCCGCCGTTTCGGCATAGACGGATTCGCCTTGCGAGAACCGTCCGCCGGGATAGAACGCCGCGTCGCCTTCAAGCGTCAAGACTAACGAGCCGCTGGGGCGCGGATAAGCCAGCCACAGCTTGCCCGATGCATCGCGGCGGTCGCCCGGGGCGCCCAAATTCAGGGCCAATTCCTGGACCGGCGTCGCCAACCCCGGCGCGCTGAACCACGCCCAAGCTTTGTTCTCCCGAACGGGCTGAAATACGACCGTGCCTTGATTGGGGAAATCGCACATACAGCCCGTACTGGCCTCGGCCATCACGGCCAACCCGCCGACGGGCAGGAAATTGATCCAGCAGCCGGGCCGCTGGCCGCCGAAATGCACCGTGCCGTAATCGCCGTCCAGGTCGTAATAGCCCAAGTTCCACGAGCGGAAGAACATCGTATGCGGCGATGCGCTGGGGGCGCCGCAATGATGGCCGGGTCGCGCGAACTGCCACCGCTCTTCCTGGCCCGTGACGGGATGCACCCGCTGCTGCGCCGCGCCGGTTTTCAAGTCGAATGCCCACGGCTCGGCGTGCAGCGTGTCGCCTACGATCAGCGGCCGCACGCGGTAGCCGACCTGCTGGGACCACAGCTGCCGGCCGTCGTCGCCAGCCAGGGCCGTGACGCGCCGCCCGGCGAACTCGCCGGCAAAGAACTGCTGCCAAAAATGGCCGTCCAGATAGACGCCGAACAGCACCAGCACGCCGTTGTGGTACATCGCCGCCGGCGTGTCGCCGCATTCCGTCAAGTCCAGCGGCTGCTGCCAAGCCACTTGACCGTTGCTCTTGTTCAAGCACATCACCAGCCGGACTTTGGCGTTGGCCAGGGCGGCTTCGGCCAACGGCCGCTCCGCTTCCGGCAACTGCCGAATCGCCGCCCGCCGTTCGGCCAGGGCCAGGTCGCGCTGCTGGTCCGTCACGTCGCTCGATACGGCGAACACGAGGTCGTCGCCCATCGCAATCGTGTTGTGAAAGACCCGCTTGCCGTCCAAGCTCCATCGCTGTTCGCCGCTGTCGAGATCCACGGCGAACAGTGCGTCGCTTTGCCCGGCGCCGGCCGACCGCGTGCCGTACACCGTTTGGCCATCGGCGGCAACGTAGCCCCAGCGGCGAAAGTTGCCGGGGCCGCTTCCGGGCTTTGGCGGCGGGGCTGAGAACTCGCGAACGGTTTCGCCCGACTCCAGATCCAGCAGCAGGCATCGATCGGCGATCGCGACCAGCAGACCTTTGCCGCAGACGGCCAGATTGCTGCCATCGTGCGAGGCATTGGGGCGATAGGCGCCGGGCAACTCGCGGCGCCACAGCCGCAGCCCGTTGTAGATGTCATAGGCCATGACGACGTTTTCGCCTTGGACGAACAACCGGCCGTCGTAAGCCAACGGGCTGGCCGCACGGACGTGGCGGTTGGGCATTTCGCCCGGACCGGGGTTGCCGAACCAGAGCAGGCCCAGCGGCGGCTTGACGATCTGATCGTCGCCGCAAGCCGTGTTGCCCAGGTTGGCGTACAGATGCGTCCAATTGCCGGCGCCGGCCAGCGGGCCGCGGACAAACCGGGTCCAGATGCCGCCCGCTTCGATCAGCTGACCGCCCGCCAGCGCCGGTTGGGCCAGCCAACCGCGGGCCGCCTCGGCGCTTAACGGGGCAACTCCGGCGGGAGTCGCGTCGGGCTGGCCGATCATGATCGTCCCGCCCAGCGGCTTGACCATCCGCACCAGATCCGCCGGATTGCCCGGCCATTGCCCCGTCAACACGGCCGTTTCGGATACCACGAGATTCGCAAAGTAATCCGCGTAGGGCAGGGTCTCCAAGGGCCACTGCTCGACGCACACGCGGCTGCCATGCAGCCCGGCGGCATCGAGGGCCGCTCGCGCGGCAGCGACTTTTTCCGCGTCCGGCGAGACCGCGTAGATCATCAGTTCGGTCCGCTGGGCCAGTTCCCAGGCCAGTTGGCCGGTCTCGCAGCCGTACACCAGACAGAAGCCGCGCTGGATGCCGGTCTGCTGAAGAATCGCCTCGGCCGCCCGCGCGAACAAATCGCCATGCGGCGCGGTGGCGAAAGGCTGCTCGGTCGCGGGTTCGTCGATCGTCGCCGGCACCGCGGGGCCCTGGGGTGCAAAGCTGTAGATCAGGCCTCGGTCTGTGCTGACCAGCAGCCGTCCGCCGGCCACCGCCAGTCCTTTCGCGGCTCCCTCGACGTCGCCGAACCACACCGTCTCGCCGGTATCCGCCGCGACGGCCGCCACCCGATCCGCCCCGCCGGCAAACAGCACGCCGCCGGCCAGGATCAACTCCTCGGCATACGTCGAAGGTGTTTTCCACAGCGTCGCTTTGCTCTGCCGGTCCATCGCGATTAAGTGTGTGTCCGTCGCCATATAGAACCGTTGTTCGGTAACGATCATCTTTCGTGCCGGGAACGAGGCGAACAAGTCCCGGGACGCTTGGTCAAAGGCGACCATCTGTTCCGTGCCCGTGTAAACGTGCCCCCCGGCCAGCAGCGCGTAGGTGCCGCCCACGTTCTTGCCGAACGACGTCTCGAACAACAGCCGCCCGTCGCGGCGATCGAATGCGGCCGGCGACACGCGGCCCATCGGTGCGTACAGCGTGGTGGGCGAAGCCAGCAGATAGCCTTGCGGCGAGATGCGGCTTTGCGGCCGCTCGCCGGTCGTGTCGTTCTTCCAAACGATGCTCCCGTCGTCCGCTTTAACGGCGGCCAAGTACACGCGTTCGGCCGGAAAGATCCCGGCGCCGAAGTACGCCAGACCGCTGTCGACCAAGACGCCCGTGCGAGGCGGCCAGAGCGAGATCATTTTACCATGCCCCAAGACGCGGCGGTCTTCCGGGGCGGCACGCAGCTTCCAGATCTCCTGTCCTTGGCGCGCGTCCAGACAGTAAACCAAGCCGTCGTCGGACGCCACGTAGACGCGGCCCTCGACCAGCGCCGGCGCCAGCCGGACCGGGCCGCCGGTGATTTTCGTCCAGCGGATCGCACCGGTGCCGGCGTCCAGGCAATACACTTTGTGATTGCCGGAGGAGCCGAAAAAGACGGCATCGCCCTCGATCACCGGCTGGAACACATCGTCGAAATGCCGCCGCCGCAGCTCGAGAATGTCCTCGACCGGGCCAGGCTTCGGGTCGCCCCACGCCGGCTGCGGAGCGTGCCGGGCGCGAAAGACCCATACGGGCGTCAAGGGCGGTGCCACGGCCTCGGCGGTGATCCCGCTCCGGGCCACGTCGTGGCGATACGTGGGCCAGTCCGCCCCGCAGACGGCCGCGGCCGACGTCCAACCGAAGCCGAGTACCAGTGCTGCCAAGCCGATCGTCGCCGCAAACGTTCGAGGCGTGGCACATGTCGCCGTCGGTGCTGCGAATCGCGTGATCATGAGCGGTCGTCTCCGAGAAAGAGGAAGGCTGTCCAGGGGCTGCGCCAGACATTGGTTTACCCGTGGCAAGGCATTGCCGCAAGTGCCCCGCCGGAAGGGAAGGCAAGGGGGTGCGTAATCCTCCACCCGCTATGGGCCTTCGCCCGTCTGTTCGGCATACGCCCGCAACTCAGCTAATTCGCGCTCGAACCCACCGGACAGGATCGGAAATCGGCACCATGTCTTGGGATCGAGGTTTTCGTCGTCCAAATGGAACGAGGGAGCATAACGCTCGCGTTTCCACTGGTTGCGGCACCACAGGCGAAAGAACCGCTCGATCCATTGGACCAGTTGCCGGCGCGGGTGAGGCCCGCGGCGCGATTCGATCCGCTGCAGCACTTCGACCGGCGTCAACTTGTCCCGAATCGCCGCCCGTTCGATTTCATCCAGCACGTCGTAGGGCATCAGGTCGTCCTCGTCGGTCTGCCCTGCCGCCGGTGGGCGCAACTCGGCCGTCGGCGCCTGCTGGTTCACCTTGCTCAGCGCCGGCAGGGGCCCGCAGCCGTCCGGCCCGTACCGTTCCATCCAGACCAGCCAGCGGCGCAAGAACGCCTTGTCGATCCCGGCGATCGGCGACAAGCCGCCGCAGGTATCGCCATCCATCGTGGCATAGCCCACGGCCGCTTCGCTGCGATTGCTGGTGGACAACAGCAGGGCGCCGCGCAGGTTCGCCAGCAGCCACACGCTGGGCGCCCGCGCGCGGGCCTGAATGTTTTGCAAGGCGATGTCGTCCTGGTCCCACGTCAGCGGCCGGCCGATCGCCTGGGAAACGACGCCAATGTAACGCTGCACCAGTTCATCGACCTCGAACCGATAGCACTCGGCGCCGATCGATTCGGCCACCCCGCGGGCCGCTTCCCAAGTGGTCGCCGAGCTGTTGCGGGTCGCCTGATAAGCACAACTGAGCAGCCGCCGAACGACTTCGCGCGGTTCGGCGGCGCCGTTCAAACTCGGGATATAAGCCAGCTTCTCCAGGAACCCGTTCAGACCCAGTTCTCGCGTGCCCAGCTGGACCAGCAGCGCCGACAGCACGGATACCGAGGCCGAATCCACCCCGCCGCTGAGGGACACCACAAAGCCCCGCGAACGACTCTTGCGCAGGTAGTCGAACAGTCCCAGGGCAACCGCGCGGGCGAACTCTTCCTCTTTGACGTAGGGCCCGGATTCCCACGCGGCGGGCGCGGGTTCCTGCATTTCCGGGCTCACGGCGGGAAAATGGTAGTCGACGTCGGCGCAGGCCGCTCGCTCGGCCAGCAAGTCGACTCGAAAACTCCCCGCCCGGGCGCGATGCATGCGCGTCACGTCGACGTCCACAATCCCCGCCGTCACGTAAAAGTCCGCATACGAGAACCGCGGTCCCACAGCCACCAGTTGGCCGCCGCTGGCGATCATGGCGTCGCCGTCGTAAATCGCGCGGCCGGCTTCGTTGCCCAGCAAGTTTGCATACACATAGCTCACGGAAAACGCCCGCGAGCCCTCCAGCACGAAACGGCGGCGGATCTGGTGCTTGTTAAAGGCGAAATGGCTGGCGCTGGGATTCAAGATCAAATCGACGTTGCGGCGGGCCAGATCGCTGCCCGGGCGGTCGCTGACCCAGGCATCTTCACAGATCTCGAATCCGATCGCGATGTCGCCGCACTTGAAGATCAGGTCGCCCAGCGGATACCGGCGGCCCCCGAACTCCGTCTCCAGGCAAACGCCCTTGGGCCACGGGCGAAACCAACGCGGTTCGTAGTGGATGCCTTCGTTGGCCAGATTCTGCTTGGCGACAAAACCCAGCAGTTGTCCGTCGGCCGCCAGGCACGCCGTGTTGAAAAGTCCTCCCCCGTGCAGCACGGGCAAGCCCAGCGAGACGATCATGCCGCGCGTTTCGGGCAGAATTTCGGAGAGCACCTGCTGCGCCATCCGCTGGACGCCCGGCGAATGAAAAGCGTCCTCACATCCATACCCGGTGATGCACAATTCCGGCAGGCAAAGCACGCTGACCTGCAGATCCCGCGCGGCGCGGATCGCACTCACAATGTGCCGCTTGTTGTCGTCCCACGCCAAGGCAGTTTGATTCAGGACGGCGGCAGCGACTTTGATCAGTCTCATGGGAGCAAAGCGGTCCGGGGACAGTGTGGGACATCTATCCAGAAGCGGACATCAGCAGCTGGAGGACGTGCCGCCAACTTATCGCACTCGTTTCCTCCCGTCAATTGTCCTTCCTCGCGAGTTCTGAGGGCAGCATAAGCCTGTTCACGGCAGCGGCGAGATGTGATTCATCTCGCAGCGGCGATCCGTTCCGAGGCCGCGGCCCGCGACTGACGCCATAACTCGAGGCACGTTTGCAGCAGCGAGACACGATCCAGCTCGCGATACGGCGAGTCGGCCGGCAGTTGCTCCAGCAAGCGGTGATGAGCGGCGGGCAGGTTGTGGTAGGGCATCGACGGGAACAGGTGGTGTAACGCGTGGTACCGCATGCCGACCGGAGCCCACAACTCGCTGAACCACGGGCGATGCGGAAAGTTCAACGAATCCATGACCTGTTCGGGAAACGTCATCCGCTGACGGTCACCGCTACTGTAGCGATGCGCCGCGATCGTTCGCACGTTGTTCAGCGTGAGAATACAGACGGCGGTCAAATACGCTTGGATAAGGAAGGGAAACGGCCACCGGCCGACCAATACAACGAGTAACGCCATCGTCAAGCACCACAGGAATGCGAACGCTTCCTGCAACCGCATGATGCGGTATTCATGGGCCGGCGGCTTCGGACGAATGTAGCTCGGGTCAATGATCAGCGACGAGCCACGCGAGTACACCCACCACCGCAGACCCGGGAACACCCAGCCGAGCGGCGCCAGGACCAGGAACCGAAACACGACGAGCAAGGGAACAAACAGCCCGCCCGCCAAGAACAGCACGATCATCCACGGGCCGCGATGCGCGAACGGCAGGTACTCGCCGTCCAATTTGGTGCCGTAGGTGGGCCCGCGATGATGGTCTAGGTGCGTTTCATACATGAACGACGGAATCAGGAAAGGAATCCCACAGAGCAGATTCCAGACGAAGCGGAACGCCTTGAACGTGCCTTTTTTCAAATGCGCCAGCTCATGAACGAATGTCACGGCTCGGTAGTAGAGCAGCACCGAGGCGATGAAGCACAGCAGCTGCCAAACGGACCCTATCGGCAAGACGCGGACCAAGCCGAAGCACACCGCGCCGCTGGCCAGCGACAGCAGGAAATCCGCCCAATAGATCGCCGGATTCGGCTGAAACAAGTCGGCCACAATCCGGCGAGCTTCGGCGACCGAGAAGGCCATGGCTGGACCGGGGGCGGAGGATCTTGATAGCGTGTTGGCTGCAGTCATCTGCTTGATCTTCGCCTTGTTTATTCCTTTGGTGGTGGTTGTAAACACGGACGTCCAGCCGCCAGTCCGGTTGAAGATCAACCAGCCGGCGGCGACTCGTGCCTCAGCTTGCAAACCGGTTTCGAAGTTTTAAGTCCAGGACCAATGGAACGTCAGCCTCGCAACGTCAGCCATGCAAAGAGCGTACCATTTAGCTGGGCATAGGGAAAATCCGCACGACCGAGCCTATTCCTGTGGAAATCAGGACGGTATTCTTAATCCCGCGGGCCTCTGGCGGCGGCGGTGACACCGCCGCCGTCCGGGCAGCGAAATGGGCTTGGCTGCAGAGGGCACTGCAAACGTTCATGGTTTTCCAGCAAGTCAGTTAGAGAGAGGGTCTCATCATGCTTCGTTATGTTCGGCGGGCCGCGGTCTCGGCGATATTCCTCGCGATTTGCTTGCCCGCTGCTTGCTCGGGCCAAAGTGGCAGGGGAGACGGAAGATACCGCACGTTTACCGACAGCCGAGGCCGGACGGTTCAGGCCCGCGTGTTGGATGTCGACGGCGACAAGGTGACGATCGAACGTCGCGATGGAAAATCATTCACCCTGGCCATTTCGGCCTTTTCTCAAGCCGATCAGGATTTCCTTCGCCGACCGGTCAGGCCGGAGCCGGCGGCCGCGACAGGCCGGGATTGGCCCCGGTTCCGCGGGCCGAGCGGGATGGGGATCTCGGACGCTACCGGGCTGCCGGTGGAATGGGACCAGAACCGGGGAATCGTTTGGAAGACCGCGCTGCCCGGTGCCGGAGCTTCCAGTCCAATCACGTTCGGCGATCGCATCTATCTCACCAGCTACACCGGCTATTTTGTCCCCGACGAACCGGGCGGCAGCCTGGATCAGCTTCAACGGCACCTGATCGCCCTGCAGCTGGATGACGGCCGGATCGTGTGGGACAAGGCCGTGGCGGCCAAGTTGCCGGAAGAGGAGCGGATCCGCGACCATGGTTTTGCGGCTAATTCCGTCGCGGTGGACGCCGACCGGGTGTACGCGTTTTTCGGCAAGACGGGGGTATTTGCCTTCGACCACGACGGCAACCAGCTGTGGCAGGCCGATGTCGGTTCGAAGACCAACGGTTGGGGCACGGCGGCTTCGCCAGTGTTGTACAACGATTTGGTCTTCATCAACGCCAGCGTCGAGAGCGAGTCGCTGGTGGCGTTGGACCGGAAAACGGGCGCCGAAAAATGGCGGGCCGGAGGCATCCGCGAGGCCTGGAACACGCCGCTGGTGGTGACCGCCGCTTCGGGCCGGGAGGAATTAGTGGTCGCCTCGCAAGGCAGCGTGCTGGCGTTCGAGCCCGCGTCGGGAGCACCGCTGTGGTCCTGCAAGACCGACATCGGCTGGTACATGGTGCCCAGCGTGGTTGCCGCCGAAGGCGTGATCTATTGCCTGGGCGGGCGTTCGGGCACCGCTGCCTTGGCGGTCCGCGCCGGCGGCAGCGGCGACGTGACCGGGACGCATCGGCTGTGGACCAGCCAGAAAGGCTCCAACGTCACCTCGCCCGTCTACTTGGACGGGCACCTGTACTGGGCCCACGAATCGCGTGAAATTGCGTACTGCGTCCAGGCCGCTACCGGCAAAGTCGTGTACGAACAGCGGCTCGACCGTGCCGGCCAATTCTACGCCTCGGCGCTGTTGGCCGACGGCCGGTTGTACTACGTGACCCGTTCGGGAAAAACCTTCGTCCTGGCCGCCAAGCCGCAGTTCGAGCAGCTGGCCGTCAACGACTTGTCCGACCGCGGCGTCTTCAACGGCAGTCCCGCCGTGGCGGGAAATCGGCTCCTGCTGCGATCCGACAAGTACCTGTACTGCGTGGGACCGTAGCGACGTACCCGGCGTTACTTTCTGGTGAGCTGCAAGAACATGACCGACTGCTGCTCTTCGGAGAACAAGCTGATCTCTTGGACGAGAGTCTGATCGACCGCCATCGCCAAGTCGAGCATTTCCTGCGGCGTGCGATAAACCAAATACCAGTCCATGTAGCTTTCCATGTATCCGAGTTCGATGTTCCCGGGAAGGAAGTTCGCAATTAGCAGCTGACCGCCCGGGTTGAGGGCGTCAAAATAGTGTTGCATCAGTCGCTTGGCCAGAGGCTGGTGCAGGTAGTCGAACATCCCGGTGGAATATACGAAATCCGCCTTGCCGAGTTGGACCTTACGGGTCAGAATCTGCCGGACGGTACCCGAAAACGTGCTGACGCCGAGGGATGAATAGCAGCGGCTAACTTCGTTCAGGCTGAGGGCGTCGGAGTCGAAGGCCAGCCATTGCCCGATTCTTCCTTCCTTCAAGGCGTTCGAGAGACCCGCTTCGCGCATGTGGCCGGCAGCAATCGCCAGGATGCTCGGCTGATCGATCTCAGCGGCCCTGCGATCGATTCTTTCGGCGACGATTTGACGCCGACTACAGACCGCCTTTGCCGAGGGTTCATTCGTCATGAACTGGAAAACCTTGCCGCCGATGTCCGTAGTCCCTTCCGGACCGTTTCCATAGCTCGGCGAATCATAGATGTAGTCCATCAGGATGGCGTCTCCCGCATAGCCGCGTGGTTTGCTGTACGCACGGTAAGTAAACGGATCCTGATGCAGCAACTCTCGGAGCGGGTGACGACAGCAAATCTTGACAAATTCCTTCCATTCTTGATCGCTGGATTCCTTCCGGCGCACGTTCAGGCCTTGGAGAAGTTGACTCATTCCTTCATCCACAGCGCCTTCCGCGATCTTGCCGTACGCTTCGCTCAACAGCGAGTCGTCGAACAACCCGTCCTCGTCGAAGAGCGTGCCGTAAAGCTCGTGTTCTTGGAGACCTTGGACCAACATGCCATTCCCCTTGTTCAACACAACTTCGAAACAGAACCGTTATCGGCTCAGACGCCCGTACCCAGTTTAGTCAATCCCTGGTTGCGATCCATCGTCCTGGGCTCCAAAATCCTCGCCGGCTAATCCCTCGATCGCGGGGATTGTAAAGCGAACGACACTGCCTTTTCTGACCTCCGATTCGATCCAAATGCGTCCTCCATGTCGTTCGACCGTCTTCTTGCAGACGGCCAAACCAATTCCCGTCCCGGCGTATTCGTCCCGGGTATGCAATCGCTGAAATAGCGTAAACACTCGGTCGCAATCTTCGGCCCGCATTCCGATTCCATTGTCGCGGACCGCGAACACCCATTCGCCGGCACGACGATCCGCCGCGATCTCGACCTGAGGGATTTGATCGCTGCTCCGAAACTTGATCGCATTATCGATCAAGTTCTGGAACAATTGGAGCAACTGCGTCGCATCGCCCAGCACATGGGGCAGGGGGCCGCACGTCACCGCGGTTTGGGTCTCCTCGATGACCACGCTCAGGTTGCGGAGTGCCTGCGCCAGCGCCGCGTTGCAGTCCGTCCGTTGGAAGGGCGCCCCGGGCCACCCAACCCGGGAGTATGCCAGCAAGTCGTTGATCAGCATCCGCATTCGCCGAGCAGCTTCGACGGCTTGCGCGACGTACTCGCGAGCTTTGTCGTCCAAGTGATCGCCGCATCGATCTTCCAGCAGCCGACAATATCCTGTGACCGTGCGGAGCGGCTCCTGTAAATCATGCGAGGCGACATAAGCGAACTCTTCCAAGTCGCGGTTCGATCTCGCAAGTTCTTCGGTCCGCGCCGCCAAATCCGCCGTACGTTCCGCAACGCGCTGTTCCAAGGTTTCGTTCAGCTTCTGCAAGTCGGCAAAGCCGGCTGCATTTTCCAACGCAGCTCCCGCGATGGAAGCGATGAAATCCGCCAAGCGAATCTGATCGTCGCCGAAAAGATTCGCGATGTGGTGGTGGGTGACCAAGAAACAAGCCGTCAGCCGTCCGCGCTCGAAAACCGGCGTGCATAGCTCCGATCCCTCGCCCGCAGATTCCGAAGCTTCTCCCGAAAAGGCAGCGTCGCGGCCCGCGATGACGGTCTCTCGATCGGACAACGCCCGCTGGATCAACAGATGTTGGGCAGCGTCCGTTACCGTCTGCACATCGAGCTTGGCCGGAGAGGCCGGAGTTCCGGAGAGCGGGACGTCAGGTATTCCCGTCGCGGAACATTCCGGAGCGAGCGAGGCTTCCCGTCCCGCGACGAGATCGCTGGGGGGGCTAAGGTTGACGTCGCCCTCCGCTTGCGGTGCGCTGGAGATCATGATGATTCGGCAGTCTTCGGCATGTAACAGCCGCGACGCGGCATCGCAAACCGCGAGAAAGACGGCGTCGCGAGATAGGGCCGAAGCAATTCTGCGTCCCGTCTCCAACAGGGTGCCGAACTGCTCGACTAAGGAAACCGTCGTTTGCGTGGCGTGAGAATCGGCGCTGTCATCGTCCGCGTCTCCCGCTCCGGAACGCAGACTGCGGAGGGCCGCATCGGCGTCGGCGGCGTCATGCGCGGCACCCGCCCAATGCAATTCCAAGCCCAACCGGCCTCGCAATTGGACCGCCAGTTCACGGTCGTAGCGAAATCCAAAGTGCTCAGCCACGCTAACGCTCTTGTCAAGCAGCCGGCGCGCCGCGCACGTTCGCCCCCGCATCGCCATCAGCATGGCTTTTTCTCGCAGCAGATGAGGCAGGTCGTTGGGGAATTTCCGCCCCAGCCGCATGCCTTCGCGAATCGCACGTGCCATGCGGCGGAGCAATTCGCGGTGACGGCCGGGGGTATAGTGCGGTACCAGTTCGATCTGCCGCCGTAGCGATGTCGCCAGCCAAGCCCAGATCGGTGCGACATAGGCGTTTCCCACACCGCCGGCGACGGCGACGTGCCGCGCTCGTTCCAGGGCCTCCACCGCCTGCTGCGGCTCATCAAGGCTAAGCAGGCGAACGGCCTCCGCCACGAGCACCTGCGCGGTTGCCTGGGCGTCGTCACGTTTTCGTTCGAGTTCGACCTGCAGTGGCGCCGGCGGTAGCCTACCGGACGAAGCCCAGGCCCAAATGTCCAAACTGATCCCACTGGCCTGCGAGTCTCCCAGTTCCACACCGGACAGGTGTAATCTGCGGGCTTCGTCCACGGCCTGGGGAAGCTCGCCCAAGCGGTACAGCGAAGCTGCAATTTGATAGCGCGCCATGTGCATCTGCCAGAAATCGCCCGTTCGTTCGTGCAAACGCACGGCTTGGCGGCACTTGTCGATGCATTCCGGCAGCCGGGCTGCTGCGTATAAGACAAATCCATAGTAATTAAGAGATTGTCCCTGTCCCCAGATGTCGCCCAATTCCCTGCGAATCCGCAATGACTCGTCCAGATATCGAACGGCGCGCCCGAAAAAGGGCACCAGGCTCATCACCGGACCGTGTTCCGCATAGGCCTCCGCCAGTTCGCTCGGACCCGCGTAACGTTCCGCGAGATTCAAATGCCGCAAGTGGCTCCACAGGCAGGGAATCTTCCCCGCCGCGAACCAGTACACGTGGGCGAGCGTGCTGTACAGCTTCGCCGCTTCGACTTCGGGGCCCAAGGCATCGACGGTTCGCCGGCTCACGAAGGTCTTGGGAAACATGGTGTGAAGGATTTGGATGACGGCTTCCTTGATGAGCTGCCGCAAGAATGCCCAGCGGTTTCGGGGAACGGGAAGTTGCAGAAAAGACAGCGCGCGTTCCAACGAATAACGGGCGGTTTTGTTGTCTCCTCGCTTGCGAGCCAACTCGCCCAATTTGCCTTCGATCTTGGCTTTGATCCTGGGTACGTCTCCTTCCGCCAAGTACTTCGCCGCTTCGAACATCTGGCGGGCGGCGTCATAGCGGCCGCGAAGCATCAGCACGTCGCCTAATCCCTCGGCGATTCGATACCGTGTCATCTGGTCGGCTACCGTGGATCCGCGGAGGGCGATTCGGTACTGCTGCTCGGCGATTTCCAGCGAGTACTGGGCGCGGGCCTGATCCGCGGCGGCCAGCGCGTACGGCAAGGCCCGCGCGCTCTGCCCTGCGAGATCGTAATGATAAGCCAAGTCGAAGTTCGACGGGGGGGAGCGCTGTTCCAGCAGCAGGGCCGCCCGCAGGTGGAAACCGCGGCGTTCACCGGGCGTCAGCAGGGCCAAGCACGTTTCCCGGACCTTGTCGTGGATGAAGACGCATTTTTCGTCGCCGGCCCGCGTCCAGACCAGGTGCCGGCTCTGCGCTTGGCGCAGCCCGATCATGGCATGACCGGGAAGCAGGCCCGCAAGGTTGACGGCCAGCTCGAACTCGAACTCCTTCCCCAGCACCGCCGCCACCTTCAAAAATTCGATGGCTACCCGCGGCAAGAGGTTGATGCGTCTGGCAAGCAACCCGGCCGCGTGCCGCGACGAACGCACGTCGTCCATCGCCGATCGTTCGACCCGCCACCCGCTCGCCTCCGGCAGCAGGGCCTTCGATTCGACCATCCCACGCAGCACGGCGGACGCCATGAAGGGGCTGCCGTCGGATAGTTCCACGATGAAATCCATGGCCTCGGCGGGCAAGCTGCCCGCCATCGATTCCGCCAGGCGGCGAGTATCCTGCGCGGCGAAGGGCGGGAGACGCAGTTGCAAGGCCGGAGACAAGTTCCGCAGGATGTGCCCCTCGCGGACTTCTTCGCTGCGAAACGCGCAAATCAACACGGCATACGACGGCGTATGACGCTCGATCGTTCGCCGGCTCTGCACGCGGCGGAGGAGCTTGAGCGTCGGCTCGTCGGCCCACTGGCAGTCGTCCAGGATGATCAATGCCGGGCGGTTGTCTGAACCGAGCGAGGCCAAGAACGTCACCAACGCTTCGATCGTCCGCGCTTCGCCGAACGATTCCGGCCCCAACACCTGGGACGGCGAACCGCCCAGCACCTCGGTTAGTCTCGGCAGGACCGCCACGACCGCGTCGAGCCGGTCGCCCAATCCTTCCCGAATCTCGCCGGCTCGCTGCGGGTCGGCGCGGCACGCGGCCAGGATTTCGTCGGCGATGCCTTCCAAAGCCAGGAATGGATGCTGGCCAACCTGGTCCTGCGCCTGGCCGCGCAACACCCAGACGGATTGCCGAGCCCAGCGCCGGCACAGCTCTCCTAACAGCCGAGTCTTCCCGCCGCCCGACTCGGCCTCGACCAACACCAGCCCGCCCCGGCCGCTCCGGGCCTTCCGCACCTGGGCATCAAGCGCTCCCAACTCCTGCTCGCGGCCCACGAAAGCCGGCTCGGTCAGCGTTTGCCGCTGGTCGTGCAGCCCGACCACCAGCGGCGGGTCCGCCTGGCCGCTGTCCAGCAAGCCGCTCAGCGCCTCGACGTCCGCCAAGACGGCCGCCGCCGTCTGGTAGCGATCGCGCGGGTCTTTGCGCAACAGACGCTGGAGGATATCGTCCAGGGCGCGGGGAACATCCACGTTCAAATTTCGCAATTCGGCGGGCGGTTGGGTCATGTGCCGGCGCAGTAACTCGCCGATCGAGCCGCCCGCAAACGGCGTCCGGCCCGCCAAGCACTCGTACAACACGACGCCCAGCGAGTATAAGTCCGAGTAGGTCGAGACATCCGCGTCCAGCATCCCAGCCTGCTCGGGCGAGACGTAGCGGACGCTGTCCACAGACGGCTCGCCGATCCCGACATCCAATTGGGAACGGTGCGCCAGCCCGAAATCGACGAGCATGGCCCGCTCGATCGGATCGGTTCCTTCCAGGATCACGTTCGCGGACTTGATGTCGCGATGCAGGACGGCGTGCCGATGGGCTTCGGCCAAGGCAGCCAGCAGGCACCGAGCGACGGCCAACGTTTCCGTAACGCTCAGGCGGCGCTGGCGGAGCAGCGCTTCGAGCGTCGTCCCGGACCGATACCGCGTGACCACAAAGAACACACCCTCACGCTGGCCGACCGCCAGCAAGGGCGCCAGCCACGGGCTGTCGATCTTGCGCAAGACGTCCGCCTCGTGTTCCAGACGTATCCGCACCGCGGGCTGGATGCGATCGGCGGTCACGGCCTTGATCACGACGGGTTCGCCGTCGGCAAGGTCCACGCCGTACAGCGTTTCCATGCTGTGACCGCGTTTCAGGATCCGCGTCTCTCGAAATCGGTCGCCAAACACCCGCGGCGAAACGCCGTCCGGCAGCGGGCAAAGTTCGGTATCGGAATTGATCGGATCCACCGCAACCACCTTCGACTCACTCCGCCAGCCATGTTTGCAGGGCTTCCGCCAGCTGGCCGATTTCGGACTCGAGTGCCGCGAGCGCCCGGTCCGCACCCGTCAGATTCTCGTTTTCAGCGGCCCGTTCCAGGTTGCCGCACACGTCTTCCACGGTCTTTGCGCAAAACTGCCGCACCGCCCCCTGCAGCGTGTGCGCGGTGCGTTGCAGTTGGGGCGCATCCCCGCGCGTCAACGCCGCGCGGGCGCTCGACAACAGCGGGACATAATCCTGCAAAAAAATTTCCGTCAATTCCCGCAGCAGGGCTCGATCACCCTGTACGGCCGTCAAGGCTTCCGGCCAATTGACGATTTGCCCCCCGCGGTCGAAAAATCCTCGGCCGGCTCGGCCGCTGTAATCCGCCGTCGAGACGTCGATGGCCTCGTACAAGTCCCGAGCCCGCATCGGCTTGGAGACATAGGCGTCCATCCCGGCATCCAGACAGCGTTCCCGGTCACCTTTCAGGGCGTGCGCGGTCAGCGCGATGATGGGCGTGTGCAGGCCGGCTTGCCGCTCCCGTTCCCGAATCCGCCGCGTCGCGTCGAAGCCGTCCATCTCGGGCATCTGCACATCCATCAGGATCAAATCAAAATTATTTGTCTGAGCCAACTCCACCGCTTGACGCCCATTGTCGGCGACGACAACCTCATGCCCCCGTTTCTTCAGCAGTCCCAGAACCAGCTTTTGATTCACGAAGCTGTCTTCGGCCAATAGGATCCGTAGCGGATGCGGTGGACCGGACTCGGCACGCTCGGCACGCGGCAGGGAACCAGCTGCCGGCCGCCCGGCGGTTTCGCTTCGGTAGTTCGCCACGTCCTCGGCGTCCGGCAGGCCGAAACTGACGGTGAAGCGAAAGACGGAGCCGGCGCCCGGCTGGCTGTCAAAGGCGATCTGACCGCCCATCATTTCCACCAACCGCCGGGTGATGGCCAAGCCAAGTCCGGTGCCGCCATACTTGCGGCTGGTCGATCCATCTCCCTGCTCGAAGGCCCGAAAGACGAATTGGTGCTTGTCAACCGGAATACCAATCCCGGTGTCCGCGACCTCGGCGTGCAAGCACAGCCGGCTGGGCCCATCGTCCTCCGCCCACGTGCGGATCCTCACCTGGCCCTGTTCCGTGAATTTGATCGCGTTGCCCACCAAGTTCAGCAATACTTGCCGCAGGCGAGAACCGTCACCGATGGCGAACTGGGGCGTCGATGAATCGGCCTCGCAAAACACATGCAGGTCGCGGCCTTGCGTCCGCACCTGCATCGCCCGGACCACGTCCTGCAAGACGGCGTGCAGATCGAAGCACTGGCGATCCAGGGCGATCTTGCCAGCCTCGATCTTCGAAAAATCCAAGATGTCGTTGATGATCGCCAACAGCGCCTCGCCGGAATCCAGCACCATCTGCAAGTACTCGCGCTGCTGCTCGTCCAGCGGACTATTCAGGACCAACTCGGACATCCCGATGATCGCGTTCATCGGCGTGCGGATCTCGTGGCTCATGTTCGCCAAGAACGTGCTCTTGGCGCGGCTGGCCGCCTCAGCCGCCTCTTTGGCCTGGAACAACTCCTGGTGCGTGCGTTTGCGTTCGATCGCGTACCGCAGCGTCCGTCCCAGCGCGTGGCCGTCCAGTTCGCTTTTCATCAAATAGTCCTGCGCCCCGTCGCGGACCGCTTGAACCGCCACCGACTCGTCGTTCAGGTCCGTGAGGATCACGATCGGTAGATTCGGCGCAGCTCGATGCGCCTGCGCGAAGGTCTCCAGCCCCTTGCTGTCCGGCAGGCCGAGGTCGATCACTAACACATCCGGCTCGCTTCCAGCCACGTGCTGCAGGCCGGCCGACAGCGTATCGGCGAATCCGACGTCGAAGCTGACCTCGCGGCTCTTGACCAGCATCTCTCGGATCAAACGCCGGTCGCCGGGACTGTCGTCGATCAAGAGTACGCGTATTAGGGGATGATCGCTCGCCATCATCTCGTGCTGCACCGTATTTCAAATTCCTCCGTTGGGAGTTCACCACCGCATTGCGAGCCCCCACTTTCTAGATGGTAACGCCGACCAGAACGAAATGGAACGGCCCGGATTCCGGGGTTCCTCACTTTCCGCTACAGAATTCCGAAGGTATGATACGGGACGTCCGCAAACACACTTTTTCAAGCCTTTTGCATAATTATCGAGGAGATCTGGACCATGACGGCTTATGAAATCCCTTCTTTGGCGAAACCGCCCAAGGCCGGTAAAGGCGAAGTATGCCTGGTGGCCAACGGCGATTTGCGGCTATCCGCGAACCAAAACTGCTGGGCTGCACAACAGGAAATGGAAGCGGAATTGGCCAAGGCTTTCGAGAGCTGCGGCTATACGCTTAAACGAGCCCATCCCTACAAAGAGTCGGAAAAACACGGTTTTATCGGCTCGCAAAAGGAAGGAATGCAGGTTTTTCAGAATATCGATCCGACTTGCCGCCTGGTCGTTGCCGAGGCGGTTTGGCAGTACTCGCACCATCTTCTGCACGGATTGATTTCCCACCAAGGCCCCATCCTGACCGTCGCAAATTGGTCGGGGACATGGCCGGGATTGGTCGGCATGTTGAATTTGAACGGCTCGCTGACCAAAGCCGGCGTTAAATACTCGACGTTGTGGAGTGAGGATTTCGCCGACAAACGCTTTCAAGAACAGCTGGGGGCGTGGCTGGAAAGCGGCCGCATTAAACACAAAACTGGCCACACGGTGCCGTTGCGAAAAGTCAAGGTCGGTATCAAAGAGCGAAAGCTGGGAGGGGCGCTGGCAGCTCAACTGGGCCATGACAAGGCCATCATGGGTATCTTTGACGAAGGCTGCATGGGGATGTTTAATGCGATTATCCCCGATCACTTGCTGAATCCCACCGGTGTTTACAAGGAACGTTTGAGCCAGTCGGCCCTGTACTACGAGACGACGCAGGTCCGCGACGACGAAGCGCAAGCGGTTCGCCGCTGGATGGAGGATCACGGCTTGGCCTTCCGCACCGGGCCGGATCACGCCCGAGACCTGACGGATGACCAGATCCTGCTGCAATGCAAAATGTACATCGCCGCGCTGCGGATCGCTGACGATTTCGGCTGTGCGTTGATCGGGATCCAATACCAGCAGGGCCTCAAGGATCTGTTGCCTGCCAGCGACTTGGTCGAAGGCACGCTCAATAACACCGAGCGCCCGCCGGTCACCAGCCGCGACGGCAGCCGCGTGCTGTACGATGGCGAACCGTTGCCGCATTTTAACGAAGTCGACGAGTGTGCGGGGCTGGATGGCCTGATGACCTACCGCGTTCACAAAGCGATGGGCCAGCCGGTCGAAAACACCCTGCACGACCTGCGTTGGGGCGATTGGGACAAGTCCGGAACGACTGACGAGTATGTGTGGGTATTCCTGATCAGCGGCTCGGCTCCGCCGGCCCATTTCGGCGGCTGGCAAAACGCTTCCAGCGAACGGCAGCCCGCGATGTATTTCCCTAACGGCGGCGGCACGCTGAAAGGCATCTCCAAGACGGGCGAGATTATCTGGTCTCGTGTGTTCATCGAAAACGACCGCCTGAAAATGGATTTGGGCCGCGCCGAGGTCATCGAATTGCCGGCCGAAGAAACGCACCGCCGCTGGCAAGCGACGACCTCGCAGTGGCCCATCATGCACGCTGTGACGTATGGCGTGTCCCGCGACCAGATGATGGCCCGGCACAAGGCCAACCACATCCAGGTGGCCTATGCCAATTCGGCTGCCGAAGCGGATAAGGCCCTGCTGGCCAAAGCCGCGATGGCGGAGGCGATGGGCATGGAGGTTGCCATTTGCGGCACCCGAAAGAACGGCAAAGCGTGGGACTGATCCCGTGAGGGGTGCGGAAGCTTGTCCCCGCTTTGGAGAAGCGGCTTGTTGCCGACACCTACGCCGCCGTCCGTTGATCCGCCGGAGTGATTTCCAACTCGGCCAACGAGCCCACCAGTTCGTCGACGGATGGGCGGCGGTCGGGTTGCTTGTCCAACATGCCGTCGAGCAAACGGACCATCCGACTGTCCAGCGTCGGGCTGGACAGCCGCGGGTTGGGTGGCCGGTGATGCAGATGCGCCGCCGCCACCGCCGCAGGATCGGTTTGAGGAAACGGCAGCACACCGGTCACCATCCGATACAGCGTCACGCCGAGGCTGTAAACGTCCATCGCCGGCCCCAGTTCGCCCAGCGAACTGAACGACTCCGGCGCCGTGTAGGCCAACGTGCCGGCCAGGGTGGAATTCTCGCCTCCGCCCGCTGCTCCGCTCTTGCGAGCAAGACCTAAATCGAGCAGGGTTACGTGGCCCGTCACACCGACGAGAATATTGCCGGGCTTGACATCTGAATGCACCCAACCCCGCTGATGCAAGGCCGCCATCGCTTCGGCCGTTTGCAGCGCCATGCCGGCCGCTTGCGGCACAGGAAGCTTCTCTTGCCATGCCAGCACGGATTCCAAAGTTTGACCGATCAGGTACGGCATGACCAAATAATACGGCGGCCGATGGACGCGCGCCGACAGAATGCTCGTCAGGTGCGGATGAGACACGTCGCCGGCAACGAGCGCCTCGCGCTGCAGCAGCCGAATCGCCAGCGCATCGGTCTGGGCCGGCTGTTTGGCCAGTTTTACCGCGTAATCGGCCGGCCCGTCCGGAAGGCTCATGATCGGCTTGGCGCGATAAACTTTGCACCATCGGCCCTGCCCCAGCAATTCCACCAGTTGCCAATTGCCGATTGCAGGCAGCCAAGGCGCAATCACATCGGGCCTCGCGGTCGTATCGAGATCGCGGGATCGTAAATCCATGCCTAAGGGAGCGAACGGTTTCCGTCCGCTTTCTCTGGGTCAAGAGAATCGCGTCCAGTGGGTCTGCTGTTTGAATCGGCTGGTTGACTCGCCAAAGTTGAACCGGATGTCGAACGACGAGATCCCGTCGGTATTTCCCGGCGTTACTTAGGGGTCGGGCGTTCAAAATTCAATTTTGGCCGACCACGGCTTGCCTCGATGACTGGACTCTCTATCGCCCAAAATTGAATTTTGAACGCCCGACCCCAAATCCGTAGGGCCGACCACGGCTTGGCTCGATTGACTGGACTCGCTATCGGCCAAAATTGAATTTTGAACGCCCGACCCCAAATCCGCAGCGCTCCGAAACTCACACTCCGGCCGTCCGGTCGCGGATATCCTGGAGAATCCGCTGCTCCAGCGTGACGTCGCGCCCCAGGGGAATCCAGCCCAGCGTGAACGTGTCGGCCCCGACTTCCTGTTCGCTCCGCTCGAGCGTCGTTTCGTGGCGCACGCGGGCGCGGCCGACGGTGGCGTGCTGGGGGCTGGCCAAGTCCTCCAATTCTTTGTAGACCGCCAAGTCGATCAGATAGCCGCCTGCGGTCGGCGTGACCCTGACCACAGCTCGGCGACGAATGGACTGGAGCGTCGCTTGAAGCCTTTCCGGGCCGGGCGTCGAGTCGTGCCTCCACGGTTCCAGCAAGGTCGCACCGCCCACCGGAAAGGTCTCGATGCGGCCTTCGAGCAAGACTTCTCCCACTTGTCGCACGCGCTCCTCGTGCTGGATCGCGAAATAATCGTCCAACGTGTCAATCACTTGCTCCCAGAGCACGTCGCGGTCCGCAATGGCGACTAACAGCGGGTTTTGCAGGCCCGGCAAGCCTGGCGTGGGTTGGCCGATCAACGGGCCGTGCGGATGCCAACCGCATCCCCAGGTACAACAGGCCAGAACGGCGCAGAGCAGCCACACGCGAATCCAGGAAATCATCGGTTCTCGGCCGGAGAAGCAAAAGACACGGGCAACGTCGCCGCCACAGGGCCGGTAGTGTTGCGACAAGAGGGAAACGGTGCAAGATCAGTCCGCCGCGGCGGATCGGCGGCTCGCCGACGGAATGATCGGCTGGCATTGCTCGCACTTCACCAGACTGCTAGCAGGCAGGAATCCGAATCGCAGAAGAAGGAGACAGCGAAAATGTGAGTGGTTCGACGCTCTCAAAATCATCTTGACACTACCGACGCGATTCCAGACAATTCGTCCCGATCCGTTGGCAGCCGTTCCCACCGAGACCCATGCTTGGGTGGTCGCTTGCCGAGGAAACGTGACGGACGGGAAGTCCGCCAGGACAGGTTCGGTCGCTACCAGCGACCCGCATTGCATGCAAGGCAAGGAGGCCGGGAACATGCATACTAGTACACGTGCTCCGCGCATCAGTTTGCGAGAATTCTTTCCTCACAGTCACATCGTAGGCAGCCAAGACATCCGCATTTCGTCGTGCTGTGACGATGCGCGTCGGTGCCGCCCGGGCGATCTGTACGCGGCGGTTCAGACCGCCGGCGCCGACGGCCCGCTGGCGATCGAAGAAGCCCTGCGGCGGGGCGCCAAGGCCGTTTTGGCCGATCGGTTTCATCCGGTGAATGTACCGATCTGTGTGGTGGCCGACAGCCGCGAGGGATTTGGTCGGCTGTGCCAGCACCTGGCCGGCAATCCCAGCGGGCGGATGCGAACCGTGGGCATTACGGGAACCAACGGCAAGTCTACCACGGCGTGGCTGCTGGATTCCATCTTTCGCGCGGCGGGCCAGCGGAGCGGACTGATCAGCTCGATCGCGCACAGCGACGGTCTCGAGCGGGCGGTGGCGGCGCGCACGACGCCCCCGGCACCAGAACTCGCGACACAACTGGCTCAAATGGCGGACCGCGACTGCGGTACTGCGGTCCTGGAAGTGTCCAGCCGGGCCCTGGCGGAACGGCGCATCGCCGGCGTCGAGTTGGATGTAGCGGTGCTGACGAACGTCCGCCGAGATCACTTGGATTACCACGGCTCTATTTTCAACTATCGCCGCATCAAATCGCGGTTGTTCGAGCACTTGAAGCCGGACGGGGCCGCGGTGGTCAACGCCGATGATTCGGCCAGCCGTTTCGCCCTGCAACGCTTGGATCGGCCGGTCTTGACCATCGGCCTGCATAGCCCGGCCGAATTGACGGCCACCGTGATCGAGCGGCAAGCCGGCGAGCAGACGTTTCTGCTTCACGCCGGCGACGAAACGGCGGCGATCCAAACCCGCATGATGGGCGATCATCACGTCTACAACTGTTTGTCCGCGGCCGCCGCCGGCTTGTTGTTGGGCCTGGAATTGACGACGATCGCGCGAGGCTTGGAAGCGGTCGACTCGATTCCCGGGCGGCTGGAGCCGGTCGTTTGCGGCCAACCGTTCGGCGTGTACGTCGACGCCGCCCGTTCGCCGGACACCCTGGCCGTCGCCTTGCGGACGCTGCGCAGTGTTACGCCGGGCCGCGTGATTTGCGTGTTCAGCTCGGGCGCGACCAGCGATCCGTCGCACCGCCCGCTGTTGGGACGCGTCGTCGAGCGGACTGCGCATCTGGGCATCATTACCGACGACAACCCGCTCGAGCGGCGATCGCTGCAGATCGCGCACGAGATCATCGACGGGTATGACCGACCGGCCCGTGCGCACGTGCTGCCGAACCGAGCGGAGGCGATTCGCTGGGCGCTGGCCCAAGCTCGACCCGGCGACGCGGTGCTGATCGCCGGCAAGGGCGAACGGCGGTATCCAGTCAACCGTCACGAGCGACAGCTGGGAGACGACCGAAGCGTGGCTCGGCAATGGCTCCACCAAGTCGGTTCCCAGATCGATTATGAAGAGCAAGCTCCGCGGGTGATTTCGTTTGCGGCGCGGGCTCCGTTGGCAAACTGACAAGGAGTATCGGGCATGGAAAAAAACCTGAAATTCCGTCCCTTTCGCCCTTGTGCCAAGCCGAAATTCGCGTTATTTAGTCCTTCGTTCAAAACGTGATTCCCTGCGAGGAATCGAGTCGGAACGGCCGGTTGCAGTTCTCGAAATTGACGGCCGCGCATCAAGAAATGCAAAGGAGAATCGTCTCCAGCGTATACCGAAAGCTTCACTGTTCGCACCGTGTTTGCGGGAACACGGAGCAGCCCTCCCTCCTGGGTCGAAGCATTTTGCTCGTGCAGGCGGTTTCTGGGTCAACTGCTTGCTCGGGCGCTTCACGGTGAAGCTTATGACTGTGCGTCGGAGCGGCCACCAGGCCGCTCCGGCGCCAGGGACTACGGCGAGGGCGAAACCGGTAGTTACCGGTTTCGCCCTCGCTCCATTTTGGGCCACTTCATGGGCGTCACCACTTGTGACATCGGCCTCGGCTCGCCAAAATGTCCCCTGCGCGGCTGCCCGTGAGTTCGCTGAACTTTTTGTAACACCAACATCGATCGGGGATTTGTCATGTCAAGCTGTGTGCTCGCCTACTCGGGCGGATTGGATACGTCAGTCATTCTCAGTTGGGTGATGGAGCAGGGCTATGACGTGCACGCCGTGTACGTCGATTTGGGCCAGCCTTGCGAAGATCGCGAGGCGATTTTGAAAAAGGCCCGCGATGCCGGAGCGGCCACCGCCAGGGTGGTCGACGCTCAAGAGGAGTTGTGCCGCGATTTCGCGTTTCCCGTGCTGCAGTGGCAAGCCAAGTACGAGGCCATTTACCTGTTGGGGACGTCCATCGCGCGGCCGCTGATTTCCAAAAAGTGCTTGCAAGTCGCGCGGGAAGTCGGAGCGGACACGTTCGCCCACGGAGCGACCGGCAAGGGAAACGACCAGTGCCGTTTCCAACTGGCCGCCGAGGCACTGGAGCCCGGCATCGCCGTCCTGGCCCCTTGGCGGAAGCAAGAATTTCGCGACAAATTCCCCGGCCGATCGGAGATGATCGCGTATTGCGACCAGCGTCAGATCCCGGTCAAGGCGTCGGTCTCCAAGCCGTACAGTTCCGACGAAAACTGCCTGCACATCAGCTACGAGGCCGGTAAGCTCGAGGACCTGAACGTCAACGGTGTCGAATTGGTTGAATTCGGCATGACCGTGTCTCCGCAACAGGCGCCCGACAACGTCGAAAATGTGACGGTGGCGTTCGAGGCGGGCGTGCCGGTGGCGGTCAACGGCCAGAAATACGGCGCCTCGGAGATCGTCCGCAAGCTGAATGAGATCGGAGGCCGCAACGGCGTCGGCCGCGTCGACATGGTCGAAAACCGCTTCGTGGGCATGAAGAGCCGCGGAGTTTACGAAGCGCCTGGGATGACGATCCTGTACGAATCACTCCGCGTGCTCGAACAGATCACGCTGGACCGCGAATTGACGCACCTTCGTGATCGGCTTGCGCCGGAGGTCGCCGAACTGGTTTATTACGGATTTTGGTACGCTCCCAAGATGGACGCCCTGTTCGCCTTGATCCACCAAGCACACCGCCACGTTACCGGCGAAGTGAGCCTGAATCTGTACAAAGGCAACGTCATGGTCGCAGGCAGGCAAAGTCCGTACAGCCTGTACGACGAAGGCATCGCGACGATGGAAGGCGGCGGCTCGTACAACCAGGATGACGCGGAAGGATTCCTGCGGATCCAAGGCCTGCCGGGACGAGTGCAAGCTCGGGTTACGCCGCGAACATACTAAAAGATTCGCTTGCTGGGCGGATGGGTCTGATTTGGGGTCGGGCGTTCATAATTCAATTTTGGCCGATAGAGAGCCCAACCATCGAGTCGAACCGTGCTCGGCCAAAAATTGAATTTTGAACGCCCGACTCCTAACCGGAAGTTGACAATTCTTGCTGTCGTCTCTAGGATGCAAGGGCTTAGTAAGAACCTGAGACTCGAATTCCATGTTTCAATCCTCAGCACGCAGGCACTGGCTCGTCGTGGCCTTGGTGGCGCTTTGCGCCGTCCAAGGCACGGTGCTCGGGATTGCGCATCATGCCTGGTGCTGTCATGCACCTCATGTTTCTGCATCCGATCGCGCGGCGGCTAATGCCGGCTGCTGCGGGGCGAGTTCGTGTTCGCGCGGGGAATTTCCGGCTTGGAACGGGAGCCGTCACTCGCACGGCCCGCATTCGGATTCGCCTCACGACTCGCAGCACTGCGTTGCCTGCCGATACATGGCAGAGCGTCCGTTGCCCTCCTTTGTCCCGCTGCTGTACCGACTAGAAGTTCAGTTCGAATCGGCAGTCGAGGTGACGTCGTTTTTCCGTTCCGACAATGC
>Ga0351893_10052_pt1 | contig 50362 bp, 40 predicted proteins | sample TotcelFGM3001K15_FD_206765 | JGI IMG/M metagenome (GOLD analysis project Ga0351893, IMG submission 206765) | Enriched cells from coal bed in the Powder River Basin, Montana, United States - Total cells FGM rep3 HSBNCT.FGM.300.1.K15 ...
TAACTCAAGAACACGCAAGGGAAATCGAGACGGCAAAACGGGATTGCGCCCTTGCCGAACTGCGAAATAGTCGGGCCTTAGCGAGGTGAAGTAGGACGTCTTGCCGAATTGACGTGCGGCCACAACCTGGTATTATGGCTAAGCGTAGTGCGGTGTGAATTGACTGGGGGAGGTGACAGGCACCAAATCTGGAGGAGATGCAGGCTTTGGGATGTCACCTTAAGCGCCGTCGGTGCTCTTCTTGGGACGACGCGGTCGTAATGACGCCTCAAGCCGAAGCCGACCAGCGGTTGCCACGGCCCAATGTTCGTCGCCAAATGGCGTTTCCCGCTGTACGCAATCACGCAGCGGCTCTTAATTCCGCCTCCGCTGTGGCTCGTTGACTGTTTCGATCTAGTTGGCCGGTCGAGGCGAGGGCCATGCGGCAAGAATCTCGCTGTTGCTTTCACGCCGGCCGGGGCACAAACTCGACCAACGCCACTGCTCAGCCTGCTCGACCAAGTTTGCCCGCATTGCGTTTCGCTCGACGTAGCGAATGACCTGATAGAAATAATCCTCCGTCAACAGATGCCATCCAAGGTCCGCCAAAGGCTCAGGGAGCGACACGGCGATGGGGATGCGAATTAGCTTCTACGCGGACGAGCATGTGGCGCGGGCGGTGTCCGTGGCCTGCGGCACCGCGGCGTTGACGTGATTACCGTACCGGAAGCTGGTCTCTTGGGCGCCATGGACGAGGAACACGTGGAGCGGGCACGGGCCGAGGGACGCGTGCTGTTCACGCAAGACGAGGATTTCCTGCGGTTGCATGCCGCAGGCGTGGAGCATGCGGGCATCGCCTATGCAGCCCAGGGGGCTCTGTTGGCGAGCTCGTCCGGGGTTTGATGCTGATTTACCAAGTCCTTGAGTCGGACGACATGACGGGGCACGTCGAGTACCTGTGATGTCGTAGACTCGTCGCGCTGACCGGGCATCCTGCTGGTTGCCGGCCTGGACGCCGAACCAGCGCATGCACGCGAGACGGCGGCAGCGCTCGGGATGATGGTTGGGTCAAACGCGCTGCCCGCGTGCCCCGGATCGTTCGTCGTCAGAATCGGCCTCGGGGCCGCCACGCTGCTTGCCAGCGTGGAGCGGCGTTCAGCACCAGACCAGCGCGTGCTCATCGTCCTTCTTCGCCACCGCCCGGCTCGTCCGGGTGGAGCGGTGTTCAATACCTTGCGTCTGGTGGCGTCGTTCGGGGTATGTTGGCCCTCGGCGTTGAACATCGCTCCACGCTGGCAAGCAGCGTGGTGGCGTGAACGATCGCACGGGTGGGACGCGTTTCTGGTGCTGAACATCGCTCGACGGAGGCAAGCTCCGCCGTGGCGTCCAACGCTCCGTTGCGCATTTCGCCGACCGCGAAGCGGTCAAACACCACAGCCCAGGGTCAGCGCAGCGGCGCAGCCGCGGAGCGCCACCCTGGGTAGTCGATACCGCCGCGATCGCCGACCCTGAAAGGGTCGCACACACAACGGTGTGGTACCCCTTCAGGGTACGATGGCCCCTGGTTCCAGTTGACCCAGGGTGCGCGGAGTACCGCGACCCTGGGCTGTGGTGTATTACGCCTACGGCGTACGAACTCGAAAAATGCGCAACTTCAAAACTCGCGCGTCGGGCTGGTGTGCCTTCTCAAACTGAACGGGAGACCGCTCGGCAACCGTTTGGTGCGAGTGTCCACCCCCGAGAAACTTGTCCGAGGCTCCGCAGTCACGCGGCGCGCAGCGTCCGGGCGCGGCTCGCCCATTGGATCCAGCCGGCGATTTCTTCCAAGTTCGGCGTTTTGCTGCTGCGGAGCAACCGTTTGCCCTCGGCGCTTTCCACAAACGGCTGCACCGACTTCCACAACGAAGCCGCGTCCAGTTTGGCTAGGATTTCCGGATCGGTCACGTTGCAGGCCACAAGGATCTGTGCGTCGTGGCCGCGGAGCCAGGGCACGCGGCAGACGAGGATGCTCTGCTGCTGCCAGATGCGGACGACGTCCGCATCCACGCCGCGGCGTTTCAGCCGCGCCGCCGTGGTCGCCGGATCGGCCTGCAAAAAGTCGGCGACCGTGCGAATCCCGATTACTTCCAGGCGTTCGGCGGTGCGCGGCCCGATGGACGGCGCTTGTTCGATCGGGTCGATCAGTTCCAGGTAAAACCGGGCCGGCGTCTCGCCGGATTCCATTTTGAGCACCATCGGCTTGGGCTGCTCGTCGCCCGGCGAGCGTTGGCCGGCAAGCCGTTCATGCGGCTGGCGATCCGTTCGTGAGGACGCAGCCGCGGGCAGCCGGCGGCGACTGGCGCGGTCTTCGCGGCCGCTACGGTCGTGCGCGGGACGCGACGGACGCGGCTCGGCGGAACTCGCGGCACGATTTCGTTGCCGCTCGCGGCGAGCCGCGTGAATCCACTCGGTCAAACGCGACAGTTCGTAGCGGTTTCCCGCCCGCATCAGCACGTCGCCCATGCTCGTTTCGGCAAAGTGCTCGACGCGGCTGCGGAGTTCCGCAGCTTCTAATTGAGCCAGTTCTTCCGGGGTGGCGATCCCGCAAGCGACCAGGATTCGCGCATCGTAAGGCCGCAGCCTGGGGATGCGGCACGTCAACAACGACTCGGCTTGCCAGCGGCGGATCATGGGAGCCGTGATCCCGGCGTACCGCAAACGATCCGCAGCTGCGGCCACGTCCAATTGCAGCAGGTCGCGGACCAGCAGCACGCCGATCTTGCGAAATCGCTCGGCGGTCGCCGCGTCGATCGACGGAGCGTCCTGGATGGGGCTGGTCTCCAGCAAAAAGAACTCCGCCGCCAAGTCGGCATCCAGCGGCTCCATCGGGCAGCTCGACGCTGCCGATTTGCCGCGGACGCGGTCCGTCAACTCGCCGGGGAACTCCTCCGAACTCCACGTCGGACGTTCCGTCATCGAGGGCGGGCTGACGAACTCGTCGGCGATCATGCTCAGTTGCCGATTGACCTCGGCCAACGAGGACGAACCGGCCGTTACTTCGGCTTTGACCGGCGCGGCGGCACGCGGACGATCGAAGGCCGGCAGCTGGCGGACGGCGATGTCCAGCGAGCGGAAGCGGTCGGCGACGTGCTGGTGCCGAGTGAACAACAGGACTTGATGCCCGTGCTGGCAGAAATCGCGAAGCACGGCGGCGGCGGTTGCCACCCCGGGATTGTCGATATTCGCAAAGGCGTCGTTCAAGACCAGCGGCAACCGTGTGCCGCGGCGGGCATATGCGGCGGTCAGGGCCAGGCAGAGGCTCAGATAGACTTGTTCCCGGCCGCCGGAACCCAGCTGATGGTACGCCAGCCGGTCGCCGCGGCGGTGATAGATCCACAAGGACCGGTCGCCTTCGACCGTCAGCTTGAGTAGCTCGCCGTCGGTCATGCGGCGGAGCAATTCCGAGGCTTCCAGCAAGATCGCCGGCGTGCGGACTTGCGCGGCCGCTCCGCGAAGTTCGTCTTCCAGCTTGGTGACGGACGCCATCAATTCTCGCCGCCGTTCGAATTGGCGGAGTTGGACTTCGATGCCCTCCAGCTCCTGATGTTTGGCCTTCAGCCGTTGCTCTTCGAATTCCGGATCGCACTCCAAAGCGATCTGGCGCCGCTGGTCGCGCAACTCGCGCAGCTCGTCTTGCATGGCCGTTAGATCGGCCCGAATCAAGTCGCGGCGGGCGATCCAGCGGCGCAATTCCGCATCCCACTGCGCCAGCGTTTCGTCTGGCACGGATTCGTCGGCGCGGCTCGGCGCCGCGTCCGAGAACCGCGGATGCTGCTGGCAGTGGCACAGGCCGGTCCGGTCCGGATGCAAGGTGATCTGTTCCGCATCGCCCGTGGCCGCCAATTCGGCCAGCAGCGCATGGCGTTGCAGGGCCAGCCCCGCCATCGCGGATCGCAACTCGGCCTCGCACCGCTGCAACTGGCTGAATTCCCCCTGGTGCTCCCGCTGCTGCGAACGAACTTCCCAATCGCTGAGTTCGTTGCACAGGCGATACACGTCTTCGCGGAGCGAGCTGAGGGCGGGATACAACGCGGAGCGTACCGACCCGCATTGGCATGACCCCGGTTCTGCCGGGGCCAACCCGGCGACGGATTTCTGCAGCCGATCGACGCCGTCTTCCAGCCGCCGCAGGGTGCGGCGCGGGTCGGCGTCCAAGCGGAGATCGATACCGGGCAAGAGTCCCGCCCGGTCGCGCAGGCCGCGACTGCGGTCTTCCAGATCTTGCAACACGCCGCGCCAACGATCCAACTGGGCGTCGATTTCATGCAGCCCTTGGCGGCGTTGCGTCTCCAGTTGCTGTTGCCGCTGGCGGGCCTCGCGCAACGCGGCTTCTCGGCCTTGGCGGTCGGTCTGCCGGGCGTCGATCTGGGCGTTGACGGTGCGCAGCTCTTCGTCCAGGCTTTCGACCTGGAGTTCCAGATCGGCGAGGGTTGCGTCCAATTGGCCCAGACGGCGCTCCCACGACGCGCGGCGGTCCTGGAGGGATGATTGCAGGGATTCGGCCTCTTGCTGCAAGCCGCGGCGGCGCCGCACCAGTTCATCAAACGCGATCTCGGCGGTTGTGATTTCCGCTAAGGCGTGACGCTTGCTCTGCAGCCGATCCTGCAATTCCGCGACTCGATCCGACTCGACGTGGCTGCCCAACAGATCGAAGCCTTCGGCCAGCGCCGTCTGGACCAGCTTGTCGATATCCAAATCGCCCTGAAAGTCGATCTGGAACATCCGCTCGAACACGTCCTGGCGCACGCCGCCGAGCAGATCTTGCAAGCGGTGCATGCCGCCGACGGCCGCGTCGGCGTTTTCGACGATCAAACGATCGTGAGCCGCCCCTTCATCGTGCCGCAAAATCGTGCGGCGCCCGAACGAGCCTTGGACGGTCAACGCCCCGCCCGCATGTGCGTCGGCCGGCAAGTAGCGGCGGCGAACCTCGTCGCCGAACCCGTACAACATCGCGCCGAGAAATCGGACGACCGTCGTCTTGCCCGAGCCGTTGGGACCGTAGATGACGTTCAGCCCTTCGGAAAAGCCAGACAGTTTCAAATCAGCCCATACACCAAACCGTTCCATTTTCAGACTGGAAATGTACACCTTCTGGCTCCTGGCAAAGGGGCAAGCGGGGTCCGGACCATCCGCGCGTGGCGGCCAAGGAGGCGGGAGAGTAGCAAAACCTGGAAATGGAGGCTACGTCGATTGTAGAATTTTCAATCACCGCATAGCAGCCAGCAGCAAAGCTGGTGAAGATAGTCAATCTCGACGGGAAGCGTGTCCAGGAACCAAGGCGCCGACCGCCTCGTGCATCCGGCGGATGACCTGATCGACGTCGGGCGCGGCGTCGAAAGGCCAGTATCCGAGCAGTGCTTCCTGCTGGTCCGGCTGAGCGATCGCGGCGGGTTTGGTCGCGCGCATCCTCAACTCGCTCTCGGGCAAGGCACGCCCGTAAAGCCGGACCTCGTCGATGCGACCGGTGAAGTGGACATAGCCGTCCTGGCGACGGCCGATGGCCAGGGGCTGTTTTCCGGGAACCCGCGGTTTGCCGACCGCTTCGCTCGCAACTTGCCGGCCATCGAGGTAGACCTTCAAGTCCGAGCCGTCGTAGGTCATCGCTACGTGATACCACCGATCGAGCGCGAGCAGTCCCTCCGGGCTCCAGACGGCGAAGCTGTTCTCGCGGCCGCCGGCGGTATTGAGGTACGCGCCTACCTGGTCGTGGCGGATGACGAGGCCGTAATGACCCTGCTCCCATTCGTTGGCGTTCTTGCCGAGGATCCAGCGGCGGGTGTCGGTCTTTCCGGCGGCAATTCTCAAGGGCTGGGGCCATTGTTCGACGAGGATCCAAGCTTCGGCGGTCAGCTGTTCCGGCTCCAGCTTCGGGTCATGAGGCACCTCGACCGACGCGCTCCCGTCACAGGCCAGGGCGGATCCGATCTTGCCTTCGGCCACTTTGGGCTGCGACGCAAAAAAGTGATTGCCCTCCCAGGTGTGCCAATCGCGACCACACTGATTGAAGCGAACGGGCGGGCCGGAGGTGTTGTAGATCACATTGCCTTCGACGTGAAAGCCGAGCGACCCCTGGTCGAAAAAGATGCCGTTGTTCGCGTTTCGGTTCTGGAGCGCGACGGGGCTGTAATGAACGTCGTGCAGCAGGTTGCCCCGCAGCACGGTGCCGTCCTGCCGCCCGAGCGTGTAGATGCAACCGCCGTCGGCCAGCAGTCGCATCACGTCGTGGACGTGGTTCGCCTCGATCACGTTGCCGCGGCACACGGTGACGGGCTTCTCGCGCCACATCCAGCCGACGGAGATGCCGGTGTACGGCAGGTCGTGGATCAAGTTGTGGCGGACGACTGCCCCGTCGGTGAAGGCCAGCCAGATGCCCACGGCGCCGTGAAAGACGGTGCCGCAATCACTCACCCGATTGTTCGCGAGCACATTGTTCGTCGGCACGTCGGCGGGCGGGACGACAAAGGCCGGATCGCGGTAGTACAGGTGCTTCCACGCCGGCTCGCCGACCATCAGGCCGTTGCCTGCGATATCCCCGACCACGTTGCCCTCGATGCGGTTCTCGCGACACCCCTTGCCAAGCCACAGCCCGGATCCGCCGGTGTGGACGATTTCGCAATCGCGGAAAGAGCATCTTGCGGCGTAAATGCACTGGATGGCAGGCTCGACGTGGCGTTGGGCGTCGGGATCCCAGGTGCGCGTCACTTCCTGCCAGCTGAACCGGTTATAGGCGCACGCCTGGACGCCGAAGTAGCCGAGTTCGGGCAGCGGCCAATCGGTATGCTCGAAGCGAAGGCTGCGGAAGTGAAGGTTCCGAATCGGCTCGCCGGCGGTGCCGCAGATCTCAATCAAGCGCGTCAGATGCGGGGCGACGGCCTCGGTCTTCGTCAAGTCCTCATCGAGCCGCGGCCAATAGGTGAGCACGCCCGTGGCGCGGTCCAGGTACCATTCGCCGGGCTCGTCGAGCAGTTCCGGGGCGTTTTCAAAGTAGCAGGCCATGCCGCGGCGCGGCCGAATCGCGCGGTGATGGTCGATGTGGGGCGGCTTCAGCGTCACCGTGTGGCGCTGGACGTCAAGGCTCTCCAAGTGCTTGCGGACGATCTCCCACTCGCCGATGACCACGGCCTCGACGTCGGAAAGGTTCGACCACGAACTCAGCCGGCCGGGCTCGACCGCGAGCGTGTACGTACTCAAGTCCGCGCCGAGTTGCGCATCGGTGAGTCGCCAGAAGGGCACCTCGGTACTGACGTTCGGCGCACGGGCGCGTACCGCTCGCCGTCCGTTGACCCAAAGATGACGCGGATACCACGTGTTGTCCTGGGCGTCGGGCAGCTTGGCCGTCCAAACGCCGCCCTGGCCGCGCTGCCAGCCGGTGATCCGGCGGCCGCCGCTGATGACGACCGTGGCTTCGGGTGCTGCCGCGTAAATCACTGCGTGCGAGTCGGTGCCCGAATCTTCGGAGCCGAAGTGCAGCGGCTGTGCCAACTCGTACCTGCCGCCGTGGACCAGGACCGTGACGTCGCGGTTCAGCCCCGCGGCGATCCGTCCGCGGACGGCGTCGCGGGCGCGATCGAGCGTGGCAAAGGGCGCGGCCCGAGTCCCGGGATTGGCGTCGTTGCCGTCCGTGGCGACGTGAAAGTCCGCCTCGACCGCAGCAGCGGCGGCGAAGGCGGGAGCACACAGCAGACAGGCCATCAACAACGTTGGATTCATGTTTCGTCTCCGCCTGGGGGAGTGTGACTGGTTGCGAGCGAGGAGGCAATTTGCATAGAGGCGGGCCTTGACATCGGCCAGCCAATCAAATGACCGACGTCAGTCTTGTGGTACCCGATCTCCACCGGCTCGATCTGCCAAGTTCAGAACTCCTGACCTACGGATCCGCCGGGACGAGCGGATCCAACCGCGGAGCGTCTGGACTGCTACATGTGGTACCAGGCTGTCAAACCTGTTCCTTCCAGGTCATCCAACTAAGCACGCCCAGTCCGGCGGAACAGAGGACAAAGGTAATGTCCATGATCAGGTTCGCCTTTTTGAACGGCGCCATCCAGGACGGCGTGGCCAAATCCCACAAGAAAATCACGAACAGGACCGCGGAAATGGCCAATCCTGTTATACATAACGCCTTCGGCATGCAATGCGTCCTCAGAAGCCGCGTAGGTCAGCGTGTTTCGCCATCACCCGTGCAATCGGATTAGTATAGTCCAACGTATCGTGTTGTCACCAGTGTAGATGATGGGTTCTGTTGAAGCGAGTTTCCGGGCCCTCGAAGATCGTTTTTTTCCAATTTTTCCCAATGCGAGACGGAAAATGTCTGAGTTTCCCAGTCCTTGGCGACAATTTCGACAACAGATGCCGATCACCCGAAGATTGACCTACCTGGATCACGCCGCCACTGCGCCCTTGTCCGGACCCGCCAGCGAGGCGATGCAAGCATGGTCGCGGCAGGCGGCCGAATGCGGCGATACGGTGTGGCCCGAATGGGAGAAGCGGGCGAATGAGGTGCGGCAAACGGCTGCCGAACTCATCGGTGCGGCGGCGGAAGAGCTGGCCCTGGTGCCGAATACGACGGCGGGAATCAACCTCGTGGCCGAAGGGTTTCCGTGGCGCGAGGGCGACAACGTCGTGACGTTGGCCAACGAATTTCCGTCGAATCTATATCCCTGGATGAATCTGGCCGATCGCGGCGTCGAAGCTCGCCTTGTGCCGGTCGAGTCCGGCCGCGTCGCTCTGGATCGAATCGCCGACGCCTGTGATGCGAGGACGCGGATTATCTCTGCCAGTTGGATCGGGTACGCCAGCGGCTGGCGAATGGACTTGGATACATTGGTGGGCCTCGCTCATGCTCGCGGAGTGCTGGTTTTTCTGGATGCCATCCAAGGTTTAGGCGTCTTTCCTCTCGACGTCCATCGCCAGGGCGTGGATTTTCTGGCGGCGGACGGGCACAAGTGGCTGCTGGGACCGGAAGGCGCCGGGCTGTTTTACGTGCGCCGTGAACATTTGAGCCTGTTGCGCCCGTTGAGTGTCGGCTGGAACAGCGTCGTCGGCGCCCACGACTTCAGCCGCGTCGATCTGAACTTGCGGTCCGATGCCGCACGGTACGAGGGCGGTTCGCGAAACATGGCGGGCCTCGCGGCGCTGGGAGCCAGTCTCGACTTGCTGGCCGGCCTGGGGTTGCGCGCGGACCGTTCTCCGCTGGCGGATCGCGTGCTGGATCTGACGGACGACGCAGCGGCGGGTCTGGAAGCAGTCGGAGCCGTCGTCCACAGCTGTCGCGAACCGGCGCGACGGTCCGGCATCCTGGCATTCGAGTTGCCGGGCCGGAATCCGGCCGAGGTCCGCCGGCGCTGTCTACAGGCCGGCGTCGTGCTGAGCGTTCGCGGCGGCAACCTGCGAATCAGTCCTCATGCGTATAATGACGCCGAGGATCTCGGGCGATTGCTCGAGGTGCTGAGCGCGCGCGAACGGTGGCCGAAATAACTTCCAGGACTTTACGTCTTCCGCCGCTTCAGGCCCGCCCGGTCCAGCAGGCTTTGCGACAGGATGTCGCGGATGGGTTCTTCCTCGGCGGGCGGAGGGCCGCAGGCGCCCAGGTCGTCGACGGGCGAGTAACGCATCTCGTACTTGTGCTTGGCGACCGACAGCGTATCGCCGGGGTCCAGCCGCTTGCGCATCGTCGCGACGCGGAGCCCGTTCACCTTGGTGCCGTTGCGGCTGCCTTTGTCCGACACGAACCAATAGCCGTCATCGGCGGTCAGTTCGCAATGCTGCCCGGAAACGTTGGCAAACCGCAACACGATGTCGCACGTTTCCCGCCGCCCGATGGTCAGCCGCTTTTTCAACAACGGAATCGGATCTCCGCCGCCCAGAGGGACAAGTTCGCCGTACATCTGCCAGGCTCCCCTTGTTTCACGTCGCGAACGATTTATGATTCGGACACCGGACGCAAATCTTGGCGGTCACCCGCCTTACGCAACCCTTCCGCCCAGTAATCTACATGACGCAGCCATCGCCGTCAACTAAGAACATCTCCTCCGCTTCGCCGGCGGCCGACGGCGACTGGCGTGCGGCCGGCTTGCGCTACTTCGCTTATAACTTCTTTCTTCGCCGCAGGTTCGGGCATCGCGTCCGGCGGGTCAGCCTCGACGCGGGCTTTACCTGTCCCAACGTCGATGGGTCCGTCAGCACCGGCGGCTGTGCGTTCTGCGACAATCGCAGCTTCAGTCCCAGTCGCCGGTTGCCGCGGCGTTCGATCTCCGAACAAATCGACGAGGGCATCCGCACGATGCAGGCCCGCCATGGCGATCTACGATTCATGGCCTATTTTCAGCCTGCGACGAACACGTACGCGCCCGTCGCTCGCTTGCGGCAGGTATACGATCAAGCGCTGGCGGATCCCCGCATCGTCGGCTTGGCCGTCGGCACGCGGCCCGATTGCGTGCCCGACGACGTGTTGGACCTGCTGACGGAATTGGCCCGCCGGACGTATCTGTCCGTCGAATACGGCATGCAGACGATGCACGACCGGTCGCTGGCGTGGATGAACCGGGGGCACCGGCATGAAGCGTTCGTCGACGCCGTGCATCGCAGCGGTGGCCGCGGCTTTGAGATCTGCGCCCATCTGATCGTGGGTCTGCCCGGCGAATCGCGGGACGACGTCTTGGCCTCGGCGCGCGAACTGGTGCGGCTGGACGTGGATGCGGTGAAGATCCACAACTTGTATGCCGTGCGCAACACGCGTTTGGCGGACCAGGTGCAGCGCGGCGACGTCCGTCTGCTGGAGCGAGACGAGTACCTGGACACGCTGATTTCCATATTGGAACTGCTGCCGCCGCGAGTAGTCGTCGAGCGGATCAGCGGCGACGCGCCGCCCGCATATTTCGTCGCCCCGGCATGGTGCCTGGAGAAAGCGGCGGTTCGCACCGCGCTCGAGGCGGAACTGCTGCGTCGCGACACTTGGCAGGGAAGATGCTACGGGCCGGGGCTCGGCGGGCAGCATTCCTCCGTTTCCGCCGAGCCAGCCGCTGCGAGTCGTGCGAACGGCGGATATTTTTCCTCCAATGGTGGCAGCGAGTTCCCGTAAAACGCAAAAAACGGTAGGATGCGTCTTCCTGCTCTTGACGCACCATCGAGCCGGTACAGACTGATGAACGAGGCGGCCGGGTCCAGATTGCAGCGGTGCGACACGCTGGCAGTGAAAAATCGGGGCAGGAGAAGCAGGAATACCGCATTTTTCCTCGTTCTGCCGCATCATTCTGCATTCTGCTTGCTAGTATTTTGTAACGATGCGATCAACGTCGGCGACGTCGCGAACGTCCCACGCAACTTGCTCCACAGCATAGGCTCCGTCATGTTTGGATTTATCTTTCCTTCACTCCCTTGGGCCGATCACTGGAACGTTGTCTTCATCGGCGTGGTCTTTCTCGCCATGCAGCTGTTTCTCTGCATGCGTTTTTGGTATCGCATGAAGCGGCACCATCGCACGATGTCCAAGCTGCTCCGCGATTTGGAAGCGGGCGGCGACGGCCGGGATATTCAGGCTTATGTGGGCGAAATGCCTTGGCTCAAGTGGGTGGATGTCAACTTTCCTCGCGACACTACCACGCCGGGCAACTATACCCGCGACGACGTGCTGAAGGAACTCGACACGCAGATCGCCAGCGACGGCAATTATCTGCTGTTGCAGCGTGCCGGCGTGATGGCCCCTCTGCTGGGCGTGATCATCACAGTCCTGGGCTTCATCCTGATCGACTTCTCTCAAACGGGCGAGCAGAGCCTGGGCGAGTTGCTGCTGATCGTCGCGCCGCTGGTTGCCGGCGTCGGCACGGGGGCGGCGTTGGCGTTCATCAACCAGTGGCTGTTGCACCTGGTGGGCGGCAACGTCGAAAGCGTCCGCTACGCGGCCCGCGTCTGGTTTGACGGGGCCATTTGGAGCCACGTGGGACTGGATACCCAAGCGGCGACGGTCAAGGCGATTCAAGCGATGGAAAGGATGGCCCGGGCCGTCAACGAGGCCGCCGAGCGGGAACGCGAAAACATCCAAGCGATGCACGAGGGCACCGCGTCGATCCGGCTGGCCGCCCACGATTTTCAGGAGACGCACGCCGTGCTCAACGAGCAATTCCGCGAAATGCCCGCGCGATTCGGCGAGTTGACGGCGGCGATCGAGTTCGCGGTCGATACGCTGGACACGCTGATCCCGGTCGGCCAGCGGGTCACGACGGGCCTGGACGCGGCGGTCGAATCGTTTCGAACGGCGGTCGACGAGCGTTTCGCACCGGCCGCCAAGACGCATCACACGTCGATCGAAACCCTCGCCGAATCGGTCACGCGGATCAATGAAAGCACGCTGCGATTGCGCGTCAGCAGCGGCGACCTGCAGGATACGGTCAACTCGCACACGAATGCCTTCAAGAATTTAAACCGGTCCCTGGTCAAGCAGGTCATGCCGGCCCACGAAGCGTTTCTGGCGGCGATCTCGCAGTTCAACGGTCGCGCGGAAGGGCTGCTGGAGCGGATGGACCGCTTGCACGACGAGGTCGTCCAGTCGCTCGAGCGGATTTGCGCCTTGGCGCCGGAAGCCGATCGGGCAATCGCGTCCTTTGCGTCGGCGTCCACGGTCTTTTCCGACGCCGTGCAGCACAAGTTCGCGCCGGCCGCCGACGAGCATCAGGAGACGATGGACAAGCTGACAGCGACCACGCTCCAACTGCAGCAGGCCGGTCAAGCAATGGGCGACGGCCAGAACGTCGTTCACGCGCTGGTGCGGCTGCAAACGCGACTGAGCGAGGATTTGGATGCTTCGCAACAGACGTTGCGAACGGCGGTCGACGGCCTGGCGGGCACCTCGGTGGCCCTTCAACAATCGTTCACGGGCGACGTGGTTCCCGCGCATCGCGTCCTGCATCAAGCGGCGGCCGGCTTCACCGAATCCACCCAGCAGCTGGCGGCCTTCCTGGCCGATGGGCTCAACCCCGTGACGCAGCGGCTGATGCAACTCGATCAGACTTTTGAATCGCTGGAACAAACCGTAGCGGCGATCCGGGACTTGGCCGCCGCCCGCGAGGATATCGATCGTTTGACGCACGCGTTGGCGCAATCCGCCACCATCGCCGAGGCGATCGCCAACCTGCCCCAGCAGGTCCGCAGCATTCTGGAGCAAGCCGCCCCGCCGCAAACGGGGATCAGAGCCTGGTTCCGCCGCTCCAAAGACAAGGATTTGTGATACAATCCTCCGGATGCACATCCTGCTTCCGGCGCCGCTGTGGGCGCAAACCAGCACAGCCGAGTCCTTACGTTCCGCCGCCGGCATGACCCGGCTGGACTGGATCGTGATCGCGCTCTACGCCCTCGGGATGCTTGCCATCGGCGGATACTATGCGCGGCGGACCAGCACCACGGACGACTATCTGCTGGGCGGCCGAAACATGTCGCCTTGGAAAGTCGGCCTGTCGCTGTTCGCGACGCTGTTGAGCACGCTCACCTATCTGGCCTTGCCGGGCGAGATGATCAAGTACGGGCCGATGGTGCTGTCGCAACTGGTCGCCATGCCGTTTGTCGCGCTAGTCGTCGGCTGGCTGCTGATTCCGTTTATCATGCGTCTGCGCGTCACCAGTGCCTACGAGATTCTCGAAGCGCGGTTCGGGCTGAGCGTGCGGCTGGTCGGATCCAGTCTGTTCCTCACCCTGCGGTTGTTCTGGATGTCGCTGGTGATTTACGCCACGGCCGGCACCGTGCTGGTTCCCATCCTGGGGTTGTCTCCGTCGGCCGTTCCCTGGATCTGTGTGGCGTTGGGACTGGTGACGGTCGTCTACACTTCGCTGGGAGGCCTGCGCGCGGTGGTGCTGACCGACGTGCTGCAAACGGCGATCATGTTCAGCGGCGCCGCGCTAATTTTGATCGTGATCAGCGTCCAACTGGGCGGGGTCGGCCAGTGGTGGCCTCGCGCATGGCCGGCGCACTGGCAACCGCCCGTGTTCTGGTACGAACCCGGCGTGCGGTTCACGTTCTTCGGCGGATTCCTGTCGATGTTCACGTGGCATGTCTGCACCGCCGGTTCGGACCAGATGGCGATCCAACGCTATCTGGCCACGCGGGACGTCCGGGCGGCGCGGCGGATGTTCAACATCTCGCTGCTGGCCAATATGTTGCTGTGGCCTTTTCTGGCCGTCGTCGGCGTGGCGTTGCTGGCCTATTTCCACGCCCGTCCCCAGATGCTGCCTGCCGGGCTGACGGTTCGCGAGAATGCCGACCAGCTGCTGCCGGTGTTCATCGTTCGCGGCCTGCCGGCGGGGATCAGCGGCCTGGTCATCGCCGGACTGCTGGCGGCGGCGATGTCCAGCCTGTCCTCCGGTCTGAACTCGGCATGTTCGGTCATCACCACCGATTTCATCGACCGCCTGGGACGGCCGCGGGAATCCGAACCGCGCCACGTGCGGCGAGCCCGGTACGTATCGGTCATGGTCGGCATGATCGTCGTCGCGTTAGGCGCTTTGGTGGGGCAAGTCGAAGGCAACTTGCTGGAACTGTGCTACAAGATCGCCAATCTGCTGTCCGTGCCCCTGTTCCTGCTGTTCTTCATGGCCATGTTCGTTCCCTGGGCCACCTCGTTCGGCACGCTGACGGGCTCGGCATGCAGTGCGGCGGTGGCGGTGGCCATCGGATACTTCCAGGTGTTCGGGATCACGTTCATCTGGATGATGCCCGCCGCATTTGTCGCCGGCGCGGCAGCGGGCATGGCGGCCAGCCTGTTGCCGATCGGTCGGCAGGACGGTTACAAGATGCGATGAGCGGGCCATCAAGTGCGGGCTCGCGGAGGCCGAACGCGGGCCGAAATGAGCAAACATCCGTGGCCGTTCTCGACGACTTTCGCCTGTCCGCCTCAAGATGCAGGGAGTTGACATCGTGCTGAAATGGTCGCTTTCGTTCGTGCTTCGGGCCGTCTGTCTGGTTGCCGCGACGGGGTCCGTCGGCCTGCCATCGGTCGCGGCCGCCACGGCGCCGATTCCCGTTGCAGAGCGGCCGGCCTACGCGAGTGTGCGGATCGCGGGCGTGCCACACATCAAGCAGAAGCCCGATTTCTGTGGCGAAGCCTGTGCGGCGATGGTGTTGGCCAAGTTAGGCCACCGCATCAACCAGGATGACGTGTTCGACCAAGGGGGCGTCGATCCGGAATTGGGCCGCGGCTGCCATGCGAAGGAACTGGTTCGGGCGCTGACGCGGATCGGGTTCGGCACGGGGACCGTCTGGTACTCCGTCGCGGCGGCCCGGGCCGAGGCGGAACTCGAGTCGCACTTCCGGGCGATGCACGCGGACCTAGCCGCCGGCGTGCCGAACATCGTGTGCATGCATTACGATGAAGCGGAAGAAACGTCCGAGCATTTTCGCTTGATTCTCGGCTACGATTCTAAGACGGACGAAGTCCTGTACCACGAGCCGTCCCTGGCCGGCGGGGCCTACGCTCGGATGGAACGCCCGCAATTCCTTCGGCTGTGGCCGTTGAAGTACGCCGCGGATCGCTGGACACTGATCCGCCTGCGCCTGGTTCCCGGCACGATCCGCGACGTCCATTCCACGGCCAAGTTTACGGATGCGGATTATGCGCAGCGCGTAATGGCGCTCAAACGGAAAGCGCCCGAGGGCTTTGCCATCGTGGTGCAGAAGCCGTTTGTGGTGCTTGGCGACGAGCCGCTCGCCCAAGTCCGCCGCCATGCCGTCGGGACCGTCCAGTGGGCCGTCGATCGGCTGAAGCAGGACTATTTTGAGAACGATCCCGACGCGCTGATCGATATCTGGCTGTTCAAGGACCGCGAGAGCTACGACAAACACACCCAGGAGATCTTCGGCGATGCGCCGGACACGCCGTTCGGCTACTTCTCGTATCGGCACCAAGCGCTGATCATGAACATCGACACGGGCACCGGAACGCTGGTCCACGAGATCGTGCACCCATTTATCGCGGCCAACTTTCCCGACTGCCCCGCTTGGTTCAACGAAGGCCTGGCGTCATTGTACGAGCAGTGCGGCGAGTATCGGGGCCGAATCTGGGGTCGGACCAACTGGCGCTTGGCAGGATTGCAGAATGCGATCCGGCCGCCGCCGCCGCCGCAGTCCGAGAGGGCACCCGATGCCATCCCGTCGGCGGCTGCGCCCGACGGAATTCCGCCACGGAACGGGGATGCTGCGGTGCCCCAGGAAATCCGCGAGCGCAAGCCGTTGCCGACGTTCAAGCAGCTCTGCGGCACCTCGACGAACGAGTTTTACGGCGAAGACCCCGGCAGCAATTATGCACATGCTCGATACCTGTGCTATTACCTGCAGCAGCAGGGGCGGCTGCAGGAGTACTACCGGCGTTTTCGCCGCAACGTCCGCAGCGATCCAAGCGGGTACGAAACGCTGAAATCCGTGCTGGAAATCAAAGACGAGGAAGGCATGGCCAAATTCGAGGAAGCGTGGAAAGCATGGGTCTTGAAGCTGCGGTATCCGTAAGGCGTTTTTTAGCCGGCTCTCCTATGCCGCCAGCTTCCGCTGGTGGAAGCAGGTTTCCTCAACTTCCTCTTGAGCCGGCTTGAGCCGAAATTCTCGTCACGTCTTGAGACATTCCCCGTCACCAAGCAACGATGCGGCAAACGCGCAAATTGACAGGATGGGACAATTTTGGTAAATTCAGCCATCTTCTCGTCAGCTTCTTGCTTTGGATTTTTTCCTCATAGGTTTATTGACCGCGATCGTGAGTATAAGGGGCCCCAAACCGTGGTGAAACGTCATTATTACCAGGGCTTTACCCTGGTCGAGTTGTTGGTAGTCATTGCGATCATCGGGATCTTGGTCGCGCTACTCCTGCCGGCCATTCAAGCGGCGCGGGAGGCCAGTCGCCGGTCCAGCTGCAGCAACAACGTCAAGCAACTTGGCCTCGCGGTGCATAATTACCATGACACCTTCCGCGTTTTCCCGTCAGGATCGCTGTCGTCGAACACAATCAATTACTCGACCGCCAACTGGTGCAGCACCGGCAGCACGGGCCAGAGTCGAGCGCCGTGGACCGTGCTCGTGCTGCCCTTCATCGAGAAGTCGGCCCAGCACGAATTGTTCGACTTTCGCGTCGCGTTCACCTCGACCTCGAACGTGCCCGGCGTCGCCGTGAACCACGCCCAGTTTTCGGTGAACAACGCCAGTTACCAGTGTCCGTCGGATCCCAACTCCAAACTCGACAACAACAACGGCTGTTACTTTGGGGTTCAGGGCGGAGGCACCACGCCGAACTGCGTGACTCAAGCTCCCAGCCGAGTCTTCTTTGTCAACGGCGTGCTCTTCCACAACTCGGCGTGTGGTTTCTCCGATGTCCTCGATGGAACCTCCAACGTCTTCATGATCGGCGAGACGAAGTACTGCCTGACGCGAGGCGGGCGTTCCGACGGGTTTCACGCGGGGTGGGCCGCCGCCACGAAACTCGACGGATTTGGCATGCCGCTCGTCTTGGCGGCCGCCATGCTGCCCATCAATTCGTATCCATACCATGGAGGGAATTCGGATACCCTGAACTATCAAACGCGGATGTTCGGCAGTTTCCATCCGGGCGGCTGCCATTTTGCTTTGTGCGACGGTTCCGTTCGCTTCGTATCAGAATCACTCGACATCAACGTATATCAGCAAGTGGCCGTGCGCGAGGACGGTCTGCCTGCCGGAGGGCTGCCGCAATGAACCGAATCGATGCGCACGCGTTTTCCTGGATGCTGCTGGTCGTCGCGACCCTGTTGACGATGGCTGGGTGCGGCGGCACCGAAGGTCCGCCTCGCTACGACTTGGAAGGATCCGTCCAGTACGACGGCCAACCGGTTCCCGCCGGGGAAGTCTTCCTGCAACCGGACGCGGCGGGAGGGAACGCCGGTCCCGGCTCGCTGGCCCTGATCGAGAACGGCCGTTATCGGACCGATCGAGGCAAAGGCATTGTGGGTGGCCCGTACGTCGTCCGCATCCTCGGTTTCGACGGCGTCCCGGCCGGCGATTCGACGGTCGGAAGCAGCCTCTTTCCGCAGTACGAGGCGCACGTCGACTTTCCTAAGCAGGCGACGACGTACGACTTCATCATCCCGCGTGCAACGGGGCGCGGTCCCTGACGGCAATTCGGGACTCGCGCGACTTGGTTCGATGAGCCGTAACTGTCCGCCTGGAGACAAGTCAGGCCATCTCCGAGCTTGTCTCGGGGGAGCCATGATTTGCACCAGCGACGCCCCGGCAAACGCCCCCTCCCCTTTCTTCCCTGCCGCCGCACCCGCCGCTTCGCGGCAAGTGCGGCGGCAGGGAAGGAAGCCTTTCCGGGGCTTGTTGTAGTGCATAATCACCGCTCCACCGACGCGAGGTCGGCGGGGACGGAAGTGCTTGATCTTTGGGGTGTTACACGCTTCTGCCGCGCAACATGGCGCGGTGCCGCTATGGGTTTGCTTCCAGGATCCTCAAGCCGAAGATGCCGCCGGCTGTCGCTCCTGGTTCGGCTTGAAATTTGACGGTGATCTTGGTCTTGCCTCGCATGAGGTCCTGTGGGATGGGGTACTCGACGTCGAAGAACTTGCCGGGTTCGTTCCGCAGCAAAGTCTGGTTGCCGATTTTTTGGCCGTCTACCAGGATGTCGAACCGGCGCGTGCCTTCTTCGCTGCCCCAGTAGGTGACATGCACGGTCTGAGGGACATTGGGCTTGATTGCCAAGTGGTAGCTGAACCAGCCGCCGTCCCAGGCGTGGCGCCAGACCCGGTTCTGGAAAACGCCGCTGCCGGCACCCTGACCCTGCATGCCGTGCTCCCGCTCGGATTTCGCTCGGCCGATTTCGACCTTGTCCACGGTGCGTGGATCCAGATCCGGGCGCGGTACCGGCACGGGCAGCGGTGCTTCTTCGGGTGGCGGGATCGCGACAATCTTCGCAGGGTCTTCGATGATCCAGACTTCAGAACGTCCGCCGCGATTCAAGCGGGCAAAGTTTGGGATCGCCTTGATCCCGTCGCCCTCGATCGCCATCACACCTCCGAGCAACTCTGGCTGCCATACCGCCTGGAGCGCGACGTCCGGCTTCAAGATCAGATCGTCGACGGGAGCCGCCTGGTCTACGTCCTCGACACTGTAAGTCAACGAGCCGCGCTGCAAGGCCACTCGCCCGCGATTGGCCAATACCCGCTCGTCACAATGGACCCGCTGTACGTCCAGCGGCAAGGATAGGTTGACCGTGTCGCCTGCTTTCCACGTGCGGCGAAGGCTGACGTACCCCTTCTCCACGGCCAACGATCGCGGTTCGCCGTTGACGCTCACCGCGAACTTTCCGGCCACATCGGGCGCGGCGGTGTACAGCTCGCTTTCAGTCCGATGGGGGACCCGGATGTTCAGCGTGAACTCGACTGCGGCGGCCGGCTGAAACGTTACCCGCACCTCGCCCTTCCACGGATACTCCGTTTCCTGGCGAATGCCCAGCGACGTGCCGGCGAAATTCGCAATGCTCCCGTGGCTGGCGACGAAGTGGCTCAGATACAACGTATCTCGGGCCGAGTTCGTCGAGTAGATCAGGTCTTTGATCGCAATCAGCGCCCGCGGGATGTTGCCCACGCAGCATGGGCAGCCGTGCCACGGATACCGAGCCTTGTCAGAGGCGAGCGGATTCTGATAGAAGAAGTTCTCGCCGCTCAATTCGACGGCGCCCAAGAGGTTGTTGTACAACACCCGCTCCTGTACGTCGTGATAATGGGCATCGCGGTGCAGCCGGTGCATGCGATCGGCCCAGAAGCTCAGTCCGCAGCCGGCGCAGGACTCGCAGTAGCCGTCGTTTCGCAGATCGTAATCATGGGAGAAGGCTTCGCCCCGATGCGACGCGCCGACGCCGCCGGTCAGGTAGTGCTTGCGGTGGATGGCATTGGCCCAGATCCTGTCCGCGGCTTTGCGATAGGCCTCGTCGCCCATCAACAAGGCGATATCCGCCATGGCCGTGTAGAAGTAAGTCGCTCGTACCGCATGCCCTTCTGCGTTGGTCATCTCGACGGCGGGAATGTTCGATTGGTCGTACGAGTTCGGCTGGATTTCGTGCTGATGATCCAGGAAGTATTTGGCCAACTGTGCATATTTTTCCCCTGCGCCGTTTCCTTCCACTTCGTTGACCAGTCGTGACAGGCGGCAGAGGGCATACTCCAAGCCCGCATGGCCGTTCTTCCAGGTTCGCTTCGGCGGCGGGCCGAAAGTGTTGTGCAGGTGATTGGCGCACCTGAGGGCGGCCTCGTACAGCCGGCGATCCTTACCGGCGGTGATCTTGTAGTGGGCGACGCCCATCTCGAGAAAGTAGCCCATCACGTAAAACTCGTGCCAGCCGATATTGCTGTAGTGCGGATGGCCGTTGACCGTGTGGAACGAATGGATGTAGCCGTCGGGCAGCTGGGCCGCGAGGATGATCGGGATCCACTGCTCGACCTTGGCGCGAAGCGTTTCCTGCGCCTGGGCCAGTGCGGCGTCGCCTTCCGGATCGATGGCCAGGGCCAGACAGATCGCTTCCATCGTGTTGTAAACGTAAGCGTCACTCCAGGGCGCGCCGGTGTACTTCCCATGCGGCTCGCCGCGGATCGCCTGGGCGGTGTGGACCAGGTTCAATAATTCCTGTCCGGCGCCGCCGGCTTCCATCTGCCGGATGCAGTGCGGCAGCCATTTCTCGCTCAGCCGCTTGACCTGCTGTTTCCAGAATCCACCGAGTTGGATCTGTGGGAAATCGACGGGCTCCAGAGCTTCCTGTTCCGCACGGCACGCAACCGTGGCGAAACTGCAGCAGGAAAGGGCTGCTGCGAGAATCAAGGCGATCTTTTTCATGATGGGGACTCCTTGGGATCGTCGGGGCGCCGGAACGATGTTATTCAACACGAATCTCGACAACGCCGCAAGAAATCGGCGGCAGCGTGAAGCGCAGCGCCGGGCCGTCTTGCCGCACGGCGGCCGGTTGAGGCTGGATGGCGTCGCGGGTGGCCAGCGTATTGCGGGCGGCCAAGTCGCCGGGGGCGATCAACTGCAGCGTCGCCTTGCCCGGGATTCCACTTGCCAACTTCACTTCCACCTGCACGGCCTCGTCTGAGGGATTGACCGCTTTGACGTACACCGTCTTGCCGTCTTCGGATTTGGTCGCCACGGCGTTGAGCGGGTCCGTCCGGCCCTCCAAGGCGATCCGCTGCGGGGCGTAGTGCTCGCGCCACAGCTTCATGACCACATAGTTGGGCGCTGCGAACCAGGTACGATGATCGAAGTTGACGAACGCATTATCCCAGGCACTGGCCGAGACGTGGCGGAGAAACAGCGCCGGGCCGCCGATTTCCAACGCGTCGCCGCACCGTTCGAAGGCGTTCAGCAGTCCGCCGCAATACAGCCCCGTCCGCCAGTCCGTGCTTTGCGCGTTCCACTCCGAGACGTAGATCTTCAGGGCAGGATTCTTCGAGGCAGCGATCAAGTCGGCCGTCTTGCGAAAAAACTGTTCGTACGCCCGCGGGCCCTCGGCGTAGCGGTCCGGGTTTTCGTAGTGGTGGATGCTGAGATAGTCGACCTGGTCGGCGCAGCGTTCGATCAGAACGCGATTCCACGCCAAGCCGTTGCCGCCGTCGCCATAGCCGGCACTGCCGCAAGCGGCCAACTTGATCGACGGGTCGGCCTTGCGTATCGCCGGGGCAAACCGATTGACCCACTCGGCGTACGTCTCTGCGCCTTGATGCCACGTCTCGTTGTCGATCTCCCAGTATTTGACGTGGTACGGCTCCGGATGGCCATTGGCAGCTCGAACTCGGCCCCATTTCGATTCGGCCGGTCCGTTGCAGTATTCGATCCAATCGAGAGCTTCTTGTAGGAAGTCGTTGTCCGGCACATCCCGGTTCCATTGGGGCGTGCCGATATTGATGACGATCAGCGGCTCCGATCCGACGCGGCGGCACATCGCAATGAACTCGTCGGTCCCGAACGAATTGACCTCCTTGTCGTCCCACATATTCTTCGGGTGCGGCCCGCGTTGGTGCTGAGGCCCGATGCCATCTTTCCAGCGATAGGGGGAAGCGAAACAACCGCCCGGCCAACGGATGATCGGCGGTTGCAGCTCGGCGATGGCCTGCAGCAGGTCGGGCCGATAGCCGCCGGCCCGCCGCCACGACTCTGGCATCAGACTCACTTGATCGAGCCAGATCCGGCCCGGTCCGCGGACGCCGATTTGAAGTTCCGCGTGATCCGAAGAGGCCGTGGGCTTCAACTCCACGGCGAACTCCTGCCACTCCGCCGAAGGGGCCGCCAGGGCCTGCTCGTGCAGAACCTTGTCGTCGGCCACCAGTCGCACGGCCAGTCCTCCCGCGGCGTCGCCGCGAGCCCAGATGGAGCCGCGGTACACTTCGCCGGCGCGAATGCTCAGCGGTTGCTGCACCAGTCCGCCCCCTTCGCCGGCCGACTCGATGTGCCGGCACTGGGCCCCATTGAGCGAGTTGTCCGTCGAGACGGCGACTTTCGCATTCCCGAACGGACGCCAGGCCGGTGCGACGCCGGCTTTGTGCTTGGGCAGCGATGGGAGTCCCTCGTGCAAAACTTTGCCGTCCAGCGACGTCACCTGGAAGTTTCGAAATTGCGTCTGCGTCGCCCAAGTGCCCACGCCGGTTCGGCCGCGGACCGGGCCCCGGCCGTCGTCCGTCCAGTCGATGACCAGTTCATCGTCGAGCCAGAATTGGACGCGCGGCCCTTCGCACCGGGCGCGAACGCGATACCAGCGGGCGGTCTCGATCTGGCCGTCGTGACGCCGAGTGACCGCGTTCCAGCGAGATTGACCCTTAATCCCGCGTTCCAACGCGTGGCCGGCATTGCCCCAGCCCCCGAAGTTGGCCCAGTAGAACTCCTTGGCGTTCAGCGCCCGCACGAGGATCAAAAAACCTTCCTCACCGCCCGTCTTGCGGGCTTCGACGGTGAATTCGTAATCCGTCCACTGGGGATCGCCGAACAGCAACCGTACGTCCGCCGCCGCGCCTTCCTGGGCCACGCAACCGTCCTGCAGCGTCCAGGCCGCGCCGGCCCCGCCGCCCTCGAAGCTGCGATCCCAAACCAACTCGCCCCACAGCCCGCCGTTGCAGGAGTGGTAGATGTGTTCGAGAAAGTGACCGTAGACCATCTCGTCGACGCGGTTGACCACGCGGTCGGGATGCACGGTCAGCGAAACGTCGGCTGCGGGCGCATGGGCCGCCAAGCGCGCGATCAGCAGACAGGAAAACAGGATGCGTCGGATCATCAGCGGAATTCCTTTCGGTTAGGTGGGTGACGGCCTAACATACCATCCGCGCTCCGGCCCCGCTATCACAATATTGCGCAAAAATCTGTTACAATTGCGCAAGCCGGACGAAGGACGAAGGACGAAGGACGAAGGGCGAAGGACCACTGACCACTGACCATGCGTACCCCTCCGAAAGTCGCCCTGCTCATCGAAACGTCGCGCGGATACGGCCGGCAGATGCTGCAGGGCATTGTGCGCTACGCTCGCCTGCACGGCCCGTGGGGGTTCTACGTGACGCCGGGCGACTTTGAACAGGCCTTACCGAAGATGCAACAGTGGGGCGGCACGGGGATCATTGCCCGGATCGAGACGCCGCAGATCGCCCGGGCCGTCTTGCGCTCGGGGTTGCCGACGATCGTGCTGGATCTGCCGGAGCGGCAGTCGCAGCCGGGCCGCCCGCTGGCCCGCTTCAGCGAAGTCGCTTCGGACTCCGTCCAAGCCGCGGCGATGGCTGCCGGGCATCTGCTGGAACGCGGCTTCCGGCATTATGCCTTTGTCGGGACCGCCGGTCGCGTGTGGTCCGACCGTCGCCAAGCGAGTTTTTGCCAAACGGTCGCAGCGGCGGGATTTGCCGTCCATGTCTTTCCGGCACCGGCGTCGTGCCGCGAGCGAGTATGGGAACGCGAGCAGCCGATCCTGGCTCAGTGGCTGGAACAGTTGCCCAAACCGCTGGGGCTGATGGCCTGTAACGATGATCGCGGACGCGAGGTACTGGAGGCCTGCCGGGCGGCGGGAATCCGCGTGCCGGAGGAGTTGGCCGTGATCGGCGTCGACAATGACGAATTGCTGTGCGACCTGGCCGACCCGCCGCTGTCGAGTGTGGCGTTGAACGCAGAAGGCGTCGGATACCGGGCGGCAGGCCTGTTGGACCAGCTGATGCGCGGCCGGGTCCGCAAGCCGCAGCGGCTGGTGGCCGAACCGCTGCACGTGGTCACCCGGCGGTCGACGGAGATCGTGGCGATCGACGATCCGGAGGTGGTTGCGGCCCTCCGATTTCTGCACGACCATGCCGCCGAGCCGATCCGAGTCGAGGACGTGCTGCGACAGATTGCGATTTCCCGCCGGAACCTCGAATTGCGGTTTCAGACGGCCGTCGGCCGGACACTCCACGCCGAGCTACAGCGAGTGCGGCTGGAACGGGCCCAACGAATGCTGATCGAAACCGATCTGCCGGTTCCCGAGGTTGCCCGGACCGCAGGCTATAGCACGGCCTGCTATTTCATCCAAGTCTTCCGCCGAGCGCACGGAACAACCCCGGCCAAGTATCGCCGACAGCTGCGAACGGGCGCCTGAACGGAACTCACTTCGCCGCCGGCTTCGTCGATCGTCACCGCAGCCCCGTCCCGCACCGTCAGATTCTCGCGGCTCTTGGCAGCGTAGCGCAATCGCGACAGCTCGCGCAGCGGCCGGCTGCCTTGATACGCAACCCGAAGCGTAAGCGAGGATCGGCTGCCATCCGCGACTCGGCCTCGCTGACGCTTCGCGGTTACGATGCCGCATCCGAACCCGAAAGCTAAGACTCGCTGCTGGAAAAGTGAACAGATATTTCGGTCTTTCGTACTCGTACTCATCTTTCGTGGCCGGATCGAGCAACGGCTCGGCTTCGGTTGGCATATCGTAGCGGCGCTGATAAACTGATGCCATCGCGGTCTCAGAAACAAGGAAACCACTGCCGTGAAGACAACGCTCATCTTCGCCCTGGTTGCTGCAACCTGCGCGGCCCCGCTTGACGGGGCAGAGGATCGCCTGGCGCCGTGGCGCGGCGGCGTGCAATTGCAGCCGGTTGCGGCACGGGACGGTCGGCACACGATCCACTCGTACTTCAACACGTGCCCGGAAAGTCCGGACAGAGAATGGGTGTTGTTCTTTGCTTCCACGATGTTGAACGGGCAGCGCGGCGAGGTCTGCATCCGCAACCGAGCCACGGGGGAAGAGCGGATCCTGGCTCGCGGCCTCGATACGGAGGACGCGCACCGCGCGGCTTGCCAGCAGTGGGTTTCCGGCGGTCGCCGCGTCGTTTATCACGGCGAACGCGAGGGCCGGTGGTTCACCGCGGTCGTCGATGTTGAAACCGGGATGGAACGGATCCTGGCACGCGATCGGCTGGCCGGCTGGAGCCAACCTCATGCCGACATTGTTCCGCTGTACGGCCTGCATTGGGAGTTAGGCTCGCCGGGCGACCTCGAAGTGGTGAATGTCGCGACGGGCGAAATCCGGACTGCAATCACGGCGGACGCACTGAAACAGGCGTATCCCGAGTTTTTGACAAAACTGTTTGGCGACAAGCCGGTCGCCATTTTCTTTCCGGTCCTCAGTCCCGACCTGAACCGCGTCTTCTTCAAGCTCGCCACGCCCGCCGGCGGCGACGCCCGCAGCAAGCAGGCCAGCACGCGGCTGGGCATGGTGTGTTACAGTCTGCACGATCAACGCTTTCTTCGCGCCGAAAATCGATGGGGCCATCCGGCGTGGCATCCCGACTCGCGGACCATCATCGAAGCCGGCCATCTGTTGATCGATAGCAAGACCGGGGCGACGCAGCGCATCCCCGACCTGCCGTCGCTGCGCGGCGCACATCCCTCCGCCAGTCCCGACGGGACGCTGATCGTGGCCGACACAACGCTGGACCGCTTCGGCGGAACGGAAAAAGAATGGGGCGTGGTCGTGTCCGACATTCGCGGCGGGGGGCACGTGATCGTTCACCGCTTCGACAATTCCGGCGGCGCACGGTCGTGGCGTCGCGCACACCCGCACCCCGTCTTCAGCCCTGATGGCCGCCGCATCTACTTCAACGTCAGCAGCGGCCCGTGGACGCAGTTGTGGGTCGCTGAACGCGGTGGAGACTAGGTTATAATCATGTGGGCCGGTGGATGAGGAAGTTGAACGCCTACCCGGGTTCGGCGCCCGATTGGACGATCTGGAGGAGGGAACGGCCGTGTCTTTCTACACCGGCTGGTACGCCGAACGCAACGACATCATCGTCGACCGCGTGGTCCAGCGACTCCGCCACAATACCATCATCGACATTGCCGCCGGCTCGACTTATCTGGCTAGACGGTTGCTGGCGAGGCCCGAAATCACACGCTATGCCTGGAACGATCTGAACCTCTCCATCCTCAATGGTTTTGGCGAGAACGAGAGCCGTTTTGAGGTGTGGCCGTTTGACGCCAACCAGCCGCCGCTCATGGATGCTTGGGACGTCGTGATCTGCGTCTCGCTCGAACACCTGGAACACGACATCAGGCTGCTGGAGGGTGTCAAGCCGGGCGCGTTTCTCGCCTTGGGCAGCCCGAACTTCATGTGCAAAGGCCATGTTCGATCGTTCAAATCCCGTCGCGAATTTGGCGCGCGATACGAGGCTTACGTTAACATCGAAGAAATTGCCGAGTTGAATAATGGCAACCTGCGAAAATTCGTCTTGTTTGGGGAAAAGAAACCGAGAGGTATATAGATGACGACGAGCGAAGGTGACTGGAGACTGAACAAACGGGAGTTTCTGAAATCCGCGGCCGTGGTCGGCGCCGGCGTTCGAGCAATCGACGGAGCAAGTCACAGCCGTGGTCCAGGCGGCTAGAAGGGTGTGGTTGGCGGGTGGGGAAGACGGGGAGGCGCGGGGAACCAAAGCTAGCAAGATAGAGTTTGAGAGTCTGCGTCGGTACGCACATCACTCGCCCGCCTGCTCCAGAATGCGGCGACGAAGAGCGTCCGCGAGGAAGAACCCCAAATCGCCGCTCAGACGATTCAGGAGGGGCCGGATTTCGCGAAGGAAGCCGGCTCGCTTGGCACGCAAGAGAACGCCCGCGGTACCGAGTGGCACCAGGCCCCTGCCAGTCGCGCTGGGTGGGCCAGTTCGTCGACGACTGCGGGAGGAATGACGACGGTCACGAAGAGCCGCTCGAGGACCGTCAGTTGTTCCAGAAAGGCAAAGGCACGGATCGGCGACGGGTCGCTGACAACGATCATCCCGGAACCCCCAGCCGATCCATGGCGGCCAGTTCATGGTCGGCGGTGACTTCGTACAGCGAAATCCCACGTCCAAGAAGTTCCGCTTCCATCTCGACCCGTTCGAGGCCCGCCCACTGAGCTGCTTGCCAAAGGCTCAGCCGGCGCATCCCGAACAGTCGGCATGCAATCTCCACCCGGGCCTGGTCCTCCGAAAGACCCGCCTGTTCCAACACGGAATCGGGAATCATCAGCGGTATTGGTTCTGTGCTCTGTCAGTGCGAACAACGGTCAGGACTCAACACTTGATATCTTACTGCCCAGCGGGCTCTGAGACGAGACCACAGTGGCTGGCTTGGCTGGCTGGCCCGGCGGACGGAACAGGATTCTATCACGTGCAAATCAGGCCTTGCCGATGGTGCGGGTCTGGGGATCGTAGGTGGTGCGATGGCCGTTCCGGTAGGACTCGACGGCCATCAGGCCGACGACCGAGTGCAGGTAGCCGGCCTCGATGGAGGCGCGGGTCGGCTTGCCGGAACGCAGGCACTGGAGCCAGTCGAGGAAATGGTCGGGCGTGTCGATCGGCTTGACGTCGTTGACGCCGCGGATCGCTCCGTCGCGTTTCGGACCGCCTTCGGCCGTGTAGTTCGGCGCGCTCAGGTTGTCCAGCACCAACTGGCCTTTTTCGCAGAAGAAGCGGGTGCGGCTGCCGCCGCTGTTGCCGAGGTTGCTGGAGTAGGCAGCCATGAAGCCTTCGGGGTAGACCCACAAAGCCTCGACGTGGTCGGGGCAGGTGAAATGGTACTCGTCCTTCCAGGTGAAGATGCCGCCGTTGCAGACGCAACTGGCGGGGAACTGCGCGCCGGTAATGTAGCTGTACAGATCGATGAAATGGCAGCCGAGATTGGTCACCGGTCCGTCGGTGTAATCGAGATACCCGTACCAGCCGGTGAGAACGTCGGCGGAAAACGGCCGCTCGGGAGCGTTGCCGAGGAACTCCTTCCAGTCGACGTCCTCCTTCCTGACGTCGGCCGACTTGGGAAGGTGGGCCTTGACGTAGCCGTACCAATAGGGCTTGGTGCTATTGCGGCATTGCTCGATGCGAGAAGCCTTGCCCAACTGGCCGGATTTCCAGAGCTCGTGGCAGCCCGTCATCACGGGCAGGCTGCGGGTCTGGGTGCCGACCTGGACGACGATCTGCGCGGCCTTGACGGCGTCGACCGCGGCCGTAAGCTCCTGCATGTTTCTCGCCATCGGCTTCTCGACGTAGACGTGTTTTCCGGCCTTGGCCGTGGCTTCCAACTGGATGGCGTGGTGGTGGTCTGGCGAGGCGATCATCACGGCGTCGACATCCTTGCAGGCCAGGACGTCGCGGTAGCTGGAGAATTGTCTCACCTGGGTGCCGTACCACTCTTTGCACATCGCGGCGGCTTCTTCGCGCGCCAGCCGCCAGGGATCGCTCACGGCAACAAACTCGGCGTTCTGCTCCGCATCGTGCTTATGCACGCCGGCCATGTGCGCCAGCCGGCCGCGCCCCCCGCAACCGATCTGGGCAATCCGGATCCGATCGTTGGCGCCTGCGATGCGGGCGTAGCTGCGCGCCGTGAAGGTCAGCGCCGTTGCGCCGAGAGCGGCCGTCGTTACGAAATCGCGTCGTGTCAAGGATGTCTTCATTGCGATCTTTCTCCTTTGCGGTTGAAGCTACTCGCCAGCCCCGGGGACACCACCAAGTGATAGGAAATCTGATTCCCGACCAAGGGCCGAGCATAGCCGGGGAAGCTTGGTGAAGCAACGGGGTGCGTAAGCCCCTCGATCCGATCGACGGCCCCGTATTCCTGCTCGAGAGCGTCTGAGACCGGCAGGTCGTCTGCTAACCGAAGTAGCCCAGTTGCTTCAGCGTCTCGGCGACGTGGGGGTAGATGCGCATGGCGTTGCGGAAGTAGATTTTCTCCAGGACTTCCTGGGGCAGGGCCAAGCCGCGGAGCTTGCATTCGTCCCGGATGCCGCTGGGTAGCTCCTTGTCGGTCTCCAATAGGTCGAAGTACCGCTGGTACTGCGGCACCTTGTCGCGAACATCGGGAAACTGCTTGTCGAGCACGGGCGCGAACCACTGGCTGGCCATGTCGGTGCCGAAGAGGATGCGGTCCGCATCCTCGATCATGAATGACCGCAGGTTGTCGCGCCCCACGGCGTGCAGTAAGACGGCCGTCGTGGCCAGGTCGCCCCCCTCTGTCGAACTCGGTCGGCGTGGGCGGTTCGTGGAAGGCCAGATGCCCGTTGAACCCGATCCCGGCATAGGCGACGTCCACGCCGCCCCACTCGGCGACTTTCCTGTCGACCGTATCCAGATCTGCCGGGTTGGAGAGACCCAGCTTTCCATGCGGAAACCACACGTGGCTGCGGCCTTTGTCGGCAAAGCTCCGACGGATGAAGCCCTGGAAGCTGAGGGGATGGGATACCGGAAGGATCCGCGTGTTGTCCGGCGCCACGTACTCGTCCATGTCAGGGCCGCTTAGTGAGATTTCGCTACACTCACCCGCGGCACGCCGAGGCAAATCCTGAAGCCGTCACGGGAATCGGAGTAGGTGACGCCGTGGATTCCCAGTCGAACCGCGCAGCGAGCGTTGCCTGGGACATCGAAGTAGTTTCCTCCCCGGCAAACGGGGCGTGACACGGTACGCAGTTTCGCGTCTTCATAATAGACGTCTTCGTGTCCGCCTTTCGGGTCGAAGTGGTCCAGGACGAATTCCCAGACGCCGCCGCAGATGTCGGCCAGACCGAAACCGTTGCGGCCCTTTTCACCGTAATGGTCCACCGGCGAGCGGAAGGCAAATCCGTCACTCCATGGCGCGTTGGCAAGCGGCCAGATTCTGGTTCGGCCCGGCAGAAAATCGACGGCGGAGATGTTCAGCCTGCCCTCGCCGTCATCGAGGATATTTCCCCACCAGAAATAGCTGCTATCGCGGCGACCGCCACGACAGGCGTAGGCCCACTCGGCTTCGGTGGGCAGGCGGTATTCCAGGCCCTTCGGCAAACGGCCGGCAGCGAGTTCTCTTTTCGTCAACCATTCGCAGAACGCTTTCATGTCGTTATAGCTCACGCACACGACGGGATGGCTGTCAAGTTGCGGAATGCCGAAATTCGGATCGCGCCAACTCTTGTCGGCCATCGGTTTCCAGGGATGCACCACCTTCACGGCCAGTTGATATCCCGTCCATTGCAGGTCAAGGCATTGCGTCATGCCTCCCGGCTTCTCGGCATCGGTAACGTAGCCGGTCTCCTCGACGAAGCGTTTGAATTGCCCCACGCTGACTTCCGTGCGTCCCATCCAGAAGCCGTCCTTGACCCGCATCGGCCTCGCCTCGCCTTCGTAGGTCTCTCGCGCGGTTCCAGGCTGGGCGCCCCCTTCGATTCCAGTGGCCCAAGCGCGCTCTTCGGGCGTACTGCCCATCATGAACTCACCGGGCGGAATGTAAACCACTTCAAGACTCACGTCGCCGCCCAGATCGAGCAGCTTCGCCGCGCCTTTGGCTGGCTGTTCGCCGCGTGCCAGGTCGACGGCGAGGCCGCCAATCATCGAGATAAGTGCCAGTGTCAATGTCGGTGTGCACAAGATGCTGGAACGATTCATCGGCGGTTCTCCCTTCGGAAAGCAAAAAGCACCAACGGGTTTAACGAACGGGCGGCCTCGATGCAAGCCCCCGACGACAAGTCATCCCCACCAAATTTTGTACGGAACGGTGGGCGTGATGCAAGCAGTCTGAAGCGAAAAGGCGGGGTCATTTTCTGGACGGCCCTTCGGGTACTTCGCACAAATGCCTCCCGACCCCCGTCGTACTGACCTGAGCCAGGGCTTTGTACCGTTGTTCGGGCTTGCAGGCGGGGTTGGTGTTATTAACGGCGCGAAGGCGGACGCTCCGCGCCCCGTGCAAACGATGTTGTTGCTCTTGGATCCGCCAAACTCGAACAGCCCCAGGTTCGGCCTGGTCCAATGGATGCCGTCCTTAGCTTTCCGCGCAACAGACGACCGACCGTTAAGCGAAACGCGTCCTGCTTTCTTCGCTGTCACGCTTTCTTCGCCGGTGACCGGTTGATCCGGCTCGCGTGCGTACGCACGGCGTGAGCAGCGTGGTCGTCTGTCAGGTTGAACAGCATGTCGCGTGTGGGCTTCTGGTGCGGGCCGCGCGGCTTGCTGTCTTCGGTCGCGAAGACGTGCTCGTCATATCCGCGCTCTGTGGGCCGGAGACCTTTCATACGGGCTGGGGGCCATTTGCCTACTACCGGAGTCACCCTGCTATTCTCCATTCGCCGTCGAAAGCTCTGCTTGTTTCAGGACAAGCTGCGTCGCGTCTTCCGACAGATCGGGCGGATAGCCATACCGCGCCAACAGCCGTCGCACCTGCCGCCGCAAGTCCGCACGGACCGATTCGCGTTGCGCCCAATCCAGCTTGGGGAGTCGCTTCACCATCTCCGCAAGTTCCCGCGACATCAATCGCAACGTGTTGTTCGCCATCGCCTTGCGTGCCGACTCGTTCTCGGCAATGGCATCATAGAACGCCGTTTCCTCGGTGCTGAGGCCGAGTTCCCGACCGTGGCTTTGCACCTCGCGCACCCACTTCGCGAGATCCAGCAACCGTGTAATCATCTCCGCAGTCGTGATGGCCTTGTTGGTGTAGCGCATCAGCGCGTCTTCCAGGGCTTCGCGAAACTTCTTGCTCTGGACCAAATTGGTTCGTTCGGTGCTGCGAATCTGATCGTTTAGCAGTTTGCGCAGCGTTTCTAACGCGAGGTTTTTCTGCTCCAATGCAGCCACTCGCGCTAGAAACTCCTCCGAGAAAATATCAAGCCGTGCATCTTCCAGCCCCGCCGCTGCGAACAGGTCGATCACTTCCCCGGCATCCACCGCCCCGCCGATGACTTGCCGGACTGCGGCGTCGATGTCGGCCCTGCCCCCTGCCGGTCCGCTCGATCCGCGATCGTCCGCCAATCGCTTGCGTATCATCGCTTGAACTCGCTGGAAAAACGCCAAATGCGGCGTGATGGGTTCTGCTTCGGGGTGCGGCACCACAAGAGCGAATGCCTTCGACAGTTCTTTCACCATCGTCCGAAATCGATTCCAGCCATCGTCCTGCTCGAACACGTGATTCGCCGCGCCGGCATATACCTTCAGTACCGACGACGGTACGGCGTTGATGGCTTGCACGTAATCGAAGCCATGGAAGAACGCTCGCAACTGCTCGAAGGCGGACTTCATCGCCGGCACCGCCTCAACCTGGACCTCCCTCACCGCGTCGCCTCGACCACCTGCTTGCGTGTAGGTCGCCAGGGCATCGGCCAGTTGGTCGGCCAGCCCCAGCAAGTCCACGACCAGGCCGCCCGGCTTCTCGCCGTACACCCGGTTCACGCGGGCGATGGCCTGCATCAGGCTGTGCCCCGCCAGCGGCTTGTCCAAGTACATCGTGTGCAAGGGCGGGCAGTCGAAGCCGGTCAGCCACATGTCGCACACGATCACCAGCCGGAAGTCGCTTGCCGGGTCCTTGAACCGCTCTGCCAGCCGCTTGCGAGCCGCTTTCGTTCTCCCGTGGCGGCGAATCGGCTCGATGAGTGGTTCGATTCTCCGCTGGTAGACGTCATCGGTCTCCCCGCGGCGCTGGGGAGGAACGCCCGCATCCATGACTACCTTGATGAAGCCGTGCGCGTCGTCGTCCGCGTGCCACTCTGGCCGAAGCTGCGTTATCCTAGCGTACAACTCCATGCAGATTTCGCGGCTCATGGCGACGACCATCGCCTTGCCTTCCATCGCGGTCCGACGCTGCTCCCAATGCTCCACGATGAATGCCGCCACGCGGTCGATGCGCTCCGGTGCGCCCACCAACGCCTCCAACGGCACGCGCACCGATTCGTCCAGATCCTCGCCTGTAGCCGATGCCTGTGCGGCCGAATTCAATTTTGCCTCTGCGGCAGCGGCGCCCGCTTCGTTCACCAGCAGCTTGATAATCCGTGACTCGTAGTAAATCGGCTTGGTCGCGCCGTCGTCCACGGCTTGGCGGATGTCGTAGATGTCGGCGTATTCGCCGAACACCCGCGGCGTGCTCCGGTCGTCTCGGTCCAGCGGCGTCCCCGTGAAGCCTACGAACGTGGCGTTGGGCAACGCCTCGCGCATCCAGCGCGCTCCGCCCTCCAAGAAACCGTACTGGCTCCGGTGCGCTTCGTCGGCCATCACCACGACATTCGCCCGGTCGCTGATCCGCCCCTGCGCTTCGCTGAATTTGTAGATGGTGGTGAAGATCACCCCACCCGATGCGCGATCCAGCAATTCCTGAAGATGCGCCCGGCTTTCCGCCTGCACGGGCTCCTGCCGCAGCAGCGCCCGTCCGCTGGCGAAGGTGGCGAAGAGTTGGCCGTCCAAATCGTTACGATCCGTTACCATCACGATCGTCGGATTGGCCAGTGCCGGTTCACGGATCAGCGCCCCCGCCAGCATCAGCATCGTGAGCGACTTGCCCGAGCCTTGCGTGTGCCACACCACGCCACCCTTGGCCGCTTCGGTGGTCGTGTTGACACCCGCCGGAGGCTTTAACGCCGCCAGCACCTTCGCACGGGTTTCGCGCACGGCGCGGAATTGGTGATAGCCCGCCACCTTCTTGGCCACGTTGCCGCGCTCGTCTTCCTCGAAGACCACGCACGAGTGCAGGTAGTCGAGCAGGGCCGCCGGCTCGAACACGCCATAAATCAGCGCCTCCAGCGTCGGCTCGCCCCCCGTCGCGGGACGCCACGGCATGAACCATTGCCGCCCGCTGGTGATCGTCCCGACGCGCGTCAGCAAGCCATCGCTCGCCACCAGCATCATGTTCGCCACAAACAAGTCCGGCGCGACGTCCACGTATCGCCCTAACTGATCGATCGCCGTCCCCAAATCCGCTGCTCCGTCCGTCGGGTCCTTCAGTTCAATCACTGCCAGCGGCAGGCCGTTCACGTAGACAACCGAATCCGGACGGATCCACTTCCCGTTGGCCGCAGTCACCGTCAGTTGGCGCACTACGACGAAATCGTTGTTGGCCGGACTGTCGAAATCCACCAACCGCGCCCGCCCGCCCCGGTTCTCGCCCGTTGCTCGGTCGCGGTATTCCACCTCCACGCCATCGGTCAGCAGGCCGTGCAGCCACCGGTTGTTCTCGATCAACGTCGGGTGCGGCGGACGCTGTACCGTGCGCACGACTTGTTCAACCACGTCGTATGGGAGTGAGGGGTTGAGTCTTTGAACGGCGGCCGAAAGACGCGTCGTAAGAACAGCAGCATCCGGCCCGGTTCTTTCGCCCGCGTCGTCCACTTCCGTGCCGCGCAGGCTGGCAAAGCCCTGCGCGGCAAACGAAGAGGCGGAGGCATATTCCACCGTGGATTCGTGAACGGTGAATTCGTGCAGATTCATGGGTTCTTGCCTTCGATGCGTTTGATTTCCCGATCGAAATCCGAGATGTATTCCGCGTCCTGCCGTTGGCGGTAGACCTCGTATTCCACCTCGGCTTTGAGTTTCGCCTCCAGCGCGCTCACTTTGCCCTTGTCCTGCAGAATCGGGTAGTTCGACAGCTCCAGGAAATCGTTCAAGAAGTTTACCCAATCGGCCATTTTCATCAGGATGCCCCGCTCGGCCCGGTTATCTGCCAAATCGAGGTAAGCAGACACAACCCGGTTTAGCTGCTTGATGTGCGCCTTGCTGAGGTAGTTTTTGGCCACCGTGACGTCGGACTTCAGAATTTTGCCGTCCGGCGTGTTTCCAGGTGGTCAGCCCCATATAGACCTTGGTCGCGTCGGCCGAGGCGTAGATCAGTTCCGCTGCCGTCTGGCCGGTGATCGCCCAATGCAGCTTGTTTTGGACGGTGGCGAAAAACTCCTTGGTCAGCGGGGCGTCCGCCCTGTAATCCACCGACAGGGCGTAGATGTCTGTGATTTTCTGGTAGAATCGTCGTTCGCTGGCCCGGATTTCCCGGATCCGCTCCAGCAGTTCGTCGAAGTAATCCTTGCCGAAGACCTGCTTGCCTTGCTTCAACCGTTCGTCATCCAGCACGAAGCCCTTGACGATGAACTCCCGCAGCGTCTTCGTCGCCCAGATGCGGAACTGCGTGGCCTGGAAGCTGTTGACCCGGTAGCCTACCGCGATAATGGCATCTAGGTTGTAGAACTCCACCTCGCGTGCCACCTCACGGTCGCCTTCGGCGCGAACTGTTTCCATTTTGGAAACAGTTGCCTCCCGAACCAATTCGCCCGACTCGAAGATGTTCTTCAGGTGCTTGTTGATGGCCGGCACCTTGACGCCGAACAGTTCCGCCAGCGCCTTCTGCGTCAGCCAGACCGTCTCGTCTTTGACGAAAACCTCGACCTTCACCGCCCCGTTCGGCGCGGTGTAGAGCAGGAACTGGTACTGGTCGCTCATGCAGTCATCCCTTCGGATTCAATCTGTAACGAACGAATGGTTTCGGATTCGGGCGGAGGTTCGTCACGCATGTCCACGTCGTTTTTTGCGGGATGCGGCAGTTGTTTCCAAAATGGAACATACTGGACCCTCCGCCACCCGAACCTCGCCGCTCAGGAGCTTCGGCAGCAGGTAGTCGCGCAGTTTGACAAGGATCTTCGATTCTTGAATTGCGGCGGACTGACGCGCCAGGAGAGCTTCGATCTTCGGAGCCACGGTATGTTGCGAACTCGGGAAGACCGGTACGCTCATCTGCCGTTGATCTTTCAAGGAGACATACGGCGCCATGTCAGTCTGCCCAGCGACGGCAGCGATTTGCGCCCCAAAATCGTCATCCTGCATCCAGCAATAGAGGATCGCGGGGTCCAATTGAGAGGGATCGAGCGATCGCCAGTAACAAATCTGTGGCGAATAGACAAATCGCTCGGTGTGCGCTGTAACACGGGCGAAGCGTCCGACTGTGCCCTTGGACGTGAACGCGATATCTCCGACACGACTTACCTTCCTGCCGGCTTTCGCAACGCTTTCCTCGCAAAGCCGTTCAGCCCGAGCGGTGTCGAATCCGTTATTCAGATTGCCGGCGCGAATGAACGGCAAGCCGCACTTGTCCATCTCCGAATTCTTGGCGCGGTAGCCATCACCGATCTCCAAGACGGCATTGCGAATTAACTCGGCGGCCTTGGCCTTCACCGGTGCGAAGTCCACGAACCACGCCCGGAAGATCGTCCGCGCGACCCGCTCCAGCGTTCGACTCGTCCGACGGTTCGACTCGATCTTGTCGTCCAACGCCCCCAGCACACCCGCGATGGCGCGCTGCTCGCGGAGCGGCGGCGTAGGGATCTCACAAGCCCGCAAGGAAGCCAAAGGTTGGCCAATTCCCGGCGTGCCAACCTGGGATGCATTGCGAAGGAGTTGATGTCGCCCGAAGGCAGATCGAAAGAAATAGTACAAGTACGGTGCGTCGAGCTTCGTGTTATCGCAGCGAAACTTCATCATGCTTGTGGAAAGCATCCAACGGCTTTCAGCGGGGCCGACCGCGAGCCCCACCTCACCGATCGCGCCCCGATGGGGGAAAACAATGTCACCTGGCCGTACAATGCACCTCGGAAATCTGGCTGCAGTTCTCTCATCTATATACACGAAGTCGCCATGAAAACCCGGACTATCCGTTAAGTTATTTCCACGGACTACTGGGATGCCGATTGTGGTGTAGACTTCCGCCTTAAGACTCGACCCAAACGGACCAATCGCAATAGCGCCGTCTTCGTCAGCAGCCAAGCTGCCTAGGGGAATGACGGGCCACGTTGAGCTTGGAATCTCAGGCATTGCCGATACCTCGCAGGCGAACTCGGACAGACCTTGTCAGCCGCTCCCCTTCGGAAAACTGCTCCTCCAACTCCGCCAGCAGCTTCGGGTACTTCACCTCGAATGGCTCGTCGTCGTCTTCCACTTCCTCGGCGCCTACGTAGCGGCTCGGCGTCAGGACGAAGCCGTGCTTTTCGATCTCGGCCAGCGTCGCAACTTTGCAGAAGCCGGGGACGTCGGCGTAGGCCCAGGGGCCGTGCTTGGCTTTGTTCCACGCGGCAGGCCGCGGTTCGCCGCGCCAGCGGCGGAAGGCGTACACAATGCGACCCGTGTCGGAATCGGGTGGCGGGTCGCCCTCCATGTCGCCGGAGAGCACGCGCAGGGTGCGGGTTTCCAGAGTCCCCAGCTTGCGGGCGTCGATAAACAGCGTCTCGCCCTCGCGTCCGCCGGGGCGTCCGCGTGCGCCCTTCCTGAGATTTTTGCCCGTTTTGTCGCGGGTCAGAAACCAAAGACAAACGGGAATGCCCGTCGTGTAGAAGAGCTGTCCGGGCAACGCCACGATGGCGTCCACCAAGTCGGCCTCGACGATGCGCCGGCGGATTTCGCCTTCGCCGCCGGTGTTGCTGGAGAGTGAGCCGTTGGCCATGACGAACCCGGCTACTCCGCCACCGCGCCCGTTGGCCGGAGCCAAATGGTGGATGAAGTGCTGAATCCAGGCGTAGTTCGCATTGCCGACGGGTGGGGCGCCGTAAGTCCAGCGGCGGTCTTTGCGCAGCAGGTTCCCGGACCAGTCGCTGACGTTGAAGGGCGGGTTGGCCAGAATGTAGTCGGCTTTCAGGTCCGGGTGCAGGTCGCGCAGAAACGTGTCGGCGTGCTGTTGACCAAGGTTCGCCTCGATGCCGCGGATGGCCAGGTTCATGTGTGCCAGACGCCAAGTCATCGGATTGGATTCCTGGCCGAAGATCGAGATGTCGGTCTTCCGACCGCCGTGGGCCTGCACGAATTTCTCCGACTGCACGAACATGCCGCCCGATCCGCAACATGGATCGTACACACGCCCCTTGTAGGGTTCGAGCATTTCGACCAGCAGACGCACCACGCCTCGCGGCGTGTAGAACTCGCCGCCGAGCTTGCCTTCGGCCGCGGCGAACTTCCCCAGGAAGTATTCGTAGACGCGGCCCAACGTGTCACGGGCTTTGGCGCGGTCGCCTTTGAAGCCGATGTCGGACACGAGGTCGATCAAGCCTCCGAGTTTCTCCGGCGGGATGCCGCGCCGAGCGTAGTCGCGGGGAAGCTTCCCCTTGAGGTTCGGGTTGTCGCGTTCGACGGCTAGGATGGCGTCGTCCAGCAGCGTGGCGATGTTCGGCTGGCGGGCCTGGGCTTGAAGGTTCGGCCAGCGCGATTCCGGCGGCACCCAGAAAACGTGCTCGGCCGTGTACTCGTCGCGACTTTCCAGGAGACGTTCAAGTTGCCGACCGGCGATGCCTTCTTTCTCCAACTCGACCTTCAGTCCCTCGCGGCGCGACTCGAACGCATCGGAGACGTACTTCAGGAACAACAGGCCCAGAACCACGTGCTTGTATTCGGCGGCATCCACCGTGCCGCGCAGCTTGTCTGCGGCGGCCCAAAGAGTGTCTTCAAATCCAATGCCCGCCTCGCCCGCTTCCGATTTCGCCACGGTGATTCTTCCTCCGATTATTCTGCCGACAACATCTCTACCTTCGACGAACGGGCCATGCAACAAGTACGTAGAATGTAGCAGAACCGGCAAACAAGTCCAGCGTGATGCATCTCTTGGGCTTGCTTGAGCACTTATTGCCTGCAGTCTCCGCGGATGACGGGCGTGGCCCTGCGCCTGTGGCACGGCTCACTCGCTCGCCGGCGGAAAACCGTGGTCCTGATCACGGACGAGTGCCGGCGAGCGCGTCAGCCGTGCGGGACGCGCCACGCGACGTCGCGTGCGGCGGCAGGCGACGTCGGCGCGCATTGCCCACTGCTGGGAATCGTGGAAAGCTCGTTGCGCAGGGGAGGTAGGCGAGACTCCCAGCAGTGCCACACGCACCCGCCGCCGCTTCGCAGGGCCCGCCCGCGAGCCTGGCCTGGACCAACTGGCCCCTGTTCACCGTCGGTCTCGTCCAGCGGGGCTATTCCGATGATGCCATTCAGAAAGATCCTCGGCGGCAACGCCCTCCGCGTCGCACGCGCCGCGTGGGAAAACCGCAGTGGGAAACGCGCCCATTTTCGTGATCATCGCTTAGGTCGAGAAGCCGGAACGTGCGGCGATCGCGACCGTCGAGAGATCGGTCTCCACCAGCAACCTGTCTCCACCAGCCACCCCTTGACCGCCCAATTCTACCGCCTTAGACTCAGCGCGCGTGAGCAACCGGATTTCCAACCAGTCCGTCGATGAATGGCGGCCTTTTTGATCGAGGAAGTTCTCATGAGGTTTTCTTTGTTCGCCTGTTGCTTGGCCGTGAGCTTGCTGACGGCCCTCGAATCCAGCCGAGCCCCGGCCGCCGAACAGGGGGAAACGGTCAGGCTCTGGACGTTCGATACCGATGGAGACCGGGAAGGTTGGACCGGAACGAATGGCCTGCAGGACGTGAGCGTCCAGGACGGCGTTCTTCGCGGAACGGTAAGCGGACGCGATCCGTTCATTGTCGTCTCCGGCCTGGACTTTTCGGCGCGCCCGTGGAACGTATTGCACGCGCGGCTGCGCATCGTTCAAGACGAACCGTTGCTGGAACGAGGCGGAGAACTGTTCTACGCCAATTCCGAGGAGGGACCGTTTGGAGGATTCTCCCAGGCCAAGACGAGCCAGTGGACCGCCGCGGACGCCAATACATGGCAAATCGTCAGAATTTATCCGTTTTGGAGCAAGGAAGGCAGCATCATCAAGTTGCGTCTCGATTTTCCCGCGCCCGCGGAAAACCAGATCAACAAAGCCGTTGTTGAGGTCGACTGGATCGAACTCGTCGACTTGAAACTCGAAAGTCAGCCGGCAATCGAACCGTCCTGGATTGTCGAAAACGGCGACATCGATTCCTGGCAGTCGCCCATGTTCTCCCTGGATGCGGAGAAGATCGGAAACTGGCTGACCATCAGCGCCTCGGTCGACGCTCCGCGATCCGTAGAATTCTCCTGGATGAACGGTCGGGGGGCCTTCTACTCGACGGCCGTCGATCTCAAGAAGAGCGCGACGGGGATATTCAACGTCGATCTGTCCAACAGCAAATACTGGAAAGGGCCCGTCCATCAATTCCGACTGCAAATTCTGCCCGACGCGGAATCGAAAGCCGCTGTGACGTTCCAAGCGGTTGCGGTTCATCCCCAACCGCAGGGCCCGGCGAATATCAACGTCATGTTCTGCGGAATGGAAGACGCCCTGGTCCGCGCCGGATATGAAACCGCGTTCTTCCTGGATCTGGTCAACTGCGGAGGCGACGACTCCCCAGCGTTGACGCTCGACGGTATGAAACTGCCCGAGGGCGTTTCGCTGATGGACGAGCAAGGCCGGACGACGATCGAACCTTTCCGAATCGGGGAACGACGCCGGATGCTCTTCCCCGTCCAGGTTGCCAAACCGGTCGAGGGAACGATCTCCTTCCGCCTGGCTGGGTCCGGCAAACGAGAATTTCCGGCGGTAGCGGTTGAAATTCCGATTTCCGTCTTGCCGTCGTTGAATCTGCCCAAGGCGGACTACGTGCCCGAACCAAGACCGGTAAAGTCGGAATATGAAATCGGCGCGCTGTATTTCCCGGGCTGGTATCACGGACATTCCTGGTCGCGAATCTGGAACCGCTGCCCCGTGCGACGGCCCTTGCTGGGTTGGTACAACGAGTCCAGTCCGGAAGTCATCGACTGGCAAATCAAATGGTCGGTCGAGAACGGAATCCAGTTCTATCTGGTGGACTGGTATTGGAACAAAGGTAACCGACACCTGGAGCATTGGATCAAGGGATTTCAGCAGGCAAGATACAAATCGTATCTCAAGTGGGCCATGATGTGGGCGAATCACAACGGCCCTGGAAGCCACAGCCTCGAGGATCAGGCAAACGTCACGAAATACTGGATCGACAACTATTTCAATACCCCTGAGTACTACTCGATCGACGGCAGGCCCGTCGTCATGATCTGGTCTCCCGAGGGGATGGACCGGGACGTCATCGCGATCGAAAAGCAGAAGGGCCGCGAACTCAAGAAGGGGGAAGGGGTCAAACAACTGCTCGACGTGTCCCGGGAAATGGCGAGACAAGCCGGATTGAAGGGGATCTATTTCGTGGCCATGAAATGGCCCGAGGCCTCGACCAGCGCCGCCGACATTCAATGGCTGGCCGACGCGGGATTCGAAATGACTTCCATCTATCATTTCATGGACGATGGAGGAAAGGCGATCACCCGTCGCAAGTTCAGCTTCGATCTGGTGGTCGAGGCATCCAAACCGTACTGGCAGAAACGGCACGAGACGGGGATTCTTCCCTTCTTGCCGAACCTGTCAACCGGCTGGGACGACCGTCCCTGGAACGACCATTGCTGGATCGCGGATCGGACGCCGGACAAATTCGCGGAGATCTGCCGACAGTTTCAACAGTTCTCGAAAGAGACCGGGATCAAACGGGCAGTGCTTGCCCCCGTCAATGAATGGGGCGAAGGTTCTTATGCCGAGCCGTGCCGGGAATTCGAATTCGGAATGTACGAAGCCGTTCGCGACAACCTCTGCGAAAAGCCGGAATCCGGGTGGCCGCTGAATTACGGTCCCCAAGACGTTGGACTGGGACCCTACGAGTATACGGAGGGCGCGAAGTACTAACCGCCCAGAGCTGACACCCGATGGCGATAGGCGGTTGGGGACATTCACTGTGCAAAGACGCTTACCTCGGCCTGCGGGCGGTGAGGATGTTGTTCATTCACTCAACGAGGTATCGGTCATGCTTCGACTCCTGATGTGCGTGTCGCTTCTGGTTCTGGTCGCCCCGTCGCTACCAGTTGCCCCCCGCGTCCCGCCGTACGCCCCTGCCACGTTCACGGGCGTTGTGGGCAGCGGCCCCGGCGTCGCGACGTAGGCGCCCGGCCCGACCCGACAGGTGCTGGCCACGGGGATCGCGACCAGCCCATCCCCGCCCACGTGGCCCGCCGTTCGCCCGTGTCGCGTTCACAGGCGTTGTGGTCCCGGCGTCGGCGTCGTGACGTGGGCGACGTAGCCTGGCCGCGAGTCTGACGCGCAAGAACGGTGAAGCCGAGCAAAGGGTTCGCCGCTCACGGCAAGCTCGCGCTGGCGGTACTCGCACGACTCGAGTTCCGCCACGGATACGGAATGGCTTCGCGCCGTTGCCGCAGAGCGTTGGGGTAGAGCGAGGGCGAGGAATGCAGCGTGGAAGCTTGCCGCGAACCGGCTTTCGGGGTGGGCCACGCAGCGGTTTCGACGGAAGAGCGTGATCGCTTTGGACCGCCGGAATTGATGCTGGGGTAGCTCGCTACCGAAGGGCGAACTGGGCTCCCAATCCTGGGCTATCGACCGCCTGTGCGTCTCTGCATGACTGGCCGAGCGGTCGGCCACTCTTGCAGGCTTGATGCTTGCAACACATGCCAGATTTCCCGCAGGAGCCAGCCTTGGCTTTGGTTCGTGTCGCTCCGCTACGGCGTGTCACGACGCACCACAGAGCCGCTGCTCACGGATGGCGTCTGCGAGGTCCTGGACTCCGCACGGGGCAGCGCGGGCCAGAATGCTGTTTTTTTCAAGCGATAGACTGGTCTCCTATGGTAGGTGGTGTCAGTGCTACAGCAGTCGAACCGAGGTGATCCTCGGCCAATCGGTGGTCCCGACGGCAGCATCCCCACCATGCGGAGGGACTGGCAACAGATCCGTGCGGGCCTAACCCGATTTGGCATACCCTCAACTGCGGCCCAGCGGCACGCAACACCGCAACAACGATCTTCGACACAGCGTTTCTAGGATAGACGGCAGACGCCGACCCGCAAGCGAAGAACGCCAAGAAACTTGTGAAATGCCCGGATGCCGTACAACAGGAGTCTGTCTCCCGTTGGACGGTCGTCTTGCACGATCCGCCTGCCGCTGGCCTTCGTCTGCGCCCGCCAGGCGGTCGCATTGCCTGTCACAGCACGTCCAGTCCGCGTGAGAAAAAGTTCGTGGCCGCGGGAAATCCGGGGAAAGGCGAAGGAAACAGAGAAAGAAACCTTTCAGATTTGTCTCGACCTGATCAAAGAGACCTTTCAAGGAGACACGGAAGCACACCCTAGCGTGGGAAGTAGACTCCATCGCGGGAAGTAAACACCAGTGGGGCGAAGCACACCCAGGGAAGTAAACGCTGAGGTACACGTCACTGCGGGTATCTAACGCGCTGGTCCTGCTGGTCTCCGAGGCGCCGTCCCCAGTGGAAGCGGGAGAAGGCTCGAAACAAGCGGTCGAAGCGGAGAAAGAAAGGCCCGGCAGAAGATCTGGCGGAGTGATTTCCCAGCCACCGGCGAATCGATAAGATGATCTGCGTGATCTTCATCGTCCTGGAGGAACCGCACTTGGCAACCTTCATCCAGAAACCAACGAGCATCGAAGCGGCAGGACAACCGCCCAAGTCCATCGAGGAATTCATCGGCCTGGTCAATTCCGGCACGGCAGCGGTGAGCATCGCCCGCATGAAAAGCCCCTGCGGCTGGTCGGAGCCGGGGCAAATACCCGAATTCGACGAATACACGGTCGTCCTGCAGGGCACCCTGCACGTCCATCTGAAAGACGCTGACTTCGACCTGGCGGCCGGGCAGGCGATCATCGTCAAGGCCGGTGAATGGGTCCAATACAGCAGCCCCGATCCTGCGGGTGCCGAGTACTTCGCCGTCTGCATCCCCGCTTTTTCCCCACAGACCGTGCATCGGGACGGCCATGAATGACGAAGCGGGAAGCTACGTCTGAGGTGAACAGAATGAATTGCCCTGAAAAGGCTCTGGTGGGGGCATTGCGAGTTGGCGGGGTTCTGCTGCTGACAGCGGTGATCCCTGCGGTGCTGGCGGGACAGACCGCCCATCGGCACGAAGGGGGCAGGTGAAGTACGGATTACGCCCATTCCAAAACGACGACGGACGACCAATGTCTTCGACCGAAACACCATCGCCATCCAGCAACCCACGACGCCGGATCATCTGGTTGATTGTGGCCCATGTCATCGTCGGCTGGATAGCGGCGACACTCGTAGTGACTGCGGCTTTCAACTTTGACTGGACAACGATAGCTCTGTTCATCGCATTCAGCCAGACGAATTTGGTAGCCATCTGGGCGGGCCTGAGCAAGAATTTCTGGTGGAGCCGGTTACTCGGCTTTGCCGCAAGCGTCGGCTATCTCGGAACGCTTTATGGCATTAGCTTGGACATGACCACGGGCGAAGTAGCGGCTGAAGAAGTTCTTCAGGTCGCCTTTGTCGTGTTTCTCGCCACGCTGACGGCGACAGTCATATTCCTAGTGGTACGTTGCTTCCGAGTCCGTCTTCACCACGTCTCGGATGAAGTGCCGGTAGTGACCAAGCTGCAATTCTCTACCCGCAGTCTGCTAATATTGACTTTCCTGGTCGCCTGCCTCGTGACCTTGGGGAAATGGCTTCGACCCTACGTGCCCGACTGGCCTTATCTTGACTTGGCAAACGTGGCGGAATGGCTCGTAGCCCTTGTCCCATTCCTCGCAACTGGCCTCGTTTCAGTCTGGCTTATCCTAGGCACTCGGCACCCGCTTCTGTGGAGCGTGTTGCTCGTTGTCGGTGCAGTTGCCGTTGGCTACTGTCTTTTTCACCCGATTCTTACGACGCCACAGGCTGTGGTGCTTGTTGCTTCCCTGGCCGTCGTTCGATCCTGTGGATACCGGCTGGTGCGGTTGCGTTCGAGTCCCACCTGAGATCGGAGTGCCAAGTCAAATGCCTGCTGAATCACCACCAGACGACAAGTGGCCCGTGCAGTTCACGTTGCGCACGTTGTTGCTGATCGTGTCCGCATTGGCTGCCACCCTCGGTGCTGCCCATTGGCTGGGCGCAGAAGTCCTTCCGTTCATTTTGGTGGCTGCGGGCATCTGGCTCACCGCACGGACGAAGGCCCGTCACCTGCTTGTATGGCTGGTGCCAGCGTTGTGGACAGCCTGTGCCTTCGGCTCGTGGCGTCATCCGGGCGACGAGTACGGCTTATTCGGCGTGTCCATGTTGATCAGCATTTGCCTCGTCTTTCTGCTGAACTTCGGGCATCTTTCCGAGGTCTACCTGTTCCTGATCGCTACCGGGGCTGTACCGATGGCCGCCTTCGGATTCATGCTGGATCGGCTTCCCATATCTCGTCGTTTCTGGGCTGCAGTCTACATTGTGGCGTCTGTTGGGCTGTTCGCCTGGGGCTTGTCGTCGTTTCCGTCGCTGGAGAAGGCCATCTCCAAGAACGGATCAATTTCAGCGTATGCCTATTGCGCCGCAAACCTGGGAATTTATGTGTCCGTGCTGACGTGCCTCGGGGGTGGGACCGTCGTTTGGGCGTGGCGACGGTTCCGCAGACGGAACGAGATTTGACCCCGTGCCCCGTTTCACGATTCGATAGGCAGCGGCGAGAACCGTCTCTTCCCTGAAGCCGGGCGGCTCACTTGCCCTTGATGGCCATTCCAAGCGCTGTCGCTGGATTGTTCTGTTCTCGACGACCCGTGCTATTCGCCTTGACGGTAGCATGGAGTTCCTGCAACTGCTGCCGAAGATTTTCCACATCGGCAATGATCGAGGGCAGACCGTCGTGACCTTCCCGTTTCATGCTTCCCTCCGTGGTACGTTTCGGCGACGGGTAAATACATCGGCAGGCATGTCGCTGGACTTGTTGGGCCGAAAGTCGGGGGAGCACGGTTCACGGATTCGTCCCAGTTTCGCCAACCGGAATTGGCTGGATGGTCCGTTGGAGTGGGCCGGAACGAGGTCCGCAGCCCAACTCTTCGCCGATGACCGTCACAAATTGCCTGCTAGCGGTGACTGGAACGACCGTCCCGGACGGAAACGTTGCAAGACGGCACCGTCGCTGGCCGATGTTTTTTACCACAAACCGTCCCCGACTTGCACAAGGAGATCCGCATGGACGACGAGATCGAAATCCAAGATTTGGACGCCTACGAGATCCGAGAATTGCTTCTGGACCAAGGCAGTGAAGTGGACGAGGAGCAAGCCGCAGCCATCAAGCAGTTTATCGAAGACATCGGCGGATTGGAAAATGCGCTCGCCGCCGTTGACATGCTGGACGGACTTGAAAAGGCGGCGTGACCTGGGGAATGGCGCATTACCCGCCACCCTGTTTTTCAGCGTGGCGGGTATGATCTTTGACTCTTGATCGAGTCATATCGCTTGAGTCCAGCTTTGCTCTCGCAACGAGCGTCAAATCCCGCCATCACTTCGTCTATCAGCGGGTCGTAAATTGATCGCCCAAAGAACGCCGTAATTTGTGAAAGGTCCATTTCGGCCTCCGGGAACGAAGCACGATTCAGTTTATACCACTACCGGCACCTTTACGGCTTCAAGTGCTGATCGAAAAAGTCCCACGTTGCATCGGCCGCCTTCTTCCCATGCTCTCCGCCGAAGCCGTGGCCCTGTCCCTCAAATACCATCAACGTGTGATTGGCCCCAACCGCCTTCATCTTTTCGTCAAGCACCCTTGCTTGCTCGACTGGGACAAGAGCGTCTTTGTCGCCGTGAAGCGTCAGAACGGGCGGATCGTCCTTGCTGACGTAGGTGAGCGGACTGGCGGCCTTGTATCGTTCCGAAGCTTCGCTGGGTGTCCCACCCATGATCAAGCGAAAAATCCAGGCCACGGAGCTTTTCTGGTGGCAGAATGCCATGTCGGTTGGACCGAAGACGTTGACGACCGCCTGCACCCGGCTGGACTGATCGGGATTCCCGCTTTCTCCCTCCAAGTTCGACGCTGGCTCAGTTAGGCCAACGAGGAGCGAAAGGTGACCACCTGCGGAACCCCCCGTGACCCCGATTCGATCTGGATTGACGTGGTACTTCTTGGCATTGGCCCGCACCCAGCGGATCGCCGCCTTGGCATCGTGGATTTGGGCCGGGAAGATCGGCGTGGCCGTAGTCGTCTCTTTCTTCGCTTGGTCAAACTGCATCAGCCGGTAGCTGATAGTGGCCGCCACGTAGCCCCTCCTTGCTGCCTCTTGGATTTCTCCCCGGTATCCCTGCCGACTGCCCTGATACCAGCCGCCACCGTGGATGAACACGATTGCGGGAAACGGCCCTTCGCCCTGTGGTCGAGCCAAATCCAGCTTTAATTCGGTGTCACCAGCGTTGCCGTAGGTGAGGTTGTCTTCGATGGCAATTTGGCCGTTGCCACCTTTCACTGCGGCTCGAAGATCGGCGACCGTGATGATCCACCGCTCCCGGATTTCGACTCCCCTTTTCCGCTCCAGCGTGCCTTTGACAACGACATCCTTTTCGTTCAGATTTTCTGCCAATCTTTGAAGCCTTGGGGCGTTGCCGACATCCAACTCATAGGTCTTCTCATTCGCAGAGATCACGATCCCCGTGGTTTCACCCCCGATTGCAGCGATTCCGGTTCGCAGTCTCCCCGTAAACTCGATTGTTTTGCTACGTTCTCCCGGCATCGATGACTCTTCACCGGCCACGGTCCAGTTCACCTGGGCGAAAAGAACGAGAACCACCCACAGTAGCACAGCCGGTCGAATCGCTTTCATGATGTTACCTTTCAATCCTGAAAAAAAACCAGTAGCTCACCCCGTATGACTGCACTGATCTGCTCTTGCTGGAACCGTTGCATCAGCACGGCTGCCAGATCCCCGGCCCATTGGACAATATCCTCGTCGGAGTCTTCCCTCAACGGGTAACGCACGACGGCGATTTCCCAACCTTCTTCCACATAGTCTTTGCTGACAAAGGTCGTTGGAGTAAGGCGGACAGGGATCGGCGGCTCATCTTGCTTGGTCTTTTGCTGGAATTCCGAAATGGTCCGCACGACATGGTGCGAGGCATATTGCTCCTCGCCATAGCCCTTGCGTGATCCCATGTAGAGGCGAACCTCGAACGCTTTCGTTCTCTTCAATACCTTCATGCTTCACCCTTCCTGTCCCTCGCCAATGACTGCGGCAGATGCGGCCACATTTCGCTGCGTGTCGTGAAACGGCGAAGGCAATTGATGACCACCGGCAGGGGCTCGACGTAGATCGTTTCGTCGGTGTACTCCCCACGGGTCGGATCGACCGGAAACGCCAGTTGTTCCTGGTCCAAGCTGAACTGGGCATTGATCGCCCCCATGTTACCACGGGCGTCCAGGCGAATCCAGCGGCCAACGCTCGAAAGGAAGATGCCGTTCAGACCGTGGACCTCCGTGCCGTGGTATGGCGGATCTTTGGAAAGGATTTGGTAACAGAACCCTGCCGGGAAGCCGACCGCCCGCAGCATCGCTGCCAGGAGGTGGCTCTTCGCAAAGCAGATTCCCGTTCGGTGCCGCAGCACCTCGCTCGCCCGGCAGGTGACGATTTCGTCACCAGCATCTTTGGAATGCGGAATCTCGTCCCGCACCCATTCATACAGCCTACGTGCCCGGTCTACCTCGGATTCCAGACCCTCCGTCAGTTCGTGGATCAGGGCCAGGATCTCAGGCGAATGCCAATCGACAATCTCCGAGGGTTCGAGATACCGGGTCAGGTCGGTCACTTCCGGCTGCATTTCGCTACCCCCGCCAATTCATGCGAGCTGACCACCTTCCACACCGTGTCCTGAATGGCTTCGGCCAGCTTCGGGTCCGTCACCTTGTACGGCTCGGCGGGCAACCCCTTCGGGTTTTCCCGATACAGCGTGGCGAAGTACGTGCAGCCGACGACATAGGAGCCAACATTGTTCAGGTGGATGCCGTCAGCAAAAACGTCCTTGATCTGCTTGTGGCACGGCACTTCCCCGGCCTTCATTCGCTGGTTCAACTCGTACATCACGTGCCCCACCGGCACCATCAAGATTGGCTTCTTCAGGTTCGGACACGTCTTCCGAAGTTCCTGCGTCAATCGCTCGAAATAGTCCCTGGTTTCGTTCGCCCCGACCCAGCCGCCCGTGTACTTCTTCAACCACGCCGTGTCGAAGTCGTCCTTCCCCTGCCGGGGCCACCGGGCGTACACGTACACCTGCAAGTCCGGGCTTTTGGGCAACGCCAAGTCGATGAAATTCTTGGCCATCGTCAGGTCGCCGTCCTTGCCCTCTAGCTGCCGGTCGAATGGCTGAAGGCTCAGAACGTCCCATTGGTGACCGCCAAGGGCGGTGGGGTAATGGCCGAACGGCGGCTCCTGAAAACCGTCCTTCGGATGTTCCCAGATCCATTGGAGGGGCGCACCGGGGATCATGTGGCGGCCCCAGACCTGCTGATGGCCGCGGCTTTTGGCGAGTTCGGCCAACGCCCGGTAGTTGATCGTGTCCGTGACGCTGTTGCCGACAAAGTAAACCCGCAAGGTCGTGGCGTCCCGGGCGGGAGCTTGGCTGGCCGCCAATACGGTGGCAGCGAACAAGATGATGCAGCGGATCATGGTTTGGGTTCCGGGAGTGGGTCGATTCGGTTCAGTCGGCCATTGTACCGGGCGCTCGCCCGATCCGCAGCATCCCGTTGCCGGGCGTACCTGGAGAAGTGATCAAGTCGTGCCTTGTGCAGGTGAAAGCCTCCGAAAATTTTCTGCTGACAGGCTTGCCGGGTCGAGGCGGCTCCCTAGAATTTTAGTGTGGTGCGGATGAAGAAGTGATACGCTGAATCTGAGACGAATTCGGAAACGAATTGGCTCGTAGGGCTTGACGTACCAGTTCTGAAACTGCACCGCATGGGAAACCCGCTTCGGAAGAAGCGGGCTTCTTCGTTTCTTGGGCTGTCCGAGCCAGCGCAAACGATTGCTGCGAGCGACGGGCGAGTGATTTCTTCTTGCTCGGCAACCTCTCGGTGTCGGACAGCCGTCAGTCGTCACCAGCGGGCATCCCATCCGTCAGACCGGCTTTGACCCAAATCCTGCCTCGGTGATTGGACAGGGCGAGGACGGTGCCGACGTTGAGAACTTGCAGGGCATTCCAGTTCGCTGGATCGTCCGGGCCACCGAGCAAATGAACGGGAGCCGTCCACGACTTGCCCTGATCGACACTGGTCACGTAGGCAAAATGCGTGTCCCAGAGGTAGTTGTATCTGGAATGCGTCGGATCTCTGCGTCGATCACCAGCGATAAATGCGTTGTTCTCGTCGCTCTGAAAAGAGACCATCAGCCGACCGTCAGGCAGCCGAATGATCGACGGTGCGCCTGCCGACCACGGTGCGGCCACGGGATGTCGGGGAGAGTA
>Ga0351893_10058_pt1 | contig 49163 bp, 46 predicted proteins | sample TotcelFGM3001K15_FD_206765 | JGI IMG/M metagenome (GOLD analysis project Ga0351893, IMG submission 206765) | Enriched cells from coal bed in the Powder River Basin, Montana, United States - Total cells FGM rep3 HSBNCT.FGM.300.1.K15 ...
TTCCTCAATCAAGGTGGCACAGGCAAGCCTTACCCTGCCGTTTATGATCATGGTGCAAGCGCCACACGCCCCCTTGCCGCACAATCCTTCAAACGCTACCGGCGAAAGCGTGGAACCGTCGCCACATTCGATAAGCTCGCCTATCGATTCAAGCGCCCGGGCGACTGTCATGCCCGATTCAAAAGGAATCTCGAACTTTTCCCAATAGGCCAGTCCGTCGGGATCGTCCTGACGTCTTATTTTTAGAGTTACCACATCCATCGTCTATAACCTCTCGGAAAAATCGAACCTAGCCCCGCCTTCGGCGTGATTTACGACGACAACCTTACTACATTCAGCAATCTCCAAATCGTCAGAGCTCTCAGCGCCGTCTTTCGTTGCGCGTCGTCTGACGGCATCTAAAATAATCTCGCAAAGTTCCAGCCTCCCTGCAAGCCTTCTTACAAAGATGAGTTCTGCATTGGCCCATTCAGAGCGGCTAAGAAGCGCTGCACCCAAAATTTCGTCCTTGAGGATGAAAAATTTCTCCCTCAATTCTGCAGATTTCTTGGCGGATGAATTTGAAAGAAAGGCATCTTGCATAAACATCGCAAGCTTTTTCGATAGCATTCGCGGGTTTTTGCCGCCATCACGCGAGGCAATTCTCGCATTTTCATCTTCTTGAGCCTCGACCGCTTTATCGAAAAGCGATTTGCCGGCGTCGCCTAAAGCCCGGACACTCCCTTGCGCATATCTCACAGCGGATTTTGCGGCAACATGTCCACCGTAGAGAGATGATAAAAGCGAGATACCCTCCATAGAACAACCGCCATAACCGGCGGCCGCAGCATCTCCCGCTGCAAAAAGCCCGGGGAGATTGACGGCGTGGTTTTCATCCACCAGCAAACCGCCCAAAGAACCCTTGACGCAAGAATGAACTAAAATCGGCTCGTCTATGGATTTAGCACCGGCCGAACTTAGAAGCGCGCTCACATCCCGTTCGAAATATTTATCGAGCATCGAAAGATCTGCGCCGCTTATGTCGATGCCAACATTGGCGTGTTTTTTGTCGACCCCAGCCCCGTCTATGATCCGGCAGATAGTTGAATGATTGAGCTCCGAGGGCGATTTGCCCTCTAAAAAATAATTCCTATCGCTTCCTTCGGCCAAAAAAGGTCTGGCGTTCCCGCATATAAAAGCATCCGACACACAAGACATGCGGCTGGCGACCCTTATCCCGAAAGGCGAAACGCTCACAGCCTCGGGATTTGCTATCGATGCTCCCCGCTTGTAGCAGGCCACGATAGCTGAACCGTCGCTTAAGATGGAGCCCGAAGATTTTTCATATATCGAAGGATACCCCCCGGAGGCGATGATAATCGCGTCGGCTCGAAAGGCCCTTATCTCCATATTTCTGCAATTGACGGCAACCGCCCCCCTAGCCATACCATTTTCATCGATGATGGGAGAAAGAAATTCCCATCCGAAAAAGAGGTTTGCCCTTCCAAGTGAAGATTCGCGAAGAAGCTGGCCGGTAAGGGCGCGCATCACTAAATTGCCCGTGATGGTGCTGCGACGGTAAAGCCTTGGAAATGAAGCTCCGAAAGTTTCAAAGCCCTTCAAAGCTCCTTCACAGGTTCGGTCAAACGGCACACCTATTCTGACCAGAAAACCGAGCACGGCCTCCGAAGACTCGCACATTCGTTTCACAAAATTATGATCGACCGGATTGACCGACGCCCTCATAACGTCATCGATAAACGCTTGTGCACAATCTCCCCGTCCAAGAATAGAAACTCCCAGGCCTTCGCCAGACGATGCGGAATTCGAACGGACCGGCCAAGTTCGAGAGATGAGAGTCACCTCAGCGCCGGCTTGCAAAGCCCCGAGGACTGCCATAGAACCGGAGGCACCGGCCCCTATCACCAGCACGGAAGGTTTCATGAAAACGCCCTCACCACAGAAATCCCCCAGATTGCAAACACCGACGCCACGACCCAGGCAAGCATATCGAACATTTTTCTCGATCTTTTAGACGTGGCAACCCCCCACTCGAAAAAAAATGCCGAAATGCTGACTCCCAAATAAAAGGACATACATGCCAGACCCGCAAAATAGATGACTTCAACTCTAGCGGAAGAAAATCCGCTTGCGAGGCTTGGATATGACATGCCGTCTTTCGCGAATATGTATGAGAAGCGCTTCACAAAGAGATGATAAGGCACGAATGCCACAACGCCGATGCCGGCTATGCGTTTTGCGAGATAAATCCAGTTGCGATAGTTCGGATAGGAAAAGACGTTCGTCGATGATGAATACCCGCCAACGGTCACAAACGCCGTATGAAATGCCAGCGGCGCAAGTATAAAAAGAACTTCGATAAAACCCAGCGCTGGCAACGCTCCCACTATGACCATAAGGCCGTCAAAACCGTCCTGCCCCGACACGGCTTTCGACATGGGAAGCACGTAGAGCGCATAGAAAAAAATGATCAGCCCGGCGGAAGATACGGCGCCAAATTTTCTGATCCAAAAATAGACACGTTCGCCGGAATGGACGACCATCACCCCTCCCTTCAAGCGCCGCAATCTAACCTCATAATTTCCTACGGTCAAGGTTTGAAAAGGGTTCCTTGTTGAACTTTGCATCCGAAAGCTCTTCGGCGGAGAGCTTTCTCTTTTGATTCATGATTTTGAAAAATACCGCCTTTCCGGAGGAGCTTGCCTGCCGGATCCGACAAGCGACATCCCTTCTTATAAAGCGAAATCCGCAATCAGGATGAAGACCCGGATGACCGTAGAGGTTCTGCCCCGGAAAGAATCGGCAGATGCGGTGGCGAAATGCGTAAATGCCGCAGTGCCCGGCACCGACATCATCGTCTTTGTAATATCCACACCTATAGACGAGCCAACCTTCCTCCTCGCCAACCAAACGAAAGTTCATGGCCAACCTGTGCCAAATACGAAAGATGCCCACAAGCCAACCCCTCTTGGAAACTCCCTTGGGAACAAGCAGCGCTATCATCTTGCAGCAGCGGCCGCAGCGCTTGCATGAACCCTCGCGTACATACTGCGTTTTTTTGCGCACGCCTGTCACCCAATCCGCCCCGCGCTCCATGATATATGCAAGAAAACCCACCGCAAAATTCACGAACCTCAAGGGAAATAGCAATACGGATTCCATAGAGGATAGACTCTATGCGTATTTACCGCCGAGTTCAATTAAAGATTTTGTAGTGTGTGATAGATTTTGTGCGTCAATTTATGTAGGGGCGAATGATCATTCGCCTTACTCACGTTACCATCGGCACAGCTTGCGCGCTTCGTCATCCAGACGATTCTTAGATCCCCGAAACGGTAGTTTTTAGAAGTATCCTACTTACATACAACATCTGATTTAGACTAACACCTCAACAAACTCAGCCACTACACGAAAATCTTCGCCAATAATATCGTTAAGCACGATATCGTGAAAATCTTTATTGTCGGGTGATAAAGTAATTTTCTTATGACGCCACTCACCACCTTCGAGGTCTTGCTTTTCGCTATGATAACGCTTGATCGTAAAGGCGAGACTCGTTTCCGGATCCGTAATCTGCCGAGATTCGACCAGCACCACCAAGCCATTACGGGAACCTCCGCGCTCAAACCGGAACAAACACCAGCTACCATCCGCAATCGTTGGCTCCATGGACTTGCCAACAACCTGCGCAATAAACATGTCTTTGTTGATCTTCCGGTCCTTCATCGGTTTCCAACCCTTAACCTTGGGTGTCGTTTGCTCGCGGAAGGACGTGGCCACGGCCTGAAGATCGTAAACCGGCAAGTATCCCTTTTCAAAAGTTCCCTCAAGAATCACATCGCTAAAAAAGAGAATTTCATTCGAAGTGTGAACCGGCGCAATATCGGCCCAATCCTTGCATAAGAGCGTCGCCTGTTCCAACACCGTATCTGTGGCTTTCTTTTCCTTATCCGGCGGATAACCGTGTTTGCGCAAGATGCGCTTGACCATAACCCGAAGCTTAGCTTGCACGTTTTCCTTGAGCGTCCAGTCAATCGTGACGTTATTGCGAACCGTCTGGACCAGCTCCCGGGCAATCATCCGAAGCTCATCATCGCCAAGGACCTTGACTGCGCTGTCATTGACCTCAAGGGCATCATAGAAAGCCACTTCATCAAATGTCAGGCCCAGATCTTCACCCCGCTTGTCCGCCTCGCGCATCTTCTTGGCCAGCTCGATCAATTCCTCAATGACCTTGGCCGCCTCAATCGCCTTATTCTGATACTTTTTGATCGCCTGCTCCAGAAGCTCGGCAAAAGACCGGCCTTGAATAAGATTCCGTTTTGAGCGGGATTTGATTTCATCATTGAGGAGTTTCTTTAATAGTTCAAAGGCTAGATTCTTGTGAGGCATGCCCTTAACCTCTGCCAAGAACTCGTCGGAGAGGATAGAGATGTCCGGTTTCTTGATTCCGGCGGCCTCGAAGATATCGATCACCCGATCAGAAACAACGGCCTTGGATATGATCTGCTTAATCGCAGAATCCAGATCATCATCCGTCTTGCCGGTGCCGGTTTCAAACTTGGCAATCCGGGAACGCACGGCCTGAAAGAATTCCACGTCGTCCCTGATCTTAAATGTCTCTGCGTGAGGCACAGACAGCGCGAATGCCTGCGACAACTGCGTGACATAGGCCAAGAAACGATCCTTGCCATTGTCCTGTGCCAAAATGTGTTCCTGCGCCAACGAAATAATAGTCATCTTCCCGGTAACAGAAGCTCCAAAGAACCTCCGGAAGTCAAAACCATGAAACATACCGGAAACAACTTCGTATTTCTCCAGCATGAGTGCGACCGCTTCTTCCTGATCCAGCGCCGGTTTGCCCTGACCGCCACTCTCCGTATATTCGGAAAGGGCCTTCTTAAGATCATCAGCAATGCCCAAATAATCCACAACCAACCCGCCGGGCTTATCCTTGAACACCCGATTGACGCGGGCAATAGCTTGCATAAGCCCGTGACCACGCATGGGCTTGTCGATATACATCGTGTGTAAAGACGGCACATCAAAACCGGTTAGCCACATGTCACGGACAATAACCAGCTTGAGCGGATCAGAAGGGTCTTTCATCCGGTCGCCAATATCACGACGGCGAGGCTTGTTCCTGATATGTTCCTGCCATTCCACCGGGTCACTGGCTGATCCGGTCATAATGACCTTCAACAAACCCTTATCATCATCTTTTTCGTACCACTCCGGCCGGAGTTTCACGATCTCATTATGGAGATCAAAAGCGATCCGGCGGCTCATACAAACGATCATGCCCTTGCCATCAAGCGTCTTTGCCCTCTCTTCAAAGTGGTCCACAATATCCTTGGCAATCTGCCGGACACGTTTCTCACTGCCGACAATGGCCTCCATTCGGGCCCATTTGCTCTTGAGCTTTTCCTTCTTGCTGACCTCTTCGCCTTCGGTTGCCTCTTCAAAGTTCGGGTCGATCTGCGGGCGTTCAACATCATTCAATTCCAGCTTGGCCAAACGGCTTTCGTAGAAGATGCGCACCGTGGCGCCGTCATGAACGGACTGCTCAATGTCATAAATGTCGATGTAGTCCCCGAACACCGCCCGGGTGTTCTTGTCCTTGAGTTCAATAGGCGTTCCGGTAAAACCGATGAAAGATGCGTTAGGGAGGGCATCACGCATGTGCCGGGCAAAGCCATCAATGAAGTCGTATTGGCTCCGGTGGGCCTCGTCAGCGATCACAACAATATTGCGCCGATCTGAAAGGCAATGATAGGAATCCCCACGCTCCTCGGGGAGGAATTTCTGAATGGTTGTAAAAACAATACCACCGGAAGAAACCTTCAAACTCTCTCGCAACAAAGACCGGTTTTCTGCCTGAACCGGTGCCTGTCGTAGCAACTCATTACACCGCGAGAATGTTCCAAAAAGCTGATCGTCAAGATCGTTACGGTCGGTCAACATAACCACCGTCGGGTTATCCAGCGACAACACCAGCTTGCCGGTATAGAAAACCATGCTCAAGCTCTTGCCCGATCCTTGCGTGTGCCAGATAACGCCGCAACGCCGGTCACCTTTTACTGAGGCCGCTCGAAGCGTCTCATCAATAGCTTTATTGACTGCGAAATATTGATGATACGCGGCGATCTTCTTTGAAATCTTGAGCGAGCCGTCTTTGCTGTTTTTTTCCTGCTCAAAGACAACAAAATGCCGGATCAGATCCAGAAGCACTTCTTTTTTAAGCATGCCTTTGATAAGAACCTCGATCTGTGGCATGACCTTCGGAGCCTTTTCCTTGCCGTCCATGGTCTTCCACGGCTGGAACCTCTCCCAATCGGATGTAATGGTTCCGGCCTTCGCATCAAAGCCATCAGAGGCAATCAAGACCTCGGCGAAATGGAAGAGAGAGGGAATTTGAAGCTTGTACGTCTGAAACTGCTTGAAGGCTGAATGGACCGTGGCATTCTCATCCGCCGGATTCTTAAGCTCAATTACAACCAACGGCAAACCATTTACAAACAGAATAATATCCGGACGCCGGTTATGATTATTCTCAATGATCGTAAACTGGTTGACAGCGAGAAATTCGTTCTTTGCAAGGGAGGAGAAATCAAAAAGCCAGATTTTGTCTGAAACAATACGGTCATTCCGGCGATACTCGACATCCACGCCATTGACCAGCATGGAATGAAACCGTTTATTGTTGATCAACAGGTCAGGGCTTTCAACGCGAAGAAGCTTTCTTACAGCTTCGTCCTTGCCTTCAGCCGGAATCCCGGGATTGATCCGGTCAATGGCCTCACGAAGTCGGCCGACGAGGACCACGTCCGCATAACTCTGCCTCTCCGGATTTGGACCATCTGGCGCAATATTCGGCCCATGGACAACTCCATACCCTAAAGCGGAGAGGATATCCAGCGCGGCCTGTTCGACTTCGGATTCTGTGATTGGTTTGGTCATTGATCCCTTTTATTTTCAAGACGTTTTATTAACTTGTCGAAATCACTCTCAAAAAGGCGATCCTGAACAATGCGGTATTTCTCAAATTCACTCTCCGCATGAGCCTGTGCGATCTCCGCTGTTACTTTACCGGCATCCTGTAGAATTTCCCGATCCCAAAGTTTAAGAAAACTTCCCAAACGTTTTTCCCAGTCCTCCATTGTCATCGGAATTTTTCTCATCGCCTGCATTTCCGCCATATCCAGATAAGCCGAAACAATTCTTTGCATCTGCCCAAGCTCAAATTCCGAAAGATAATTTTTGGCAATAACCACATCATATTTGTGAATTTTTCCCTTGGGCGCTCCTTCCCATCCTGTCAGCCCCATATTCTTTTTCTTGTGGTCAGCGCGATCGACAATAATTTCCGCCGCTGTATTACCATGAACCGCATAGTGCATCTTGTTTTGAACAGCCGCAAAAAACCGCTTTGTAGCGGCCGCGGACGGATCATAATCCAAAGCCGTCGCGTAAATGTCCGTGATCTTCTGATAAAATTTCCGTTCAGAAAGCCTGATCTCGCGGATCTTCTCAAGCTGGCGCTCAAAAAATTCATCCGTTAAATTACCGCCGCGCTTAAGACGCTCCACATCCATGGTCCAGCCTTGAATGGTGTAATCCTTGACGATTTGATTAGCCCATTTACGAAACTGTACCGCCCGTTCATTTTCAATCTTGAAGCCAACGGCAATGATGGCTTGCAGATTATAGTGTTCTACTTCGCGGCGCACCTGCCGTTCGCCCTCATTCTGAACTATTAAGTATTGCTTAATAGTTGCTTCCGGTTCCAGTTCGTTATCATCGAAAATACGCTTTAAATGCTGGTTGACCGCTGAAACCGATACATTGTAAAGCGTTGCCATCATCTTTTGCGTCAGCCAGATATTTTCATCCTCGTAACGCATCTCCACAGAAGCTTCCGCCCCCCCGCCGGATGCCACAAAGGTCAAATATTCCGCGGCTGAGGAGCGAATAAGCGCCCGCCCTTTGTTTTGATTTTCTGTTTCTTTCTTTTTTCTCATTTTACGCCTTTTCTGCCATGGCTTTACCGTCAGAAACACCCAGCACGGCCTGTCCAACTTCGGATTCAGTGATTGGTTTGATCATGATTTTCTTCCCTTACCGGGATTGTTTTCATCCGTTTCCCATCGCGCCGGATTATGATGAATATATTCACGGACACGGTTCAAATCATTCTCGTCACGGATGATGTGTTCATAATAATTGCGTTGCCAGACAGGCACGCCGGGCGTTTTGCGGATTTGATTGATTTTTCGCGCCGAAAATGTTTTTAACGCGCGAACGATTTCCGGCAATCCATGGATTGTAGGGGCGGGTTTAAAACCCGCCCCTACGATATTAACAATGCCATGCATATGATTCGGCATAATTACAAAACGATCCAATTCCATATTTTCATAATGATTCGGCAAATCACCCCAACATTGATCCACAATTTCCCCGAATCCATTCAATTTCATTTCACCGTCCTTGATTTCCCCGAACAAACATTCCCGATCATGCGCGCATACCGTCACAAAATACGCCCCTTCCCGCGAATAATCATACCCCGGCAGACGGATTGAACGGCGATGATATTGTTCCTTCGGCATATTTATCCCGTATTCCCCGTAGGGGCGGGTTTAAAACCCGCCCCTACAAAAAATCACACCACAACATCTCCCGACATCAACCTCGGCAAAAGGGAATCGCGAATTTGCGTAAGACCTCGGGTTATTTCAGCATTCCCGTTCATTGCGTCTATAAATGGCCTTATGATCTTGTCAAATTCAATAAGAATATCATCCGGAGGCAAAACAACAGGCATCTTCTCCAGAGAATTATCCCAAACCGCATATGGCATTGTTGATCCCCTCGAATGCGCATTAGCATACTCCACTGATTCATTTAAGTTCATTAGACACAAAGCATAAGACAACCCGTGCTCTCTCTTGGGTCTGAGCACGAAGACAGTAGTTCTTGTGATTCCTGCAAATGGAGCATAGTTTACACGATGGAAATACGCGCGCATTGCGCCAAACAAAATATCCCCTTTTTCAAAAGTAATCAGACTGCTTTGAGCTTCAGCATAACTTTTGTGCTCGGAAAGGCACACCTGATTCATGGGCATGCATTCAATTGGCACGTAATTTCTATTAGATAAATGTTCACCTGGTTGAACTTGATTTCTAACACAAAAAACTATCTCTCCAAATTCAGAACTCCGCCATCCCTCCGGCAGACCATCAACAAACCTGACCTCCTCATGCCCGGGGAATTTGAAATCAACAAACCAACGCTTAAACAACGCCTGCGCCATGGCCTCAAGGGTTTTGTTCATCTGCTGATTGAGCTCGATCTTGGCATCAAGATCACCGAGAATTTTGGCGATCTCTAATTGCGTCGCATAATCGGGGATCTGAAATTCCAAATTCTTCAAGGTTCCGCCAGACAATTCTTGAAAGGTCGAACCGGAGGCGTGTTGCTTTAAATAATCAATATTATTAAGCAGAAGATAGTAAACGAACTCCGGAGAGAATCCTTTTCTGGCAACCAGACTGCGGAAACCTTGATTGGTCGTAAGCTCATTCTTGGCAATGGCCAAATATCCGACAGGCGCCCTGCTGGTCAACAAAACAGTATTGGGAGGGACTGTCTGCGCTCCGCTATTTTTCAATCCTTCCTGTGAAATATTTCTTTCACCCTTAGCAATGTACCGAGCCTTATGACTCGATAAATCTTTGGGCGTAATCCATGGAATATCACCATTCCAATATTCTGCAACGCCAGTCTTGGGAGTCCCACCCCCGATGACCTCTGCAAACTCAGAAACTTTATAACATTTCCAATTTGTCATAAATCCACTTCGGAATCGTAGCCCTGAATGCCTTGCGCCTCATCCAGAGAAGTCTTTATTTTCAGCCGTACCGAACGCTGTGTCCCGTCATCAGAAAGGGCTTTGCCCCGGGCTGCTGTCACCAGAATAGCGCTAATGCCAGTGCCTTCTTCGGCAGGGTATTCAACAGCATCCAGATAATCGACCACCTCAACATCAGACACCGTGCATTCGCCGTCATTGATCGTAAGCGTCGAGAGGCTGGCAACAGCATCGTGGATATGATCTTTAAAATAGTCTGTTTCCGCGAAACGCGCGTACTTGTTCTTTTCAATCTCGGCCTCGTAGTCTTCTTCGAGGCTTTCGATGATCATCTGCACAGACCCCATAATCTCTATAGCTCGTTGTTTTTCTGCTTCGAATTCAACCTTACAGTCCTTGTTAAACCCATTATCCGCGGACACCATGTACACCTTGTCAAAATCCGCGATCCGGTCAAAATTCAGGAGCGATTCCCAAATCACAACATCCTTAAACCCGGCATCCGCTTTACCATAAAAGGGCGGGCACTTGTTTATGGCGCGATCAACCGTCTTCTTAAACACAGCCGCATGCTTGTCATCCGGCAAATCAATCAGCAGAACGCCTGATTGCTGTAAAAACTCTTCCATCTTTGGCGTTAAATGAGCCCGGCAATCAAAACCTGCTTCCGGCATCTGGACAGATTCGAAGTTAACTCCGGGGAGGGCAGACATCCTCTGGATAATGGATACTATTTCTTGCTGATCCTCTTCAAACTGTTCGATCTTCTGCTGTAACAACTCCAGAACCGTCATCCGGGTCACGGCCAAACAGACAAAACTGCCAAGCCCGTTATCATTCAAGAACGCCTTTAACCTCTCGAATTCCGCGCTGAAAGTAAACGCATGATACGCCGGGCCCTCAGCAATAATCTGCCGGAGGCGGTTGGTATCCAAAACAATTAAAGTCTTTCTGGTCGGCATCAGGTTCCCAATATTATTTTTTGTCTTTGCCAATCTGTTTGACGCTCTTCGCGAGCTTTTTACCCTCTGAGTTCAGGCGGCGTTCCAGCTTCTTGATGTCTTCCTCGGGAGGTAAAAATTCCGGTTTTATTCCGCTCTTTCCCAAAAGCTCACGGACATCTTTATTGTTTTTGATATGTTCATTTGTAATAGAAGCTTCTCCGCGTATATCGTTCTTTTTAGTGTTAAAACTCGTAATCTCGGCCGCCAAGTCCTTGGCCTTGATGGTAATGGTTGGCAGGAAGTCTGCCAAAGGGCGCTTTTCAGGAATTCCAAGCTTCTTTTTCATTTCAAGCGTTGTGTTACCGCCAAAAAGCGCCTGATCGCCTCTACTGCGCAAGCGGGCGAATCCTTGACCATCTACACCCCGTTCATAAACAATGCCCGAAAGCTCAGATTCCGTATCCGCCAGCTTCTCGCGGGCCCTCAGGCGTTCCACAAGGGCGATGCGCTCTTCCAGAAGTTCCTGTTTGCGTGTCTGAATAGCGAAATAACTTTGGGCAAAAGCGATCTGTTCCTTGCGCGGATCACCATTTTGGGCGATCAGGTAACAGGCGTAGCGGGTGAGCATCAGATCAGGAACTTCTTTACTGGCCCCTTTGGGCATAGGGATCGTTTTGCTGACGTCAGCAAAATGATCACTGACGGTCTGGCCCGCTTTAAAACAGGCGGTCTTGGCCTTATCAACAACCTGCTGAAAATTACGCCATTGAGTGTAATCCAGAAGCCTCTGAATATCCCGGGCCATCCAGTATTCGACCCCATTTTCAATATAGGCTGATTCTTCGAATGTCTTGTTTAACTGAACAATCAGTTCTGTCTTCATAATTCGTACCCCAATCCTTGTAAATTCTTTTTGATCTCGACCTCCAGCCGGTGCGATTCCTTGAATTGTCCGGAAAGCTCTGTTGTCAGACGTTTCATTTTATCATCAAAAGCCTCGGCGTCTTCTTCCTGTGCCTCGGTGCCGACATAACGCCCGGGGGTGAGAATATAACCTTGTTTCTCAATGTCAGATAGCTTGGCTGAAAGGCAAAATCCGGCCTCATCCTTGTATTTCCCGCCTTTGGCCTTCCACGCATGATAAGTACCGGTAATCTTTTCAATATCTGCATCTGTCAGATCCCGATGGCGACGATCGATCATGACGCCCATGTTACGGGCATCGATAAAAAGAACATCTCCGCGACGATCCCGATGCTTGTTGTTTTTCTTGTCCCGGGAAATAAACCAGAGACACGCCGGTATCATCGTGTTGTAGAAAAGCTGGGAAGGAAGAGCGACCATGCAATCAACCAGATCTGCTTCGACAATGGTCTTTCGAATTTCGCCTTCCGAAGACGTATTCGATGACATGGACCCGTTAGCCAACACAAACCCGGCCGTTCCTGTCGGCGAGAGATGATGAATGAAGTGCTGGACCCATGCAAAATTAGCGTTTCCCGCCGGAGGGGTGCCATATTTCCAGCGAATATCATCACGAAGCATGTCGCCCTTCCAGTCGCTGTCATTGAAAGGAGGGTTGGCGATCACGAAATCAGCCTTGAGGTCTTTGTGCGCATCATTTAAGAAACTGCCTTCGCTATTCCACTGAATATTCGCCTCAATTCCGCGAATGGCGAGGTTCATCTTGCATAAGCGCCACGTAGTTTGGTTTGATTCCTGACCGTACACCGATATATCACCAATGCGTCCGCCGTGCGCCTCGGCGAATTTCTCACTCTGCACAAACATTCCGCCGGATCCGCAACAGGGATCAAACACGCGGCCCTTATACGGTTCAAGCATTTCGACCAAAAGACGAACAATGCAACGGGGGGTATAGAACTGGCCGCCTCTCTTCCCTTCCGCATCAGCGAATTCACCGAGAAAATATTCGTACACACGCCCAAGAATATCCCTGCTTCTGTTTTCTTTATCGCCCAGTCCAATAGTGCCGATAAGATCAATTAATTCACCCAGTCGTTGTTTATCAAGGGCAGGCCTTGCGTAGTTTTGAGGAAGAACTCCTTTAAGGATTGGATTATCTCTTTCAACAGCTTCCATCGCATTATCAATTAATTTGCCAATGGTCGGCTGTTTCGCGCTTTTTTGTAAATAAGACCAACGGGCCTCTGGAGGAACCCAAAAGATATTTCTGGAACGATATTCATCAATATCCTCGGGGTCGGCATGATTTTTCTTATCTTTCTCAAGTTCTGCATAAATTTCATCAAAAGCGTCAGAAATATACTTGAGAAAAATTAAACCAAGAACAACATGTTTGTACTCGGCGGCATCCATGTTATTGCGCATCTTGTCGGCGGATTGCCAGAGTTTTGAAACAAAATTCAGATCACCATTACCTGTATTGGCCATAATAAAAACCCCTCACTCTCTCAATAAATTTTTCGAGCCATTTAAGGCTTTATCTCTAGGAACTTTTCAAATATCGGAACTCAAGTATCCCTGAATCTGAACACGGTATAATCTAAAAATGAAAGGCCTGACAAGGAATATTGCTGGCATTCAACGTCTGGATGGTTGCGATAGGGCGTTTGCATACAGATTTTGCAGGCAATGCGGCTGAAACACCTTTTTTGATGGCGTCCGTGAAACATACGGAAACAATTTCTTAGCTTGCAAAAAAAACCTTCCACATGACCATTCCAAATATCATGCTCATTCCAAAGATCAGCGACAGCTGGGCTGTTTTCACATCCAAAAAAGCTATCGAGTCGCCCTGACCGCGTGGTGCACGCCACACCTTCATCATCAAGTTTGTCGCGACTGGAAAGGTTGTCACAGCAATCGCGGCGCCCGGAATTATATTTCCTCGAATAGCGAAAAAAACGAGGCTTGCGTAGGAGGCCACTATAAAACCTGCGTAGATAAACCTCGATCTGTCAGGCCCTATGACGCCGGCAAGAGTCATCACGCCTGCCTCTAGATCGGTTTGCGTATCGCGAATATTGTTTATGTTAAGAATGGCGGAGATCAAAAGACCAAGAGGAATAGAATAAAAAACCGGCGTCCACGAATAGCTGCCTGACTGAACCACATAGGCGCCAAGGGTTACGCAAACGCCAAAGGAGAAAAAAATCACGAGTTCGCCAAGTGCGCCATATTTGAATCCAAACGGCGGCGCCGAATAAAAAAGCCCCGCAAAAAGCCCCGCAAGCACGAGCCAGATTATCTTCCATCCCGCATAAATCATTATGAAATGTGCTACAACTCCGGCTATCGCAAACGATACGAGCGAACCTATAAAAATTGCGCGAGGAGAAAGCAGCCCCCCCACCAGCACGCCGCTTCCTCCCAGCTTTCCTTCTCGATCGACGCCCTTTTTGAAATCAAAGTAATCGGACATGAGATTACCGCCGGTATGCGCGGCAAGAACACCTAGAAGTGTAAAAAACGCCGTCAGAGAGTTAAAACCGTATCCCTCCGTCCAAGCCGCTGTTACCCCTACAAAAACGGGAACGGCAGATGCCGGATATGCAAAGGGCCTTATCGCACGCAGCCATAGTTTTATCGTGTAGATCACAGCACCTCTCCTTTTTTTAGAAGCACCCTAAACAGAAGCCAGCCTTAATTCGAAAAAATCTTGTAGGCTATTCCAGCAAGCCCCGCCGCCCAGCAGTAATACGCAAACATGGAAAATCGGTTGCCCTTTATGATGATGAGCAGAAGTTTTATGCACAAAAAACCTACGATGGCCGAAATGATCGTGCCGATCGTCACTGCAAAGAGAATTTCAGCGGAGAGGGCCGAAAGATCGCCAAGCGATAAAATCATCGCACCGGCTATTGCAGGTATTGCCAGAAGAAACGAGAAACGCGCCGCCGTAGATTTGTCGAGCCCCAAAAACATCCCGGCGCTTATCGTGGCGCCGGAGCGTGAAATGCCCGGAATTATGGCAAAGGCTTGCGCGATACCTATAAGTATCGTGCGCCACCAATCAAGACTTGCATAACCAAAACTTTTTTCTCGAGCAAAGCGCGTGAACCATAAAAAAGTTCCGGTAACAAGCAGCATGACCGCCGCAGCGGTTGCATTCGTAGTAAGGCTTTCAAAAAAATCTTTTAAAAAAACAACCGCGATGACGGCTGGCAGGGTTCCAATGAATATCCAAAGGACCATAAATCTTGAAATCTTGATCTCCACTGAAGGATCCTTAGATATTTGTCCGCTCGATACGCCAAAAACGCCTCCTATTATAGATACGATATCTTTTCGAAAAACCACAAGCACAGCCATTAACGTCCCGAAATGCAGGCATACATCAAAGGCCAAAAGTCCTCCGCCTTCCATGTTCACACCGAGAATATCTTGGGCTAGGACTAGATGGCCTGAGCTTGATACGGGCAAAAACTCCGTCGCGCCCTGTATCGCCCCAAGCAAAATAGCTTTTAAAACAGTGAGTTGCATTCCATCCCCCTTTTTTTTTAAATGACGCGAGATAGTAAATGCACGGTCTGCGCCTGTCAATTGCGCACATTGGACAAATTGGATTATCTCTAAAAAAACGTCGCTAGGAGCCCCGGGCGATCTCTGAAGTTCCCCGTGAAAACCCATGATTGGTTTTTTTGATTTGTTTTTTCTTGATCAAAGCCAATTTAATTGGCAGTTATCTGCGGCATTTTCGGGCGCTTAGCTCAGCTGGCAGAGCACCTGCCTTACACGCAGGGTGTCACAGGTTCAAGTCCTGTAGCGCCCACATCGAAGATGGTTAATAGGCGATAAAAACGCTTGATAATTTTGTGCCTTATCCCTATAAGGCTCGACTCCGATTGGGTTCTTTTGAAAACGGGGCATCTCTAAAAAACCATCGCATGACAAAAGATGTCATCGCGAGGAGGGTGCGAAGTGGCAAACAACAGCCATAAGGCTGTTGGCAAACACGGAGCACTAAAATAACAAGGTTTATTTTGCGGGGCCGTAGTTCAGTTGGTTAGAACGCCTGCCTGTCACGCAGGAGGCCGCGAGTTCGAGTCTCGTCGGCCCCGCAAAATGAACCTTAACCTGACTTGTCGTTCGAGTCTCGTCGGCCCCGCAAATTTACGACAAATCCCGGGCCCTTAGCTCAGTTGGTCAGAGCCTCCGGCTCATAACCGGGTGGTCCCCCGTTCGAGTCGGGGAGGGCCCACAAAAGAAAAAGGTCGCCGTTTTTGGCGGCCTTTTTCTTTTGTGTGTTTTCCTCAGAGGAGAACAGTTGCGCTTTTCTTCGCAACAGTTCGACGACCAACAGCGGGTTTGGGCCCTCCGAATGGAGGGCCATACAATGCTGAAGTGTCGGCGCTTGGGCATCCGAGCGCCGACGCCGGGGAGGGCCCACAAAAGAAAAAGGTCGCCGTTTTTGGGCGGCCTTTTTCTTTTGTGTGTTTTCCTCAGAGGAGAACAGTTGCGCTTTTCTTCGCAACAGTTCGACGACCAACAGCGGGTTTGGGCCCTCCGAATGGAGGGCCATACAATGCTGAAGTGTCGGCGCTTGGGCATCCGAGCGCCGACGCCGGGGAGGGCCCACAAAAGAAAAAGGTCGCCGTTTTTGGGCGGCCTTTTCTTTTGTGTTTCCTTACGAGAACCGCCGCCATAAGGCGGCGTGTTCGACGACCATCAAAGATTTTAAGCCCCGCCATCGCGGGGCCTATAATGCTGAAGTGTCGGCGAGTGTGTGCGCGAGCGGGCAGGGTGGGCACCGCGAGCAGACCGAGTACGTGCGCCCGCCACTAAAACATCGGCGGGCAAGCTGGGCGATCATCAAAGTTTGTTGATCTTATTTTCCAATTTTCCCAGCCCCTCGATGATCGTAGTCCACTCTGGATACTCTCCGAAGATCATCGTCTGCATCTGAGCATAGTCGGCGCGTAAAGCAGCAAGGCGTTCTTCTGGCGGCACGAGGCGGAAACTTCCCGGCCTAGCTGTTTCGTAATGAGCCCATGACGATCGGAAGAAAACTTTTTTGTGTTCGACCACCCGTTCAAGAAGCTCCATTTGTTTTAACGCTCTTTTGGCAATGTCCGTTTTTGAGAGTTGATAGAGATCATAATAGTGGCGTGAAAGGCGTTCCTTTTTATTAAAGGGGGCAGAACGATGGGCTTCCTTGTGTAGAATCGTTGTTTTCTCCCAAAAGGTTCGAACGGCCTCAAGCGCTTTTACCTTGCACGATGCCGCGGTAAACATATCAGGGAATAACTCTGCTGAGTATGGCGTGATAGTGTGTTCGCCAGCAGGCCATGAATCCGAACGCGCACCAAGCTCAAGCCGCACATATGGACTGACATACGCTGGCATCACAATGCCTTGAAGTGCGACGGCCTGCGGATAGTGAAACAACACCGCCTGTTTGTCTTCGGGATCGATACTTATGCTCCATGCCGTTGCAGCACCATTCTTGGAATCACCCAGTATCGTCCGAAAGTCTTCAATCAGCGCAGGAACGAACCGATCGCGAATGACCGTCTTACATTCCTTCTGCAATTGATCGAGCAACGCCCGTTGTTTCTTTCCGCTTGCCGCTTTTTCAGGGTCACGTTCAGTCTGAAATCCGAGCTCCCGGCGGTCAAACGAGAGATCCACATCTTCCGAAAAGCGTTCGATCACACGAAAGACTTTCGAGAGAGAGGTGCCTCCCTTGAAGATCAAATGGAGTGGAAACTGGATCGACACGAAAATCCGTTTGAGCGCCCAGCAGACCCAGAAATCCTTCTCCATGATCGACGCTGAAATACCCCCGCGCCTGCCGGATGAAGCCACGAAAACATCAGCTCGTTCCCTGGGAGACATTTTTGCAATACCGTCCATTGTTATTCCCCTTCTTCATCGCCCGCTATTCTGACGAGAATCGGTTTCATCCAGGCAGCGGCATGGCAGATGTCCTTCCGAAGCACCCGCTTATCCTTAGCGGAGAGCGTCCTTTGCAATTGACTGACCATAGAATCCGTGACGTTGCCGCGCCCCATATGGCGCAACGCCTGAAAGACGATGGCACTGACCCTGCCGCTGACAGCCATCGTTCGGGGAGCCGCCGAACGAAAGATGACCGTCTGGGACCCAAAACGAACTTTCCGGGGTTGCCCGTTGATAAGGTAGATGGCCTTGGCTGGAACCTGTGTTGAAAGCCCCATGATGTTCGCAGCCATTGCACCGGATGGAATGATGCGATTCCCCGACTTTCGGGCGACCGCTTTGGCGACGGCGTCAGGCAGTGGATTGATTACGCCCCCCAGTTTTGGATTGATTCGGGGATAATGGTAAAGTCCAGGGGCGAGTCTGCAAATCACCTCTTGCCGTGCAAGTCGTGACAATGCCTGATCCAGCGCCGCCCGGCTACCAAGCCCCAGAAAATCGGCATTACTGAACACAGCACCCCTCCCACAAGCCCTTATCCTTTTAATTAGCTTATTTACAATGGGATTTGATGTTTTCATAAATATTTAATGTCAGAAAAACATATACCTTTTTATGACATTATCTATATCGCTTCCGTGCCTGTCAAGTCAAGCGGTCATAAAGACAACCGATTATTTTTCATGCAAATCGGCCCCAAAATGGCCCGAAATATCCGTCAATATCCAGCATTGACGCCCCTCGACAGTAACCGCGAGCAGACCGAGTGGGTACCGCGAACCGGCCGACCGAGGGCAAAGGATGAGAGTAGCGAATCAAGCCCGAGGGGGAGTGTACGCGCGCACGAAAATCATGCCGGTGGGGTCTTGACAAGAGACAAGTCCTGCACAAGGTACAACCTGTCTCTTGTCAAGACTTGACCCCGCGAACAACCTGTCTCTTGTCAAGACTTGATACCATTGACCCCGCGAACAACCTGTCTCTTGTCAAGACTTGATACCATTAGCTCAGTGTTCAACTCAGCGGATCCAAACCGGCGTTCGCTTCTAAGAACGGAATGGATTCAGGAATTTTTTAATACAACTTCAACTCCTGTTGGCCACGGTTTCGATCTTATAGAGCCAAGTCAGGAAGCAGGATTTGCATGTTATAGTTTTGTACCAAAGTCGGACGTACCTATAAAAATTATTGTGCTCGACGATACGCAAATCGAGAATGATGGTTCCACAGATGTTCACGGCCACGGTTTTCTTGATAAGGCGCGCTGGGACTGGCTGAAAAAAGAACTCGCAGAGGGTGACGCGAACGATCAGCTCATGATCATCGCCGCGCATGTGCCGATAGCCGTTGAGCCTACAGCGGACAGTTCCGAACTTGGCTGGTGGACTGATTCACAAAACGCCGTAACTTTGCCGAATCTTATCTCTGAGCTTCAAAGCCATCCGAATCTGCTCATGTGGATATCCGGGCACCGTCATCTCAATACGGTCAAGGCTTTCATATCGCCCGATCCGGTCGGTCATCCTGAACTTGGATTTTGGGAAGTTGAAACATCTTCTTTAAGAGATTTCCCTCAGCAGTTCAGAACTTTTGAGATCAACCTCAATTCTGATAACACAATTTCAATTCTGATAACGAATGTCGATCCCGCGGTCAAAGAGGGAACCCCGGCCGCGGAATCTCGTAGATATGCCATCGGAACGCTGCAGATAGTAGGGGCGGGGGCTCAAAATGTGTTTGGTTATAACCCAACCGGTGATCCAACTATCAAGCCGATGCCGACCGCTTCCTACAACGCAGAACTTGTGAAACAATTGACTCCCGCTATGCAAGCGGCATTGACAAAATAGCTATCCATTAGTTCGACAGTTCTGCGTACGGACATGATACTTAATTATCAACATGTTCAGATATGGAGACGGATTTCTGTTCAAAATTCAGGGCACGCGAGAGATTAAGTATCGTGTCCCCGGAACTATAATGCCGACGATGTCAGCTATTCTTCAAAATACCCGCCGGTGGCGGGGAACGAAGGACAGAATATTTTAAACCCGCCTTACTTGCTCCGTCTGATGTTCTATGCTACGGCTATCGGGCAGAGGAGAAAAAAATGAGAATAATCATAAAGATGGCCTGTGTTTTTTCACTTTCGGTTTTCATGCTCTGTCAATTCGCATCCGTTTCGATGGCTAGATCGAATGCCGATAAGGTGCTGTCGGCGCGATTCATTGCTGAGGAGCAGTATTTGAAACAGATGCCTCCGATAGTGGAGTCTCTCTACGGTCCTATGGCCGTTCCCGCGCTGAAACTGCTCTGGACGAATTCCGGTCCTGTGTTCGCTATGGATGCGATGCTGCGCGCTTACGGTGAAGTATGGGCGCTTGAAGGTCCGCCGAGCGTGAACGAGCGCAGCCTTGCAACCGTTTCCGCGCTGGTGGCGCAGGGGCTATATCCGCAGATAAGGCTCCATATCAACGGCTTCATCTCCAGCGGCGGGACGCTCGAAGGTCTCTATGAGCTTGTGGGCACTGCGGCGGACGAGGCGGGTTCGCCTCTTTCGAGTGATCTCGTCGATGCGGTGGCAGAGGGCCTTAAATGGCGCGAACGTAGCATCGGCGGTTTTAAGGCGCCAACCAGGGAAGAGGTCCAAAAATTCCTCAGAAAGGGAATGAAAGGCGTTTCCCAGAAAACGCCGGCTAGACATAGGCTTGCGCTGCTCGTGAAATTCTCCGCTCAGATGGCCATTGGCAACATGGAGAAGACCCGCGGTTTCTTGCGCGATCTTGTTCAGGTGCTTCCGCCCGATATCAACAAGGATCGCTATGTCGATCTACTCATTACACATCTTATCGTCTATTGCGGCTATCCGAAGGGCATGAACGCGTTTTCCTCGTGGCAGCAGATACGCCCCGAATTCGGCATGAAATAACGCGCCCCCACTAACGGAACAATACCCCATGCGGTGCGAGTGAAACGAGCATCCCAAACTATTCAATACTGGCGAACGCAGTGAGCTATCGTTCCCTCAGGTATTCCGTTGCGTCACGTATCGCTCTGAACTCGTTACCCTCTACCCAGTTGGGGAAGCTGTTGCCGTTGGCCAGCTCCTCCCCAATATTGTAGAAGAGCCACAGGTCCTGATGAATGCCGTCGTAGTTCCAGAGGTCGTGAATAACGTCGGCCGGCATATGATATCTGCTCGCAAAGTCATCTTCTACCATCTTAGCATAGGCTTCATCGCGACCGATGAAGTCCTGACCCCGTGAACGCAGACGAAGCAAGCTGAGGTATTGATCGAGGAACAAAACAAATGTCTGGAAATATTCATGCGAAGGATGAAAAAGATCCCTCCCGTAATTACATCGGCGTTACGGAAAATTTCATCGACTCTATCTGGTCGGCACAGGTGGTCCCAGACGAGCTATCAATTCCGTCTCAACAAGTTGATGAGCTTCCACCATGTTGTAAACAACGCCGGGACGCAGCAATGGCGGCAGATCGCTTAAGAAACCCGAGTGTTTCATCTTCTGTGCCAGGTTCTGTTCAAATTCCATACGTGAAACAGTAAGCCCTTCGGCCTCCATGTATTTACGAAACAGGTCCACCACCTTCGCCGCATCGGCGCCGCCTGAAGTCAAGCCCAGCCAGAGATCGAATAAGTCCCGGCCTTTGCGGCGTTGATAGAGTGCACGCAATTTTGTGCCGGGCAATTCATCCAGGTCAAAAGTTGGAACCATTGATTGCCCTGTAAACCAGCGTGATTCCACCATCAAAGGTTTTTTCACCAACCCCATAAATGTAAAATGCTCGCGTGTATTTATTTCAATCTTCAATCTGAGTGGCACAATAGGTGCGAGCTCCGAGCTGACTCTGTAAGTTAGAGTCACGGTGCATTCCTTCTGATCTCGTTTTGGCGTGCCCAGCCATGAATCCAACGCTCCATGTATGCTGTCAATCACCTGGCCTATCGCTCCGGACTTCATTTGCACCAGATCGAGTGCTGTCACAGCTGGCATTGAGACCGGCAAAAGCCCTGTGTAAGCCTTCACTTGTTCCACCGGGGATTGCGGCATGCTTTTTTTGAGAAAAAACCGAATGCGTAGATTGACCTTACTGATTGATCGCTCCGGCCGAGCAACCACCACCTGATATTCCTGTGGCTGCTGATGGCTTGCACCGTCCCTTTTTACTCCGGGACCGAGGGGTTTCTCTGATGCCGCCACCCCCCGGATGTCGGGTTGTCAATCATTCCTAGGTAAGCTATCATGCCCGGCATCGGAGGGGGCATGAATCTGGACAATAAAGCAGTGGAGCTCAAGGAAGGCGGCAAGGCTTTTTGCCGGTTGACTGTCGTTCGCGTGGACGGTTCGGCCCCGAGACACGCCGGCGCCAAAATGATAGTCTGTGAAGACGGGGAAATCTACGGCACCATAGGAGGCGGCGGACTTGAAAATCAGGCGATAAAGGATGCTAAAGAGGCTCTTCGCAAAAGGACGGCCGTATGCAAAAAGTACGATCTCACCGAAGACGGCATCCAGCCCTGCGGCGGCTTAACGGAAATTTTCATCGAGTCTGTAGTTCCGCGCCTTCCGATGATAGTCTTCGGCGCAGGTCATATAGCCGAAAAACTCCTGCCCATGCTCTCGGAATTAGATTTCGAGGTTACGTTAATCGACGAAAGGCCCGACAGAATAGAAATGCCGGTTTTTGCATGCGCATCAAATCGTATAAACGAACTGCCGTCCAAATTTCTCCCGACCATAGAATTCCACGACAAGCTCCACATAATATGCATCACCCATGCGCACACCCACGATGAAGAAATCATAAGATACTGCCTAGGCAAGTCGTCGGCGTATCTGGGCCTTATAAGCTCCAGAAAAAAATGGGCGTTTTTTTCTGGAAAATATCTGGGCGAAGGATTCACCAAGGATCAGCTAAAACATGTATCGACACCCATCGGCCTTGACATCGGTGCCGAGACGCCTTTCGAAATAGCTGTGGCGATAGTCGCCCAGCTAATAGAGCTTCGAACGAAATCCAAACCTTCCCACTAATCGTTTAAGGTAGAGTATGCACCCCACAAACACCAACATAACTGGCATAATACTCTCCGCCGGAGAGTCTTCTCGCATGGGTCGCCACAAGGCACTAATCGAGATAGACGAAAAAACCACGCTGCTTGGCTACCAAATCTGGCTATTGCACGCTGCGGGATGCGAGCGCGTGGTCGTGGTGGTCGGCTGCGATGCAAACCTGATAATCAAAGCTCACGCAGACCTTGAGGTTTCGTGGTTAGTTAATGAATCGTGGAGGGCGGGACAGTTCTCGTCGATTCAAAAAGGAATATCCGAGGCGATCGAGAAAAACAATAACGGCGTGATTATACTGCCGGTGGACACAGTTGGAATCAGCCCGGACACTGTTGCGGCCATAATAGAATCCGCGCTTCAAAATCCACATCTCGATGTGATAAAACCCGAATTCGAGGGAAAAGGCGGACATCCCACATTTCTCTCGCGTGTATTCGCTCAAAATCTTTTAAACTTGGATCCCGTATCCGCAAAAGCCAGGCTTGATATCCAGATAAGAAACTCGAAATCGATCATGCGACTTCCGGTAAACGACAAAAACATAATTTCCAACGCAAACACATCCCAAACTTTCGAAACGCTGAAGTTAGAGCAAGCCTCCTGTGCGAAAAAACTTTAGGGCTACCTCACCTCGTATGCGCCCCGGTCAACCCCAGCCCCTTTGGGCCGCAATTCTTTGAGATAGTCGTTTGAAGGAACCTGAAGTTCACCGCAGGGAGCTCCAACGGCCAAACCAGAATCAACAGCCGGGCTATCATTAGATAGCCTCATATCATACACTCCACCATCGCCCACACTTACAAGTTTTGGATCTGCGCACAAATCGTTTGCGCCAAGCGGACACGGGTTATCCTTGACGCCGAAAATCACGCTGTGATCATTATTAAATTCCACCTCTCCGCAATTGTCTCTATAAAAAAGACAGCTTCGTTCATCTGGCTGAAGATAATCTGTATCGCCAAAGAAAATGTTATTTCGTGAAACGATCCTTTCGGCTCCTGTCAGCCCTTGGCTACATTCCGACGCCAAAACAAGACAATCTCCCTGACTGTAGATTGTCGTATTGACGATATCAATTTTCGTATTCGGAAGGATGCTCAAAGAAAGCACATTGCCAAGAGCCCTGCAGTTATCAACGTTTCCCGTGAATGCTTTTCCAGCAAAAAATCCGCAGTTGCCGACGATAACGGTATTTTCGATCGTGGCGTCTCCGCGAACCTTGACTTGGTTGCCGGCATTCCCCTCGGCCATGACGCGTCGGATTGTAATAGACCCATCGTCAACATGGTAGAGAAGATCCAATCCATCGGAGGTATTGTGCAAGAACTTTGTATCTTCAAATATCCAGTCGCCTCCGGTAGCACCCGTGCCAAGACCGTCCCCGTAGCCACCGGCAGTTTGCCCCCAGCAACCAAAAATTTCCCCGTCTGGCCAGCGCTCTCCACAACCGTTCCATTCTATGTCAACCCGGCGAAAGGTTATGGTTCCGGTATTTGAATCATCACCTTCAATATCTCCATCCCAACCTGACCAGCCATTGGCGACAATTTTAACGTCTTCAATAAGCCAGTTTTCAAGCCTTCCTGCCTTTATTCCGGTATGTGCAAGCCCGTGTATATTTAAATTTTTAAGCGTCACATTTTTTGAATCGGCCGCGTAAATGCCGGTCTGGGCCCAGTCGCCAAACGGAGGATCATCTCTTTTACAGGGCATTTTCCAATCTGGAGAACCCGCTATTCCATGTCCATGAAATTCAATGCAGCTTGAATGGTCCGTCAGCTCAAGACAGTTGAGCTTTATGTTATTACCTCCGTCGAGATTTAAAATCTGGGCTGTCCTCTCGACACCATACAGTTTGGCAACAGGCTCGTTGCAACCGCCGTCCCAACCCTCGCCATAGATTCTGGTCGGACGTTGCGGGTCTAGCCCTGAAGGAATTTTTTTCATTGTGCACTCGTATGCCCAAGCCGGCACACAGGCATCGGTATTTGGAGCTTCGATTCCAACTCTGTAACTCCCGGCACCAATGATCAATCGATCACCGCCCTCTATTTTAGACGGACCCTCTGGCGGCAAGGCCACAAAGGGATGACTCCAAGCACAAGCCTGATTTTCGCCATTTCCCGGATAGTCGTTATTTTCAAGTCCCGTGCATTGCGCGGCATTTCCACCGCCGGGCCTTATGTAATAGGTTGTCCCCCAATTTTCTTCATCTTCCCCGGGTACTTCTCCATTCGGGGTGTCATCGCAAGCATTGCCGATGCCATCCCCGTCGGCATCTACCTGATCGGCATTGGGGACGAGAGGACAGTTGTCGTCTTCATCATTAACGCCGTCATTATCGCTATCCTTTGGAATGTCGGCTTGTTCTTCTGCTGGTTTTTGTTTTTCGTTGAAATCAGGATCGCACAAATCTCCAATCCCGTCTTCATCCACATCTCCCTGATCGTGGTTTGCCACCCCCGGACAATTATCGATCAAGTCACAAACACCGTCTCTGTCTAAATCGTCACAATAAAGGACATACGTTCCCAAGCGCGGAAGACTTCCGGCAACCGCATTTGCCGTGCTATCGTATGTTATATCCGAATTTTCTATTACCTGATTGTTATCCACAAGCCCCAGCTTTAAAGATGCCGGCGGCAGACCTTGAAATTTCATATTGGAAAGCAAAATTATCAATATCGCAAAATGACCTTTTTTAAAAACTAACTCGGCCGGCTTCAAGCTGTACGAATCAAAGACCACTGCATTTTCGACCATGAAAACACCGGTTCTATCGATCTTAATATCGCCTAGTTTGAACTCTTCCGGGATGCTTTCCAAAGAAACGGACAACCCGACGTTGCCGTCTTCCGACTCCACGATATGAAAGGAAGAAACATCTCCCTCACGATCTTCTGACTTCTCGCCTCCCTTACCGCAGGAACCAAAAACTACGAGCGCCACAAAGAACAAAATTGAAACGAACCTGAAATATTTTCTACAATCACGATTATTTATTTTTTCAAAAATGGTCATTTTCGTTTCATTCCTATCCGCACGTTATCTTTCGCTCAATTTGTCTTTATCGTCGTCCAACCTTTGACCCTATTCAACAATTTCAATTTCAGACTAAAAAACCCTACAAAAATTCCGCTATTTTCTCGACGAGGGTGGCGCTGTCGAAGGGCTTTATCATATAAGCATCAGCGCCCGAGGAAAGACCTGTCTCCATATCGGAATGCTGAACCCGCGCGGTAAGCATTATCACCGGTATGTGCTTCGTCTTTGCCCCAGACTTTATCTCGCGGCAAACCCGGTAGCCGTCGAGTTTTGGCATCATGACATCTAGAATTATGAGATCCGGAAGAAAGCTACGCGCCATCGCAAGCCCGGCATCGCCGTCGAAGGCACTTTTCACCTCATAGCCCAACCCTTCAAGCCTGAAGGTGATCATTTCGACCAGATCCTTCTCGTCGTCTATTACGAGTATTTTCTTCTTCACCGTTCACCTCCCGGCAAGAGCCCTTTGACTATAAGATCTATACTTTCCTGAGGCAGTTTTCCAGTCATTTCTGGAAATAATATATTATCCTCCAACGGGCGTGCATATATCCGAAGCGAGCTGTCGAAGTTTCTGTATTTTTTTGCCGCCGAACCGGCCAGAGTCTCGCACATTCCAAGGATGAAGAACCCGCCGGGGTTTAAACATTCATAGAATTTCAGCATGGTCTCTTCTTGCAATTCCCTGTTGAAGTAGATCATCACATTGCGGCAGAGAATTATATCGTTATATCTGAAAGGGGCATTCTTGGTGACATCGTGTTGCCTGAAGCGGACGCTTCCTTTGATATCCTCTTTGAGCTTGAACCCGCCTTCAATGCGCACAAAATATTTTTCGACTATTTTGGCTCCGATAGCTGAGATTTGGTCTTCGGTGTAGATTTTATTTCGCGCCTTTCTTATGGCCCCGGCATCTATATCGGTGGCTATGACGGTAAAGATAAAGTTATTCAATTCGCCGCCTAGAGCTTCTTTGAGAAGTATCGCTACGGAAAACGCCTCGTCTCCCTCGGAACAGCCGCAGCTCCAGACCCTGATGATACGATGTTTTTTGCGTTTTTTGAGCTCCACTATTGTCGGAACAACTTTGTCGCGCAACGCGGAGAACAATTCGGGATTTCTAAAAAGTTCGGTGACATTTATCGCCAAAGTCCCGACTAATTCCTGCGATTCTTCCGGATGTTCGCGCATATATGCGGCATACCCCTCATAATCGGGAATGCCAAGCCTCTGCATGCGCACGCCCACCCTTCGCTCCAGCGTATTTTTCTTGTATTGCGTAAAGTCGAAGCCGGTCCTGTGATGCAGATTTTCAAGTACCTCGAAAAAACCCTTTTTAAAATTTTCCGACATCTCTTTGCCTAACCGAGCTTGAGGTTTGCCATCATCTTTGCGAGTGAATCCTGCGATGGAATGAAAAAGAAATACGAGCGTATCTTTTCATCGCTTATAAAAAATTCCGTGGTTATGACGAGCGCCTGATCACAATCTTCGCATACTTCTGAAAGTACCGCATCTGATATAGACCCTGCCATATCGATCGCAATGGATGGAGCGGAGATGAGTATCTTGATCCCCAATATTTCGGATATCGCGCCCAGATAGGCGCCGGAAAGTATCGTTCCGGCCTCCTTCAAAGCAGAAGTGGCCATGTCGTTTAAGTTCTTCGTCTTCCCCTTCTGGTTTCCCATGAGAAGATCGGCCATGTCGAGCGCGGTCTGTTTCTCGAAGGTGAGCATGATGGCGCCCGTCACATCGTTTAGAAGCCGCATATATGTGGCAGCCACGAGAGTTTCCGGGCTTCCAAAAATTTCAGAAAAATCTGAAACCTCGCAGAGATTCGCGACAGGCACGCGAATGTCTATTCTGCGCGAAAGCATCTGGGATAGCGCTGTCGCCGCATTGCCGGCACCGATGGAAACCAGCTCTTTCACAGCGTCTATCTGTTCATTTGAAAGCATCTTTTTTTCAGCCATCTTTCACCTCGTTTCAACAGGTTAACTTTTTTCGCTAACGCGCAGCACCTTTCATACCTTGAGCGCATTTAAAATCACACCCAGCGAATTCTGCGATGGGATAAATACCAGATATCCTTCCACGTTCATCTCTATCTGTGTAAACACCGTCTTCACGCACATCATTCCATCCGAGCAGTTGCTTTTTCCTGCACTTTTTTTGATCGCCTTTGCCAAATCAGCCTCTTTGAGAAAAATTTTCGGCGTGGAGATAGCCGCACTAAGACCGGTGAGCTGGCTTATCGCGCTCATGTAGGATGAGGTGATTATGTTACCGATCTCGGCGATGGCCGATCTCTCCCTTTCCGAAGAGAGCTCTGATGTGCTTTCTTTTTTATGCATAAGCATGTTGCAGAGAAATCCGGCAATAGCCTTCTTCATTACGAATGTGAGAGATGCTTGTATATCACCGTTGACGGATATCCCCGCGCCGATGAGATCGCCCTTTGATTTCATCCCTAGCGAGAGTTCCTCGAATGTGAGGATCTCAATCGATGGAATTTTTATCATTACCTTTCGGCCCATGATTTCGGAAAGAACCCTTGCGGCATGGCCGGAGCCTATATTGGCGGCCTCGGTAAGTGCACTTTTCTGCATCTCTGTAAGTTCTATAGGCATGTCGGTCTCCAAGACATTGCTTTAAACCGGCAGTATAAAATTAAATGCGCTGCCTTTTCTTTCGCTGGATTTAACCCAGATGATGCCTCCGTGCATTTCCACAAGCTCCTTGCATATGGAAAGACCGAGCCCCGTCCCTCCGACCTTTCTGGTGAGTGAACCGTCCACCTGTCCGAATCGCCTGAAGAGCTTTGGCACATCGCTGGCGCTTATCCCTATGCCAGTATCCTTCACGCTCACCAGCACATATCTTTCAGATGCCGCTATTTTCTCAAGACTGACCTTGAGTCTTCGGAGCTTTGCGCCATCCACCACAGATGCTGAGATTGTGACGGTTCCTCCTCCGGGCGTAAATTTCACCGCGTTGCTCAAAAGATTCACCAAGACCTGAATTATCCTGTCCGGATCGCACATCACCTCCGGAATTTCGCAGTCCATCCTGAAAGAGATGGCAACCTTTGCATTCTTCGCTATGAGCTCCATGGTGGAACGAGCCTGCTCGAAGAGACTTTCTATCCGCACCAAAGATTTAGTGAGATGCAATTTGCCGGTCTCTATTCTGGAGATATCGAGCAAATCGCTTATCAACTGCGCCAAGCGGTCGATGTTTCTCGCAGCTATCTCCACAAATCTCGATTGTTCTTTCGATATCGCTCCGGCGGTACCATCCCTTATAAGCGTTATGGATTCTTTTATGGCTGTGAGAGGCGTTCTCAGTTCGTGAGAGGTCGTGGATATGAACTCGGACTTCATCCTGTCAACCTCCTTCTCCTTCGTTATATCGGAGAGAAGAAAAATCCAGCCCGCGATATTTCCGGCGATGTCTAGCGTTGGATTTACCTTGAAGTTGATGACCCTCGGAACGCCGGATTGCTCGATAGTAATCTCCTTCTTGATGGTCGATCCCTCCGTTCCCGTTTCTGAAAGCTCCTTCAATAAATCGAAGATTCGACGATCATTTATCGATTCCCACAGGGGCCTGAAATAACCGGCTTTGTTTATGCTTAAGAGCTCTCTGGCGGCCCTATTTATAAGAGTCAGCTCCTGTTTTGCATTCACTGCCATGACACCCTCGCCCATGCTGCCGAGCATCGACTCCAGCCTTATTTTGGAATCGGCAATCCGCCTCCTTATTTTCTCATAGTCGGCGAACATTGAAAGCGTATGAGCGAAAACGCCCATCACCGCTATATCGTCATCGGTTAAGTCAAAACAACTCGCGGATGATATCATTAGATAGCCGTTGATATTTCCGGCAACCGAAAGGGGAAACCCCATAACGTTATTTAACCGCGGCAAAGGGGCGCCCTTTCTGGACATGCTCGTCGCTATCGTATTGAATTTCTTGCGGTTGAAATCCATAACCTCGCCGACGTTAGTCCTTTTCTTCATGGTCAAGATTATTCGGGAAACAAATCTGTCATCGAGAACGGAGTCGGAAACTATCATGAGTTCATGTTGAATCTCGCCCTTTATGAGAAGAACCAGCACATCAATTGGATAGTAGCCCTTCAAAACATCGTAGAGGAGGACGGCCACGTTATTGATGTCGGTTCCTGCAGAGAGCGTGGATACAAGCTTGTTGATCATCCCGAACTGATCGATTTTTTCACCTTTCTCTTTTTTTGCGGCTACATCGAAGATGATCTTTGCAGCGTGGGAGTCCACTATCTTCGTATTTTTTGATGCAAGCTGTTCGAGGATCTTTTGATATTCCTTTGAACCCGAGGCCTCTATTATTACATCTATTTTCTCCCTGCCTATAAAATCGGCTACGTTCAAAGAGCTCTTGATGCCTAATTTCTCTGCCGCCAGCATGACGGGAGAGTCCCTTCGCGTATCGCTGACGCCGACGACAGAAATGCCCTGCATTCCCTCGAATAGTTCAAGAAGATTTCCGGCGCCATCGCCACCGCCAACTATCAGTATTTTGGTATTCTTCGATGACATTATTGAGAACCTCGTTTAATAAATTCCTGTTTTGCCTTCGACTCCGTCCAGTAGCTCTACAGCTTACAGAGCCATAACCCTGTCTATCTCGTTTAAAAGATGCTCCTTATCCACGGGCTTTCTGATATATCCGAGAGCTCCGACTTTAATCCCTTCTATCAAGCCGCTCTGACCTCCCTCAAGCACGCTGACGATGACTATCTTCGCGTTTGCATCGTTGGCCATGATTTTTTTTATCGCCCCAACCCCGTCAGGTTCCATTATAATGTCCATCGTTACGATATCCGGACGCAGCTTTCCGAACTCAGCCGCTGCGGCATTTCCATCGGCCGCCATTCCGACTACCTCATGTCCGCCCTCTATCAGGATATTGCTTATCGTATCTCTCATAAAACTTGAATCATCACACACAAGCACCCTAGCCATACCGCCTCCCTTTTGGTTTACCTTTTATATAAATGAAGAGATATCGAGGACGAGTGCAACCGAGCCATCCCCGAGTATCGTCGCGCCTGCAAACCCTCGCACGCCTTTGAGTTCGCGCGTAAATTGTTTGATGACTATATCCTGCTGCTTCATAAGCTTATCCACCGTCAGCGCAAAGTGCCTATCTCCGTCTTCCAGCACGAGCGCATTTATCCGGCCTCTCTTTTTAAATTTCGCGTCATCTTCGATGGCATCTTCGGGAGCTGTGCCCGCACATATACTGAAATGACGGCCGAGGCGAATCAGAGGAATGACCCTATCATGGTGAAAGATCGTCTCGACATTCTCGAACATATTGACATCACCATCGTTTATCACCACGATCTCGTTTATCGCTGAGACGGGCACGGCAAAAACCCTCGATTCCACGCCTACGAGCAAGGCCCTAACTACAGCCGTGGTTATCGGAAGCCTCATGCTGATCTTCGTACCTGAGCCCTTTATGGATTCGATCTTCAGGCTACCGCCCAATCTTTCGGTCTTTTCCTTCACCACATCGAGCCCTACTCCCCTGCCGGAGACATCAGTCACGGATTCGCTGGTGCTAAAACCCGGCATCGCGGTGACAAGAAAAAGCTCTTCGCTGCTCATGTGGGCAGACTGTTCCTCCCCGATCAGACCTTTCTCGATCGCCTTTCTCTTTATCGACTGTTCATCCATCCCGTCACCATCGTCGGAGACGGATATGATGACATGATTCTTTTCGCGGATCGCGGAGAGCATCACCCTGCCCTCCTTCGCTTTGCCTCTGTCGCCGCTATCCTCCGGAAGGGCAATGCCATGATCCACGGCATTTCTTATCAGGTGGATGATCGGATCGCCTATTTCGTCGAGGACGGTACGATCTAGTTCTATATCCGATCCTATCATCTCGAACCTCACAACCTTTCCCTGCCTCTGCGAAAGGTCCCGGACGAGCCTCGGAAAACGATCGAAGATCTGTCCCACCGGCACGAGCCTCGACTTCATCACCTCGCTTTGCAAATCGTCCGTAAGACGGCCGAAGCTCTCTATGATGTTATGCAGATCAGAGTCGTCATATCTCGCCGCAACATCGGAAAGCCTTAACTTGTTGATCGCTAGCTCCTCCACGAGGTTCATCAGCCGGTCCAGTCGTTCTATGTCAACCCGCACGCTTCGTATCCTGCGCATGTGGTCATCGACCGGACTTGAAATCGGCGATGATCCAAGGAAAGCCTCGGGCCCACTCTCAACAGGGTCCCTTTCCCAAGATTCATCGACTTGGATATCGGAAATAACCACATCCTCTATTTCGAGGATTTCCATCACCTTCTTCTTGATTTCCTTTTTTAAGCTTTTGGTAACGAACACACACCCAAAGGAGAAATCGAACTTCTCAGCCTCTATAGACTCGCTGTCCGGAAAAGACTTGATCACCTCTCCAATATCGTGCAACGAACGAAATACCATAAAGGCTCTCACGCCCTTCAGCACGCAGTCCTTTTCGAGTATTATCTTTAAATGATATGAAGAGTAGCCGTCCTTTGTGACGCGGACAAGAGTCTTCTTTTCGAAGACATTGAGACTTACATCCTCATTTATTTTTTCCTCTTCGAAAGAAACCTTCTTCGATAGGCACGAATCGAGCGCCGAAATCAGCCCGGAAATATCCTCGTTGAATTCCTTTTCATCGTGGATCGACCGAACCATTCGCTCGAGCGCATCGAAAGAATTGAAGAGTATGGATATCTCGCTTTCGGTTATCGGGCGCGAACCGTCACGCATGTCCGAGAGAAGATCCTCCATCTTATGGGAGAGCTCCGAAACAGGTGTATATCCCATGCTGGCTGACATGCTCTTTAGCGTATGGGCAGCCCTGAATATTGAATTGAGCGCATCCTTGTCGGTATCGTCTTTCTCGAGAATGAGAAGGCTCTTATTGAGGAGCTGCAGAAGCTCTTCAGACTCCTGCAGATATATTTTTTTATATTTGGCTTGGTCAGGCACCGTATCTACCTCAGCAGTCTTTCCATCTCTTCGGAAATTTTAAGAAGCGGAACCACTTTGTCAGCAAGCTTTGCCTGTACCACACTTTTCGGCATACCATAGATGATACTGGAGGCCTCGTCTTGCGCTATCACGAATCCACCAGCGGTCTTTATCTCTCTCGAACCCGCAGTCCCATCGCTGCCCATGCCGGTTAGCACTATGCCCACAGTCCTTTCGCGAAACAACCTAGCAACCGAGCTGAATGTAACATTCGCGTTGGGCCTTAGTCCCATCACGGGCGCGCCGTCTCCGAGTTTCACGCAAGGAGAATCGAATGAACCTTCGAGTTCGAGATGTGAACCGCCTTTGGCGATTATCACCTCGCCAGCAACTAGGCGCATCCCATCTTCAGCTTCTTTCACCGTAACATTCGAAATCCTATCAAGCCTCTGGGCAAGGCCCTTCGTAAAACCCTCCGGCATATGCTGAACAACCAGCACGGCAGCCGGCATATCCCTCTTGAGCATGGGAAGAAGCGTCGCCAGAGCTTGCGTACCTCCAGTTGAAGATGCCACCACGAAAATTTTTTTTAATTCCGGAAGCAAAACCGTAGAAGGCTTCGGGGCCATTCTCTCGACAGGATATACCAGCCTTAGTCGCCAGGCTGGCACCTGCGCGGCCAGCCTTATCTTTTCGATTATCTCCTCGGCCACCATGTCGATATCTTTTGAAATTACTCCGCTAGGCTTTGTCACGAAATCGATAGCACCGAACTCAAGCGCGCGAAGGGTTTTTTCCGAACCATCTGTGGCAAACGCGCTGATGACGATGCAGGGAGTCGGAACTTCGCTCATTATATAACCAAGCGCCTCGATCCCGTCCATCACCGGCATCTGGATATCCATGGTTATGACATCCGGATTTAGCGAATGCGCAGCCTCTATGGCCTCCCTGCCATTTCTGGCGACGGCGACGATTTCCATATCGGAAGCACTCGATATTATTTCAACGAGTCTCTTGCGCATGAAGGCGGAATCATCTGCAATGACTACGCGTATTTTATGTTCTGTCATCATTCACTCACCAAGAACCCTTTTTACTTCTTCGAGAAGAATTTCATTTTTAAACGGCTTGATAATAAAGCCCATCGCTCCAGCCTTGATGGCATCTATTATAATGCCCTGATTTCCAAGGGCGCTGATCACAAGCACCTTTGCATCCGGATCTTTTGATATTATCTCCTTTATGGCATCGATCCCCATATTCTTGTTCATCACGATATCCATCGTCACGAGATCGGGTTTCAACGCCTGATATTTTAAAACGGCACCGGCACCATCCTCCGCTTCGCCGATTATCTCGAAGCCGCCGCCTTGCAGGGCATCTTTTATGAGTTCCCTCATGAAGCTCGCGTCATCCACTACCATTATCCTGTGAGCCATAAAAACCTCCACATCTCAGAGATGTTTTTCTCCATGGGCTATACTTTTAACCAGCACAAACCCCGAGTTAAGATCGAACAACATTGTTCTTCCGTAATTACTGCCGACATCCTGAGCCACGACCTCTATCCCGATATTCTCAAGCTTTCTCAATGCCGACTCCAGATTTCTCTCCCCGATGCTCATATTTGAAAACTCGATATCGGGAAACATATTCGCACAACCGGCCAGTTTCGCCGTGACATTTTTTCTGACGGCTCCTTCCTTTATCATCCGAGAGAGCATCTCCTCTATCCCAACATCGACAAATTTTGCGGAGTTGCTTCTTGCACTACTCATAGCCGAATCCGAGTTCGGCAGCATAGCATGCAAAAGTCCTCCGATCTTCGAACGGTTATCGAAAAGGGCCACCCCTAGGCACGATCCGAGGGCATGCGCCTCAAGCACGGCCGGAGCTTTGGCGACAGCCATCCTAGCTATTCCTACAAATATTCGCTCGTTCATCTCAAATCTCCACAACGCGCTATTTCACGAGTCGATCTATGGCGTTTACGATCCTCGATGATTCGAACGGCTTCACTATGAAATCCCTAGCCCCCGCCTGAATCGCCTCTACTACAAGCTGCTGCTGTCCCATGGCGCTGACCATGAGGATGCAGGCGTTTTTGTCTTTCGCTACGATCTCCTTGACCGCGTCTATTCCGCCCATCTCGGGCATGATGATATCCATCGTGACGAGATCCGGTTTCTGCTTCGCGTAGAGGTCGATCGCTTCTCTACCATTAGACGCCTCACCTATGACCTCGTGACCGGCCTCTTTGATGATATCGGAAAGCATCCTCCGCATGAAGATTGCGTCATCGACGATAAGGACTTTGAGTTTTTTCTTTGCCATTGCGAATCTCCCTTTTCATGATCGGTCAGTTTATCATTTTATAAACGAAGGCATCAACAATTCGCCTTTATTTCTTCGCCGTGGGCCATTCGGGAAGCCCTATCATCTCGTACATCCTCGCGAAGCAGAAATCTGCGAAGAGCCTTCTTGCCTCTTTGCTCATTCCATCGAAAGCGAGGCCGAATTCAAACTTTTTTCCGTCTGAAGAGTTGAGTCTCACTACCCTGCCGCGAAGCCTTAGTATTTCATTCTCCGACTCTCCAAGAAGGACCTCTATCTCAACCACGGAATCGAGTCCCAGTTCCTCATCGACTATCAGAAGACACCCCCCGGCACTTATGTTGCCGGCGACCGCATCGAGGTTCTCTCTCGTAGCCACGCTCGAATACCTCACCTTGATAGGAATATCGAGCCTCGCGCTCTTTCGGCGTTCAGAGGCGTTAGAAAAAACCTCTTCCTTCTGATTTTTAATTTTACTTGGCGCACTCATATTCGGCTCCTACTGACACCTGTGTTATTTTTTTATTCCCCAGCTGATGCGGAAAACTGACGGGACTCCTCTTTTGTCAGTATCTTCTGCGCATCCATTATTATGATGAGATCTTCATCACGCTTAGCCACACCCCTTATGAACTGCGCGTGAATCTGGCTCTCGAGCATCTCCGGCGTCGGCTCTATGTCGGTGGATAAAATTCTCACAACCTCAGGAACTTCGTCCACAACAAGCCCCATTGCATTTTCTTCCACATCTACGACAACTATTCTTGATTTTTCTCCTTGCTCGGTCTTTCTGATGGAAAACCTCTCGGAAAGATCCATCACCGGTATTATCTGACCGCGAAGATTGATGACACCCTGAATGAAGGTCGGCGCCTTCGGCATGGGCGTTATATTCTGCATTCGGATTATCTCTCTCACCTGAGATATCTCGAGCGCAAAGCGCTCACCGGCGAGCATGAAAATCACAAGTTGAATCTCGCTGCCCTTGACAGCATTATTTTTTACCTCTGGCGACATTTGCCACCTCCATATCCGCGATAGCTGCGGGATCTATTTTTTCAATTTCTGCGCGATCTTCTGCTTTATGCCCGCAGTCTTTTCTTTGAGGATCGCATATTTCTTTTCTCTCTCGATATCGGACGAACTTCTCTGAACATCGGCAGCAACTCCCTCACCGAGTTTGAATTTCCCAACGAGATTTTTCATCGCGATGCCCATGTCGGCTAGTTCCTGTGCGGAGGCGGCCATCTCCTCCATGGAAGCGGTCATCTCCTCGGTTGAAGCGCTCGCCTCCTCCGTAGCAGACGCAGTCTCCTCGGCAACCGAGGCTATTTCGGAAACGGATTTAGAAACCCGGCTGGTACCGGCGGCCTGATCTTGGCTTACCGCAGCGACCTCTTCGATCATTATCGCCAACTGATCGGCATTCTTTATTATGAGTTCGAGATTTTTTCCCACGTTCTGGGACATTTCTCTCACAATGAGGGCATCCCTAGAGGAAGCTTCTATTCCTGTAACAGCCTGTTCCGTTTCTTTCTGCACATCCTTGATGAGCTTTCCTATCTCGTCGGCGGATTTTGCGGAGGCCTCGGCGAGTTTCCTCACCTCTTCTGCTACTACCGCAAAGCCCCGGCCATATTCACCGGCGCGCGCAGCCTCGATGGCGGCGTTAAGGGCCAGCAAGTTCGTCTGGTCGGCGATATTCGTTATTACATCGACTATATCGCCAACCTGCTCGGAACGTTCTCCTAGTTTTTTCATCTGCTCGGCTATGCCGACAAGCCCGCCTGAGACATCGACGATCTTCTCGATCGTCTCCTTCGTAAAATTACCGCTCGCTTTTGCGGCCTCGGAGGATTTGCCGGCCTGTCCGGCGACATCCTGCGCGCTCTTTGAAACCTGAGCGAGGGAGACGGCCATCTGTTCCATCACCTTCTGAGTATCGTCAACCCTCTGCGCCTGCGTCTCGGTACCCTGAGCTATCTGCTGGACGGTGCTCGAAACCTCTTCGGTCGTCGCGTTCATTTCCTCCGCCGCGGAGGAGAGCTGCTGCGCGGATGAAGAGACGCGGTCCGAGGAGGCAAGGACCTCGGAGACTATCTTTCGGAGAGATGCGACGGTCGAGTTGAACGCCTTCGCCATCATTCCGATTTCATCCTCCGAGCGAGCGGCAACGCTTACGGTGAGATCTCCCTCGGCAACCCTCGTCGTCGCGGCCGCCACCTCTTTTATCGGCTCCACTATCCTCGCAGCTACCATAAGGGCTATCACCACGACTATTCCGGCAGAGAGGAGGAATATCAACATCACCCAGTTGCGAAGCGCCCTGACCGGAGCCAACGCCTCTTCGACATTCTTCTCCGTAACTATCAGCCAATCGAAGTTCGCCCCGAATTTTTTATTCAATCCGACGGGCATCGCAACGCTTAAGACCTTTTCCCCGAGATAATCGATCGTGAACCCTGTAAATTTTTGATCCGCCGTCCCTTTCTTGAAAAAGTTGACGGCATCCGTATCGACCAACTGTTTGATGAGCGTCGATTCCCTAGAGAGGCGTGCATTAGAGCGCATGATCTTGTCATCCCCCACCAGATAGGTTTCGCCCGTATCGCCCATGCCGGCCGTACTCTGGACCAGCCTATCTACGGCCTTATCATCTATTTGCAGGGCTAGGACCGCATAGACATTTCCCCTTTCGTCCTTCTGCGGCTCACCTATAAAGATGGCATTGCTGCCACTTGGCTCATAGTGAGCGTAGTCGGCCATCTGGGGTTTCCCGCTTTTCACGATCGAACTCCAGAGTTTTGCGAGACTGGAGTTGCGGTAGGGGCCGGTCGCCAGATTCGTGCCGAGATCGCTCTCTCCCGTTCCTGTGTACATGACATGGCCGTGGTCGGCACAGATAAAGAAGATGTCGTAGAACTTCGTCTTTTCTAGAAAACTCGAAAAGAAGGGATTCATCTCGTCGTAGATAGCCTTGTACCTCTCGGCAGAGACATCGAATGGACCGGTGGGGGTTGCTCCGCCGGCGTCGTGATAGGCTTTCAATTTGCGAAATGAATTACGGGTAACATCCGTCATGGCGACAACGGAAAGTTCGGTAAAGGCCTCTTCAAAAAATCTCTCGATTGAGTCCCTTTCAAGAGAGTTGACGGCCTCAAGTTCGTCAAATGTCAGTTTCTCGAGGCTCTTGCTCGAATTTTGATAGCTTATAAAACTCACGACGATGAGGGGAATGAGCGATATCCCCAGAAACCAGAGAAGCAGCTTCCCCTGCAGCCCCTTGAAAAACCCGATATTTTCTCCCATCATCCTCTCCCCCTTTTTTTGTAGATAATCTCCACATCTTAATTTTTAGTGCCTATCTTTATACCATCCAAAAACCGCAATCTCTAGAAAAATGCCCAAAAAGACGTTTAAATTTTCAAATAAATGCGTGATTTGATGTCATATTCCGCAAACCTCTCCTTGAAAGAGCCCCCGGTCGATTCCACGATGCCGAGCACCAGAAATCCGCCGGGATTCAACGCCTCATAAAATTTTTCCAGAACGCGCCTTTGCTGTTCGCGATCGAGATACATGAGCATGTTCCGGCAAAGTATCATGTCGAAGGTGCCCGGAGGTGATTCGCTGACGATGTCGTGATGCCGGAACTCCACCGGAACAGAAATGTCCTCCCTAATATTGAAGCCCTCATCCACAATATGAAAATATTTTTGAAGGATCTGCATGAGTCTGGCTGAGAGATTTTTTAAGCTCGCCTTGCCATAGCCCCCGTGAAAAGCGTTTTCTAGGGAACGTCGGTCTATGTCGGTGGCGAGAATTGAAAATTCGGGGCATTCTTTTGAGGTTCTGCAATGCTCCGCCATCAGCATCATGAGTGAATACGCCTCCTCGCCGGAAGAGCAGGCACAACTCCAGATTTTCACGCGTCCCTCTTTTCCGGCAAAGAGCTCGGGGATCACCCTTTTTTCGATGACATCGAATACGGCGGGATCGCGAAAGAATTCCGTAACATTTATCGTAAGTGCATCAAGAAGTTTATCTATCTCACCGGAATCGCTGTCGAGACAACGGAGATATTCTTCGAAGTTTTGATTTTTTGTAAGCCGGACACGCGCCATCACCCGCCGCAGAAGCAGATTTCTTCTATAACCGGAAAAATCCAGCCCGCGCTTTTCACGAATCCTCGCAAGAATTGTCGTCAAAAAAATACCGTCATCCTCATGACGCAACATTTCTTGAGAAACTGTACGACCTGTCATGGATCATCCCCCTACTATGAATTTACACCAAATCAGAGCAGTCAGGGTGCAAAAGCTCTGCGCGGATGCGGTTAAAGAAAACGCCAAAGCTGCACACAAACATCCCAAGCTAAATCGAAAACGCATATTTTTTCCTCTCGATATTTTCATCAGACAGCGGCTTCCATATAGTTAGAGTCTGTCGGGGAATTCGCTTTTCTTGTCATCCTCGCGAAGGCGGGGATCCATAACTTATTGAAATAACTGGATTCCCGCTTTCGCGGGAATGACATTTTTGCTGTTTTTTTGCATTCCCCGACAGACTCTAGTTACCCGCAGGGTTAAATATTTTTTCAAAGCATTGATTCACGAGTTTATTTTTCAAACGCCACCGCCCATACCGCGAACGCGTTTTATGGCCTCGTCGAGTTTTGGATTTAACTTTCTGGCTGTTGCGTATTCCAAATCGGCGGTCTTTTTGTCTCCCCTAAGTTCGGCCAGACGCCCCAGCCAGTAATGCGCGGCAGCGGGCCAGTAAGCGCCTTTTTGTGCCTTTAAAAAATGACGAAGCTCTCTTTCCGCATCGGCATAATATTGCGGATCGGCCTTCAAAACCAACGTAGCCCCCAAAAAATAATGGGCCTTCACCGATTTTTTGTCGATATTCAAAATTTCGCGAAATTGCGTGATCGCCGCATCGTATTTTCCCTCGGCGGTGAGAACCTTGCCTAAAAGCTTTCTCAAAATCACATTTTCGGGATACCTTTCGACATAAGAGGCGAAGATTTGACCTGCATCGCGATACATCCCTTCCTCTAAATACGCCAAGCCCAGATTTATTCCCGCCATGTCTTTTGCAAACCTGCCGTTTTCAGCAACGTTTTTGACGATGAAAAGGCCTTCGTCACGCTTATTGGGAATGAATTTCAAAAACCAAAGATCTCTCGTAAACACAGAACGCCAGTAAAGGTACATACCAAGCCCGAAATCGGCATCGAGATAGCTTGGGTCAATTTCCTTGACTCGCTTAAATAGCTGCCTCGACTTGTTGCCCATCACATAGGCGTCCCACCACTGACCTTTTCGCGCCTTAAAAAAACCGTCTAGTCCGTAGATCGCACCGGATATAAAAAGATCCCAGGCAGAGGGGTTGTAGCGCTGAAGCAAGATGCTTATCCGCCCTAATCCTTCATCGGCCGCCTTTTTGAGTTCGCGCTCCAGATGCAAATCCTCGCGCTCTAGCATCTGCACTTCATAGACTGCCATTTCACCAAAACACCCCGAGGGTGAATCGGGATATTGCAATTTTATTTTTTCGAAAATCTTGAGGGCCTCGGGATAATGCCTCTTTAGAATAAGCTCCTGACCGACCAGCATCTCTTTTTTTATTTCCTCTTCGCCGCCCGAGGCAAATGACCCATTTGAAAGGAAAACGGCCGCAAGAATCGAGATGATGACGAAAATGGCTTTGGGACGAAGTCTCATATATCCGCATCATCAATAGAGAATTAAAAAACATTTTGCAACCTGCACGACGGGCAAATATGATATGCGGTCTATGAGAAACCTTTTCCCCGATGGCAATAATATCATCATAAATTTCCTGACCGCCAACGACTTCTTCGTAAAAACGACTCTCGCCACGCTCTCCCATATATACCCGGGGGTCAAGGTTGCAGGATATACGAACCCGAAAGAACCTCCTCGGGAAGCCGCCTCGGTGGTCATCATCGATACAGAACTTTTCCAAGATGACGGGTTGGACCAAGCCATTGAGCTACTGCCTGATATACCGTCGATCATCCTCATAAAAGATTTCGCCTCCGTAAAAATTTTCGGCAAATATCTTACAAGCAGGCGTTCCATAGTTGCAAAAGACGATCTGCGCGGCATGGGGCTTATTCAGGCAGTACATCATTTACTCGAAAGACAGCGCCTTCACGAGCAGCTCCTTCGCACCTCAAGACATCTAAAGGAACTATCCATAAAGGACGAACTTACCGGTTTCTATAATAACCGCCATTTTCTGGAGGTGCTGACAAGTGAGGTAAAAAAAGCAAACCGTTACAAGAGAAATTTGGGACTCGTAATAATATCGATAAAAAATTTCAGCACCATCAACAAAACGTTCGGTCATGCCCAAGGTGAAAAGGTCCTCGTCGGAGTTTCCGGCATAATCAAAAATTCCGTGCGCGACGTGGATATCCCGGCCAGATACGGTGACAACGAAATAGCCGTCATTTTACCCGAAACCGGCGAAGCCGCCGCCAGAATCGTCACGCAACGCATGCAGGAAAAAATTTCCGGGATGGGACTTGAACATGAAGGCACGAAAATAGAGCCCGTTTTGAGCTCTGGAATTGCGGCACTTGGCGAATCTGTCACAACCAGCGACGACCTTTTGCGCACGGCAATTGGGGCGCTTATCGAAGCTAAAAGAAACAGCCAAAGCTCCATCTGCACCCAAGCAGAAATCGATGAAAGGAGAAGGGTAGTCCGCGAAAACAAACAGATCGTCGAACAACTTGGAGAAAGACTGGCCGGAATATCGAAGGAGGCCTTCAGAAATTATTTCCAGTCGCTCATGAACGCAATCGGCGAAATACCAATGCTAAAACGACATATACTGCCACATTCAGAGCGTGTTGCGTTTTTTTCCAGAAGACTAGCCGAGTCCATGGGCCTTGAAGAATCCAAAACGAAATCCGTCTATCGCGCAGGGCTTTTGCATGATGCTGGAAAACTCGCGATCGATCCTGAAATACTCACAAAGCCCGGTCGCCTAACTTTCCCTGAACAAGAACTGTTGCAAAAACATCCTCTCTTAGCTGTGCAGATACTAGGCGCCTCTCCCTTTCTAAACGAGGAAATAGGCGGCATACTCCACCATCACGAACGTTTTGACGGCGAGGGATACCCTGAAAAACTTTCCGGCGAATCTATTCCGATCACAGCCCGCATAATAGCGGTGGCCGAAGCCTGGGATGTAATGACGAACCCGCAGCCCTACAGGCCAAAGCCCCTTTCACTAGACGATGCATTAGATGAGATAAAGCGCGCCTCCGGCACCCAATTCGATCCGGACATAGTGGCCTATTTTTCGAATCTTATTGCAGGATGATTCGGGGCAATTCGCAGGTCCCGCGATAAGTTGACATAAGACCGTAGGCGGCGTATAATCCCGCAGAAATAATCGTTATATATCAATTAGTTACATCTAAGACATAGGACATAAAAAATGCCTCCATCCAAACGGGGAAACAAAATAGATTTCAGACGTGACATATTCGCCATAATTTTTCTGGGACTTGGCATATTCCTGACGCTTTGCCTTCTGTCCTACAGCCCTGCCGATCCTGCCATCAACTCCGCCTCCAGCCTAAATCGCGTTGAAAACCTGGGTGGAATCGTCGGCGCCTATCTCGCGGACATGCTTTTCACCGTCTTTGGAATAAGCGCTTATCTCACATCCGTCATGTGCTTCCTCATAGCATTTTTGCAGATATCCGGACATCACGTAAAGATTCGGGTTCGCGAGGCTATATTTTATATTCTCACAGTTGTGTTCGCGGCATCTCTCATACACCTTCGTTTCGAGGTGATAAACATACGCTCCCAGCCGGTGCCCGGCGGCGGAATACTGGGCGGCCTTTTGGGAACCGTGCTTTCTCACTATTTAAACAAACCCGGCGCCTACGTCATCTCCGCTTCGGGCTTCATGCTCTTTTTTCTTCTGGCCACGAAACTTTCTCTTTTAACTCTCGCCTCAGGACTCAAAAAATATGCCCTATTGTTCGCTATCAAAGCGTGGCTGGGTATTCGCTGGGTTTCATTAAACAGCGCACGGGAAATATCTTCCGGCGCCAGATTTTCATGGAATTTTTTGAAGGCCCAGTGGAAATCCATCTTTACCCGGCGCGAAAAGTCGTCCGAACCTACCATACACAGACAATCCCCCGATTCTAAAAATGGAGAGATCACTGAAAAATCGAATATTATAAAACTTATGCCGGTTCGCCGGGCCAAAGGTTCCCTTGATCTTGAACAGGCATCAGTGCCAGCGACGGCAGGGCCTTGCACCGAAGAAGCGGCTTCTAAATCCGTCTCAGGATTTCCGGGTCCAAAAATACTAAAGCGCGCTGACGAAAAGAGAAAACGCGCCTCCGACGAACAGCTTAAATTTCAAAAGATGAATTTAGAAGGCTATGAGCCGCCGCCACTATCCCTATTAGATGCCGAGGAGCGTAAAAAGGTCGAGGTGAACGAAGAAACTCTCAAGAAAAACTCGCTCCTTCTCGAAAAAAAGCTGCTCGACTTCGACGTAATTGGAAAGGTTATTGCCATACATCCGGGTCCGGTCATTACCATGTACGAATTTGAGCCATCGCCGGGCACAAAGATCAATAAAATCGTCAACCTTCAAGACGATCTTTCGCTGGCTTTAAGCGGACGCTCGGTTCGCATCGTACCGCATCTGCCGGGAAAGGCCGCTATAGGCATCGAGGTTCCAAACAGCGAACGAGAAATCGTTTGGCTAAAGGACATCATCGGCTCGCAGCAATTCGCAAAATTAAATTCAAAACTCCCGCTGCTTTTAGGTTCCAGCACAGCCGGTCATTCCATGGTTTCCGATCTGACCAAAATGCCGCATCTCCTCATCGCAGGAGCCACAGGTTCGGGCAAGAGCGTCGCCATCAATACGATAATCGTAAGCATATTATACAGATCGTCGCCAGCGGATGTGAGGATGATACTCGTAGATCCCAAGATGCTCGAACTTTCGATTTACGATGGGATTCCGCATCTGCTCTTGCCTGTTGTGACAAAGGCCAAGCCCGCGGTTCAGGCGTTGCGCTGGGCCATACGCGAAATGGGAAGACGCTATCGCCTTATGGCTGACACCGGAACCAGAAACATACTTGGCTACAACGACAAGATAAAAAAAGGGCTTATCGACATAGTCTCGCCGGAAAAGGCGAACGAGATGATAGAACAAAACCCCGAGGCACCAGCGCATACCGGAGAGATCCCCTACATAGTCATAATAATCGATGAACTAGCCGACCTTATGATGACCTCCACTCAAGAAATGGAGGAATGCATCACCCGGCTCGCCCAGATGGCCCGCGCCGCTGGCATACATCTCATACTTGCCACCCAGCGCCCTAGCGTAGATGTCATCACCGGACTCATAAAGGCAAACTTCCCGGCTCGCATAGCCTTCAAGGTGACCTCCAAACACGATTCCCGGACGATCCTGGACGGCATGGGCGCCGAGACGCTTCTTGGCATGGGAGATATGCTGTTTATGACGCCGCAAGGCGGCAACGTCATCCGCATACACGGTTCCTACATCACCGACTCAGATATCTCGCGCGTCGTCTCGCACATAAAGGAACAGGGACAACCCATCTACGATGAAACGATATTAAAGGAACCTGAAAAAACCGGCGGCAATGGCGAAGAGGACGGAGAAAATGACGAGCTCTACGATCAAGCCGTTAAAATAGTCGCTGAAACGAAGCAGGCATCCATCTCGATGGTGCAGCGAAAACTTCGCATAGGTTACAATCGGGCTGCACGAATGATAGAGCGAATGGAGCTTGAGGGCGTGGTGGGGCCGGCCGATGGAAGCAAACCTCGTCAAGTGCTAGTTAGCAATTTTGAATAAAAGGCTGCGATAAAAATCTTGGGAGAAACAGTAAATGTCAAAATGCGTAAAAACCACCCGGCGGTTATGCTGGCAGGCTGCGACGATTATTGCCACAATATCGATCGTTTCATTTTTATCGCCGGGCGCATTGGCAGGCGATCTCGCCGATGAATCGGCTGCGATTGAAAAGGCCAATGCCTCTTGGAACGATCTATCGGCGGAATTTATTCAGAAAACCCATATCGAACTTCTAGAAAAAACCCTCACGAGACGGGGGAAAATATTCCTGAAAAAAAAGGGCAAGTTCCGCATCGAATATTCCGGAAAGGATCCTAAAAATTACGTATCGGACGGAACGACGCTTTGGATCTATTGCCCAAGCGACGGCCCAGACGACACCTCTAACCTTCAAACCTACGCCGCAGATGACAAAAACATGCCAAAGGAAGCCCTCTCTTTCTTGGATGGATTTGGAAAGCTCGAGCGAGATTTTTTGACAAAGAACAGCACGGCATTTTCTGAAACCACGAAGAGAAAAACGGCACTGCACCTAACGCCTTTGTCCAAAAAACCTCACTTCAAATCGATAGACGCCTTGTTTAACGCTCAAAACCTCGCCGAGGAAATCATAATCAACAATCTTTCGGGAAACAAAAGCCACTACATATTCAAGAATATAAAAACCAATTCAGGACTTCCAGATTCTCTTTTTACCCTATCTTCTGGCAAGGCAACGCCGGACACTCTTCCAAAATAGCCCGGGGATCTATTCAGAAATCGGGAAGTTCGATCATCCTGCTATTCTTAGGTTATGGGATTTTTCTCGCCACCTCCGAGAAGGACTGTCGCACGATCTCTTTTGTTTCTTCGATGTCCGTGTCGGTATGGCGGTGGGCAATATAGGAATGGTGATAGGGCTGCATGAAAAGACCTCGCCTTATCGCTTCGGTGAAAAACAAGGTTCTGCGCTCCTTGTATTTTTTTGCAGGATCGGCATCGAACGTGATGCACGGCATCGGTGGTATGCCGGATATTCTGGCACCGACATTAAACGAGGCCGCAATTTCAGAAATATCGGAAAGAAACTTGGTGCCGCGTTCCCATATAGAATCGCAAACTCTTTCTCGCTCGAGTATCTCTATAGTCTTTAGCGCGGCGGTCATCTCCAGACTGTTTGGAAAATAAGTGGAGGATATAAAGACCTGCGCATCAGCCAAAACCTTCATGATATTTTTCTTTCCGCATACGGCGGCTATGGGATAGCCGTTGGCCATGGCTTTTCCAAAAAGAGCCATATCGGGAATCACACCATATCTCTGGGCAGCACCGCCTAGCGCCACTCTAAATCCGGTCCTTATCTCATCGAATATAAGGACCGCACCGTGGCTATCGGCGAGTTTTCTGACATCTTCGAGAAAGCCGGGCCTCGGCGCCTCTACCGGCTTTGCCAGAGGATGCCCCACAGGCGTAATGATTATGCATGCAACCTCATCTTTGTTTTCAATGAGTATTTTTTCCAGTGAGGCAATATCGTTATAATGAAACTCGATGGTAAGGCTGCTGACTTCATCCGGAATTCCACCATGAACTTCGGAGCACCAGTCGTGCCACCCGTGATATCCACAGCGGGCTATCTTCTTTTTGCCTGTAAATCCTCTAGCTATCCTGACTGCCGATGAGGTTGCATCGGAACCGGTCTTCACGAAGAAGGTCTGCTCGGCACAGGCAATGAGGTTTTTTAATTTCTTGGCCAACAGATTTTGATGCGGCTGACAAAGATTGAAACAAAAACCTTTGTTCATTTGAAACTTCACCGCTTCGTCGATTTCCGGTTCTCTATGCCCCAAAATAATCGGACCGTAAGCGCACAATAGGTCTATGTACTCATTTCCATCCACATCCCAAACGCGTCCGCCTTTTCCGCAATCGAGAAAAAGTGGATATTCGCCGGGCACGAAATTATAGGGCCTTCTTATGCCGAGCACGCCGCCCGGAACTATATCCAAGGCCTCCTTCCACATAGCCTGCGAACGGGACAGATCGAGCTTTTTCATAACACCTCCAGAATAAGTTTTTTGAAGTAAAACCACAGCAAAACGGGCCACGCAACTCAAATCGTCAAAGTGTCGTTTTTTTGACAGTTCTTTAAATCATATTGATCAATCAACCACCAGCAAAAACCCGTTTTCACGGCCAAACCCAGCAATATCATAGTTTAAGCGTTCTATTATCTTTTTGACGTTTGGAACGCAACTTGCATAAAAACTTATCGGAGCGATTTTTATGCGAACAGGAAGGGGTGGAAAGATGAAACATGCAGTAGCGTTATTGATTGCCTTGGCACTTATGACGGCCCAAATCGCCGAGGCATCTTGGGTCATGAGAGCAGAAGATGACGATCAGGGAGCGAAGGCGTGTCCGGCATACTTCGAACTTGCTTCCATAGATTATGAAGATGAAGAAATTCTGATATGTGTTCCGAAAAAAAATTTTAGCGCCTCAGACGAAAGTTCCTCGCCAAGCGGTGACGACGACACAGATTACGCTTGGACGCGATCTTCGACATCTATTATTTGGTCGAAAAATTCGATACCGGCCTCATAGATTCTTTCAAAATTCGACGGATGAAACATCCTCTGCCACCTCACAATTCCGTGCATGGCGGCCTTCGATGCGTTGTCCGGCACTATGACGAGTTTTTTTCCTATACCGAAGGACTTTTTGGACTGAAGCCTTATACCCAGCACCGATACATCTTTAACTCTCGCGAAGTGCCAAATTTCCTCATCGCTGACACAATAGGAAACCTTGGCATCCACATTCTTTCTGGGCACGCGCCGACGCTCCTGTCGGTTCTCTTTTTCATTTGACCGAAGCTCGACACATTTTTCCATATCATAGGCGGCCCTTTTCGCCGGATCTGAAAGAGTCTCATAGGCCTCGTTGATGGCTTGGGCTTCTTCGAAATTACCACCTAGATCGGGATGCTTTTTTAATTTGGACATGAGAGTGCGATAGGCTGAGGATATAACCTCATTTGCGGCGTGGCGGTCCACCTGAAGAATTTTATAAAAGCTCTTTCGAGTCATCTCACCCTTTTATCGCATTTTTTTAAAAAAAGTTGCGCGAAATACGGAGAAATATCGCCCACTGAAAAAAACTACCCTGAGACCATTTTGGACATTTGGTCGAACACGAACCGCATAAACCTGCTTTTATTATCCGAGGCCATATCTTTTATCATGACGCCGGTTTCAAAGCTCGTCTTGGAAATCCTGCTTTGCCAGACCACCTCACCCTCCGCCTTTATAGGCACGGAATCGTCTTCTCCAAGATAGATTTCGAGTTCGAGCATAGTGCCGTTTTCTATGCGCGAAGGCATCATAAGGCGCACCCCCCCCATGCTTATGTCGCTCGATATCGTTTCTCTGGGATCGACCGGTGGTGTCGGGTCCCGCTCTATAACCCGATAGCTTATGTTAAGCGCCAAATCGAGTCGCGCAAATTTTCTTCTTTCCTCGCCTGTGGTCATCTCTGCCTCCATTCTTTCGTGCTGATGTACATTAACGGCTCATAATAATATGAGACCGTTAATAACTTCTAAGTTCATCGTTGACAACATCTATATGGAAATTTAACGAAGGCCATCATGCCTGATAACGTTGCAATCATACTCGTCGCTCCGCAGGGAGATGCAAACATCGGCGCTTCGGCACGGGCGATGAAAAATTTCGGCATTACCGACCTGCGCCTTGTCACGCCGGCAAAATACCTCACCTGTGATGCCTACTCATGGGCGGTAAGCGCCAAAGACGTTTTGGAAAATGCGCTGGTATTCTCTTCACTAAAAGAAGCCATGACAGACCTCTCTTACACTCTGGCCTTTACGCGCAGACTTGGAAAATCCAGAAGGCGCAGCATGGACGTGCGCGAAGCGGCTTCCAAGGCGGTTTCCTTTCTCCGCAGGGGAAAGGTAGGAATGATATTCGGCCCTGAAGAGAGCGGCCTCTCAAACCGCGAAATTTCGATGGCTGATGAAATAGTTCATATACCCACCGGGGCAAAA
>Ga0351893_10063_pt1 | contig 45028 bp, 33 predicted proteins | sample TotcelFGM3001K15_FD_206765 | JGI IMG/M metagenome (GOLD analysis project Ga0351893, IMG submission 206765) | Enriched cells from coal bed in the Powder River Basin, Montana, United States - Total cells FGM rep3 HSBNCT.FGM.300.1.K15 ...
TAACTCGGGACTCGGGACTCGGGACTCGTAAACCGTGAATCGCCTTATCATCGCGGTACCATCGCCTTATCGTCGCCGTTTCATCGCTTCATCATCGCTCTTTCATCGCAAGATCATCGCCTCATCATCGCAGTACCATCGCAGTTTCGTCGATCCACATCGCCTTATCGTCGTCGCTTCATCATCGCTTTTTAAAACGAGAGAACTGAAAACCGTGAACCGTGAACCGTGACAAATTGTTATCTTGCTCCGTCTTGATCCTCTAATCTTTCCATTTCACATATTCAGGATATATTTCCCTAAATGCGGCATCGGATGGGACGAGCCTTACGCCCACTTCCTGAATGCCGGTGCCTTTTACGGTTATGTCGCCGACAAATTTTCCGACCTTATCCGAATATTTCTCCACAAATTGGAGATGGGATATTTGTGTTTCGCCATCTCCGTCACCGAAAGAATAAAAACTTTCCACCTGAAGACGATTTTCATCGACGTCATCTAGATAGACATAGCATTCGATATCTATTTTCTCGCCAGATACCGGCAGATTGCCCCGCATGTTCGTGAAGTAGTCTTTGATGTAGAGCTTGGGCCATATCTTGTCGAGTTTTCTGCGATATTCCTCGAGTTTTTTTAGTTCGGCCCATTCATTTTCTGACAGCCGTTTACTGGCCGTCATTTGCGGCAGATAGGTCAGATAGAGATATTCTCTCATGACCCGGTGCATGTTAAAGCCTCGGGCCACGGTCGCGATGGAGGTCTTCATCATCCTTACCCATTCGACAGGTATTTCTCCCTCGCGATGATCGTAAAAGATGCCCGTTATCTCGTTTTCCAGAAATTCATAGATCTGATTGGCTTCGGCATCGTCGGAAATCTCGGAGGTTTCTCCGTGCTCGCCGGCATTTATCGCCCAGCCGTTGTTTTCATTGTAGGCTTCGGGCCACCATCCGTCTAAAACACTCAAATTGAGAACGCCATTGATGCCGGCCTTCATTCCCGAAGTGCCGCTTGCCTCCATGGGTTTTCTAGGATTGTTGAGCCAGACATCGACGCCTTGAACCAGATGTCTTGCGACATTGATGTCGTAATCTTCGAGGAACACCACATGTTTTTCCACCGGGTATTCGTTGATGAAATCTATGAGATTTTTGATGAGTCCTTTGCCGATGCCGTCGGCGGGATGGGCTTTTCCGGCAAAGACTAGCTGCACCGGCCTGTCTTCGTTGGTGAGAATAGAGACGAGGCGTTCGGGGTCGGATAGGATCAGGCCCGGTCTTTTGTACTGAGCGAACCTTCTGGCGAAGCCTATCGTAAGGTAGTCTGGATTCAAAACAGCCTCTACATCTTTTAGTTTATGTTTGCAGTAGCCGCGCTTTCTCATCATTTCGGTGAGACGCCGCCTGATGAAGGAAATGGTCTGTTCCTTTCTTCTCCGATGCGCGCTCCAAAGCTCCCCGTCAGGGATCGCCTGTATTTTTTTCCAAAGTTCCGGAGCCTCGGCCTTGTGCATGTAGTCGGGGCCTACGTATCTGTTGAACATTTCGGTCATCTGCAGGCTAAGCCAGGTTTGTAGATGGGCGCCGTTGGTGATTGAGATTATGGGGATCTCTTTTTTGTGCAGCGTAGGATAGAGGTTTTGCCACATCTGCCTCGAAACTTCGGTGTGTATCTTTGAAACGCCGTTTGATATCGCCGAAAATTTGAGGGCGAAAGCGGGCAGCCAGAAGTTGGCTTCTTTTTTTACCTTGCCCAGAGAGAGAAACTCGCTGGCGGTCATGCCGAGCTCCTCGATCTCCTTTTCCAGATATTCTTCGATGAGTTCGTCGTCGAAGTTTTCATTTCCGGCTATCACCGGCGTGTGGGTGGTAAACACCGTGCTGTAGCGAATGGCGGTTTTTGCCTCCTCGAAGGTGAAACCCTGTTTTTTAGTCATGTGGAGGAGACGTTCTAATATCGAAAAGGCGGTGTGACCTTCGTTTAGATGATAGATCTTGGGTTCTATTCCCATTTTTCGCATGGCGATCACGCTTCCGCGGCCGAGGACGAGCTCTTGCTCAAGGCGCAGCACCCGATCTGAATCATAGAGAGTATGCGTTATCCTGCGCTGCTTGGGACCGTTTTGATGGGTGTCGGTATCTAGGAGATAGAGAGGGATGCGGCCCACGTCGAGTTTCCAGATTTTTGCAAAGACCGTCGAGCCCTTAAACGGAATTTCGATAAAAAACGGCTGGCCGTCTTTGTCTTGAACTTCGGTAAGCGAGCTCATGAACCAAGAATAGTTCCGGTATTCCTCAACCTGTTTGCCATCGGGAGCTATATGCTGGACGAAATATCCGCTCTTGTAGCGAAGGCCGAACCCCGACATCTGAAGCCCTATGTCCGAGGCCGCTTTGAGCTGATCCCCGGCTAGCACGGCAAGCCCGCCGGAATATACGGGTATAGATTCATGCAGCCCGTATTCCATGCAGATGTAGGCGATTTTGTCTTCGTGAGAGAATTTTTCTGTAATTCCGGATTTTGTGTACGAACCCTCGAATCTCAAATAATTCAGATATTTCTCATAGACCTTGTTTAGCTCATAGAGAAAACCCTCGTCGCTGGCGGCTTCCTCGAGCTGCTCGGATTTTATCGTATGCAGAAGTTCTACGGGATTGTGATCGACGTTGCGAAAAAGTTGCGGGTCTAGCCTGTGAAAGAGGCGTTGAGCTTCCATGTCCCAGCAAGACCATACGTTAAATGCCATCTCGGAAAGCTTCTTTAACTCTGAAGGTATGACGGGTTTGATAAAAAAGTGCCGGGTGTCCATTTTTTTATTCCTCCAATTTTTTGTGTTTTACAGCTGCTCTCTCAAAAACGCCATGGCGTTCATAAAGTAGATGTAGGCTTGATAGGGTGTTTGATAAGGCGAAAAATATTTATGCACGTCGCCGTCCTGAAAGTATTTGGTGCTCATGTAATAGTAGTGATCGGAGGTGGAAAGCCTCCGGGCCGTTTCAAGCAGATCATGCCTTTGTTTCTCTTTTATGAGACCGAAAATTTCATAGAAGGTATCGCTGGCATTTTTTTGCAGGTCGTTGTCTAGCCAAGCGGAAAGGTCGCGCTCCATGTCCGCCCAAGATACGGCATACGGAAAAGATAGCACCTCCGGATCGTAGTTCACTATATCCATTACCTCCGACGGCCAAGCGAAGGATATATTTCTGCGCCGAAATACATTTTCAGGCATGTGTTTCATGAAATCGAAGATGCCCGTTTCGCTCCACTGATGCTCGCCGAAGGTTTCATAATCCATGAACAAATTGACGAAGAGATTCTTGTTGCCCTTTTCGACATTTTTCAGATTGTCGAGCCAGCCCGCAAACTTTTCCGCCGTCAGAGGAAACTCCGGCCAGTCGCGGTTTGAGAAGCGGAAGGCTATGTCATCGGAGAGGCTGTAGTATTTAAGCAGCATGAGCATGTTGTGATTTAGGGTTTTGTAGGCGTAAAGCGGGGACCTCCATCCAAGCACCTTGTCCGCTCCCTCGGCGAGGATCACCTTGTAGCCGGCCTGCTCCCAGACGAGATTGGCTATGTCGTCTTGATAGATGAGCTCGGTGTTTCTAAAGACTGAGGGTGTCTGGCCGAATTCTTGCGACACTATGTCCCGGTGCATGCGAACCTGGGTGATGAACTCTTCGCGATCATAGAAATAGGAAAGCGAATGGTAGTAGGTTTCGCCCAAAAATTCCACACAGCCGGTGCGGGCCAATTCTTTGAAGGACTCGAGCACCTCGGGGTAATACTGCCTGAACTGTTCTATTGCCACTCCCGTTATCGAAAATGCGACTTTGAATTTACCTTCGAAGCGGTCGATGAGCTGTTTTAACACCCGGTTGGCGGGAAGATAACATTTATCGCCAACCTTTCTGACTATGGCCCGGTTTAGCGCCTCGTCGAAAGGATCTTGTTTGCGTCCTATATCCAAAACGCCGAAATGTTTTAATCTATAGGGCTGATGAACCTGAAAATAAAAAACTATATGGAGCATAGCGCTTCCTTATAAACGTCTATGGTTTGTGCCGCGGCCCGGTCCCATTCTATCTCGAGAGCTTCGATCTGTCCTGCTTTCGCGATCTTTAGGCGTTCCTCGGGTTTTTCAAGAAGATCGAGTATTACGCTCGTCATTTGATCTATGTCCCAGAAATCGACCTTGAAGGCATTTTGGATCACTTCCGATACGCCGGATTGCTTCGATACGATGGCCACCGAACCGTAGGACATGGCCTCAAGCGGAGCTATGCCGAAGGGTTCGGATACGGAAGGCAGAACATAGATGTCGGTCGCCTTGAGCATGTTTTCGACTTCTTCTCTATTTAGAAATCCTGCGAAGAGAAAGCGGTCTCTTAAACGCTTGGCGGCGGTCGCCCGCACCATTCGAAAGAACATGTCGCCGCTTCCGGCCATCACGAAACGCACGTTTGGGTGTTTTTCGAGAACCCGGCTTGCGACCTCGAGAAAATAATCAGGACCTTTCTGAATGGTGATTCGACCCAAAAACAGGATTAGAGGATCTTTGAAGATGCGATGCCTTTCACGACAATGGCCCGAGACCGAATAGGCGTTGTGCACCGTGCGTATTTTTTTGGGATCTATTCGATAGCGGTCTATTATCATCCGCGCCGTATAGTTCGAAACGGCTACGACGAGATCTGCGGCTTCGAGTCCGGTATATTCTATTTTGTGTATGCGTTCATCTCCGGGGCCGCCGGCGCGATCGAATTCGGTGGCGTGGATGTGGGCTATGAGGGGCTTGCCTAGCATTCCTTTAAGCGCCACTCCGGCGGTGTAGGTGAGCCAGTCGTGGGCATGTATGGCGTCGCTTCTTGCGAATATTTTTGGATATCTAAGAAACCTTGCCGTGAATTCCCGCACCTTTCTGAACAGATCCTCGTCGCCGTCTAAATAATCACGAACTTCTTCCATAGATTTGAAAATATGTTGGCCGTAGATGCGCCTCATGTCCGTTTCGAGGAGATTTTCAAACCACGAATCTCCCTTGGAGGAGGTGTAACTTTCAGGTTGTTCGCTAAGCCCTATCGCCCTCAATCTCTCGTTAATTTCGAGATTTTTTATTTCGGCAAGCAGACCAAGGAGCTTTTTCGATCCCGGGTTCATCGGGAAGGTCGGCATGTAATCGACATCGTCTGGCTTTCTTAGCTTAAAATAAACTTCCTCCTTCGTGGGCAAAACCATGTCTATCTCGACGCCTCGGGTGAGCAACGCCTTGGCAAGTCCATAGCAGGCCATGCCTAGCCCTCCGGCGATGAAAGGCGGAAACTCCCAAGTTAGCATGCTAATTCTCATAAAAATTCCTCAAGCGCTTATATGCTCAGCCTCGAAAAGTGCAAATACACTCCAGGCTTGGGCAGGACATCCTTTGGGTAGATAGGGATCTACGCCGTCCCAGATCTCGGCTATCGAAGCCGCTTCGCCGTTCATAATGGAGTTTCTCAGGTGCCAGATATATCTCGACGCTTCTTTTTGAAATAAAGCGTCTTTGCCTCTTGCCGAAAAAACTTTCTTGGCAAGTTTTATAAACGGCAGCATGAGAAAAGCCCACACCGTCCCCTGATGATAGGCGAGATCGCGCTGTCTGGCATTGCCCACATATTTTTGTTTAAAGGCGGGGTGATCAGGGCTTAGGCTTCTTAGGCCGTAGGGAGTGAGAAGTTTGTCGCGGGCTACCTCGAAGGTGCGTTCAATCTCGGCGGGATTGGCAAAATCGTAGGGCAAAGACATGGCTATCACGGCGTTGGGCCTTATTTCCCAGATGGGAATCCCCTGTTCTATTCTGTCGGCAGGATAGCGGGGGCCGGAAAACGCCTCCATCGATTTTTTGACCTTTTCCGCCAAGCTGGAAATATCCTTTATGGAGGATTTGTAAGGGCCGAAACGGATATCCCGTTCTTTGAAGTTTTTTGCCAGCTCTATTATCGACGAAAGGGCGTTGTACCAAAGTGCGTTTATTTCTATGGGTTTTCCCCACCTTGGGGTGACAGGTTCGTTGTATATCTTGGCGTCCATCCAGGTAAGGGCTTGGTTGCCGGGCCGGATGTTTATGAGCCCGTCTGTGTCCATGTGAAAGGGGTGGTTCTCGGAATTCATGTAGCAAAGGACTATCTGACAAGCCTTGGCAAAGAGCTCTTTGTTTTCCTTCGCGAATTCGCGGCAGCGCAATACATACCAAAGCGGTGCATCGACGGTGTCATAGTTCGTGCCTATGCCTCCTTCGCCGAACATGTTGGGAATCAGGCCTTCGTGGATGTCTTTCCCGTATTTTTTGAGAATCCCGATTGCAATCTGGGGGCCGTGCTCCAGGTTTGAAAGTCCGCTCATGCTTATAAGAGTGTCCCGCCCCCAAGCGCCAAACCACGGATAGCCGGCGATCAGGTCATTATTTTGGAGGATGAAATCTTTGCAGGCGAATTCGAGGGTTTTTAGATAATCCTTTTGCGATAGCGAAAATACTGACTTTGCCGGAGGTGCAGCCAAAAAGTTAAGAGGGGCTATTTTGTCTGGATGGTCGGTTGGAAGCGGCAGCGTTTTATAACGATTTTCAGCAAGCATCGTTTCGCCCATCGCGTCTTTCAGGTCCTCGGTGGAGGTCAGAAGATAGAAAGATTCGGAAGGATTGAGAGTAACCCTTATTCTGGCGGGGGAAATGAGATCTTCAACGGAATCATATCCTCTGGATGCTTCAAGCGGGTAGTAAACCGATGAATAGATCGCCCGATCGGGAATTATTTCACCCGAGCTTATAAATAGGAATGCCTCCGGGCCGCCGCCCGTTCGCCATATACGAAAGGAAGTGTGCCGGTTTTCAAAACCGGTCGAGGCTTCATCGGCGAAGCTTCCCGAAGGATTTACATGGTGGCTGTTTCTGAGCGAAAATTTGGGTTTTAGCTCTATCGTAAAGGGAGATTTTCCACAGTTGCGATATTTGATCGTGACCGCGTTTTTTCCATCCGACATGAAGATTTCTTTGGTCATTATGCAGTCGTCGTTAGGCGGGGCGGATGAATAAAGCACGCACGGGGCCGGCCTTAGCCAGGTATTTACTATGTGCGTATATCCTTGAGGGTAGATGCAGTTGGGGTAATGATTTGCATCGGCGAAAAACTGCATTCCCTTTTGGGAAATAGATTCTTCTAGGGACGAGAGTATGTGGGTCCTGACGAGCGAACTGTCCGATGCGATTAGCAGACCGTTATACTTGCGTTTATTGACCATATTTCCAAAACCCAAGGCATAACCGCCAAGCCCGTTTGTCAAAACCCATTCTCTGTCATCGCGAGCCATGGAAGCCTGAGATCTCATCTTTTGCTCCTTCTTTGAGGCCTGAAAAACGGAAAATAAAAAGACTCTTGTCCATAGCTCAAAAATGGAAGCGCCACCAGAGTTTTATGACAATTTTTCAGGCTGAGGAGCATGTTTTTTATTGCCTAGGTTCTAGAAAGGGTATATCTGTGCCGTCTAATAACGATGGAGGGAAATATGCTAAGGAAGGTGCTGAAAAAAGGGTCGGTAAAGCCGAAAACTTTGAAAAACGATTCGGGAAAAAAGACGGCTTCTACCGGAAACGAAAAACTTTTAAAGCCTCTAAGTGGCGACATCTATGAGATGATTAAGGCGCGGGCGTATGAGCTATATCGCAAAAGGAGCCAAAAAGGCCGTCCCGGCGATGAGCTTGGCGACTGGGTTGTAGCTGAAAAGGAAATCAGGGAAGAATTTCACGTTTGATCGAACCCGTTTTTAAAAAATGTCATCACGGGGAGGTATTAAAGGCATCCTCGCGGTGGCGTTTTTTTATACGGCCGTTAATAAGATCCACATTCACGGTTTCTGCCGCCTGCCGTTGAGATTTTTTTGAAAGGATAAATATGAGATGGGCGAATGTGATTTTGCCGATTTTTGTCTTTCTCGGTCTTTTGACCGTTTTTGTCAGATTTTACGTCATCTGCCACCTGCCGCGCAAAAGTTCCCAGCTCTTTCCCGGGCAATTTACCCCCGTGGCGCATAGAGGCGGGGCAAGCTTGGCACCTGAAAACACGATGGCGGCGTTTCGTCTTGCCGCCGGGCTTGAGCTTTCCTTCGAGCTAGATGTCCAGCTTTCAAGAGACGGGAAGCTCGTCGTGATACATGACGAGATTCTCGATAGGACCACCGATGCCAAGGGCCGCGTTTCGGAGATGAAAGCCGACGAACTTGCGGCGCTCGATGCGGGCAGCCATTTTTCTTCGCTCTATTCCGGGGAGCGGGTGCCCCTGCTTTCCCATGTTCTAGAGCGCTTCGGCGGCGGGCGTCCGATCATAATAGAGGTGAAATGCCGGGAACATCCGTGCAGGCCCGGAGAAATTTCTGGGAAATTGGTCCAACTTTTGCGTGAAAAAGGGCTTTCGGGCAACGTGCTTGTGGGGTCTTTCAATCCTCTGGTTCTTTGGGAAATAAAAAAACTCGATCCGTCGATCGTCCGCGCCCAGATATATTCGGATTTTGCATCCTCCGAGATACCGTTTTATCAGAAGTTTGCGTATAAAAATCTCCTGTTTAACAGATTTGCCTCGCCCGATGTGCTAATGGTTAAACATTCCCTCGTAAATGCAGGCTACATGAAAAAGATGCACGGGCGCGGATACCGGGTTTTTGCCTGGACGGTCGATGATGCCGCCGAGATGAGAAGGCTTAAATCTCTTGGCATAGACGGCATCATTACAAACGACCCCGTTCTTTTACTGGAGGTCATGCGAGATGAAAAAAACCGGCAACATCTTTGAAGATGCAGACGCACCGGCCAAGGGTGAATTGTTTTTGGAAATTCTCCGTCACAAAAACGTAAGGATCGAGAGAATAGTCAGTTCAGACGAGTTGCCCGAAAAAATCTACAATCAGGAACATGACGAATGGGTGATGATCCTTGAAGGCGGCGCCCGGCTCGATGTCGATGGGAAGCGTGTTTGTCTCTCGAGGGGCGACTGGCTGTTGCTGAAATCAGGCATCCCCCACCGCATTCTCTCTACGATGAGAGGCACCGTGTGGCTGGCTGTTCATCTAGATTAGGAAACATCGATCGTCTGATTTTTAAAATGCCTTTTACTGTTCGATACAGAGAAGATATTTAAGAGAGGCGCACGAATATTGGCTGGCACGAATAGCTCCAGAACCAGTTGTAGTGGTAACACCGTATGAGCCTTGATCTGTATTATTAGTCCAGTTGTAGCATGTGGCAGAATCATTTTCCCAACTACTGCTAAGACCCGTCCATAGCTGAAGTGTGGTGGTCCCTCCGAGCCAGGTTGCCTTCATTCGGAACTCACCTGATGTCGAGAAATCAAAAGTCTTGTTGCTATTGGAGGTGGCGATCGTCGTTGAGTCGCTGTATCGGGTGTAGGTGGTGTATGCTTTCAGTACCCAATTAGAAGCTATGGAACGTGCCGATCCAGCGATCAGCGCTTTGTAGGTGCCTGTACTTGGATAGCCTCCCGTGCCTATCATGGCCATGCACTTGGTATCGGCCCCTGTTATGCCTCCAACGTCTCCTCCCTTGTGTGTAGTGCTGGTGACAAACGTTTTTAGATTGGTTGTGCACAAAACCACCACATCTGTGACATCAGCGTCAGAAATCGTCCCGCTTCCGTTTGCGGTAACTGTGCAGGTTTGTCCGGAAGGATGGGTTAATATAGTAACAGCGTAGGGGTCTCCTGCAAACAGTTTGGTGGTAAATGTAAATTCCTCAGTGCCTGTGGCAACAGTTAGATAGCCCTCGTCGTTGTTTCGCAAGACGACCGTACCCGTATGACCGCTTATCGTCCCGCCGACGCTATAGGTATTTAGGCACTCAACTTCCACGTCAGTTATATCTCCACCGACAGTTCCAGTCCCGTTTGTAACCGTACAGTACTGGTCTGTTGGGTGGGTCTTCACGTCAACCACATATGCAGCATCATAGGTTACAGCTTCGGTGAACACAAATGAGCCATCCTCTGTGACATCAAGAATTTCCAATTGTGATCCGTCTTCCCACAAGCGAAGCTGGACTGTCCCTCCAAGACCGCTCATTGTTCCGCCTATAGCATATTCGTTTAGGGTACAGTCGATTTCTATCTCGTTAATGCTTAGTACGCTGACGGTTCCCGTCGCACCGGCGGTGATTGAGCAGGTTTGTCCTTCGGGTTGCGCTGTTATGCTAACCGTGTATTCGGAACCTTCGGGAAAATTCTTGATGAAGGCAAAGGACATCGAGGTTTCACCGCTACCTGTAAAAATTTCAGGGTCCTCGGCATTAATCTTTAGGGTGAGTTCATTGTCATTCAAAAGATCAGCTATTGTTCCACCGACGTAGTGATTATCGATACATGTGACCAACACGTCATCCACATCGGCATAGGTTGTTCCGGATCCGCTTTCGACAGTACAGGTTTGATCGCTTGGTTGAACTGATACCGTAACATTATATTCTGCACCATAGGCGATTAGTTCTGAAAACTCGAATTCTCCGTCTGTGCTGATAACCAAATCATCTTCGCCATTGTTTTGCAGGGTAATGTTGCCGGAGGTGCCAAGCCCACTCAAGGTCCCGCCGATGGTATAGGCGTTTTCCGAACAGATGACGTTTGCGTCAGTTACATCGGCCGTTGCGGTTCCGCTGGAGTTTTCAACCGTACAAGTGACTCTTGCCGGCTTGTCGTAAACCGTAATTGCGTAGTTCGACCCGTGCCCGACGCTGAAGGCATAGCTCACGTTGCCGAGTGTTTGCTGACTTTCGGCATCATTGTTGTTTCTCAGTATAATTGTTTCTGCCTCGGAAAGTCCGCTCACCGTTCCACCAATTGAGTACACGTTTGCAGAACATGTGACGACCACATCCTCGACATCGGCTCCATCGATAGTCCTCGTTCCGGAGCTTACTTCACACGTTTGCCCGATCGGCTGGGTCTTGACCGTGACAGCATAGCCCGCACCGTTTGCCACCTTCGTGACAAATTGAAATGTTCCGTTTTTTGTTACGGTTAAATCGTCTGCCGAATTATTTTGAAGAACGACTGTTTTTTCGGTGGATAATCCCGTTACCATACCGCCGACAAAAAACGCATCCCACGCGCAAACGACGCTAATGCTATCGACATTCCCTCCAGATACCGTGCCGGTGCCGTCGTTTACAGTGCACGTTTGTCCCGCAGGAGAGGTCTTGACCGTGACGGCATAGTCCTCACCGTCTTTCACCTCGGTGCTAAATTGAAATTTTCCATCTTCCGTTATGGTCAGATCGTCGGCTGAATTATTTTGAAGGACCATCTCGCCGGCAAGACCCGAGATTTCTCCGCCGATTTTATAACTACGAACTTCCGTTTCGAAAAAAATGCACGCTCCTTCAAATATTCCATCAGTATTTGGATTGGCCGGTTCGATCTCGCTAGTGGCACAAAAACAATACCTTGTGCCATATTCAAGGGGGCTACCTGCTGGTGCTTCGCTGTACCAAGTGCTGCCGGAGCCGTATATTGTTCTCTCCAAACTGACGGTTGAATCGCATCGTTCTACCGAATTGGAAAACTCCGACTTGAGCTCTTTCATTTTATTTTTAGCGGGTACGAGTACGGAAGGCGATATTCCAATCGGGGCAATAAAAAGGTTTTTTTGAATTGACGCTAGACGCCTTGACGTTGAATTTAAATCCCATTGAGAGCACTTTGTTGATATCGATATCAACGGCTCCGTCCTCTATGTCGGCCACTACCGCATCGGAACCTCCCGAAATCTGGGCTGGACCGGTATTGCAAGAAGCCGTGACAAGAAATAGCGATAGACAAAACGACAAACAAAACAACAGTCTATAGATCCCCTTTGACACGATTATCCCCCTTTTTTTGATCTTTAGACGATGATCGATTGAATTGCAATTTTGATGCCAGCCCCGATTTGACCTATTTAAGTTGTAACTATTTGATATCATTTAGATATATCAATATCGGAGATTTTTGGTTGAGCCGAGAAAATATATTTTTTGACGCTTTAAATGTGAACATGTCGATTTTGTTGTATAACAATATGAAATAACAAGATAATTACAACCGTCATTTTTTTGTCTAAAGAAGTAGTTTTTACCCAGCCCGGCTAGTTTTCTCCATTTAGAATTATTTTAGATTCTTCCTAATCCCAAAAGAGGGTAGAAAGCTTTACCGGGTTTACGGTTAAATCAGCCAGTAAATCAAATCGATCGTTGCTTTTATTGGATAATTTCTCTAGGTGCTCATATCTATGGCAAATCAAGAAAACGAACAGCAAAAAATCATCTTTTCGATGCACCGGGTAAACAGGGTGCATCCACCCAAGAAACAGGTTTTAAAGGATATTTCGCTTGGTTTTTATTATGGCGCCAAGATAGGTGTCTTGGGCCTTAATGGAGCCGGAAAAAGCTCGCTGCTTAAGATAATAGCCGGGCTCGATATGGATTACAGCGGCGAGGTCCATTTCGCCAGCGATCACAGCATAGGTTTTCTCGAACAAGAGCCCGTCCTCGATCCGAAAAAGACCGTAAAAGAAGCGGTAGCTGAGGGGGTGCAGGAAATTGTGGATGCCCTGAAGGAATTCGATGAAATCAACAATTCCTTCGGCAATCCCATGTCTGACGATGAAATGGAAAAACTTCTAGCCCGCCAGTCAAAGGTGCAGGAGATGCTGGATAACAGCGAAGCTTGGGAGCTCGATAGCCGTCTGGCTCTTGCGATGGATTCTTTGCGTTGTCCAGCCGATGACGTGCTAATCGAGACGCTCTCGGGCGGTGAAAAGAGGCGCGTGGCCCTTTGCCGGCTTTTGCTTCGCGAACCGGATATACTCCTCCTAGACGAGCCGACAAATCATTTGGATGCCGAATCGGTGTGGTGGTTGGAGCGCCATCTTCAGCAATATAAAGGCACGGTCATTGCCGTGACCCATGATCGTTATTTTTTAGACAACGTCGCAGGCTGGATACTCGAACTCGACCGAGGTCACGGTATTCCGTGGAAAGGAAATTATTCATCCTGGCTTGTCCAGAAAGAAGAACGTCTCGCCCGCGAAGATAGATCGGACAAAAAGCGTTTAAAGACGCTTGATCGCGAGCTTGAGTGGATTCGCCAGTCGCCGTCGGCTAGGCGCGCAAAAAGCAAGGCTCGTATCTCCAATTACGAAAACCTGCTGCAGCAGGATCGCAATAAGCTAGACAATGAGATCGAAATCTACATTCCTCCCGGTCCGCGCCTTGGCGAAGTCGTCATAGAAGCGCGGGATGTTTCAAAAGCCTATGGTGACAATCTGCTGTTTTCCGGTATGAATTTTTCTCTACCTCAGGGCGGCATCGTCGGTGTCATCGGACCAAACGGAGCTGGCAAGACAACGCTCTTTAAGATGATAATGGGGCTTGAAAATCCAGACAGCGGAACCTTCAAGATTGGTGATACGGTAAAATTAGGTTATGTCGATCAGAATCGTTTTGCTCCGGATGATAATCGCACCGTATGGGAATGTATTTCAGGTGGTGCGGAAACGATAACCCTAGGCCAAAGAGAGATGAATTCGCGCGCTTATGTGGCCCGCTTCAACTTCTCCGGCTCCGACCAGCAAAAATACATTTCGCTTCTGTCCGGTGGCGAGCGGAATCGGGTGCATTTGGCGATGACTCTAAAGGATGCGGGTAACGTGCTGTTGCTAGACGAGCCTACAAACGATCTCGACGTGAACACGCTGCGCGCGCTGGAGGTGGCGCTTGAAAACTATGCGGGTTGTGCGGTAGTCATCAGCCATGATCGCTGGTTTTTAGATCGCATAGCCACGCATATTCTGGCCTTCGAGGGAAATTCTCAGGTGACCTGGTTCGAAGGAAATTTTACCGACTATGAAACCGATCGGGTTCGCCGCCTGGGAGACGCCGCTAAAAGCGTTCATCGAATCAAATACAAAAAAATGAAGCGCGATTGATTTGTGGGCATCTCTAAAAACCTGTTTATGACTGTCATCCCCGAATGATGTTACCCCGGGATCCAGTCCCGGAAAGCCGCATGAGAAAAGAATATGACTGGATTCCCGCTTTAAGCACGCGGGAATGACAATCGTTTGATGATGGGTTTTTAGAGATGCCCTTGTCAGATAACTGATGCCTTGTGCTTTTCGTTTTTTTAAATAGAATCCCGCCGCGATGCCGAGGTTTTTTGCTATCTTCCTGACGGTTTTTTTTATCGCAACGTCCGCGGTTCCGGGTCTTGCGGTTTCAGGTAGCGGGGATGAACGTGCGGAAGCAGATTTCTCCGTCGAAATGAAGCCATCTTCCCGGTTTTTGGCCAGAAAAATCCTTCTTTTTCCGTTAGACCTTCCGGGTTATGCCATGCGGGCTGTGACTTGGCCCATCGGTGCGGTCGTAGAAGTTGTCGAAGAGAAAGATCTCGGAAAACGCGCATTCGAATTGATGTCCACCAAGGACGGCAGGTTCTGGGTTTATCCTTATCTGGAAGGTGCGCCGGGTCCGGGTTTTGGAGGAGGGTTTGGTTTTGTTTACAAAGATGCTTTTCATCGCGGCTGGAAGTTTGCGGGCAGATACGATCTGCGCATAAACCTAAATCAATATGCGCGTTTTGGGGTGGAGAAAAAAGAGCTGTTTAATATATCCGGTCACGGCGCGGATTTTAGCCTGGATTCCAGATGGGCGCATGACGGCTATAATAACTACTACGGCATCGGAGAAGGTAGCAGCAGCTCTAATCACGCCACCTATTCAAGCCACATCGTCCGCAATCGGTTCAAGCTAGACTTCGAGCTTTTAAGACATGTTGGGGTAGGACCAAGGTTTGGCCTAGACACCGTCTGGGCCAAGTCTGTCGCAAAAGACGGTCATCCGGGCGTATCGGATATTTTTCCCGTTGCAGAGCTCGTGGGGCTCGATAAGACGATAAACTACCTGGTCCCGGGTGCGGAGCTTTGGTTCGACAACAGAAACGACGATAATTTCCCGAATTCAGGTGGCAGGTACTCCGCCGGGATCTGGCGCTATCAGGCCATCGATTTGGGCGGCGTCAGTTACAATCAGTATGAATTCAATCTTCAACACAATTTTACGCTCTGGCATCCGGAGATCGTCCTTACCCTGCAAAACAAGTGGAAAGTGAAGCAGGCCACGAGCGGCGACAAGGTCCCCTTCGAATTGCTGACCGTGCTCGATTATAGCTCCCCGCTTCGCGGCTTCAGCGGCGGGCGTTTTCATGACAGGTCGAGCGTTCTTTTCAACATCGAATACAGATACCCCGTGTGGAACGTCATCTACGGAGTCCTTTTTGTAGATGCTGGAAAGGTGTTTCGCAAACTAGATCAGTTCGATCTCGACAACTTCAAGTTTTCAGGCGGCGGTGGATTTAGGTTTCACTATAAAAAAATCGCGCTCTTTAACCTCGATATCGGTTATGGCGGAGAAGGTGTGAAGTTTATCTTCGGAATACAAAAACTGTTATGATGAAATATATTTTTACAATTTTTATTGCTGCTATCGTCTTGACCTCCTGTGGCGTAGGTTCCGTGCTGCGCTATCCCCCGCATAGATGGATGATCGACGAGGATAGAAAACCTTTCGATTTTAAAAAAACGAAAGGTTCAACTCACGGATTGGATAAATCGGTTTTTGAAAAAATGGGCCTAGCGGCGACTTTTTCCAAGACAGTTTCCGATGTTTCCTCTTTGGTGATGTTGGGAGGCAGACAAGAGGCGATTGACATCAATAATTTCGACGAGGTTGCCGATTCGACATGGTTTACAAATCGCATAGGGCGCAGGGAAATAAGCCGGGAGTCGGCAGTCGTTGGTGCCGGGTCCCTCGAGACAGCGTCCGGGCCTTTTCAGGTCTTGTTTATGCGAACGACCGAAAATGTTCCCCGGCTGCTGGTTCGTGACGATGCCGGGGCCATGTTCGTCATGAGGTTTGATCCAAAGGGATTGCCTCGCATATCTACAGGTGCGGAGATGATCACCGCCGGATTTTTGCATGCCGCCGGATACAATGTGCCTGCAAGCTCTCTCATCATGTTGGACTCGCAAAGATTGCGTGTAACAGAATCTTCCCGAAAGATTGAGAAATACGGCAAGACTTCCGAGCTTAAAATAGAAGATCTCCTGGCTGCGCTTGACAATGCTTCAACCGGCAGCAGCGGCAAATATCATGCTATAGTTGTTCCTGTGCCCGGCGGATATCCTCTGGGTCCTTTTAAATGGAGTGGAAAGAGGCGGGGGGATCCAAACGATAGAATTCCCCACGAGCACAGAAGGGTTCTCAGGGCTCTTTATGTGTTCGCCGACTTTCTTGATCTTTCCATCACAAATCCTTTCAACACCATGGATGTGTTCGTGCCAGAGGGTTATGTGCTTCATACGCTCTTTGATTTGAGTGGTTCTTTGGGAAGTTTGCGCGCAGCAGAGCTTTTACACAACGGTGTTGAAAATCCGGATTTTGACGTTTCAAATGCGGCCTCGGCGCTTTTCACCTTTGGTTTTTATAATCCCTATAAAGATTCCGGCTCAAAAATACATCGGGAACTTGGAATATCTTCCACGGAAAGCTACGAACCCGGAGGGTGGGGGATCGAGGTGAAAAATTCTGCCTTTGCCTATATGACGAGACGCGATGCATTTTGGGCTGCAAAGATACTCAGCCGCTTTTCCGACGAACACATAAAAGCGATAGCTAAGAGGGCAGGCTATGAGGATAAACGCCTCGAGCGGGAGATGGCGAAGGTGCTTGTCGAACGCCGGGACCGGGCCGTTGCATACTGGTTTTCGCAGCTAAATCCGCTGGATGATTTTGATCTTTCATGTGGTGAAGCGGTCTGCAGTCTTTCATTTAAGAACCTCTCGACTTCATTGAGCGATCAGGACGCAGAGGATTTTACCTATCGAATGAAGGTCATTTCCTTTAAGGGGAATTACGAGCTGTCGGGCTGGGCGGAATTTTCTGGCCATCAAGTCATTATATCCCGGGCGATCATTGAGGGTATGATCGGAAATAGGGTTTATCGGGTAAGGATACAATCAAGGCATGGTCGCGAGAATTTGTGGCGACCCTCGGTGGATGTTTTTATGCGCCAGCGCGACGGCCGACCCTATATTTTGGGCATCGATCGCAAATATAAAACGGGAATGTAACGGATTGGGCACTTCTACTGTTTTGGGGATTTCTAAGAATCGTCCAGATGGTCAATGCGCGGTCCCCACGCATTGACACTTCAGCATTTGATGTCCTCCTTTGGAGGACCGCAAACCGTTGAAGGTCGCAAGGCGCCCCGACAGAGGCCGGCCGAGTCGTACTTAAGGTACGTCGCAGGCCGCGCCGATGGAGGGCAACGCAGCAGATGGGCGATTATTAGAGATCACCGATTATCATTTCATTTGATCGCGCCAAGTTCCTTGGCGTAAATATCGCGCATGACGAATTTTTTTATCTTTCCTGATGCCGTCATGGGATAGTCGTCCACGAACTTGATGTACCTGGGGACCTTGTAGTGGGCTATCTTTCCTTTGCAAAAATCAATCATTTCGTCGGTCGTGGATTCGCTGCCTTTGCGTAGCTTTATCCAGGCCGCTATCTGCTCGCCGAATTTATCGTCAGGGACTCCGAATACCGCAACATTCTCCACCTTGGGATTGGTGTGGAGAAATTCCTCTATTTCGCGCGGATAGACGTTTTCACCGCCGCGGATTATCATGTCCTTTATTCGACCGGTTATTCTGACATATCCCTTTGCGTCCATTACGCCAAGATCTCCTGAATGCAGCCAGCCTTCGGAGTCTATCGTTTCCCGGGTTGCGTCGAAGTTGTTGTAATAGCCCTTCATGACCTGATATCCACGGGCGCAAACTTCGCCTTGTTGACCGCATGCGAGAACTTTGTTGTCTGGATCGACGATGCGCACCTCGACGTGCGGCGCCGGCTGGCCGACGGTCTCGACCCTAAGATTTATCGGATCGCTTATCCTCGTTTGATTTGTCACAGGCGAACATTCGGTAAGCCCGTAGCAGATCGTCACGTCTTTCATGTTCATTTTTTCCAGAACTTGCCGCATGAGTTCCACCGGACAGGGTGCGCCGGCCATAATTCCCGTGCGAAGGGTGGATAGATTGAATTTGCCAAACTCAGGGTGGGCGAGTTCGGCGACAAACATGGTGGGTACGCCGTGCAACGCCGTACAACGTTCGGATTCCACGGCCTTTAGCGTTCCAAGTGCATCGAAATGTTCAGACGGCAACACCATCGTTGCCCCGTGGGTCACGCAGGCAAGGTTTGAAAGCACCATTCCAAAACAGTGAAAAAAAGGAACGGGGATGCACAGCCTGTCCTGATCCGTGAAATGCATCGTTTCGCCCACGAAAAAACCATTATTGAGTATGTTGTGATGGGTCAGGCAGACGCCCTTGGGAAAACCGGTGGTGCCTGAGGTATATTGCATGTTGACGATGTCGTGAGCGCTGAGCCCGGATTGACGATTTAAAAGTTCATCATCGGATACGTCATCGGCCATAGCCATGAATTCGTCCCAGTTAAACATACCGGATTGATTTTCGCCGATCATGATCACATTTTTGAGGCCGGGAAGTTTTTTCGATCCAAGATGCCCCGGTTTGGAAGCGGTAATTTCAGGGCAGATGTTATTTACCATGCCAAGATAATCGGATTGTTTGAAGCCCTTTATCATCACAAGCGACATGCTGCCTGAATCTTTGAGCAGATATTCGAGCTCGTGTTCTTTGAACGCCGGATTTACCGTGACGAGTACGCCGCCCATCATGGGGAGGGCAAACTGGCATATCGCCCACTCGGGGTTGTTGGTGGACAATATCGAAACTCTGTCGCCCTTTTTAACGCCCAGTTTTATGAAGGCCTTGGCGGCTCGGGTGCAAAGGGCGTGAAATTGTTCATAGTTGAATCGGCGGTTTTGCCAGCAAGCGACGAGGGCCTCATTTTTTGGGTGGGTTTTAGCTATCGTGCTTAAAAGTTCATGGGTCGTTTTTTCGATGAGTGGAGTTTCGCTTTCGGCCCTAGCGTAGCTTAGCTTGCCATCTGTCTTTATCATCTGATGCCCCTCGTTTTTGGTTTCACAACAACGCATCTTGGGTGTCTATATAAAAGAATCATTTGAGGCAACCCCAAAAAGTCGATTGATGAAGCAATCCTAATTGCCTCAAGGCCGATGTGCTGTAATTTTGCGCGCCCAGTCGACTTTCGAATTTTGAAATTCAAATTCAAATTCCGATGAAGTCGATTAACATGTGTATGTCCGCCGCGGGTGCAGAGTGAGTGATGGAGCCTATGGATATGTAATCTACTCCTAGTTCCGCGTAGGCACGCACGGTGTCTAGCGTCATGTTTCCGGAGGCTTCTATTTTTGCACGATCGCCTATAATTTTTACGGCCTTTTTCGCGTCTTCAAGCGACATGTTGTCGAGCATTATGATGTCCGCATCGGCGCGAAGGGCTTGGGTCACTTCGTCTAGAGTCCTGGTTTCTATCTCGATGTTCTGACCGGGCTTTCTTTTCTTTTTTGCGAGTTCGGCGGCCTTTAATATCGAGCCTGTCGCCGAGATGTGGTTGTTCTTGATCATGAAGTGATCATAAAGGCCGGTTCTGTGATTGGTACCGCCGCCCATCCGTACGGCGTGTTTTTCAAGAAAGCGCATGCCGGGCGCAGTTTTTCTGGTATCGAGAAGCATTGTCTTTGTGCCTTTTAATTTTTTTACGAACGTCGCCGTGTGGGTGGCTATTCCGGAGAGTCGTTGAAGGAAATTAAGCGCGGTTCTTTCGGCGGTGATGAGCGCTCTCGTCTTGCCCTCCACAACGGCTATTACATCGCCGGACTCCAATTTGGATCCGTCTGCGTGCTTTATGGAAAACGATGTTTCGGGATCTAGTATGAGAAAGGTCCTCAGCGCCACGTCCACTCCGGCCTGCACGAGGGCTTTTTTGGCGATTATGCGGGCCTTTGATTTGGCGTTTTCACTTATCGTGGCCTCGGTCGTTATATCGCCTGTGCCTACGTCTTCGTCGAGCGCGAGCCGTATGAGTTTTTCGGAATGGTCCATATATCATCACCCCAGTTTTCGAAGGGCTTCCTTTAAGGCGGCGATGGCGGCCCTTGAGGCGAGCATCCTCTCGTTTTCGCGATCGACTATTTCTTTGGGAGCTTTGGAGATGAATTCCTCGTTTGAGAGTTTTCTCTCAAGTCCCAAGAAATCGTTTTCGGCTTTTCCGATTTCCTTTTGCAACCTTTGTCTCTCCGCCTTGAGGTCGATTAACCCTTCGTAGGGTATGTGGATCTCCAACTCGCCCGCAAGTGCCGTGGCCGCCTGTTTAGGAACGATTATGTCCTTTCCGGCATCGAGCGTTTCAAGTTTTGCCAGATGCATGATATAGGCGCGGGAATTGTTTATGGCTTCTTCCTGCTTTTGGCTAGAAAACTTCAAAACAGCCTTGATCTTCTGGGACGGTTTCACGTTGTGTTCGCCGCGTATGTTTCTTATCGCCGATACGATCTCTTTGGCCAATTCAAATGCCGCCGCCTCTGCTTCGTAGGGTATAGATTCAGTTTTTTGGGGAAATCGGGCCTTCATGATGCTGCCGGTTTCCGGTTCTAGATGATGCCAGAGTTCCTCGGTTATAAACGGCAGAAACGGATGCAAAAGTTTGGTGATAGTCGTTATGGTTTCCTTTAAAGTAAACTGAGATGCCGCCTTTACCGAGGCGTCTTCGTCTTCTCTCATGGCGAGCTTTGCCGCCTCCAGATACCAGTCGCAAAAATCGTTCCACACGAACTGATAGAGCGCCTGGGCCGCTGTGTTGAATTTGAAATCCTCCAGAGCATCCGTGATTTCAGAAATCGTTTTGGCAAGGCGGTTTTTTATCCATTTATCGGCGAATGTCATCTTGGATTCGTCGAAATGTTTTGGCGCACCCTCCAGATTCATCATCGCAAAACGGGTAGCGTTCCAGAGCTTGTTGCAAAAATTTCTTCCCATTTCGAACTTGGATTCGGAGAGCTTTAAGTCCTGTCCTTCGGTAGAGAGCAGGACAAGCGAGAAGCGCATCGCATCGGCGCCGTATTTGCCGATTATTTCGAGCGGATCGATGCCGTTGCCAAGCGATTTGCTCATCTTGCGGCCCTGCTCATCTAGTATCGTGCCGTGTATATAGACGTCTTTAAAAGGAACCTCGTTTAACAGCTCCAGACCCATCATAACCATGCGTGCCACCCAGAAATAGATTATGCCGCGATCGGTGACGAGCGTGCTCGTCGGGTAATAATTTTTCAAAAGCCCGGTTTTGTCGGGCCAGCCGAGCGTGGAAAACGGCCAGAGAGCGGATGAGAACCAGGTGTCTAGCACGTCTTCATCCTGTTTCAGCTTCGTGCCGCCGCAGTGCGGGCATCGGGTCGGTGTTTCTCTCGAGACTATTGGAGGACAATGATTTTGGGATTCTGGAGATCCCGGCTTTTGATTACTGGTATCGCAATACCAAACCGGTATTCGATGTCCCCACCATATCTGGCGAGAGATACACCAATCGCGGGCATTTTCTAGCCACTGCATATAAAACTGGGTCCAGCGCTTTGGATGGAAGTTGACCTTTCCTTCCTCCGTTGCGCGAATGGCTTTTTCCGCAAGCGGTCTCATGCGCACGAACCACTGGTCTGAAAGCCACGGTTCTATGGTCGTTTTGCATCTATAACAATGGCCTACGGCGTGCGCATGGTCTTCTATTTTTTCGATGAGGTTTTGGGCCGTTAATTCAGCGACGATTTTCTTTCTGCACTCGTCTCGCGACATCCCCTGATATTTTTCTCCGGCCTCTTCGTTGAGCACGGCTTCTTCGTCCATGATGTTGATGAGGGGGAGATTGTGCCGCGTGCCTATTTGAAAATCGTTTGGGTCGTGAGCGGGGGTTACTTTAACCGCGCCTGTCCCAAAGGATGCATCCACAAAATCATCGGCTACGATGGGTATCTGGCGGTTTGTTTCGGGGAGTTTTACCATCTTCCCGATAAGATTTGAATATCTTTCGTCTTTGGGGTTCACCGCGACAGCCGTGTCGCCGAGAAGTGTTTCGGGCCTCGTGGTTGCCACTATGATGTGCCCGGGTTCATCGGCTAGGGGGTATCTTATGTGCCAGAGGTGCCCCGGCTCATCTTCGTGATCAACCTCGTCATCGGCTAAGGCGGTGTGACATCTGGGACACCAGTTCACGATGTATTTGCCGCGATAGATGAGGCCTTTATCGTAGAGCCCGACAAACGCCTCACGCACGGCCCTTGAAAGACCCTCGTCGAGCGTGAAACGGGTCCTTTCCCAGTCGCAGCTGGCGCCTAAACTTTTCAACTGTTCCAGAATTTTATCGCCGTATTTTTCGCGCCATTCCCAGATTTTTTTGATGAGCGCCTCGCGGCCTAGCTCGTGGCGCTTCTTGCCTTCGGTTTTGAGGAGTTCGCGCTCCACTACATTTTGGGTGGCTATGCCGGCATGATCGGTGCCGGGCTGCCAGAGAGTGTCGTCGCCAACCATCCGGCGCCATCTTATGAGTATATCCTGCAGCGTGTGGTTTAGCGCATGCCCCATGTGTAGTGCGCCAGTGACGTTTGGCGGAGGGATGACGATGCAGTACCGACCATTCTCGGAATGATCGCTTGCATGAAAAAGGCCGTTGTTTTCCCAATAGTCATACCACTTTTTTTCGGTGTCTTTGGGTTCGTAGGCCTTTTGCATCTCATTTAGACTCATCTAACTCTCCTTTAGGCCAGCTCTCTTGTGATCGTTTCCAGCGCGTCGGCGAGTTCTTTTTTTGTAATCACAAGCGGCGGAGCGAAACGTATGGTCGTGCCATGCGTGTCCTTGGCGAGCACGCCGTTTTTCATGAGTTTTAGCGAGTAGTCATGAGCGCAATTAGTTTTGAATTCCAGTCCCGTCAAAAGACCCTTGCCACGGACTTCCTTGATGTTCGGGTTGTCGATCTTGCGCAGTTCTTTGCGAAAATATTCTCCGAGCTCCATCGCGCGCTCCGGGAGATGTTCATCCACGATGACATCGATGGATGCGCTGGCTATCGCGCAGGCCATGGGATTTCCGCCGAAGGTGGAACCGTGGTTGCCCGGCGAAAATGCGGCTTCCATGATGAAGTTGTCGGCGACGATTCCGGAAACCGGATAAACTCCGCCGCCCATGGCCTTGCCCATGCAAATGATGTCGGGCCGGACATTTTCCCAGTCCGAGCAGAACATTCGTCCCGTGCGGCCGAAGCCGGTCTGAATTTCGTCGCAGATTAGAAGGATGCCGCGTTCTTTGGTTATCTCCCGGCATTTTTTGAGATATCCTTCAGAAGGTACCTTGACTCCGGCTTCGCCCTGAATTGGTTCGACCAGAAACGCGATCGTATTCGCGTCGATGGCGTTTTCAAGAGCAGCTGGGTCGTCATAGGGAATTATTTTAAATCCCGGCGTGAAGGGTCCAAAGCCGGTTCGGCAGGTCGGATCGGTCGAAAAACTTACGATAGTTGTTGTGCGTCCGTGAAAGTTGCCATCACAAACTATTATCTTTGCCTGATTTTCGGGAATGCCTTTTTCGTTGTAACCCCAGCGTCTTGCCGCCTTGATGGCCGTCTCCACAGCTTCGGCGCCGGTGTTCATCAAAAGACCTTTGTCGTAACCTGTCAACCGGGTGAGCTTTGAAAGAAACGGTCCCATCTTGTCGTTGTGAAAGGCGCGCGAGGTGAGGGTGAGGCGTTCTGCCTGATCGATCATTGCCTTTATAATTTTGGGATGCCTGTGTCCTTGATTGACCGCGGAGTAGGCTGAAAGCATGTCGAGGTATTTTTTGCCCTCGACATCGGTTACCCAGATGCCATCTGCTTTCGAAATGACTATCGGAAGCGGATGATAATTGTGCGCCGAGACGCGGTCAACTTCGCTTATAAACTGTTCGGTTTTGGTCATAAAGGGCTCCGTTTATTTATCGATACGTTATGAAAAATCCGGCTCAGACGGCCGGATTTTTTTAGTTAAAAAATCCGCTTGCGAAAAACCAGAGGTTTTCCTTTTTTTCGCGAAGTCTCCGCAGCGAATAGGCAAGCCACGATCTGCCGAAGGGCACGTAGATTCTTACGCGATATCCGTTTGCGACGAGTTTTTTCTGGAGCCGGGTTCTTATGCCAAGCAGCATCTGAAACTCGAAGCTGTTTTTGGAAATTCCATGTTCCTGTGCAAAACGTCTGATCTCCGAAATGATCTTGGGGTCGTGGGTGGCTATGCCGTGGTACATTCCCGAGGTGAGAAGCCTTTTTGCTAGGGCAATGAATTCACGGCGTATGTCATTCATTTTGGTGAAGGCTATTTCCGAATTTTCCTTGTAGGCCCCTTTGCACAGTCTTATCGTGATTTTGTTTTCAAGCATGTTTATCAAATCGTCAGGCGTTCTCTTGAGCATCGCCTGCAGGACGATGCCTGCGGGAGTGTTGTGGGATGTCTTGGTACTCCTTATTATATCCAGTGTGTCGTCGGTTGTGGGAGAGCCTTCCATGTCCACCCGGACGAAACCGCCTACGGTTTCGGCGGCACTAACTATGCTTTTGAGGTTTTGCAGACAGAAGTTTTTGTCGATGCCAAGCCCCATCTGCGAGAGTTTGAGGGAGACGTTTTTTTCAAGTCCCCGCTCCCCAAGGGCGCGCAGCATGATAAGATATTCATTGGCCGCTTCGCTGGCTTCCTCTTTATTTTCGACGTCCTCGCCTAGATGATCGAGGGTCGTGTGAAACCCCGCCCTTGAAAGCCGGCTGACAGTTTTAAGCGCATCGGTTAGGGTTATGCCGGCGATGAAACGCCTCGCGAAGGGGGCTACGATTATTGAAAGCAGTGAACCGAACTTCATCTTTTTTGCCTTGAGAGGGCCTTTGGTCATAGAAGCTTTGCCTCCGAGGATGTGCTGTTTTGTAGCCACGCATTACCTCCTTTAGAGTTTTTCACATATAGATTTGCCCTGTAAAAATTGCAAAAGGTAGTCTGAGCCTCCGGCTTTGGAGCAGGTTCCGGACATGTTATAGCCTCCAAAAGGTTGCACCCCGACCAGTGCGCCGGTGATTTTTCTGTTGATATAGAAATTGCCGGCGAAGCATTCTTTTTTTGCCCGTGCTATCTTTTCCGGGTTTTTGGTGATGACGCCGCCGGTGAGACCGTAATCGGTACTGTTGAATATTCTTATCGCGTGGTTGAAGTCGTTGGCTTTTATGACGGCTAAAATAGGTCCGAATATTTCTTCTTGGGCGAGGCGGGCGTTTTCTCCGATTTCCGCAAAAACTGTGGGCTGTATGAAATAGCCCTGTTCATTTGAAGTTTCGCCGCCGCAAATGAGCCGACCTTCTTTTTTTCCAACCTCTATGTATTCGCGGATCTTTTCGAACGCGTTCTTGCTAGACACCGGACCCATCCAATTTTCGAAATCCTTTGTCGGACCTACCTTTAGTTGTATGATCCTTTCGCGCAGTTTCTCTACGAAACTGTCATAGATTTTGGCATCGACTATTGCACGCGAGCAGGCCGAGCATTTTTGTCCGGAAAAACCGAAAGCCGAAAGCGTCACTGCCTCCGCGGCCAAATCCAGATCCGCTTCGCTATCGATGATCGCGGCATTTTTGCCGCCCATCTCGGCCACCAAACGTTTGATCCATTTTTGTTCGGGTTGCGTCTTTCCGGCGATTTCGGCCAGGTGAAGCCCAACTTCCCGGGAACCGGTAAACGAGATGAAGCGTATCTTGGGGCTTGCTATTATGGTTTCTCCCACTTCGGCTCCGCTGCCGCTTAGGAAATTTACCACACCCCGGGGAAGCCCCACTTCTTCAAGAAGCTCCATGAATTTTGCGGCAATTACCGGGGAATCGCTTGCCGGTTTTAACACGACCGTATTGCCTGTGACTATGGCCGCTGTGGTCATGCCGACCATGATCGCAAAGGGGAAGTTCCAAGGCGGTATTACAGCGCCTACGCCAAGCGGCACGTAGATGAGCTCATTTTTTTCGCCGGGCCATTCCAGACATGGTTGACCTTGGGAATATCTAATGGCCTCGTTTGCATAAAAATCGCAAAAGTCTATAGCCTCCGCTACATCGGCATCGGCCTCGGCCCAGCTCTTGCCAACTTCATAAACCATGTACGATCCCAGTTCGTATTTACGCTGGCGTATCTTATCGGCCAGCTTGTAGAGATAATCCGCACGTTGCAGGGTGCTAACATAACGCCAAGATTCAAACGCCTTTGTTGCCTCCTCGATGGCTTTTTGGGCCATTTCCTTTGTGGCCTTTTGAACGATGCCCACCACCTCGGATTTTGCCGATGGATTGACGGATTTTATCTTGCCGTTACAGGTGATTTTTTCATCGCCTATTATGAGTGGATATTCCCGCCCGAATTCCGATGCCACCTTTTCTAAAGCTGCGCTCATCCTTTTGTGATTGTCGGGTTTTTTGAAATCTGTGAACGGTTCGTTTCTAAAAGGCTTCGACATATCTACACCTCCATTTGGGGACAGACCCCGGAAATCCTACAATTTGCTGTAACGTACAAACGTACAGCCAGAGACCGGTTGTCTAATTTAAGGAAGGGGATAAGTCAATCTTGGCAAGACGCACTAAAAATGAACATCGTCCTGCACCCGGGCGGATTTTTTGGCGTCTGAATTTTCGGTAATTTTATTTGTTTGTGCCTGATCGTTCGGGTTTTTTAGCAGCTTGTTTTCCGGGATGTTTTTTGGTGGTGGGAGGGCTGCTTTTTTGTCGGGGCTGTTTAAGGTCACAATTTCGACGTTTGTGACGCCTTGACGCAGCAAACCTATTTTTTCTGCGGCTACCTTCGAAAGGTCTATTATCCTGCCGCGTATAAATGGGCCCCTGTCGTTTATTCTGACGATTACAGATTTTCCATTTTCGACATTTGTGACCTTTACCGTGGTATTAAAGGGCAAGGTCCTATGTGCGGCGGTGAGCTTGGAGGGATCGAATCGTTCGCCGTTTGCCGTCTTTCGGCCCGCAAAACCCGGTCCATACCAAGATGCCTTGCCTTGGGCTTTATAATGTAGGGGTCTTTTTCCGGCGTGATAGGGGGCACAGGCCGGAATTGATGCGGCGATAAAAAAGCACAAAATCAGATATGCGCAAGAGCGCTTCATCTTCAAAAACTCCCTCGTTGTTGATTGTTGCCAGACCATAGAACTTTTTTTGACATTATGGCAAGCATATTGATAGTTGTGCACGAAGGGGTGAAAAATGACAAAAGCGCGTTTCATTTACGATAGTTCAATGAAAAATTCCGATCTCTACTATGCAACGCATTTTTTATGTGGAGATTCGTTTGTGTTTTTTCAGTTTGGCCGAAAGAAGTTCATGGCGGTAAGCGACCTCGAGGTGGATAGGGCGAAAAAACAGGCCGAGGTGGATGAAGTTCTCAAAATGTCTAAATACACAGAAAAGGCGAAGGCGCTTTCCAAGCAAGCCGATTTTATCGACATCCTTCACGAAATTTTCAAGGAGTACGGAATAAAGGAGCTTGTGGTGCCCGAATCCACGTCTTTTCAGCTTGTCGATAAGCTGCGTCAGAAAGGTTATTGGGTCGAGGCTGGGTCGTCGCCTTTTTTTGCCGAACGCTATATTAAAACAAACGAAGAGAAAAAATTTATATTGGAAAGTCAGCGCGCCGTTTTTGCATCTATAGGTATGGCGCGCGAAGTCCTCAAAAAGAGTCGGATCAAAGGGACGGAGCTCATTTATGATGGGCGAAAACTTACCTCCGAAGGCCTTCGCAGGCGGATAGAGGTTTTTCTGCTGGAGCGAGGATTTCAGGCAGATGAAACCATAGTTGCGTGCGGCGCACATTCAGTCGATCCCCACGATGTCGGCGATGGACCGCTAAGGCCAAACGAGGCCATTATAATAGATGTGTTTCCGAAATCTGGGAAGACGAGATTTTACGGCGATGCGACCAGGACATTTTGCAAGGGAAGGGCCTCCGATGGTCTCAAACGTCTCTACGATATCGTAAAAAAGGGACAGGAACTCGCCCTTTCTATGGTCAAATCGGGCGTTAAGGGAAGAAATATACACGATGCCGTTCTTTCTTTTTTTACGAAGGAAGGCTATCCCACCTGCGAGCGCGAAGGGCGCATGGTCGGGTTTTTTCACGGTACCGGACATAGCCTAGGTTTAGATGTCCATGAAGAACCGGCAAGAATAAATAAAAGCGATTATAGACTGCGCTCTGGAAACGTATTTAGCGTGGAGCCCGGTCTTTATTATCCTCGGGTGGGCGGTGTGAGGATAGAAGATCTTGTCTATGTTACCCGGCATGGATGTGAAATTCTGGGGAGTTTTCCCAAGACGTTGGAGATAAGGTAGAAGTCCGGGTTATCTGTACACGCCTTTCCATTTTTGCGGAGGGTTTTTGATGAGCGAAAGGGCCCGTCTCCTGAAAATATCGGACGGGCCGTCGTTTGGATGTTTCTCCAGTATCAAACCGAACAATTCCGCGGCTTTTTTGAAATCTCCGTCAAGATATGCGCCCAACGCATCCGGATAGTTTGCAGAGGTGGGATGTATGGTTCCGGCCTCGCCCAGCAATTCGTAGATGGTCGTGGGAGCAACTTCCCCCCACAAAAGGACCGGGTCGAGTTTTCGATATTCAACGGCACCGCTTGTAGGCTTGAAGACGGATTTGCCCACAAGCACCGAGGTCTTGTACATTCTGTTTAGTCGTCTTAATTGAACCGCGGCTTCCAAGGCGCCGCCCATAAGCCCATAGCCTATTCCGAAATCGCCTGCGGTTGCTTTGCCCGCATGTATGCCCATGCTAAGGCGCAACCTTTCTATGCCGTAATTGTTCTTCCAGATGCCTACATTGGAAGTCACCGTTTTTTTGAGATCCATAGCGGCTAGGCATGCGTAGAGGCTGTGATCTTTCATCTTGAGAGGTGCGCCGAATATGACCTTTAAATCGTCTCCAGTCCAGGACTCTATCAGGGCACCGTATCTTATGATAGTTTCGCTAACTAAAATCCTGTATTCGCGCATGAAGCAAACCAATGCTTCCGGAGGCAGTTTTTCTGTCAATCCGCCAAAACCCTTTATATCCACTGCCAAGGCGGTGATTTCGCAGAGATGTCCTTTGGCCCTTATCAATCTTGGATTGATGACAAGTTTTTCTATGGAGCTTTTGGGCAGTCGCCAACCGAAATCTCTGGATAGTTTAAATCTGGGCAGGTCGCGAGCTACAATTGACCACCCGATGGAGGTTAAAAGAAGCACGCAAATAAACGCGGATGTTTCGATGGTTGGAAACCATATCCTGTAAAACCAGAGGAACGAAAAGCCGGCAGCCCAAGTCATCGTAATAAGTCCGGCGGCAACGAAAACCTTCCGGAGTTTCGAGGCCAGCTTTGTCAGCATTGCGAAAAATAGCGCTACTGCGAGAAATATCGGAATACAGATGGGCCATGAGACCCAAGACAACAGAAAAGAATTTTCGATCATGTTGTGCAGTGCAGTCGCGTGAATTTCCAGAGATGACATTTTTCCGGCGGGTGTTTCGAATATGGATTTTCCGGAAAGCCCGACCAAGGCCATTTTCCCGCGTATTTCCACGGGTGATATCTTGTCTTCCAGCACGTCGGATGCCGAAATTTTTTTAAAGAGCGATTTTTCACTCTCAAAATTTATGTACACCGCTGCATTGGCATCGGTCTTTATTTGTTCTTCGCCCACGTTGATTCCAACGAGTTTGCCCTGAGGATCATCTGCTATTATCGGTGTGAACCCCCTCCATTTGGAATAGACCGTTAGCGCATAGGATGGAAACGTCCGGCCCATGAAGCGGACGGAGAGAGGCTGTTTTATGGGCAGGCCAAGCTGCCCGCTCAAGATGTTGGTAAAACCTTCCGAGATTCTTCCGGAAAGGGCGGGAGATATTTCGTTGCGGGCAATACCTAGCATGCCCATCATGGAAGAATCGTCTCTGGGTATCGATGGAAGGGAAATGGAATCGAGATCAGAAATTTTGCCAAAGTTTCTTCTAAGCCTTGGTATATTTTTATCTGCGGGAAGATCGGCAAGCGATGGATAGAACTCGTAACCCAAAATCAATGGCGCAGTTTCCAGCGTTTTCATACCCACGTTGGAGCCGACGAATCCGGATTCTCTAATGACGTCGGAATCCAGTGCGATAAGACCAGCCCCAAGGTCGGCTAGCTTGTTGTAGAGGGAAACCACCCTTCGTTCTTGCCACGGCCACGCCTCTGCATCGGATTTGGCGATTTCTATAAGGACCAGGTTTTTAGATATTGCCTTTTCCGGGCTTGTCTTAGCTGCTATTCCCAAAAACTTGCTTTCTGCAAGGTGCATGTATTGGGGAAAAAGAATACATGCTGTAGCAAAAATTACAAAGATCCAAACAAATGTCGCACGTTCATAAAAAAAACTTGCAGGGCCTGGTTTTTGACGTTTTTCAATCATGGAAAGCCTATATACATGCCAAGTTGCGAATTGTCATGCGAAGAGTTTGGGTTGGGTGTGGGTCTAGGACGCAAGGGTGGCGGAAATAAAACTTTGTTTGTATTGATGAAAAAATGCCATAACCTTTTTTACGTATTTTCTGGTTTCTTGATAAGGCGGAATGCCATTATATTTTCTTACGGTTCCGGGTCCGGCGTTGTAGGCAGCCAGCGCCAGAATAACGTCTCCATCGAAGGCGTCGATGAGTTCCTTTAAATATTTTGTGCCGGCAGAGATGTTCTCGAAAGGATCGTAAACATTTTTAACCCGAAGATAGCGCTGGGTAGGAGGATTTATCTGCATAAGCCCTTTCGCTCCGGCAAAGGAGATGGCTCGATGCTTGAAGTTAGATTCGGCGTGAATGACCGCAGTGATGAGGGCGGGGTCTAGGTCATGTATTTTTGAAGCCAGGAATATTTCATCCGAAAATTTTATGTCTTTTATTCCGGCTGAACACTGTACGCTCAGGCCGCCGTGAAGGCAAATAAAGTACATCAAAACGGCTCCACCAAGGCTTGCGAGCATTCCTTTGTATCTACAGGAGTTCATTATGACCTTTCTTTTAAACCGCAATATTAAGATGCCAACTCTTCCACACTCAGGCAACGACTGTCCAGAGGTACTGCGATAATTTCCGGGGTCTCCATATCATTCTCGACCGCAGGACCTTTTAAGTTGCGTTAAAAAAAGCGGCTGGCTTGTCAATAGTGGCATAACCATTTGAAATAACATTGATATTGACGCGAAAATTTTTTTCAAAAACAGCCTTTTTTGCGAAAAAACCCTAATTCGGGATCAATACTTTGAGATTTTGGTATCTTTAAAAAACGCCGTCTGGCAATGATGGTACCATCGCGAGGAGCCCCCGGGTGATCTTTTTTTTGGGGGGGGGGGAGAGGCCGACTGAGGCGATCTTATCAGATGAAAATTTGAAGTTTTTAGAGATTAATTTGATAATTGTATTTTTTTAGCAACTTGAATCATTTTCTACCGATAATGAATTCGAAATTATGTTCATAATGAATTCGAAATTATGTTCATAATGATGTGTCCATCACTTTGCCATTTTGTCAAAGTGATGGTGAAAACGCAAACAAGCTTCAGCTTTGCTATTGACTGATGCTTTTTCATGGGAGGTTTCAAATGGTGGTCCGTTTAGTTATGCAGCCGATTCAACCAGTGTTGCTGGCGGGGCCAGCCTTGTCGGTTCAGTCCGTACCGTTGGTGCAACCAGTTATCGATCCGCCAACGGGCGCGCAATTTATTCAGCCCGAAGTGGCGTGTTGTGGCGAAGTGCCCCCGGGCGGACTGCAATCAATGAACCCCGACCTTATTCATGGCGGCCATCGAATCGCCGCGCCTCGTGCCCCGGGGGCGATGACAAATGCCGTTCATGGTGATATCGGAGCCGATAGTAGCCTGCTAAATCAGGCAATTGAGCGTTTACTGAGTATGGATTTGAAGGATCAGCCTCCCCTCAATGCGACTCGCATGGAAAATTTGGCAAAAGACCTTTTGAGCGGCGTGCATGAGCACTACGATGAACTTGTCGGTTATCTCTCGAGCGGACAGCGTACAGCTTTGGATGCAATCATAGCGAGGGATGGGATTGGGGATGGAAGTGCGGAGCGTAAATGTCGTGAAGAATATATGGCCAACCTATCCCTTTTCAAGGTTATTCGTGACTACCATGGCCTTCATGAGTTATCGGGCATGTCCATGTCGAATCCCAACGGGTTCCTCGCTTTAACGATTAACGGATCGCTTATTGCGAGTCAGGTCATCCGGGAAGAAGACCTTTTACGCAAGCTGTACTATACAAGGATGCCATCGCGAAATCGAAGAATGCAAACGGGGGAGTATATCGGTACGCTCTCTCGTGATCTTAGTGTTGGTCACGGACTGCGCACGAAGGAAGGGATGAGGTCTTCCCATCTTACTGCACTCCTTCTGATTCCGCATGAAAAGGCAGAACTCTTTGGCCAACTTCGCCACGAGTCGATGATCCTGCGAGAGGCGATTTCAAGGTTGTCGCAAATGAACCCTTGACAATGTCTGGAACCTGGCCCGTCTGTCCAAAAAGTGCATTCAAGGGCAGCAGATTGAATTGTAAGGAATAGCTTCTCGTAAAGGGGAGCTTATGATTTCTCCACAAAACCTAGCTGCGGACAACTGCGATTTTGTCGGCGCTCTGAAAATTTCCTCCCACGTTGCGGCCGTCTTTACAGTCCAGCTGACTCGCTTATTCATTTAGAGCTCCCTATAAGATTCACGAAGTTCTCTGGCCATTTCCGGCCATTCTTCGATTGGGCGAAAAATTAAGGGGAGTTCCTCCAGACCGCTTATGCGGGAAATCTCTTGCACAACTTGTATCGCCTCGTGAATAATTCTTTCATATTCTTGGATTAGTTCCGAATGGTATTGTTTCAGTTCTTCAATTTGTCCGGGCAAAAGTTCATCTGTGGAAATTCTTTCCAGTGCATGAGCGATGCTCCTTCCATAACCATCATGATTAATTAACATGGTTTCTATCTCAGGAAGTGTTGATGACATCTCGCTGACATAAAAGGCTATTAATTCATCCTGTGCAAATCTTACCTGAAAATAAAATTCTTCTGTCAGAAAATCTTTTAAAGAGCGTGCAGCTAAATGTTGATCCGCTCTATTTCCATGGGCAAGGCTTACAGCTCTTAAACCGACTAATTTATTTATATGGTGTGCCTCTTCATGTCGAATCACTCGTTGAGAATTATAACCTTGATTCAGGTCTATTGGAACTACTGTAAAATTTCCAAGCCGGTAGTCAAGATTAATTCCAGCCGCTGTTGTTTGAAGTAGTCGTTGTTGCGTTTCTTCGTCAAGTTCACACCATAATTTAGATTCATCATTAATCCATCTTATGAAATCGGTTCGGCTTAAAATTATTACTGCGTGTGAACCAAGCTCTCCCAAATCAAACCTGAATTCAACTTGTTCTGGATTGTCGAGAGGAAAAGGTCGTCCATCTTCAGTTCTAAATACCTCGGTAATAACGGCCAGCCTTCCCTCTGCCGTTTGAACGGTATTTTTTGTTGTATCAATATATAGGATTTCATCTTTCACTTTCAGAATTAAATCTAAAAGCTGATCACATGGCTCAATACCCCACGTTTTCGTAAGCTGGATCGCAATGTCATTAACACTTAAAGATTTTAGTTCTTCGGCACTAAACCTGTAAATAAAAGTCATCGTCTGAGACCGGTTTAAAGTTTGACCAAGGGTCGGGGATTGTTGTTGCAGCAGCTCTTTTTTGCGTTGTTTGACTTCAACCGGACCCAAAAACTTCGTCCCCTCACTTTTAGCTTTCAGCACGATAGCTGGCCATTCTCTGATATCTGAATTTTCAAGTACGGTTCGCCCATTTGGAAGTTGAAGGATCGATTGCATTGCAGGTATAAGGTCAAAATAGAGAAACCAGTCATATGCACCAATCAGATTGCTAAATAATCCAAAAACCGGATCAGTCGGTTGAATATTTCCTTGAGTGTTCAGTTCGACAAGGGTTTGCCAAGTCCGGGCGCGCTCATTATTTGGAGAATCTGTTAAATTTCTCGGTTCTATTAGCGCTAGAGTAGTATCGGACTGTCTAAGCAGCAAAATTTTAAGTTCGAGATATTGTAATTCCATTTGAGCCCTGACATATTCGTCAAGGTTGCCATCCTCAAGAAATCTTAGGGAATTTTCTTGAAGAGCTTTGCGTTGCAGCTCAATATCCGTTATGGAGGCAGCTTCCTCCAATATTGTATCTCCGGATTGTTGCGCTATCTGCGCTGCATCATCCATATGAGCTATTGTCTGCCATTTCAATGTTTCTACTGGATAACTTTCAGAGCCGGATTCTCTCTCTTCAACTCGTATTGGAGTTGATGAACCCGTTGGCATTGGCGGTATTATGGGAAATTCTGATGCGAATGCCGGCAATTGAATAATGGGATATTGTGTTGATCGAGGCAGTGCCATTTCAGAAACTACTGAAGGACTTGCTATTACATCGCCACTTTCAAGACTGATGGCATTGGCCCTTGGGATGTTATTAGTATTGGATTTAGGGAGAGGCGTCGTGGTACTTTTCGTTTCAATTACTCTGGCAGGTGAGAAACCTTTGGCAAACGAATAAATCGCAGCGACATTTAACATCAAAAACAAATCATTGCTCCAATGTCTCCCCACGTCACCAGCATTTTGAGCAACTCCTGAAAACACACCAACTCCTGTTAGCGCTCTAGACCCTAAATCGATGGCGCCCATTCCAGCGGCAAGCGCAGCTTCTGGTAGATCCGCCAACATTCCTCCGATATCACAACTTATTGTGTGTGCTGCGCTAGGGAAATTATCTCCGCCCCAAAAGCTGCGAGCGAAACCATAGCACTGTTTATGTCGTTCAACTAGGCGTTCTCCGGCAGCCGATGCATGCCGCAAGGTTTGTTGTGAAAAAGCTATTGCCGCGCTATCATTGACATCGGGGCCGTCAACTAGACCGTACACCTCTTCGTGGACATCATCGATAAAATTTCCAATACTTCCAGATGCACATTCATAGACCTCATGGGCGCGTGAAGCAATTTCCCCCAATCCCTGTTTAATCAGTTTTTCAGCTGAATATACTGCGATCTTGGTCAATAAGGCCATTTATCAACCCCTATATATAAATTTACACTCTCTATAGTTATCGGCAATAAGGATAGCAGAAGTTGCGTGATCCACCCCAGTGGCCACTCGGAATGGTTGTCTAGGCGGAGCGAAGGCAACAACTTGTTATCATTGAGTTATTTTTGCTCCGTCTGGAAAAAATTCTCCGTCTGGAAAAAATTTTATTCTTATGGCATTAAACTTGCTTGGGAAATGCCTTCGTAAATACAAACGATGGGGCGCGGCCCGTGTCCCATGAAAGCGAGGTTTTTTATGTGTGGATTCAGATTTTTGATGGTTGTGCTGGTGGCCTGTTTATCGTTGTTCGCATCGTGTTTCAGCGACGGCGAATATCCCGACGACGGCGAGCATGACGATCAGACGGAATCGAACCTTGTAATGGGCGTGGAGGGCGGACCGTGCAGAGAAGACGAGAGCTGCGACCATGATCTTTACTGCAGCGACGAAATGATCTGCACGCGCGAGATCTCGCAGGTTAAATCCGACCGCTGCCCTGAGGATGGCATGGCCTTCATATCGTCGCATGGGGATGTTGAATTTTATCCTAATGTGGGTTGGAGATATTTCTTTGTGGGCGTAGGGGATGATGACTGTAATTATAACTGGTGCAAATTTTCAAAGCCGAGGCATCGGGTTAAGATAGAGGATGGTTTCTGTCTAGATAAGAAGCCTTTTACAAATGGCGACAAGGCGAAACTTAGTCAAACGAAAGCATTCAGTGATTTTAAGTGGCCGAATAAATGCCAAGACGCGATTTTTCTCGGAGACAAACGACCACTGGTCTGTGTGAGTTGGGATGAGGCGAACGAAATATGTAGAAGACAGGGTAAGCGGCTCCCTACGGAGGATGCTTGGGAATACGCTGCGCGCGGAATGGGCGTAAGAAAATGCCAATACGGCACGAAGGACTGCGCGGTTCCGGACGAAAACAACGCGTGCTGGCAAGATCCCCAAAATCTATCGAGAACCGGGTCCTGCGATGTTGATCGCTCTCCACCGAATGCCCTCGACCTCTACGATATGGCTGGAAATGTGAACGAGTGGACATCGAGTTATTGGGAACCATATCCTGGATTTACAGGCAATCTTGAAGTATTTCCCAAAGAAAAATTTAGGGTCTATCGCGGTGGTTCGTGGAGGAGCAACGACCACCAGTACTTGCGCGTTGAGTATCGCGGATTAGGCCAGCCAACAACTTACGCCGACAATATCGGCTTTCGTTGTGCATCGCGAGCATTGAGCGAAGTCGAAGGGGCACCCCAAGACTCCAAGAAATAGCGTAGATTTTTACTTCAAGTACGACTTGAGCCGGCCTCTGCTCTTAAAGATCCCCGAAACAGGAGTTTTTAGAGGCGTCCATAATCCTTTTTTGAATCATCGCTATGTACGATGAAGAGATCTTGCTGCCCGCGAACTTCAAGGCAGGATTCGATTCTAGTCACCACCATTTCGATGGCGACTTCGTTGTACCCTTGCCAAGGCACGATGATGTCCGCGTGCTCTCTTGTGGGTTCCACAAAGGAAAGGTGCATTGGCCGGACGGTCTTGTAGTACTGCTTGACTACCGAATCGGTGGACCTGCCCCTATCCTTGATGTCCCGGGTAAGCCTTCTTATAAATCTTATGTCGGAGGGAGTTTCCACATAGATCTTTATATCTATTTGTTCGCGTACCGCCGGATTTTCGTAGAGCAAGATGCCTTCCAAGAATATCACAGGCTTGGCCTTTACTCTCATCGTCTGGGCTTTTCTTACATGGTTTACGAAATCGTATTCCGGCCTTGCGACGTCCATGCCGTCCTTGAGCATTGCAACGTGTTTTGAAAAAAGCTCTATGTCCAACGATGCCGGATGATCGAAATTGTTAAGCGCCCTCTCATCGCGGGGCAGGTGGGAGAGGTCATTATAGTAACAGTCCATCTCCAGATGGCTTATCCGGTCTGCTCCCACCCCATCGATAATTTTCTGGGCAATGGTTGTTTTTCCGGAACCTGAGCCGCCCGCTATACCTATCGTGATAGCCTTCATGCAAAGCCTCCCCTGAATTATCGCAGGTTTCTATAAAATGTTGCCTTGTTTTGAAAGTTTTTTTTACAGACGGCTAATTTGCAGAATGTTAATCCGATTAAAATTGCCTAAATTTCAGTGGTTCGGATATAATCGCCCGAAAACGGGGGGAATATGACCATAGCTGTTCACGTAACGCATGAGGCTCTTTCCAAGATAGGCGGCATAGGCGCGGTTATAGAGGGTCTTTTGACGAGCAAGGCACACAAAGCGCGTTTTAAGGAGACCCTTCTTTACACGCCGATGTTTACAAAAGACGAACCCGCTAAATCGAGACTGGGACCTGAAAGCGAGCTCCTCTATTCGGGTTTAGACGGTGTGCGTGAAATTTCAAACGCTGCAGATCTGGAGAAGATAGAAAAGAAATTCGGCGTAAAAATAGCCTATGGCAAGAAGAAAATATGTTCGGAACTCGACAAAAAAAAGAAGCTGGTCGTCGATATCGTGGCAGTCGATATAAGCCACATGCCGCAGGCGACAAGCGATGCATTCAAGTTTAAGTTGTGGGAAACTTTCGGCCTTCATTCCGATTCCTTCCAGCACGATTTTGATTATGAACAGTACTTGAGAATAGGTGCGGTCGTGGTGGAAATATTCGAGGTTCTCTATGGAAGGGACGCCCGGGCGGTCGTTTTTTCGCACGAGTATATGGGTATGCCCTCAGCTCTGGCATTTTTGATGGCTAGAATGGGTGGAAAAAGAGCGGATGACAGGCTTGTGTTCTATGCCCATGAGGTTTCCACCTGCAGACATGTAGTGGAGTCGCATCCCGGGCACGATCTGTCATTTTACAATCTGCTCAGGCATGATTCGGACCGGGGAGCTTCGCTTGAAGAGAGATTTGGTTCGTTCAAAAACTTTTCGAGAAACGAGCTTGTAAAACTTGCGTCGAAACTAGACCGCGTGCTCGCAGTGGGCGATATCGTAAAGGAAGAATATCTCTATCTGTGTCCGGATGCCGATGCTTCGAAAATAAGTGTGGTTCCGAACGGAATTTCTTTCACGGAAGTTGATTTCAAAAAGAAAACCGAAGGGATTTCCAAGCTAGCCGATTATTGCGAGAACCTATATGCGTTCACGCCCGACCATATTTTCACGCATGTCACAAGGCTTGTGATAAGCAAAGGCCTTTGGCGGGATATCAGAGTGCTCATGTACATCGACGAACATTTCGCTGCTACCGGCAAAAAAGGTTTTTATCTTCTGCTCTCCTCGCTCATAGGCAGTGGACGAAGCGCCGCTGATGCCTGCAAAATGGAAGATGAGTATGGATGGCCGGTGCTTCACCGGGAAGGGTGGCCCGATCTGGTAGGCGCCGAAATGGATGTTTGCAAGCAGCTTGAGATATTTAATGCCAAGTCCAGATCTATAAAGGGTGTGTTTATAAATCAATTCGGATTTGGAGCCGGCGTTTGTGGCAAGAGGCCTCCCGCCGGTGCGGAGGTCCTCGATGTTCGGTTAGCCAGCGATCTAGAGTTTGGGCTTTCGGTTTATGAGCCGTTTGGTATCGCGCAGCTAGAAACCTTTCCCTATGGAGGGTTGCCCATGGTGAGCAGCGTATGCGGGTGTGTTTCGCTGCTTCGAAAGGCGGCAAGAGAAGACCAGTACATAGAAATGGATTTTACAAGGGTGCCTCACCGGTTCGTGCGCGATTTCGGATCGGATTTGGATTACATGAATCTTTCTGCGACGCTTCGCGATTCCATCGAGACGGATATATGCAAAATTGCTGCAGGGGAGGCGGTAAATCGTCTGCCCAAGACGAACCGCGAGCGCATCAAAAGATTTAACGAGATGTCTGAAAACGCCAAAGCGATGAATTGGGAGTTTGTTTCTAAAGATGTAATTGCAGCAATTGATAGGTGATAAGCTCGTAATATCCCTGCAATATCAATCGGTTGTAAAATATCTTCTCAAATAGGCAACTTTTGGTGCCCAACCTGCCGATAATGGCAATGAGGGATAAAATCCCCTATTTAGGAGGTGGATGTGTCAAACAGCAATATAAAAACAGATCTTGTCAGATATGAGATGAGAATGGTTCAGGGGCAAAATCCCTATGAACGCGAACAGAAAAGGCCCGGTGCTTTTGCTAGATTTCTCTCCGGGGCCGGCAAGATATTAGGTTCTATTGCCATGCCCCTTTCGTTTCTATTTCCTCCGGCAGCGATAGGTGCCGCCGGAATGTACGGAATAGGTTCGATAGGCGATGGTATGCAGCAGAAGGCGTATGCGAATGAAATGGAAAAACAGCAAAAGCAGCAGATGACGCAGGTTGCCTTTCCCGGTCTGGAAGTGGGTGGAGCCCCTAACGTGGTTCCCGCAGCTGGAAGTTTTGGGGCGTCTGATCAGGCCGTCATGAACGTTTTGGATGCAAGGGGCGGCTCGATGAGCGATATGTCGGGAAGTATATAGTATATATAATGATCAGAGATGGTGAAAAATCACGAATTGTCGTCTATGAACTAATGGTAAGTGATGACAGATAAGTCGAAGACAAAATCCTCAATAAAAATCCTGAAAAAACTAGAACAGACCCTCCACATGTGATGACTTCTCTCCCCGATTTGAAAAGGAAAGGACCTGCGAGCCATTCTTCCAGTCCGTATTATGTAATAATATCAAATAGTTAGTCTTATCAAAAAAGAGGTCGCATCTGGCACGTAACCTGCATTGATATTCGGCGGGGAACGAAACTGTCAGGGGGGCATTAAATGGCCAAGCAGGCGACACAACATGCGAAAGCGCCAAGCAGAAAAGATTTGGAGTTGCGAGCCAGGCAAAAGGCCCAGCAGGTGGCAAGGCAGATGGGGCTTATCGAAAGAACGGAAAGCGCTGAAAGAAAGCTCACGAAAAAAGAAATTGCAGAGCTTAAAAGGCGCGATGAGCTTATCAATCAGTACATGCCCTACGCAGCTTCAATCTCCAATCGCGTCTGTCAAAGTCTTTCATCTGCGGTGGATTATGAAGAGGTTCTTTGCAATGCGAGGCTTGGTCTTCTCGAAGCTGCGAAACGTTATGATGACACGCAAGACGTCGATTTTAAAACCTTCGCTTATTACCGCATCAAGGGCGCCGTTTACGACGGGCTTAGAAGAAGCGGATGGCTGCCGAGAACGCTTTACGCCAAGATTAAATTCGAAGAAGCCGCCAACGAGTTTATGCAAAACCAGTCGCTCAATCATCGCGAAATGGAGCGAAAGCCGGTCGCCAAAAAGGAAGAGACTGAAGATAACGCAGTCACCGAAACGGTCAACAGTCTGGCCTCAATCTATATCGTTTCTCTCGAAGCCGGCGAAGATAACGATGTCGAAGACACCGGTGGCACGAACGTGGAACAACGGGCTGAATTTATGCAGATCAGGCGGCATATGCGAGACGCAATAGGAACGCTGCCCGAAAAGGAAAAACAATTGATTATGATGTACTACTTTCAAAATAGAACTTTAGAGGAGGTAGGCGATAAGCTTGGGCTTTCCAAATCCTGGACTTCAAGGTTGCACGCGAGAGCGCTATCGATTCTTTTTAAGCGCATTCGCAATAGGGCGACAAATCAGACAGATGACGAAGGGGCGGATGAGGAGTGAATATGTCAATAGAAGCGATAGTAGGAAAATTAAACAAGGAAGCTCTGGCCAAGGCGGTTGGTAATTCCGAAGGGATAGCTAATGCGGCCAACAAGCCCACTTCTTTTCAGGAAATCTTGACCAAGGTCGAGTCCGGAGAGGACTTTGCCAACATGCTAGGTGCCGGTGGAAGTACTGACGTTAATCCGACATCACGTATGCAGGCGATCACCGGCGACGATGTGGGTTTCGTGCCCACCGAACAGGTCATGGGTCTTGGCAAGCCGGAGACTTCCGCAAAAGTGGTGGACATGCTAGGGGATGTCAATAAGGGCCAGATGCAAATGGATAGTTTGGTCAACCATGTCCTCTATAGCGGAAAACGTTTTTCAAATCAGGAGCTTTTGGTCATACAGGCGCATGTGTTTCACTTCGCCCAGATGACCGAGCTTACGGTGAAGGTTGCAGAACAGAGTATATCTTCGGTAAAGAGTGTTCTCAACACGCAGGTTCAGTAACTTTGGGGTGATGATACGATGACTTCTTGTGCGGGAAATCGCGAACGTGCCGTGGCAGCTATGGCGCTTCTAGGCCGAGGCAACGATGCGGCAAAACTTTTGGACTTTATGTCAGATGACGACATGAAGACTATATCCCGTCTTATAGGGGGATATTCCAAAGAGCCGGAGCGCGAACGCAAGATGCGCCAGATATTAAAGCATCTCTCTTCATCTGATTGTTTCAGTTCGCTTGCAGATGTCCATCCCGCCTGGATACTCGAACGTTTAAAATTGGAACCGCCAAGGGTCGTCGGTATTATACTGAGATTTTTGCCGTCAAGGCATGTTAGATACCTGTTGAAAAATCTGCCACCGATGCTTTGCGAACAGATTCCCAATATAGTGGAATCGTTTTCCGTGGAGCCGGCCGTGCTAGAGACGATAAGGCGCAGGTTTGAGAGCCACTTTGCTCCCATGAGAATATCGAGAACGATAGAGGAACTTGGGCTCGAGAATCTCTATTATCTCAAAGAATTTGAAATAGAAGAGCTTTTTAAGGAGCTGGGTATTTCGGAAATGGCCATCGCACTCTCGGGCATGGGCGCTAATGTTTTGAAAATAATCTATAATCGCTTAGACGTGAAGGACGCCAAGAAACTCAAAGCTGCCCTGGACGGCATGCGCAATATTTCGCCTGAAAGCTATTGTGAAGCCAGAAGGAATTTTTTGAGCATCGACAGTGAAGGCCTTGGGTCGGAAAAACTGCTTAGGAGCGTGGGCACGGCGGTTTTTGCAGGTGCGATTGCCCGGGAGGACTCGGAACTTTTAAAACTTTTTTCGCAAAAAATATCCCCTTCTACGGCATACCTTCTAAAGCGCTTGGTGGATGAGAATAGGATGAGAGCAAATGCTGCAGGTGTGGAAAAAAGAAAACAGACGGTCCTTTGTGCGTTAAAAAAACTTGCAAGGGAGGGGCGTATCGATGAAGCCTTTGGCGGTTTTGAGGCGAAAAAAGAGATATCTCCCTTCGCTGCGGATATTCCTTCCAGTGTAAATCCCGACGAAGAACCAACGAGAACTCTGAGCCAGTTGGCATAATCACCCGCCTGTGCTATCATCGCCGCCTATTTCGCCGTTTTGATAGTGCTGTTTTATAAGGGTATTTTCTTTGGGACTGATGAAAAATTCGAAAGGACTCGCGAGATGACATCGAAACTTATAAAAGGGACAGGAACCAAAGTTGGCGTCGGTATGGACGTAATTCAGGAGGGTGGTGTCGTTCACAAACGCGTGGTCGAGGCCAAGGACAAGGCGGTTGCGATAATCCGCGCTGCCGACGAAGAGGCGACGAGAATAAAAACGCAGGCGACGATGGTTCTTGAACAGTCCAAAAGAGATGCTGCTGCGGCCGTAAAAAAGGGATATGCCGAAGGTGAATCCAAGGGCATGGCGCAGGCAACCAAAAAGCTTGTCGAGCTCGAACATCTTCGTGAAAAATTCTTCAAAAGCGTAGAGGGCGACGTCATAATGCTGTCTATGGAGATCGCCGAGAAGGTGATAGGAAAACTTGCCAAGGAGAACCCGGAACTCATAAAGAGCGTTGTAAGGCTGGCCATAGAGCGCAGTCTTGGCGATCGAATATTCGTCAGGCTAAATCCTCAGGATTATGGGCGCATCATGAGTGCTCAGGGAGATTTCAAGGACATTCTAGATAGAACGAAGCGTCTCGTGTTTCGAGAAGACGAAACGATAGCCGAGGGTGGCTGCATAGTGGAATCCGAGGTAGGCACGATAGACGCCCAGCTGGACCTGCAGCTAGATGCCATAAGAAAGGCGCTTGAGATACAATGATAAGTGAAACTGTTTTGTCATTGCGCCTTGTCCACCGACGGTTTGCTGGTGGAAGGAGCTTCCCTTGAACGATCTTTGTGGGCTCTTGGATGACAAACATGGGGTTTGCGGTTTTTAGGGGAGTAAAACGATGGAACAAAAAATAAACATGCCGAAATCTGAACTTCCCAAGGTGGATTTCCACAAATACCGGCATCTTTTGGCGAGCGTTTCAACCTACACGATAAAAGGCAAGGTTACCGAGCTTACCGGGATCGTCGTGCGAGCTGTGGTGCCCGGTGTGCGCATGGGTGAATTGTGTTTTATAGTTCCTCATCACAGGCAAAATCCCATAAAATCTGAAGTAGTGGGATTTAGGGATCAAGAAGTGCTGCTGATGCCGCTTGGCGATCTTGAGGGCATAGGCCTTGGCAACGATGTTATTCCCACGGGACATGTGCTTACCGTGCGGGTGGGAGACGGTCTTTTGGGTCGCGTTCTTGATGGTTTGGGAGATCCGCTAGATGCCGATACCAAAGGCCCGCTTGAATTCGAAGAGGAATATCCGGTAACCACAGCTCCTCCCAAAGCTCTCAAACGCGAAAGAGTTACCAAGAAGTTATCGGTAGGAATTAAGGCGATAGATTCGATGCTTACAGTTGGCGAAGGCCAGAGAATAGGCTTTTTTGCGGCGGCCGGCGTGGGAAAATCCACGATGATCGGAATGATCGCCAGAAACACCGAGGCGGACGTGAACGTGATATGCCTGGTTGGCGAACGTGGACGTGAAGTGAGGGATTTTTTGGAGGAGGCTCTGGGAGAAGAGGGTTTGGCCCGTTCGGTCGTTATCGTTTCCACCTCGGATCAGCCTTCGCTTGTAAGACTTAAAGCCGCGTACGTCGCCACAGCGGTAGCGGAATATTTTCGTGATCACGGCAAGAAAGTCGTATTGATGATGGATTCCATAACTCGTTTTGCAAGGGCGCTTCGCGAGGTGGGGCTTGCCGTCGGGGAACCGCCGGCGAGACAGGGTTACACGCCGTCGGTTTTTTCTACGCTTCCAAAGTTGCTTGAAAGATCGGGTAATTCCGACAAAGGTTCGATCACTGCCTTTTACACGATACTAGTTGAAGGCGATGACATGAACGAGCCGGTTGCCGATGAAACCAGATCGATTCTAGACGGCCATATCGTGCTTTCGAGGGCGCTTGCCTCCAGAGGGCAGTATCCGGCGATCGATGTCTCGGAAAGTATAAGCAGGGTCATGGATTCGATAATAGACGAAGATCACCGGGATGCCGCCAGAAGTCTTCGCGAGGTCGTTGCCAACTACGAGAAGGAGCGAGACCTGATACTTATCGGAGCCTATGAAGAGGGCAGCGATCCCAAGGTCGATTACGCCATAGAGAAAATCGAAGAGGTCAATAATTTTCTTAAACAGAATGTAAACGACAAGATAAGCGCCGAAGATGCGATAGATATGTTAAAGGGGATATTTGAGTAGAAAGACAGGCAAGACCAGAAGGATTTTTCATGGCTAAACAGAAATACAGACTGCAAGCTCTTTTGACGATACGCCAGCGCATGAAGAAAAAGGCCGAGGCGGCCTTGGCCAGAGCGATAATAGCACTTAGGCAGGCCCGGGAAAAATTAGACGAACTCAAAGAAGAAAAGGAAAAAATCATAGAACGCTTCAAACAGGCGCGCGTGGAGATGAAACGTAGTATGGACTTTGGCGGTCAAGTGGGAGTTGGCAACAGGCAC